>Ga0247758_1000225_pt1 | contig 48868 bp, 48 predicted proteins | sample UWRJL156409C4_FD_180950 | JGI IMG/M metagenome (GOLD analysis project Ga0247758, IMG submission 180950) | Plant litter microbial communities from Arlington Agricultural Research Station in Wisconsin, United States - UWRJ-L156-409C-4 | ecosystem: Environmental > Terrestrial > Plant litter >...
AGCTGCTCCCGAGGCGCGACGGAACTCGTGGAGTGTTTCGTTGGGAATTGAAGCCAGGCCCAGGGCTTCTCTGCGAGGATCGCCCTTAGCTGCCACGCTCCTTCCCTCCAGAATATGAAATGCTTCCATCTCAGGTAATCCTACATACGGCAATCATTCTGCGTTGCGTAGAAGGTATGGTATGGCGCGTCTTCCGATTGGGATGTGATCGATGGGAGCATCCTGGCCTATTTTCCTTTTAGCGTAGCATTCAGCCAACCTGTCAGCGTCCTGCGAACTCGAATGTTTCTAGCTGCCAAAGGCTCGGATGGGGTCGTACTCATCGCTTTGGCTGCTGTAGCTCAGGGTATCCTTGGAAATCAGACATCGCTTGCCGGAGGCCATGGTGCCGATGAGGGAAAGGCGAGTGGGCTGACCATAAGCAGACCTGCTCACGCCTGGCTTCTTGCCGTGCAAGGCTGACAGCCAGAAATTCGTCCCGCTCGGATTGTCAGTTCTGAGGCAGCCAGAGGCGGTGCCATCCAATCCACATGGAAGTTAATATCCTGCAAGGCAAGAGCGAAGATCGTGACTTCGGAGCCCGCAATGAGGAGCGCATTCCCCTCTCCCTCAAATCATCACGAATCACAAATTGCCTGGCAATAGAATCCCACACACTTGGGCTCAAACATTTGTTCTTTGTAATAATAGATAACGACAATAGATACATAGGACTCTGACAAGCCGGACTAAAACCGAATTGAGATGAAACGAACCTGCACGGAAAGGACCAAAGAGAGGCATCTTTTATCTATTCCGTCTAGAACACATAGCAAAATCCTCGACAATTCCAGCACCCTGCGTCATCACTCAGGCTCTTCCTTCAGCCCGACTCCACGTCCAGCCCAACCCCATGTCCAGGGCGCCCCCCGCCCAGAACTCAGCAACGCCTCGCATTCCGAATCGCAATGGAAATCGCATCAATCGACAACAAAGCCGCCCCCTTCTCATCCGGCGCAGTAAGATACACCCGACTGCCAGCCGTATACGTCACATTCCTTTGATTCTCCAGCGTCGTACTATGCGTGACTGTAAGATTCTGCTCGCCCAGATAGTCTTTCCAGACATCAACCGCCTTATCCCCGCCCCCGATAAGCAGCGAACGTTTCTCCTTCTGCCCCACAGCGGTGATACTCCCCAGGTCAGCCGTATACTGCGGGTCAAAAGTAGCGTTGTACCCCCTGGGCAGCGTCGCCGTGCCGCGGAGGATGTTCCCAAAGGTGCCGGTGGTGCAGCCCTTCTCGAACTCGAAGGTGACTTCGTAGCGGCAGTGGCGCTCACGCGCGGTTTGGGAGGAGCCGTCTTTGATCTCGACTTGGTAGTGCTGGTCGAACAGCAGTTCGATGGTGTCGCCGGCGATGCTGGTGAATTTGCCGAAGGATCCGGTGGGGCAGCCGTCGCCGGAGAGGAATTTGGCTGCGACGGCGCGGACCTTGGCTGGGGTTTGGCGGGGCGAGAGGATGGACAGACTGGTGGTTAGGGCGGGGAGGAGGAAGAACGTGAGCTTCATTTTAGGGGTTGTTGTGGCTTTTCTGGATGTCGGAGATGAGGAAGAAGTGTTTTTAAGATGATCAAGTACCAAAAGTAGATAAGAATGAAAGCTGTTGTCGTTTCTGTCTTGGAATGAGGCAAGCAGTGGACTGAGAAAAGAGAAAGGGATTCGCGGACTTTATACTTCTGAAGGTACGATGAAGGCGAACTTCTCCAGGAGCAGCAGTCCCCTTCCATCGCTTCATTTGTCAACTCGCCGACAGCAATGAGTGGCCCCTCGTGAAAACTGAGACTTCCTATCGCTAGCTTCAAGTTCGTCAAAGCTGATGTTTACTGCGCCGCCACGTGGAGTGGGCTGCAGGGCTGCCGCAGGAACGATGCAGTCAACCCCCTGTTTCCGCAAGGATTCCAGACCGGCAAACCGCTTGCATTTTGAGGGTAGCTTGCACAAAAGGGGGCCCCAGAGGGCCCACTTTTCTTGGTTTTCCAGCAATTGGTTCCAGGCCACAAAGACCACTACAACCAACCGAACGCAGTAGAAATAAGGCTATTTACAGGGCCAACCAGTTATCCAGAGTCTTCTGCTCACGTGAGTCCACCACCACGGCTTCCAACTTTCGCTTGATTCGTTGCAAGGCCTTCACATCCTCGAAATCCATCAAATTCGCCTTTTCATCAGCAATATCAAGCAAGTCTCTCACGTGGTAAATTGCCTCTTTAAGCGAAACAATAGGGGGTAGGGCGTAATAAGCCTCTTCTTCGTCCTCAGTTTCAGGCTTTGTGAGATTCGCCACGCTCTAATTACTTTACTAAATCACCTTATAGGCCTGAAAGTTGAACTTCTTTAACGCTCGAGGCTCCTTAACCTTCCTAACAGCCCATAACTCAAAGCAGTCCGTTCCAGTATCGTTAGTGGTAAAAGCGAGTGAGATCCAAGTCTTATCCTTCTTCAAACCAGGCCAGTTAGCCGTAGCAAGGCCTAACGATGGGAACATATGCCAAAAGAGAGCCGTCTGGTCCATATTATACCAGTTACCAACCGGAACCTCAGCCACAGCCTTCCAGATAGCCGCCATCTGGTCCTAAACGCTAACATCTTATTAAACGGACCGGAGTTCTTCGTAGAAGACCCTCCTCTTAAGGCTGTACCTCTCCTTGAATAAGGCTAGCCATTTAGGGCCGAAAGTAAAAGGGGGTCGGCTGTAGCTGTCAGAAAGAAGGGGGTTCAGAGGCCCTGGGCATCTAGTCAGCTCCGCTGACTGGATACCTGGCACTGCCAGTACGCCAGTGAGCCTCAGCCACCAGAGTGACAAAGCCTGAATCCTGTAGAATAGTCTATAAAGAAGCCTCTGGCTTCCAGCTAGAGCCAGAGGAACAGAGTGAACACAAGCAATACAATCACGCAGTTGCAACCCCTACAATTCTACAGAATCCAGAGTGCCGCGCTTTAAACAGTAGCTCCCTCACGCGCGGCCTCAGCCGTAGACCAGATCTTTATAGCTTAAGCTTACAATACCTCTCCTGTTATAAGTACTCCACGGCTCTCCATCTCAAGTTACTAGTAGTAAAATATCTCCTTAAGCATAAAGTACTGGCCAACGCGGATCTTGCTAGCTTTAGCAAGGTAGGCAGCCTCAAGGGTATCCAAGGCTTCGAATTTAGTGCTTAATAACCGTAAGATCTGCGAATCGTGGACCTTAACGTTCAACTTGCAGAGTGCGTATATAGCTGTTTGCTTTAACGAAGGCTTAGTTAACTGTCGCTTATACTAAGCACAGAAGTCTTTCTTCTAAATAAGGGTAAGCTTAGCTATAGTGACGCTGGCAGTTACTAACGGCTAGAAAGAAGAATTTGATGGTTCGTGACAGTTAATTTTGATCTGAATAAATGATCTGAACGATAGAAAAAGGACTGGTTTAAACTGGGCCTTTTAAGGGCAAGAAAAGAGGGAGTGATTTCCAGTATCTGGCTGGTTTGAGGGCTGGTTAGGGGGCTGGTTGGCACTGAAAATAAGGGCATTCCACTGCTGGAATGGTCTAGAATCGCTGGAATGCCGCCCCCCTTTGCGTAAGAATCTGGCCCTGTAATTGCGGCTTGCAGGCTTGCGTTTTCCAATGTAATTAATTCTAACCGGAATGCGACTCGCGTTTTGTGGGTAAATTGTAGAAAGGGGGCCTTGCAGAAACAGGGGGTTTAACTGTATCGCTTGGAGAAAGCTTGTGTAGACACGGCATCCTAGAGAAGTCTGGGCAGACGGGTCGGCGGGTCCGAATGCTTGCCGGGAGCGGCGCAGCCAGCATTTCAGCCTGTGTGTGAGGTAAAACAATGGAATTCCTCTCGAATTTTCCGCCCGCGTACCCAGGCATTCATTTTGACCGGGCAATCAATTGAGCGGCACGGGAGAGCAACGGTCACACAGAACGGACTACGATGTATTACGACTTTCAAGGTCACAAGCAGCATGGTCACAATCAGAATGAAGTAATGTCCTCCGTTTTGTCAGGCGAGCTGGCAGCTAGATAGTGCCAGTCTCCGTCCAAATAGAGTGTTGTTGTTGCTTCGTAGTGCTATGGCTCTCTTATAGCCCGGTGGGGAAGAGAGTCACTGTTCACAAAGCATAATCACCGACGACAAGCACATGCAGCATTGAAGGGCTGCGGAACCGAGGTTGTCGTCCTGTTCGTGGAGTGTCGATGTGTCGCGTCTCCGGGGCGTCGAGAGTTGCCCTGTCCATGGAATGTCGATGTCATGTCTCCCGGGGCGTCGAGGTCGCTGTTCAGTTCGTGGAATGTCGATGTGTCGAATATCCAGGGCGCCGAATTTGTCGTCTAAGTCGGAAGTGTCGTCAATGAATGTCGTCCACGTTTCTCAAACCCCATTTTACCGCCTCCTCCCAATCTCTTTCTCGACTCCCAGAATTACCCCTCATACCACCTCCTCCCCCCTCTTTCTTCAACCGGAGAGAAGCAGCAGCGAAGGAAATTTCCGTATGAGGATCGGTACACCTTCGGCAGCAAGCCTGAACCCCGCGAAGCGAAGGAACAGTGGACTAAGACGGTGGAAGATACGCACTTGCCGCACCTGGGTAACCGGCAAGCCGAACAACACTTGAAGCTCAAGGCAAGCGGCGGAAAGGAGTGGACTTAGGTGAAGGCTGCTTACCTCCCCCCGGTTGAAAATAATCGAATTGTTTTCATCACACTGCGTCCCAGTCGTAGTTGCTGGAGAGTCGAAATTGGCGAGGCGAATGGACGAGAGTCGAGTTGGCGAAAGTCGATTGGCGATCCAAGAAGATGGCGATCCAAGGCGGAGTTGCTGATCCAGGCGGTTTTTGGTTTTTGTTGGCGATTCGAAAAGTTGTTGTGGGTTGGTAGAAGAAGAAAAGAAAAGAGGTGTGAGGTTGAGAAGTTGTTGCTTAAGTACTTTGGAAGGCGGGGAAAGATTGTGTGAAGAATTGTTATTCAAGTCCAGAATAGGAAATTGGGGCACAATAGTTCGCGGCTCTGGCCACTTAGTATTGTTTAATTCTGATTCACGAGTTGTCTATTGTTCAAACCAGGAGGAGCGAGGCTCCGAGTCGCAACAAATCAGACACAGATGGCAAAGCTGGAACTTCGTCGCGGAAGGCTTCCGCTTTTCTGTTCCACCCCACTATAGTAGCTTTGCTCTGATTGGACTTCAAAATGCCCAACTCTCTGAATCACCATGTTCATCGAGGAGCCGAAGAGCTGCTCAGCTGGGTGAGCAAAAGTTGGGATGCTTGGCAGGCGCGAGCACGGTGCTTTTGAACTAAAACTACATTTTAATACCGTGCCAAAGCTCATGTGAGAGCCCTACGCGTGCGAAATTGCGCAACTACCGTCTGAGGAACATTCGGCCGCTTGGGCCTTGGAGAGGCGCCCCTTGGCCTTCCCCACAGCTTCAAACTCTTGATAATCTGGCCCCAGCCCACTATGTTAACTGCCTCCCAAGCTGAGAGTATGCTTGATATTTTCTAGGTATCATCGCTCATACGTTCGCTATATTAATTGTGTTCTATCGTGCGTTATCTGAGATAAGGGAGCTGGGGCGACGCTGACGGAACCGGCTTGGCTGCTCGATCTACCCTCCTGTCCAGTCTTCATCCTATTATTCACGTTGTACGGAACGCCATCATGACCTTCAAGTGAGGAGGTAAGCAGGCGAAGGGACTCCATAGCTGGCTGCATCACAATCTGTGAGATGTACTGGGTGAGCAACCTCCAAGTGAGACCGCTAGAAGGTGCGTATTATGGTATGTTGTAACTCGGGTATATATACGGCCTCTTGGACCCCCCAAGCACCATTCCTGCTCCTCACCATCATCAACAATCTTCAAACATCCCGACAGACCTCAAAAATCTCCACAGCAGCTCCAGAAGCTCAGCGGCTTACTCACTCTACTCTGAAACAACTCAAACCGAAACAACGCGAGCCACGAACACGCAGCTCATTGCCGGATTCCGCATCGTCAACGCAAACACCGACCTCCACCCAGCCCATGCTAACCACAAAACCGATCCCGCTGACCAGCCCAAGCCAAGCATGAAACTGATATCCGAGTCTCTCGGCAAGCCCAACACCTTCGAGCATCCGTTCCCAACGGGTGATGATGGCCCCAAGCCCAGAATCAACATTGATCCCCGGCACAAGCCGATCGACAGTCCCCCCATGTTCGAAGAGCCAGCCAAACCTGTCACGGATGGCGGAAACATGAGCACAAGGCGTCCCCTCATCACCAAGCTGAACCAGCCTGAAGAAAAAAAACAGGAGCATGACTCGGAAATGGTGGACTTCAACGACTACAATGAACAACCTGAAGAGTTGGATTTTAGATTCCGTGACAGAGGCCCCACCCACCACTACTAGCGAAGTCACCGACACCCAAATTGCTGACAGGGCCCTCCGGGGGAACCGGACCAACGAACAGCAGCAGAACGTAATGATCAACGGAGTAGATTAGGTAAGGTAGCGACCTGCCGCTTCCCAGTAACCCCCGCGTCGAGCACGACGAGTCCAAGTCCAAGTCACCTTCACCTCCACCCTCCACCTCAATTAGCCGTGGTCGAACCCCGAGCCGTTCGACTACTTCGGCAAGTCCTTTGTCGTGGCCATGTCGGCTCCTGTCATGATTGCTGCTTACCTACTGAGTGTGTGGTGATTGTGAGGTTGGCTTGGAATTGTTTTGCATTTTGGGCGTTGATTTCATGTTGGGGCTTGCATGTGCCGTAACCTGTTGGCTGCTGGCTGGCTTCGGTGAAGAGGGAGAGGGTGAGAGAGATATTTTGCACAGTTGATCTTCGATAGCATTCTGCTTTTTTTTCTGCCTTGTGTCTTGAGCTACTTAGTTATTAGTACTACATACCTTGTTGAGTTTCTTGCCTTGGTTTAGATTGATAGTCAAATGTCAGCTGCCTTGCATTCAAGTAGTCAGAACTTCGCTCAGCTTGCTCGAAATTAACATTCCCTAATCTGGGAACCCCCCTGTTTTGACGGAGTAATACTCGAGTGACGCTTGAAAGTCAGGCTACATGTAATCATCTCTCAGGCAGAAAATGTTAGTAACATAGAGCCAACAGTGATATATAAAGGTCTGGGCGTTATGAACAAGACCGTGTTGTCTGGCAAAATCCAGTTTTTGTCCGTCATCATGCCCTCATACGTAACCCCAAACCCCTACAGCTTCTTCTTACCTAAACTATGGCTTAGGGATGGGGTTAGGGGAAAACCCGGATTTCGAGAAACAATACGGTATTGTAATTCTTAATCCGTCTGAGTGACAGGGTATATAGTATGGGACAAGGCCTGGCCACCCTGATCAAGGGCTGGTCATCGTGACTACGTTATCGTGATCACTGTTAGGTATGTCAGAGGACTTGCATAACACCAAAAAGAAAGGGCCCCTCCCCTTTTTGCCCTCATTGAACAGTTACCATTTGAACAAATCCAATTCACACATATGAAACAGCTGCGCGTGCAGCAAAATTAGACCGCAGAGCTACATATTTACCAAGACAGCAGCTGCACGCGATGTACTGTCTCGTGAAATCCGGTTTTTCTTGTCGCCATGCACTTCATACATAACCCTAGCCCCTTGGAATTCCCGCTTACCCAACTCTCATGCTTAGGCTGGGTTGAAAGGCCTGTAGGCCATCGAATCGAAGGGACCACAATGGCCTGGTATAGTACGAATGGCCAAGGTACATGTAGCCCTGGCCTGTGTGGCTGGAATTGATGGGTTGAAGCAGCTAGGTCTTTGAATATTCATGACCATAATGATCTAGCCAGACGACGATGACCAGGTGGATTGTTTGACTGGGTTGTAGAACGACTGGCTCAGTCACAAACCAGAGGCAACAGTTGGTATTGTGCGATTCTAGTGCCAGTAGGCTCGGCTTCGTGAACCTGTTCTCACTGGCTAGACGGCCTAGTAACATTCTGTCAAATCAGGGGGTGCTTGGAAGGTGCACGGGAAAGACTTTGAATTTTCGAAGTTGCCCATTGTCCAGAACAGGAAGGTGCGAGGCTACGAGTCACAGCTTATGTGAGGGGCTGGCGAGTGCAAAATTACGTACCTGCCGTCTGAGAACCGAGAGTCCTGGAATTGCTAGTGAGGGGCATTCATCGATGCTACTCATAGCCCTCACGTTAGTTCTGGCTAATGTCGAGTTCTCGTCTTCGTCCCATCGCTCTGCATCATGCCCCAAAGCCAGGTGAGGTGGTTTGCTGACTAAAGAGGAGCGAGCTGTGCAGCATCCCAGTTGTAGTGCGTCACCATCCATGGCATTTCTCGCGTCGACCCGGTGGCCGTACTGCTCCAGCGCCACTTCAGCTTCATCTGGTGTTTGCTCTCGCTGACGCAGGAGTCAGAGCTTCGTAGCTTGCATCACCACAACCTGTGCGGTGCCGGCGTGCCTCATGAGCAGCCCAGAGTAAGAACACGTATTGTAGAGGTTTTAAAGATACATATATTAGCCTCTTCACTACTCCAAGTATCATTTCCTTCCTCACCACCGGAAACCTTCAAACATCTCGACTTACCTCAAGCCTCTTCACAGACTGCAACCCCAGACCCCCATAACTCCAAGCATCCACAACCCCCAACTCGAGCCAAGGAAATCAAGATGCAGCTCATCGCCGGTTTCCGGGCCGCGAGAACCGACATTCACCCAGCCCATGCTGCTGGCCAGAAGTCTGACCCTGCTGGCCGGCCCGAGGTAAACCCGAAGTTGCTCTTCGCGCCCCTTCCGAGAGCCGACGACCCCAATCCCAGCATCAACATCAACCCTTTGCTCAAACCAACCAATGGTGTCCTCATTGACAAGGAGCTAACCGTGCCGATGACCGAGCCTGTGGAGGATGGCGAACAGCCGAAGCGTCTCCTTATCATCAAGCTGAACGAGGAGGAACGGAAATATGAGGACTGGGACCCCGAAACGCCCGATGAGAACGACTACGAGAGGCACACTCGAGAGCCGGCCGAGTCGGAATTCAACCCCGACGCCCCTACCCAGCAGGAAGAAGAGGAAGAGGAGGAAGAGGAGGAAGATAGATCCCCGACCCCAACCCCGGACATGACCGGCTGGGACCATACGACATCCATCCTTGACAGTCGACATTTCGATGATGGATGGCCAGAACGACAAGGATCTAGAACACCTGTCTATGAGGATACCTATGCAGCTGCGCCTACCCATGAGGCTGAACCTGTCGATGAAGATGAACCTGTCGATGAAGATGAACCTGACGATGAGCCTGACGGTCAAGGTAGCGATGAAGGTTACGGCTCATCCTAGATTCCATGAGTAGTAATGCGGCTATCTTCTCTCCCGAGACAGGATGTTACTGGGCCAGTGCCCGAAAACTGGCTGCATTCGATGAAGAAAGAGAGGGAGTTTTTGCGTCTTTTCATTTCCGATAAGTCATTCTATTTTGCCAGTCTTGGTTTTTTACTTAGTTGTTAGGTAGCTACCTAGGTACTACTTCTGGGTACCTTGCCTTGGTTTGATAGTCGAATACCAGCCTTGAGTTCAATCGGTATTCTCCCCAGGGGCAGTTGAGAAACATATCTAAGTGCAGTAGAACTACCTTGCGGACACTAACACTAAGTGGCGTGTAACGGATGTGTTTCGCAACACTCAGTCATCAGGTACCGTGTCAAAACGTTGAAGAAACGGAAATTGTAGACCGTCTTCCCTCCCGCCCAAATGCCGCAACGGCTTTGCCACTTGGAAAATTGCCGCCCATTTGCGTACCTAATTTCTGGGCCCCATTCCCTATCTTCGCCCATCTATCAACTTGACGACCTGCGCCCCTCGAATTTGTCACTCTCCCCTCTTCCTCCCAGGCACCCTCCAACTGTTTCATATATCTGCAGCCCCCAACTATCTGGCGCCCCAATCACGCCGTTTTGATCCCGCACAAGGCACGGCCCGGATGAACCTACGCGGCGCAGCACAATCGGCTCGCCCGATGCACCACCACCCGCTAGGCCGAGCTACCCCTGGCGGGGGACTTTTGTTCCTTGTTAAAAGGACGGGGCGCGGCCGGGTGAGGTGGCTCTGCGCTATGTGGAAAATCGGCGAGTTTTCTCCTCAGAGATTTTTTTTTCGTCATGTTGCTTCTCCGGGACGGCGTAGCCGATGGCCCTAGCTCTGGGACGACGATGTCTGGTGACCACGACAGCTACGGCCCAAGAATCCTTGCCGCGTGCTGGGTTGTGGGCGTGCTATCGAGCGTCGTCCTTGGTCTCCGCATGTATTGCAAAGTCAAGCGGTCCAGACAGCCATGGCATGACGACTATGTGTTGATCGCAGCATGGGTTGGTGTTCCCCCCTCGCATTCCTTGTTCCAGTCTCGGCGGCTAACAGCTAGACCCGACACAGCTCTTCCAGACAACCAACATCGTCCTCATCACCGTCAACGTCTCGCTCGGCGTGGGCCAGCACCTATCCAACTTGGATCCATCAGTATTGCCCGCCTTGGTGCGGAACGGAAACGTCTCGGGCACCTTGTCCATCACCGCCGCCGCGCTGAGCAAGACATCGTTCGGCATCACTTTGCTTCGGCTGACTACCCGTTACACAAAGTGGTTTGTCTGGTTCCTCTTGGCTACCATGAATGTCGCTCTGGGCCTGAGCGCTGTTTTCATCTGGGCCGACCGGACTCAGCATGGGCATAGCGCGGTTGTTGAGAGGTATAACCTGTTCTCGGGAGGTAAGTAGCAGCTAATCGTTCTCCGCGGCTAGGGGCTAACAGGCTGTAGTCTACTCGGCGCTCGTGGATTTTGTGTTGGCCTTTCTGCCGTGGCCGCTGGTCTGGAGCTTGCAGATGCAGCGGAGAGAGAAGATTGGCGTTGCGGTGGCCATGAGCATGGGCGTGTTGTAGGTTTTGATCTACGAGTACCAGGTCCTGAGAAGAGACTCACAGGGTGTGCAATGATGCAGTGCCGGGATCGGGGCCATCGCCAAGGTTCTTCAATTACCAAAGCTCTCCCATGGGGACTTCACATGTTCGGTCAACCTTTCATTCTCTCCCCTTTCCGCATACATGTCGAATCTTGTACTGACCAATCACCTCAGATTATGAAAGCGGAATACTCATATGGGGCACGTTCGAGTCTGCAGTGACCATCATGGCTGTTTCGGTTCCGTTCCTCCGGATACTAGTCGTCGAGGCTCGGTCAGCCTCTGCTGCCAGACAGCATTTCGTCCCTCGTTTGAAGCTCCCCGTCGAGCCAGACGACGAGAAGGGGCTTGTGTTGCGTGGAGATGGCAGTGAGAAGAAGGGTACTGTGATATTTGCTGCAGACACTGCCTGAACCGAAACTATACAGCCAGGGGTACAAATTGAAGACCAAACTTACGTTATATCAACAAGAACTCTAGCTATCGGAGTAAAGAGGGAGAAGAGCTTATCTGATGATTATGTACTCGGGTTTCTTCGATAAACACTCTGCCTCTTCCGCTCTAAACTGCTGCACGAGCCTGAAATATAGCGCATGCATAGAAGCGAGAATGTTGCAAATCTAGAGAGGTTGAGGTCCTAGGCGGCTATGAAGCCGCTAAATGGGGACACCAGCCGCGTTTTGGGGGCCGAGTTTGCGAGGAGTCTGGAGGAGGTAGGATCCCGAGAAGGGGGTTCCTGAATGTTGTTGATTCTGTGGCTTTGAGCCAATCCTCGGTCTATACCCTACTCAACTGCCTCGAGCCCCATGTTCTCCCTAGCTGTGTTGACCTCCTCGCTTCAAACCCTTTAGTCCGCACCATGTTATACAGCAATGCAACCGCAAACGCCAAAACCGTGACAAGAACCGCCCCCAGCGGCCCAAGTATCGAAAACACCGTAAACCCATAGCTAGCAGCTTGAAACATCTCATCCCCCGCTAGCTTCGTCGTCCCTAGCCCAACCTGCATCGCCGACAAAATAAGCAGTATATACGCCGTCCCCGCAATGATCAGCGCAGAGCTGTACCGATAAAAGCTCCCAAAGCTCGTCCATGTTGCCAGAAAACCCCTCGACAACGGCCCCCTCAACACGACCTCAATCATATTCAGCCGATTCAGCCTCAGCTCCCCATAGATAAACCTCTCCGCAACATCCCCCCACACATTCAGCTCCTTGCTCTCCCGCTGCTCATGCAGAATCTCCCTCACAAACCGCCGCCACCTCGACCACGACACCTGCCTCGGAACCAGGCCCTTCTCCGTCGCAATCCGGAAGTCACTCTCGTACGCAATCAGCGCCACATAACTCAGCAGAAACCCCATCGCGCACTGGCGCAGATGATCCCTCCACTCCCCTTTAGACTCCTCCCCCGAGGATGAGGAGACAAGATGCTTCCCCCAAAAGTCCGGATTCAGCAAATACCGCGGGATAGGCTTGACAAAGATGCGCCCGGCGCCCCACACGAGGTGCAGATCGATGCGCTCGCTGACGAAAATGTCGCGGCCGAGGAGGATTTGGTGGTGCAGGGGCCGTGGCGGGACGGGCCGGCCCGTGAGCCAGAGGAAGCGGATACGTTGGTGGAGGCGGGCGGGGTTGAGCTCGCGCTCGATGAGGTCGAAGGGGGGGATGCCGTGGGGGGCGTGCAAGTCGTCGGAGATGCGGAAGGAGGCGGGGAATTGGTCGTGGAGGGATTGGTCTTCGTCAGTTATTGTTGTTGGGGAGGAGGGGTTATCGTTGTGGAGGGGGTTGCTGGTGAAGGGGAGGGATTGGAAGGTTGTGGGCATGATGGGTTGTGGAAGGTGGTGCTCTGGCGGAGGGAGCCGCATTGCGCTGGTTGCTTCCTTCCGTCTGATGTTGCGGTTGGGATTGAAAGCTGAAGAGGCGTGTTGCAGAAATGGCCAGCTTTAAGCTTGGTCCTTTTTCTGGGCGCGGATGTGACATTAGTAACGCGCCTTGTCTTCGGACCGAACACCGCCTCAGGTCTTAATTGGACTGCAAGGCGAAGAACTTTTGCTTCCCATACGTTTGGAGACGCGACCTGCATTGTGCGCATGGATTCGGCCCCCAAAATAGCGGCGCGGTTTCGCTGATCTTGGCTCTTATTGGTCATCTTGTCCGTTTGGGGTTTGGGCCTCTGTGCGTTGACGGGGGAGGCCCAGAACCCCCTGGCCGAGGCCCCTGACAGGAGGCAGGCTGACAGCTTGGTGTGCTTAGGCAGCAACAGGAGCTTTCGGTCTCTTTCGTCAGAGCGACAGGGCTGCAGGGGTGGTTCTGATGGGCAACGAGCTCCTTAAATCAGTTGCTCCGCTTGCGTTTGGCAGTCACGATCGATGGTGACTTCCATATTGAAACCAGAGCCAGCGAGTGCTTGGCAAACTAAACATGGCGTCAACCGGCTCGCAGGGACTTGAGATCCTGATCCCCACCGACTATCAACCCACCCAACAGAATGTCGAAATTGATATTATCGCCGTGCCCGGCCTCGGCGCCGACCCCTCCAGAAGCTTTGGCTCCGAGACGCCGCGAGGCTTCAACTGGCTCACGGACGAGCGCGAGGGAATCCACGCAGACATCCCCAAATCGCGTGTGATGCTGTACCACTACGATTCCCGATGGCTCGGCGTCCAGTCCAAGGAACAGTATGCCAGACACTCCATTTCCTGCTATCAGGGTTTTTTTTTTTCGTGGTGCGGATCTAACACTTGCCACTAGGACCATCTATAATGTCGCTATCCTCCTGCTCGAAAGCATCATTGAGAAGCGCAAGAGCCCTGAAGAGGCCGCCCGCCCTGTCGTCTTTCTTGCCCACAGCATGGGTGGCCTGGTCGTTGCTAAGGCCCTCGTCCTGGCTGCCCAGCAGCGCGACAGAGTTGAATATATGCGCGTCATCGAATGCTTCGCCGGCTGCATCTTCTTCGGCACGCCTTTCGGCGGCTCGTCGGCCCAGGCCAAGGCCTACCTCCTTGCCACCTTCCTAGAGAAGTTTGGCAGGGCGGTGCCAAACCAGCTGATACAGTTCCTCGACCCGGAGCGCGACTCGCTTGAGGAGCTGCGCCGCGACTTCGTGAACGTGGCTTCCAAGGAGCCCAAGGCAAAGCTTGTGTGTTACTACGAGCTGGAGCCCACCAACTATCTCCAGGAAAAAGTGTCCGCATGGGTGCCCAAGGGCCACTTCAAGGTCGGGCCCCGAGAAATCGTCGTTACGAAAGCTTCGGCGGTTCTGGACGGCGCTGTTGACAGAGGAGTGCCGTGCAACCATCGACAGCTTAATCGCTTCGACAGTGCCAAGGACGGACGCTACGAGAACGTGCGCCATCAGATTAGGGACATTGTCAAGGACGCTCAGAAGATTGTTAGGGCCCGCCTCAAGGCCTCACGCCAGTCGACCATCGACGATGCCACCTTCGCCCGTCTGTCCGAGAGCTTGAATGTCGTCGAGTTTCAGCGGAAGCTGCGGAGTGTCAAGACTCTCAGCGGTGACTCTAGCTGGATTCTGAAAGAACCGAAGTACTTGAACTGGCGCTCCCAGCAGCAATCACAGTATGGTATCCAGACCCCCTGCCTGTGGGTATCCGGAGACGAGGGCCTGGGTAAGTCCAAAGCGGCAGCCACGGTCATCCAGGAGCTTCAGCAGCGAGATTCTGAGAACGAGGGTGTTGTGGTGGCGTACTTCTTCTGTGACCCAACTCCCGACTGCAGTAAAGCCGAAAATGTGCTCAAGTCGCTGATGTGGCAGCTCATCCTCGGCAGGAGATCACTCGCCCAGTATGTCAGGTCGTTTGCGGCACAGGACTCTAAGAAGCTGAGAGGCAGTGGCCAGGGCACAGAGGAGCATTTCAGCCTCGCCAAGCTCTGGAAGGGTCTCACCGAGATGCTCCGCGATCCGTCAGTGCACGAGGTGTACTTTGTTGTCAATAATCTGCATCACCTCGCGGGCGAGCACCCAGCCACAACGGAACTTTTGGCCAAGATCGCTGAGTCTCTCGCCGAAGCAGGCACCGGCATTGATGATCCGATTCGAGAAAAGGTGCGCTGGATGCTCCTGAGCCGAAACCGCGAGAACGTGAGGGAAGTGCTCATGCCTCATGGCCATGACGACGGCGCTCCAGGCTTGTGGCTGAACTTGAACGATTCGTCCATGAGCTCCGTCCTCCGCGAACAGGTCCGGTCTTTCACGCGGGATAGGGTGAAGGAGTTGGCAAAATCCAAAAACTACACTTTGGCGCTGCAATACTTCGTCTTCAGCAGTCTCGAAAAGAGGGCCGAGAGCAACAACGTCTGGGTCGAAGTCGTTTGTCGTTTGCTGGAGGGAATACCGCCAACCTTCAGCCTCGTACGCAAAGCACTGGAATCCCTACCCCAAGACCCGCTGGTGTTGATCAATCGGACTTGGGCAGAGGTGCTGAACTCGAAAGACAGCAAGGATATCGAGACCACCAAAGAGATTCTTCGCACACTTGCCATTGCTTTTGAGGAACCGACAATAGACGAGCTTGATGTGCTCGCTGGACTGGAGATTGACGGGGATGACGATGAACGCGATGCCAAGATTCTGGATAAAATCCACGCATGCGGCCCGCTCCTTCGAACGTATGACACCGAGACTTGGGAAGAAAGCGGCTACTCGTTTTCCACCAGAGTCGCCTTCATCCATCCCATGGCCAAAGAGGCTCTCCTAACACACGATATGAGAAATCTTATCGGTCTCGCCGGCGCTGATGGTGATGAGGAAACCGAAGTGCGTTGGCAACATGGTATTGTCGGCCTTCGCTGTTTCACGTATGTCCTCGACGTGCTCGGGTCGTCACTGGATGACGCGGAGGTCACGTTGGAGAGAATAGCACCGTCAACGGAAAACCAGACAGAGGCTGAAATAGACGATCTCTTCCCAGAGGAGGATGACGCATCGGTTACCTCGAATGACGAAGACTCTAATGCCTTGGAGTACCCGCTCCGGTATTGGCTAGAGCATGGCCACAAGTCGACCGCCGACTTTGTGTCAACTCTCGACATCAAACATAGGTTTTGGTCGGCTGAATCGACTGCTCGACGCCGATGGTGGGCACATTACGCAAGAGGAGAGGAGCTTGATAACCACAAAAACATGACTGCCCTTCACGTTGCTGCATATTTTGGCTCGCTGCCCTTGGTCGACTCGCTTCTCGAGAGCGGACACGAGCACGAGATACACGCGCACGACACCTGGGAGAACCAGCCGCTTCACTGGGCTGCGGATCGTGGCCACATCAGTGTTTGTGAGAGGCTGCTCGAGAAAGGGGCGGACATTGATGATGGGATAGCGGTTTCGGAGTGGACGCCTCTCCACATGGCTGCCGCCTCTGGACAATCCGAGACTATAGCAAGCCTTCTGAGCCGGAACGCGCAGATCAATGCGATCGCGAGTGAGGTTGGAACGCCCCTGACGCTGGCAATTCTGGCTCGACAGTACCACGCCGCCGAGACTCTCCTGCGGTACGGCGCGAGTGCCACGTTGGCAGGAACCGACTCTGAGCCCCCAGTAGCTGCTGCGGCGCTCCGCGGATCTGAGACCCTGGTCCGCCAACTGTTGGCTGCCGGTGGCACTGAGAACCTTGCTTCGCACGAGTTTGGAAGTGCTCTTGCCGCCGCCGCCGCTGTGGGAAATCTCAACATTGTGCAATCGCTGCTCCCACTTGATCCTGACCCCGTCTCGCGCCAGAGTGCCCTCGAGCAGGCGGCCTCAACTGGATCTCACGGTGTTGTAACCGCCATTCTTCACAGCTCTGGTGGCCTTCCTTGCGACAGGGCATTCGAAGAGGCTGCCTCAGGCGGTCACGATGATGTTGTAAGGGAGCTGTGGGCATACCATCAGCATTACAATGTGATATCTCCTACCGCCGTAGGCAATGCGCTATACAAGGCTAGCGATATGCAGCGAGAGGTTACCGTCGGGTTTCTCCTCCAGTATTGCGGGGCCGATCCCAACAGTGCAACTGGCGACGAGTACGGCAACGCGCTCACTGCCTCAGCATATGACGGCACGACATCCATCCTCCAGATACTGCTGCAGTATGGCGCAAGGGTGGATGCGCCAGAAGGCTTCCCCTTGCAGGCGGCGGCGCTTAACGGGCATGCGGAGATCGTGACGATCTTGCTAGACCGCGGTGCACACCCAAACGCATTCAGCCATCGCATCGCAGATGGAACGGCTCTTCAAGCCGCTTGCACGACGGGTAACACCGAAGTGGCCAAGACGCTCCTTGCTCGAGGGGCTGACGCGAACTATGGCGCCGGAGACTACACGAACCCTCTTACCGCGGCGACTGACATCGGCTATGGTGATATTGTAGAGCTGTTGCTAGGGCACAGAGCCAACCCAAACGTGTTTGGCGGGCTCGATGGCAGCACCCCGTTGATCAATGCCGCATGGTCCCTTCCGGCAAGGCATCTCAATTTGTTGATGGACTATGGCGCTGCCATAGACCAGATGGATCCCGACGGGGATACAGCGTTAATCATGTCGGCGCTAGTGGGCGACAGCAGCTGTGTTGAGGCCCTCCTGAACCGCGGTGCGAATGTCAACCTCGGCGGCAAACACAACGGGACTCCGCTCCATGCAGCGGCGTCAAACGGGCATACGGAAACTTGTCGTTTGCTCCTCCAGCGCGGCGCTGACGCGCGCATGCGAGGCGGACCATATGGTTCGGTCTTGCAGGCAGCTGCGGCATCTGGCGACCCAATGACCGTCGAGGCTATCCTCACGGCATGCCCCAAGAAGACCACCGGAGGCGAGGTAGATAGCGGAAGCAAGTTTTTCACGGCACTTCACGCCGCAGCTATTCAAGAAAACGACGGGGGCCTCCGTCAGCTGTTATTACGGAACCCCAAGCTAGATATCTTCCCTCCGCCAGGGCCAAGGAATGGCGAGAAGGCATTACTGTCTGGGACACCACTCCAGGCGGCCGCTCTTTCGGGTTGTAACAGAAATGCCCGCCTTTTGCTTGAAGCGGGAGCGGACCCCAACGTTGTCGCTGGAAAACACGGCACTGCCCTCCAAGCAGCAGCTTTGAAGGGAAGCAGCGCATTGTGCGAAGTGTTGCTCGCACATGGGGCACGTATCGATGCGATGGACGGGAAAAGCAAATACGGCCATCCCCTCGTCGCAGCGGTTGCCCGCCCCGACGATGATACGGAACGATTCGACGTGTTGGAGTCATTGCTCTGTCAGGAAGGGATCCCGCCGAATGCATACAAGGCGGCGCTGCAACGAGCCTTCCTGCTTCGCGACAAGGCCGTATTCAAGCAAGTCTTCGCCGCGATGAAAGGCGCTGCAACCAAGAACGTGAAAACGTTCCCAAACATCAAAGGGGTGCTTGGACAATTCAAGAAGATGCATGTGGAAAGCGATGTAAGCGGCGACACAAACAGCGACTTTGGCGACGATGTGTTGTATATGTTTCAGGATATTGATGACGATGATATGAACGACGGCACCAATGGAGAGCAGGGGCAGCAGCAGGAGAAGCAGGAGACGTCGCAGCGCTCGCTGGGCGGTGGCGCCGGGGAAGCGGGTGGACCTCAGGCGACTCCAACTCTAAGCGGAGGGACAGACAGGAGCCTACCTTACCGCTCGCAGATGCCTGGACAGGGCGAAGAGTTTCAAGACCGGCAGAAATCTCAAGGGGCTCAAGGTAGCAGGGGGCTGCCTTCCTGGGGTGCTGCTGGCGCTGGTGCGGGTGGCGCTTACGGTCAGAGCCGGGCCTTTGGCGGCGATGGAGCTGCACAGGATGAAGACGATCCCGAGGCTGAGCATGACGAAGATCGCGGAACTGCCGACGAAGAGAATCATGACGAAGAGAATCATGACGAAGAGAATCATGACGAAGAGAATCATGACGAAGAGAATCATGACGAAGAGAATCATGACGAAGAGGCGGAGAATGGGGATCACGAGGATGAAGAGCAGGCAGAAGAAGATCATGGTGAGGATGATCCCGAAGAGGAGGAGGGCGGCCATGATGAAAACCAGGAGGATGAAAATGAGGGTGTGGGTGAAGGCCATGATGAAGATGGCGAAGAGTATGACGACGAAGAGGAGTGAGCTCGAGTATGAAGGTGACGGCTTAAAGTGTCACGATCTGCTAGCAAAATTTGGATACTCGAATTGAAATATAACAAAGTCATTTGATTGATAGGTCGACTAGCTCTTGTCTCTACTGACGTTCTTCCCAGAAAGCTAAGGTCTCCGGGTGACTCTGAGATGATAGTCGGATATAAGCCAGAACGCAGCATCGTACAAGTTCATGGGCGCGTGTGGGGTTACAGCAGCGAAGTCATATCTTCTCAACAGTTCAACAAACACCTTGTTCAACTCCATCAGCGCAATCTTTTTCCCAGGACATTGGAACTTCCCGTGACCAAACGCGAGTTCCAAGGTGCCAACCATTTCCTTGTACTGGTCCTTGTCGTCCGCCGCAGCAGCCTCAAACCACCTCTCGGGTCGGAAGACGTCGGCATCGGCACCAAAGGTGTCGATTTCATTGCAAAGCGCCTGCAGGGCCGTCAGCGTAGTGAGAAGGCACAACAAAATAACCCGAATCGCTGTCGACGTCGAATCGGATCCGGCAATCAGTTCCAAAATGACCTCGGACAGAAGCTCTTCCTTGCTCAGCCCGTTTCGAATATGCGCCTGCATCATATCATCCCCCTCCTCAGCTCCCGGCGCAAGCCGCTTTTCCACACACTTCTTCGCCAAACTCGGCAGAGCCAGACTCAACGGCCACGTCTTCAAATACTGATCCATCCACGGAACCGTCAGCAGCACCGATATCACCGGAAACACCTTCTCGTTGATCTCCACATAGCGATACAGATCCCTATTACTCTTCAGAAACCCCACCGCATCCCCCCATCCAAGCTCACTAATCATATCTAGCGCAAAGTATTGCATCTTATGCCCAAACTCCACAGGCCGGAAGTCAGTAGACGAAGAAACATACTTCCGCTCGATAAGATCAATGAACTCGCCAATAATCCGATCAATTCTCAGCTCGAAATCCGCGCCCTCCCTCCCCGAATACCCCGGAGAAAGCTTCGCCTCTAGCTCCTTACGCTTCTCCTCATCAGTCATCGAAAAGAGGTTGTCTAATATACCATGCTGCTTTGCGGGCTTGTACCACGGCCCCTTGATGAACTTTGAGCGTACGCCCGAGAGTGGGGGCGTCGCCGAAGAGGACTACGTTGGGGGCAATGCGGACGAGGGGGCCGTAGGCCTTCTGGATATCGTTGAGGACGAAACTGATCTTCCCGCTGCTGGCGAGCTTGAAGAGCGGGAGGACGGTGAGGCTGTTTAGGAGGGGGCCGGGTACGTGGCGGAGGCGGTAGTGGAGCGGAAGGACCAGGCGAGGAATGCGCTGATGAGACATAAAGTTCCGAGAACGGCGAGAGACATGTTAGGCTTTCGGAGCTGTGAGATGGGGGCGATAGCTGTGAAAGGCGGTTGAAATGGTGACTTTGAGAAAGGAACTCCGTCTTGTCAAGCAACGAGACGGACCGACGGGTTATATTTGGTACTTTGTACAGGTAGGACTTTTGTCTTCATTGTCCAAGACATCTTTAGGTAGCTTAAGATATCTAAAGATACCTACCTGTTTGTAAGTATTTTCGTAATCATGCAACCTCTACCTATTCCGACTGACACCCATCACAAGTCTCTAGTCCACCAATGAGAGATCTGGGGTGCACGGTATAGCTCATGCGGGGATCCCGCATCACAGCACCTTGCCATTTTAGGTGTCAATACGCAAGTGTGTTGGTCTATTTGCGGCGTGGTTACGCCACCAACAGCGACATACTAGTGTCTATGGCGGCCGATACGCATTGCACGGACGTTGCCGCTTTTGAGCAGATGACTCGGAGTTAGTGTAACTCGAGGAGATCCTCAAATCCAATGAGCCCGGCGGCTCAACGGTGATTCGCGGCAACGATCCAAATGAAGACTGTTGAAAGCCAACCTAATGCCTCGAGTTTCGAATCCCTCGAATCCTCCCTCGATAGGTTTGGATTAGCTGTTCAGTATCTGGCGGAGATTCACCAACCTCGCTCGATAGACAAGGCTGCTTGGGTTGCACTCCTATGTGGATATTAGCTGATAGTGGCAATATGGCATAAAAAGACTAAACCATGGCCATAGTAGTCTTAGTTTTGGAGGGAATAGGTATGTAGGAAGGTCGTATTTGACCTTTAGGTCTGGTAGAGGCGAAATTGTCGGGAATTCTGTGCACGCAGCAAAGCCCGAAGTTCAAGTAGGTAAATTAAGTTGATCAAGCGTACCTGCGACGGTAAAGGCTCTGATAAGGGTAGATGAGGAGCTGTGGTTGGTTTCCACGATGATGCACGCGGATTCAGGCGTGCAATCCGCCCGTCAAGCGGAACACATCCGGAACTGAGCTGACACGCAGGCTGACAAGGTCGACAGGGCAAAGCCAAAGCTACAACCAACAACATGAGTTTTCCAAAGCCCTGTCCACCTGAGCATATGAACGGGAGGCCGTGCACATACCAAGTTGGACGAGAGACAGAAACAACACACATCGCTGTCCTCGCAACTAACATCAATGCTGACACGCTGCTCTTCTCAATAGAGTCAGAACCTGTGCCAGCATGGTCGAATTGTGATTGGTGGAAGACCTCAGTCCGAGGATTGGGGCTGTTGGATGATGCAATCAAGTCAGTCTGGTTAATCTGCTGTGCCGTTTCAGTGGAACGCGCTATTGGCTTCGATAAGGCTGACATCGATCCCAGCCTCGCTCGTTCGTTCCAACAACCAGGGACCCGGGATTGCGCGAAGCCGTCTCGAGGGCCACTCGGGTGCCCGGCTAAATCGGGCGTCTTCGGACTGGCAACCTGAAGTTATGCGCGCATCTGTGACGTTTTTCGTTTCCCTCCCTCCTTCGGGATTAATCTCGTCAAAATGGGCCGGCCGAGATCGTCGCTCGCTGCTCGCCTGTCGAGTCCAGGGGCGCCGTTCCGGTGGCGTCTCGCGTACATATTTGCTTGCAGATGGATAAGCTTCGAGGCTCTCGCTTCGGGCGGGTAAGTTCGACAAGTTTCTGAGAAGGTTGCACGCCGAGACAAGAATAGCAGCCGTGCCGTGTCGGTGTAGCTGGGTCGCCGGATCCTCACGTGTTTGCAGGCGCACACCGGACTCCGATAAGGGGATCAGCGCAACCCTTCCAGGAAGAGAAAAAAGCAGAATGACATACGTATGTGTGGTGTTGGGATGGAAATCAATTGAAGGAGGGGGCGCGATGTTCTGGGACCTGCCAAGACGAGCCAAGACCAGCAGCACGTGCATGAAAATGCCTTACCCCTTTCCAGCAGGTACGGCACGGTGTCATGGCATTGACCGCAAACATGGTTGGATGTGGCTTTGCTAGCCTTTTGTTGGGGGAAGGTGCAAACGCGTACATAGTAAGGCGAAGGTCGGAACAAATATGCGGCGATGCGCTGCCTCGCCTCGTACCCTCGCAACCGGCCAGCCTGCAAACCAGAACACGAGACTTGGTACCGGGTAGTCCGATGATGACTCCGGTCGCTGGGTTGGGACGCTGCTTAGCGATGCAATCTCATGACGGGATGAGGCGCTAGACATCTGAACTTTTTGGTAACCAATCGGCTGCGCTCGTTTCACCACACTCGACGCTGAGGATCGATGGCGAACATGCTGCTGCATGTTCTCGATTCCAGTCACTCTACGTAAGGTAAGCGGGCTGAGCTCGCGTCGGGAACATCGGATGCGCATATAAGGGCGAGGACAGCCATTATCGGCGATGATATTGGATTCCTCATTCTTCATATTAACTCATTCATCACATCTTCAACATGTTTACTACAGATTTTCGATTAGCCTCCGGGCTGGTCGTCGCCGCTTCATTGACCAGCCAGGTTTTGGCTGGCTCCATCCCCCCTTGGACACGGGATGCAAAGATCCCCCAATTAACGAGCGTAGCTGTCAAGCTCAACATTGCGAGTCTACAAGCCCGCGATGTCCGATCAAGGACGGAGATTGTTGAGGATCTCGTCAGGAAGGCGCACCCAACCTTCAAACACGCGAAGAGGAACGCAAGTCTGAGCGTCTCGCCTCTTTTCTCAAGCATATCGCCAGAAGAGATCGACAAGCTAGTCCAACAGGCCGTCACTCTTGATCCTACGTACGTCCCCACAGACTTTGGCGCGTGGTTCAAGGTCCATCTCCCAGAAAATGAGAACGGAACCTCCACGACCATCACAGACCTCCTCGGAAATCTCGTCGGATTTGACGAGGTAGCAAGCTGCCAGCCCCTTACTAGCACCAAGACGCAACCTGCCACCACGGTAAACCCCAACGATGACCCGCTGTTCTCGCAACAGGGGTATCTGACTGAAGCCGGCATCAACGTCAAGTACGCCTGGGGATTCCCGGGCGGCGATGGCGCGGGGACAACCGTCATTGATGTCGAACGCGGATGGCAGCTGGAACACGAGGACTTGGTACGTGCTGTCTAGCATTGAGCGTCACCAACGAACTTACAAGCAGGCTAACACATTGTGTCATCTAGAAAGCTAAAAACATTACCCTTCTCGCAGGGCTCAACGTCTTGGATCGTTACTTCGGCAATTACCCCCACGGCACCGCCGTCCTCGGCGAGATGCTCATGGTGGACAACAAAATCGGCGGCGTGGGCATAATCCCCGCGGCAAAAGGGCATGTCGTTGGGACAGACCGCGACGTAGATGGCGGCCGTCAGGAAAACCAGCCCGAGGCCATCATGGACGCAGCGCGCTTTCTCAAGCCCGGTGACGCCATGGTCCTGGAGATGCAAACCAGCGATGCCGTCGAGGAACCCTATCCCAACCTGTGGCCCGTCGAAATCCTCGATGCCGAATACGAAGCAATCCGGCTTGCCGTCGCCCTAGGTATCACCGTTATCGAGCCCGCTGCAAACGGTGGCATGGACATGGACAAGCCTGTGATGCGCATTGGCGACCCCACACCACGAACCTTCCTCAAAAAGGGCGCCCCTGACTTCCGTGACTCTGGCGCCATTATCGTCGGCTCGGCTACCTCGGGGGTCCCTCACAACCGGCTCGAGTCATCCAACTATGGTAGCCGCGTGGATGCCTACTCGTGGGGCGAGAACATCATGACTACGAGTGTCAACCAGGCGTACGAGGACATCTACTCGGCCTTCAGCGGCACTTCGGGCGCGTCGCCTATTGTGGCCGGAGCGGTTCTCAGCGTGCAGGGTATGCTGGCCGCCAACGGTCGCAAGAAGCTGACGCCGAGCGAGATGCGGAAGCTTATTGTCGTGGGTGGAACCGCCAGTGCGAACGGAAACTCAGATCGGATTGGCTTACAGCCAAATCTGAAGGCTCTCATCGATGGGGGACACTTGAAGCGCTAGGTCCTGTCTCATACCCGGTGTTTTGCTTTGTGTATTATCATATCAGGGGCATTGGCTTTGCAAGGGCATGGATGGGGCGTTATAGGCTTTAGCATATTCCTGTTTGGGGATTGGGTGGAAAACCTTAGAATGGGTTTAGAGTCTTTGATTATGGGTAGCTAGCGACTGAGAAGCCTGACTTCAAGGTTCTGTTGGGCACAGAGAGTTGCCAAACTGGTCTCAGAAACCAATTGCTGGGGCATAGACCTTCTTTTCACAATTTGCCTTTGGGAATGTGGAGAATTGCAGAACATGGTTTTCTTCTTTTTCCTTTTTCTGTCCTCACGCTCCGTCTTCGTTCTCACGCTCCGTCTTCGTTCTCACGCTCCGTCTTCGTTCTCACGCTCCGAACTCCCGCTCAGATGGCTCTTCATTCCATTTCCCTTCCGCTACGACCTAAGATCAACGCCAAAATGGACCCCTAGATTGCAGCAACAAGCTCAAGCAAAAAGAGACCCCTTGAATTTCTCAGTGAGATTCGCAACTCAACGAGCTCCAACAAAAGGAAATGCCTTGACTTCCCAAGCAAGATCCACAGCACCGTCTACCAGCCAGACTGCCAAAATACATCATCAAGCCCAAACAAGGGGAGATGCCTCGAGTTTCCCAGCGAGATCTGCAACTCTATCGACCAGTCTCAGGCCACACCTACAACAGCAAGTCCCCGCACCGGAAGCTTCTTCAACTTCCCCTGTGAGATCCGCAACAAAATCTACCGCATCCTCATGCACGACACCGAGGTCATCCCTTGCTTCCAAGACGCCACATACCGCCGCCCACTCAGCGCACAACTCCTTCGAACCTGCCGAAAATTCCACTGCGAGGCCTTGCCGATCCTCTACGGCGAAAACACCTGGCGCATCGAAATCTTCCACCACGATCTGACCACCAACAAGATCGGCGCCTTGTTCCCTCCACAACCCGTGGTGCACGTACTCCACAACGGCCAGGTCGTCACCCGCCAGCTACCCCTGAGACAAATCGAGATCAGAATCCGGGAATATTCGGGGTTTGAAATTTCCACCGTCCGTTCGGCTGTGCGGTTTGCGTGCGAATGGCTCAGCAAGCTTCCGGAGATTGATGCGCTGCAACTGACGGGACCAACGACATGGTGCACCAAACTGCGATGTGGCCGTTACGACCACAACCCCTGCAAGGGATACACCGGGTCCGAGAAGCAGTTGCTTGGCATATACGAGACGTGGCTGGGCCGTATCAGGGGTGTCAATCACGTGCGTATCGACCGACGGATTCCAAGGGAGTCTCGCGATGCGATAAAGAGGGCGTGGAAGGGCTGGACGGAGGTGGATCCGCTGCCGGGGATGTATGAAGTTCTCGAGAAGTACGCCGATGAGCTTCAGGCACAATACAGGGTCCGGAATGGGGGTCTCCAGAAGTTTATTAGTGTCAAGAATAGTCTGAGACAGGCGGTGAGGGCGGTGGAGATTGGGGATGTCGAGACGTTTGAGAGGGCTAGGAAGGTTGTTGTGAAGCAGTTGGTCAAGTGTTATGGTAATGAGGTGGTAGATAGGGAGCGAGTCTTCGTCTGTGATCCGAAGTTAGATGAGAAGCCGGTTGCGATTTGAAGGATCGAGGGGTTTGATTGGTCTTGGGAGAGGATTGGATACTTAGGGTAGCGCGGCAGTTGACACCAACAACATTGGACGGTGCCTGAAGGCCCAAGTTGAACGAAACAATGACGGACCTCTTGTGACGGCCAGCCCCTGAACGGTATAAACATATTCATGGTATTTGCTGAAACTACTGCATGGGAGTAACACGAGCTTCCTAGTAGGCGGTTGCATCACATCAAGAGCAGGTAGTGTAACAAGGTCTCGAGTTCACAATGTCATCGACCCCGCACAGCCGTGAGAATCCTTCATGATTGCTATGTCCTTTCACCTGACGTTATGGAGCCCTCGAGACGCCTAAACCCCAGTCTCTGTGTGCCTTGTCAGGTCATCTTTGCCGGAGACTAGTCAAGATCCCGATTCTCGGATCCGGTGACGTCATTGAGGCAGAGATTCAGCTTCCACGATACCCTAGGGACGTTGCGTGGATGCACCACTAGGGACACTGGCTGCCTACTTTGCAAGGTTGCGAGATTGTAGTTGAGGCCTGGTGAGATAGAGTGAGAGGTCGCGGGCTAGGTAGCGCGGGTTATTTAGCGGGGGATCTTCGGCGGTCAACCTGAATGTGACTCCTGGGAAGATGGCAGGGAGCCTGGTTTGGAGCCATACCTGGAGCAGCATCTGGGTTGAGATCTCGTGATGCTCCACCAGGTTTGAAGTTGGAACAGCATGAGTGAGCAGAGAGCAGGTGACGCAAACGTGATACGGCATCAGAAGTAGTTATATTGTAACTCAAATTTCCCTCAGTTGCACCGTGGCGACCGTCTGTCTTAACCGACAGATACCTCCTTAGCAGCACTTGACTTCGAGTCACTCGACCTTCCGACTTCAGACATTCCTGAGTGAGAGGCAGACCGATGCTCAGATGCATCAAACAGGGCCGGCATGTGGCCGTCTCCTCGCTCGGCCGAAAAAGGTCCACTATGTAGGTTCTCTGCAGCGCGGCGCGTATATTTCCGATACGTTCGCATGAAAAATATGCTGATCCGCGGTATGCAGGCTAGTATTACACAAACCGAAGCTTCAACATGACCCCAGAGGCTGACATCAACCAGATCGTCTGCGAGCTTCATATCAGTAATGGTATCATCACGGTGCGCTGGGCCAGAATTTTCTTACACGTGGGGTTTGTCGTGTGCTTGAATGAGGCCATGGACATGATCCTCGGGACAGAGACGATGGTGACGCTATTGGTAGTGTGTTAGCATTGGAGTCCTTTTCGGTCCCTTTGTTTTAGGGGGGAAAAGCGGAGGGAAAGAGGAAATGGCAGCCATACAAGCTTCCCACTGCAAACATGAGGCAGACCACAACCTTTTTTCGTCGGGGAAGTGAGAGCTTGAGCAGTTCCGGCATCGGCAGCACCAAGAGCCAGAGGTCCAGGGCAAAGTTGAAAGAAGCAACCGTCCACGCGTAGATGTTGATGTCGATGCAAGATCCGGCTGGCACAGGATCGTCAAACCCGCTCCAGAAAAAGCTTATCGGCGTGCATTGGAAGATGATGGTAAACGCAAACGAGATGCCCGACGCGGCCGTGATGCCTATGGTGACGTATATGGCAGTCCGAAGCCCTGGGAACAGCACAAAGGGAAAGAATCGCAGGTAGAAGCCAAGGATCGACAGCTTCGTGAGCATGTTGATGAGTGTGTAGTAGAGTTCCAAGTTGTAGATTAGCTAGAGGTAGGGTGTTAGATGTTGTGAGTTCATGGTACCTAAAAGATACCCATGGCGATGGACGGGGAAAGATCCTACAATCATAATGGTTCTGATCTGCCCCGTGGTGAGAGTCCATATGTCTCTCCCGTAGTGATTGTCGTGAACTGCGGGGACAAGTCAGCCCCTGTTCGAGCAGCCAACCTAACAGCAAGTCCGCAGGATATACGCACCGAGTATGGTGCACGCCATCATGCCAACAAGCAATATCTGTGGTTCGATGAGGGGCTGCACGAAAAAAAGATGATTAGGATTAGCATCAAGGAGCACCCACAGCATTCAGCACCATGTACCAATCGTCGGCAATTTGGATCCATTTCTTCTGCGATGTTGGGGCGCCCAGCAGTCGCAGGAAGATGCTGACCAGCGCAAGTGTGCAGAGGGCGGTGGTGGTGACGTACAACACGGCGCCCCTATCTCGCATTGGCACGTTGCACGCCGTTGCCGTCCCGTTTATGGTCACTACATGAGGGCACCGTCAGTGGGAGCAACCGGCAATCAATGCTGCCCGAAGTTCGGATGGGAACACACGAAGAGCGTCCCCAATGTTACAACTCTGGAACGCGCATCCACTCAGTAGCGGCGAGCTTAAAACGACGTCGCACGCGCAATCCATGTCGGTAGGCGAACATGTCGAGGCCAGTAGCGTCTGGTTCAAACATGGTAGCTGTTTTCTGTTAGCGCAATGCCAGTTTCGACTCTTCGAGCGAGAATCGCAATGGAACAGGCGTGTGGGCACCGACCGCGCAGGAGGGGATTTGTCGTGAAATGGCTGCCAACGCGTCTCGCTGGGCGGCAACCACGCCAACGGCACCCGCAAGGGCTATCGCTAGCCCGCGTCTCATAATTGGCGACTGTAGACGATTGACATGGACGGCAGCTTTCGCGCAGATCGTCGAGAGTGTCGCCTTGTTTTTGGCATCTTCGCTCTTATGTCGTCGATCGAAAGCCAGCTTTCGCAAAACAGTGGCCGGGAGCGCAATGACCGCTCATTTCCACACCGAAGCAGAAATGGCGTCTCAGGAAGTGAGACGAACGGCAGATGTGACATGCTGGGCGCTGTTGGATTCCCAGCGGAAGCACGAAGCAGGCTCCGGCTGCTGGGGATCCCTGAGAGCCTGCAGGGCATTGCCCAGTAGGGGACGGTCCGCTCTGTGGGGTCGTGCCCGGGCACGTCCGTGCGCGAAGATATCTGGAGCCAACCAGAGCGCACCCCCCAATCCCCGAAAACACCACCACTGGAGGGTTGTGCCGCATGGAAAATAATTCCGTGGGAAACAGACCCCCACTTCCCGAACAATGACAGCAGAAAACCAGGTTCACCAACACCCAGACACCAGCTGAAATTTGCGGCAAGCGGAATGCCCTCAGCCTCTTATTACTCACCATGCCCTCTGCCGTCCTTTCAGGGATCAACCATGATTTAAATTCCTCTCATATTCTCCCCCACGTTCTCCTCCTCCACAGCACCTTCCCACCGCAACCAAAACAACGCTTTTCGGATTCCCTTCCTTCCGCTGGGCGCCTTTAAAATACTGCAAAAACAGGAAAGGAATGCGCGAAAAATTTCCACGGTGAGTGCAAAGATCAAATCTAATGTCAGCAGGCCAGTTGTCTAAAAGAACTACCAGCATACCTACATGGGGGTCTAACAGAGCCAGCCCCCCGTGACCAAGGCTGCCATTTCAACTCCAGCAACTGACTAGAATTCCGTCACAAAGAGCGGCTACACCGAAATTGGAAAACTTTGCTGTCATGATCAATCGGGTAGCTGCTGTTTGTATTGAGTGATGATGTCATGTGCGCTCACGATGGAAACCCCTAGCACCTAGTACTGACGATAATGTAAGTATGGCGTCACGAACGACTTACAGGCGAAGCTGGAATACAAATAAGCACGGCCAGTCCACGAAGCACCTACAAACTTGAACTTTCTTTTCATTGCAACGCTGAATGAAGAAGCCCAAGATCACACTGCACAAGACACAACAACAACTTGACCAACCAATAAGTCATTTACAAGCCAACCAATATGCCTGACCTTCGCCCCGATCCCCAGCAGCGCGACATCAAGCGGGATGCTGCGTTGGAGGGCGCAAACCAGACTCCCGAGGAGGTCAGCAACCAGGCCCGCGGCTACAAGGGGAACCTGAGCAACCCAAGTTCGTCAACCCCGTCTTGTCGAATCTCTGCTATAATACTGACATGCGACCACAGACACCAGCGAGGAGTCAAAGGAAAGCTCGAAGGAGGCTCTCAAGGGCTTGGGGGGAGAGAAGGCATTCTACAGCAAGGACTCGAAGTAAATTAGCCAAAACGAAGTACTGAGATGGATGGAGATGGAGTCAACTGAACGCAAGTAACATACTTAGATTCTGAGAGCTCAATTTGGCGCTTGGCGCTTGTAACCGCCGCTTGCGTGTACAGTTGTAAGACCTGGAATCCGCACGGTCTGTGACGCCCATGTACCTATTTTGCCGTCTCAAGCGCGAAGACTATCAGCCCCCACGGGCACCAACAACCCGTTGTTCAAATAATCTCATATCGGAGTATCAATATCATTGGTTTACACTTATTCACCTCGCTAACTCAATGCTGCTGGGTTACCCTCGGCAATAATAGAGCGGCGAAGCAACTGTAGGCAAACATTCATGCTGTAGCGATTTAAAGATGCGAGCACAAGCGGACTATTCGGAAGCATTTGCAGAGCAAACTTTCAATAACGGTCGATGAAGTGCATGAAGCGTGGAGATATGGGGGCGAAGAGAATGGCTGGGAGGTTGAGATATGAGAAGAATAGAAAAACTATATATTTAGTGGTTTCTGCCCGTCAACTCACCACAGACTTTTCGTCCGTCTTTTTGTAATACCCCCATCCTGCCACTTACACGCCCACATACCTACACACACAATGAAGTATTTCATCACCCTCCGGCCTTCACGGCCTTCATCATGGCTCTTCCTCCCTCCTTGGACATTCCATCCCCAAACGACAAACTGCTTGTCCCTATGACCTGGATCGGTCCTCTTTATCCCGGCGCCCCCATCAACGTCACTTTGACCGGGGCCACAGCCAAGTCCATCTACGAGCAGATTCTGGACCTGAAGCCGGAATACACCCCGTGGGCGTTTGACGACTTCCGCGCTGACATGCACGCCAAGGGCATCACCCGCGAGATGTTCGAGTCAACGGGGGCGATCTCTCCCAATCCAGCTGCACGTGCGGCTCATGTGCTGAAGCGAAAGGAGGGGTGGTTTGACTGCGGGGCCGCCCAATGGGCAAGGTGGGTCGACTGCGGGGAGGGATTGAACTACCTGTACCAACTTGGCGGCGGGAACGGCGAGTGTGGGGTAGATGGACGTGGCCAGCCTTACACATGCACCCGTTTCAGCTGCTCCTGGAAGTGTGGCATGTTCCTCTGCAGCAGGGTGAGTTTCCCCAATACGTTCCGAGCCTCAAGCAGTCAGAGAAAGATCATGATGTTAACATAGGGGTGGACAGAACGGAGGCTACGTCCAGGCCCCGTGCCGGGCCATTGCGAGCGACATGGAAAAGATCCACAGCAATTGCCACTCATGGGACTCTGTAAGGGGAGACCTTGGCAAAGGCCGCCTTGTTTTTGATCAACATTATACCGAGTTGAGCAGAGGGAACTGCTGAGTACCTAATCTTCCTCGGATGTGTGGTCAAAGGTTGTGTTTGCGCCGAAGTTGGGAGGGCGATGGTTCTTATTAAGAGACCACAGTGTGGCGGTTCTTTTGACACGCTACTGTATGTTCGGGTACAGCACGGTGAAGCTGCAGGCATATCCACTTATCTCGATTCAATTTGCAGCAACTAGTTCCGATATTGACTTCGTATCCTTGCCGCACGACATGCAGGCGATTTAGTTCTAGGCGCCTACGCCATGATTCTACATTGTTACCGCGTCCCAGGTAGAGCTTACCGCTACCAAGACTTGGGCAATCGTTGAGGCGGAGCGGAGAGACTGGCTCTTTAAAAATCAGCATGTGGTGTGTTGTTCTGGCTGGGATTCTTTGCAGAGCGAGGTCTTGTTTGTCTCCTAGGCTGGTTGGTAAAGATCTTGGTTGCCCTCACGCGACTGTGCCGCACTCGGGTTGCTGCCTGTTCATTGAAGGTGGAAGCGCTAAGCCGGTGGTTCGGATTGGCCAACAGTCAGTCCTCTTCGCCGACCCCTCTTCATTGAAACTTCCCCGCAAAGCCCAAGACACTCTCTTCGAAACAAAAGCCATCGTTACAGGTAAATATGCCACCGTGCCAGCGCTGCAAAACGCTCACCATAGACGAGCTCGTCGGTACCGAGATCCCCTTCCAGCCAGATCTTCCAACACTGAAACAGAACGCTGAGCGAGGATGCGACTTCTGCTCACTGTGCTGGGGCGTCCTTCAAAATGCCGACAAAACCCAGCTGCAACGCCTCCTTCAAGGCCAGTCCGCTTGGGCTGACGGAGAGGAGTGGACCCCGACGATATGGCTTCTCGGGCTTGGGATCATGAACCGCGGCAGATTGGGAGCAACGATTGAGGTTAGCTGCGGAAAACTCGGAACTGTAAAAATGCCTGATGGCGAGCGGGAACCAGGCCAAAACCCTCAGCCATCCATCGCAGAGACTCTCACGCTCTACGAGACCCCTGGCCAAATATCGCGATACAATCTCCATGGCAGACGCAGCACTGCCGATCAGAACCCGGAACTGTACTTGCAGCTCATCCGATCCTGGCTGAACGACTGCCAGACCAACCACGCGACATGCAAGGCAAGCGACAGCGGTACAATGCCGACGAGGGTCATCGATGTCGGCATCCCTGGTACTGCTGAGCCGCACGTGCGATTGGTGTCGACCGGAGGGCTCAACGAGCGCTATCTCGCGCTGTCCTACTGCTGGGGGGCAGACACTTCAGGCGTCTATACTCTGAACAGACATACCCACGCGATCATGACGCGGGGCATTGAGGAGCCTGCCCTCGCTAAGACGCACAGAGAAGTCATCTCTCTGGCGCGCGCACTCGGCATCCGATATGTTTGGGTAGACGCGCTATGCATCATCCAGGGCGATGTTGCGGACTGGGAGACAGAATCCAAGACCATGGCGCGAGTCTATGGCAACGCCACGCTGACGATCATCGCTGGGCGTTCTCCCGGCTCAAAGAACGGTTTCCTCACGAATGAGCTCAAGAACCAACACCGACCACCGCCTTGCCAACTCCGAGTCAGCAGCGAAAGCCAAACCAGCTCCGAGACGCTGACAGTCGACCTCCGCCGTTCTCATGACATCGGGCCACTCGTCAAGCGAGGATGGTGTTTTCAGGAACGCCTGAGCGCGCCGCGCGCCGTTATGTTTGCGGAGCAACAAATTGCCTTTCAATGCAACAAAGAGCAGTTCTGGGAAGACGGACGCGCAGACCGAAACGCCTGGCGGCCCAAGTTCGTCCAACAGCAGCCCCAATGGACCCGGGACCCAAAGATTCCCCTCAGCCCAGTAGAGGAGACGCTCAAAGACTGGTATTTGATGATCTTCCACTACTCTCAGTGCCTTCTTTCCAATCCCCACGACGTCTTCGCGGCTATCTGTGCTGTGGCACAGCAGGCCGCCCGTACACTTGTTGGCTCGCGGTACCTCGCCGGCATATGGGAGTGCGATATGGTCCGCGGCTTGCTCTGGAGACCGTGCTATCACTTCCAGAGTGGGCCTGCGGCCCGGACGCCAACAGCACGCCCCAAGCCTACCAAGCTCACCGGGGGGACCGGGCCTGTTATCCGCGCGCCGTCGTGGTCTTGGGCCGCGGTGGAGGGGCCAGTCGCACATGATCCGTGGAACCCAAGCCGCATTGCAAAACACCGGGATCCCGCTTACTCCATGATTCGGCCAGGATGTCCGGATTCCCGATGGTCGTTTGATACTAAATGCGGCGTCGATACATTGCATATGTTGGAATGCGAGCTGCAACTCTTCGGTCGCGTATCATCCGCACTGATATTGCGGGAGTCGGTAATGGACTACCTAGAGGTTCGAAAGAAGCGCGGTAGAATTGTGGTACCACGGCCCAAGGTCGTCGATCACGGGGTGATGCTGGTTTCTGGGGAAGAAAGCCGCGATGATAGACCGAACGATGAACCTTGGCAGGATCGTGTTGTTGGCCTCGCGTTTTTCGATGACACTGAGGAGAGAAATGGCGTCGATGGGGTGTGGTGCCTCCTTGTCAGTACCGACATGGGACTGATCTTGAAGAGAAACGCGGATGAAAGTCTGTCCCGTTTAGGATGGTTCTCGGTCGAGAAGGAGAGTTGGCTGCTTGGCCAGCCGGAAATATGTGTTTCTTTGCGGTAGGGCGCTGAAGCAGACAAGTTCTGCACGTTTGTCCAGTCGCGGCGGGGAAGGGACTGGGTGCGTGGGTATGAGAACCAATTGCACCGCGTCAAGGCTGAGGTGAACCCTGCTTCTTACGGGGACACTCTGTGATGATATCTGACACTCCTTGACAGGTGCTATTAGCTTCGATCACGGCGATAATACAGAGCTGCCACGAGCTATTAGGACTTACCGGAAGACGCAGTCTCTCCTTGCTCCTCAGGCTGAACAATGTCACCCTGGACCATGTCTTTCCGGCTGACGATGTTGTAAAGCACATGGAATAAAGACCCAAGCGCAAGCAAAAAGGGTGTCAACTGGCCCACCGAAATCTTCGGATGACGCTCTTTCTATTTAGCGATCGACTACCTAGGTTTCTGTATACTTGATACGATACTGAAAAGTTCAAATCTCGCAACTCACCCCTCTTCACTCTGTAGCCCCCCTCGCCAGCAACATCTCCCGGACCTCCTCCCCCTTGGCCATCCCAAGCGGCTTCCTTCCCGTGTCCGACACGGCGTTGACATCAGCGCCGTACTCGAGCAGCAGCCGCACGACATCGAAATGCCCGTCCTTCGCGGCCCAGTGCAGCGCCGTCCAGCTGAACGCGGTGCGCATTGATGCGTAGTCCAGCTTGTCAAAGGCGTCGCGGTAGCCTTGGTGCTGTTCCGGACACGTCGACCGGCTGCCCATTGGAAGCGAGGAGACAGTTACCTGAGCTCGCATACCCCGGAATTTGGGGGAAACATCCTGGAATCTGATCTTGTTCAGATACCACAGCATTTCGCCGTTGCGCCGGCCCCGGTACACCAGCCCGCGATCGCTGAGTCATCGGATATACTAAGTTCGTGCACCCTGAAGCGAAACACCCCCTGAAGCGGAACAGTTCGGGGCCCATGGGTTACGGCACGTGGAATTCTACCCTAACCCTCCAGTCGCCAGCCCACTCGTCGCTAGAGATCCCACAACACCAAAGCCCAACATCACCACCTCAATCTTACTACCACTACCACCACTACCACCACTACCACCTTGTTCAATCGCCCGCGCGCTCGATCGCTCTATCACTCGTTGCTAACCTAGATTCCTCGAAATCCTCATTTCTGGATTTCCGCTACCAAGGCAATGCTGCCACCACACAGACATCCGGCCAACTTGCAGATCAGGAGCTTTGCAAGTCAACCTTGCTGCGCGAAGACCTTGATGTCAACATTATTGCCTTCAATTTCTGGAGCCGGAGTTACATACCGATACAATCAATTAAGGAGTTCCGGGACCACCTCCGCCGCCAGCGCCTTATAGTCGCTCGTTCTTACGTGTACCTTGTCGACACTGGAACACTGTCGGCCGAGGTAGCTCGCTTGCTCGGGTTCTCGCTAAACCTGAGCCTTGGGCTATGGCAGGCCCATTGGCGCCAACGCGAAGGCCTTGATCGTCACAGATGCGCCCAACCGTCGTTATGAATCACCGGGGCTTCTGCCTAGCATTTGTAACCGCTACAGGTACTAAAAACGCCGGAAGCGATAGGCGCGGCCGCAGTCTCCGGCCTACCGTGTCAGTCGGGTTCTCGACGGAATCATCTCTCGCGCATTGTTCTTCAGGCGTTATTCTCTTACCCACTACCCCGCTAAGCTTTGCTAATGACCCCAGGGCGTGGTACCCTCCAGATCCGGTATTCCGATCAACTCTTTCGATATTGTCTTGAAAAATCTGAAAAATCTCCAAGCGTCGAATTCTGGTGGCGGCAGCGCCGATGCCGCCATTGCCAGGTCCATATTTCCACTAGCGATCACCGAGTGGACAAATACATTGGCTGCGTGGGAGGAACGCGTGGTGGAAGCTGAAGCCTTCGCAGCACAGCAGCCCACCAGAGTGACCCGGTCTTTGGCAACATGGGGCCGCTCCTGTGGGTCACGATGTCGAGGAATCCTCACGTTTCCCCACATTTACAACCATCACCACCACCACACCACTCCAGTGAAGCCAATCTTGACTGTTTCGCGATGCTTAATGAATAGAAGAGTCTTCTCCCTCGTTTCATTCAGTTCTGAGCAATCCCATCGTTCTAGACCGGCCTCTCGTAACCCAGTTCGGACTCTCCGCAGACAGGTGAGGTTTTCTCTGTACGTGGAGGACATGGCTTGCCAGAACAAGCGTAAACTGGTACTTTGGCGAAGGTGACGAGTTAGCGACACGGCCGCAACAGCGACCTAGTTCTGGAAATGGCCTTGCTTATCCCCGGAAGCAATATCTGGGAACCCTTTGGGCCGGGCGAGCTGCCGGGTCTGGCTCAACCGCGTTTTAGGCAACTTGAGACTCTCATCCGGGTTCTGCTCCAGAAAGGCCCCCACCCTCAGGTTGAATCGGTACTACTGTGTCGTGTCTCGCATCTGGTGAGTGTCGTCAGTCCGATAAAAAGTGGATGGAGGCTCACTGCCACAATTGGGGCCTTGCATCCTTACAAGCTGATACGTAAGTTCTCGGGTATTGGAAGCAAGGCATTTTGGGAACTTGGGCAACCTTTGCTTGACGAGGAGGTGAGAAGTCGAGGAAAATTCTCACGACTCCGATCTCTTCTGTCTCCGTAGCTGCTGATCAAATACACGTATTCTGCTAGATTGGCCGATCCTTGGTTTATTCGATGAATATCACAAAAACTCACAACCCCAGATATACAATCCCCGCCCACAAAAAGGGCTCGTCCTCAAATTCCATATCCACATCATCATCATCGTCGTTCTCGTCCTCCTCATCACTACCACCATCCCCGGGGAACCCCCTCGTCTCCTCCCTCAGCCTCCTCACGGCGACATTCACCGCCTCGGCCACCCTGTCATAGTGTATCGTCATCCCCCCATCCTTCCCCGCCCCCGCCCCCGCCGGTCCCAAAACCCCCTCCCACATCCCTTCCGAGACCCTTCCCGCCCTCCGATCGCTCACCTGCCAGAGCGTGCCAACCACCTGCGGGAACCCCGCGAGCTGGAATGCCGCCGCCAGATGCAGCCCCTCGTCGAGGAGCCACGCCGTCTTGGTACTCGCCACGTGGCACGCGGAGAGGTACGCTAGCCGGGCGGACGGTAGGTGGTGCGCCGCGATGTCGGATACGGTCAGGGGTCCTGGGCCGGGAGGGGCTGTCGCTCCGGGGGACGGCGACGAGTCCCAGTCTGGGAGGAGGAGGCGGGACCGGGAGGGGTCGGATGCGGAGGCGATGCCGTGGCACGAGAGGTGGAGGATGGAAACGGGGGCGGTCGGGGAGGTCAGGTGGGAGAGGAAAGTAGGCTTGGTGAGGGGGGTTGGGGAGGAGGGGAAGGTAGGGTGGGTGAGGACAGTGACGGGGAGGACAGGGGAGAGGAGGGAGGCGAGAGAGTTGACCTCGTCGAGAGCGAAGGGGAGGTCTGGCTCGGATGGCGTCTCTCGCATGGCGAGGAGGAGGGCGGTGCCGGGAGGCTGGTGCCGAGGAGAGCAGAATTGGTCGCGGCCGTGGCGCAGGGCCCTGATGGTGGTTGCATAGCTGGAGATTATGGTATCCATGGCGTTGGAGCCCGTGATGGGGTCGGTGGCCGCGTGGATGGGGAGGTTAGTCATGACGCTCGCTGGGATCCAGCATACGCGGTGTTGGGCGGCACTGCCGGGCGGTGGAGGAAGTCTGGTGAGAATCGGGTGGACAACGCTGTGCCAAAGCCAGGCAAGAACATCCCGAACCACCTGATTTGCTTCTATTCGGTCTATGCTTCCGGTGCTTTCGTCTTGTATCGCTCGAGTGAGCTTGTTAGCGTTGTCGGCCGCCTCATTCGCGACCAGTCCTGGCAGGTTGATATTCCATATCCCGGAGCGCTCAACGATCAATGCGTCACCTCTCAGTCCGGATACGTTTATAAGGATGATGTAGGAGGACGGCTCTGCAACCGATTGGAGTTGTTGATCTGTCGGAGCCGTCAGGAAATTCTCAAGACCATCGAGCTGTCTGATCTTTGAGACAACGTGCTCAAAGGCCTTGGCAGCTGCAATTCTCGCCTCCGGGTCTCTGTTCCGCGCAGCGCCCGTGCTGGGGTCTGCAAGCTCAACTCCTCGATCGGAGTTGACATTGTCGAGGATTCTGCTGACTTTATGGAAATCCATAGCCAGCTGCTCATCACGTTCCTCCAAGAACGTTATGTCCGTCCTTGTGTCGATCAGCATGCTGCTCATAACTCCTCGGCTTGCTTCGAAAGCCCGGACAGCCTCCGCAGTGCTGCCACCCGCTTCCAGAAGTATGGAAGTTGCATAGCTCCCGAGGCCGCTGAAGATGGAGATCATTTCTTGCTGATCCTCCCTGCGTAGGAGTCGAGGGCTCAGGCTGGGCAGAATTTGGATCGTCAGCCTGCTGAAATCCGCCGCGGTATGTACGTCAAAATCGGCGCGGCCGGCAAGCAATCCCATGGCACGGTAAGCGGCGGTAACTCTCTGAAGCGGAGAGGCAGTGTTGAGCTCCGCAGCTTGTCGATATGCAGAAAGCGCTTGTTGATACCATGTTGAGTCTTTCCAATGCCTTTGTAGCTCCTCGTATGCCAGACCCAAGTTGTTGAGCCATAACGCAGTGCAGCTGTGGTTGTTTGGCATTTCCTTTAGAGCGTCCTCGAGATGAGATACCGCGTATCTAAGATGCTCTGCGCATTCTGGGCTGGCCTTGTCTCCCGACATAGCTTTTGCCAGGTAGGCACTCCCCAGTTGCCCAATGGGCAGAAAGCGACCCGGCTGATCATTCGATAGCTCAACCGACTCTCTAGATGCGACTAGACATGCTTCCCAGTCCTCTTCCTCGCCGCTGAGATTCAGCTGTAGCCGTCGCGCATATCGTAGCCGTAGCGCATATCCCAGCATGTAAAGTCTTCCGGCGCGGAGAGATTGCCAGACACAGTCGGTATCGACCGCCTCTTGATAGAACTTGATAGCGTTGTCAAGAAAGCTACCCTCTTCGGTCTCCTGATACGCCCGTAAGAGACAGTTCGCGCACGCGACCAATGCGAGCGTGTAATCTATCGAGGACTCGTCCAGCATCTCCAGAGCTATATTAGCAGCGGCAGAAGCGGAGTTGACATCTTCCAGCGACCCGCGAAGATCAAAGCGCGCGAGCAAAGCCACACTAAGATTCATGTGAACGGTGGCGCTCGTGTTGCGAGCGATACCAACCTCAAGCCCATCTACTGCCGACGCAGCTTGCTTCAAGATGTCGACGGCTTGGTCTAGCCGGTGGGCATCTGACGAGTGTTCAAAGTGCTGGATGAAGGTCTCGGCCAGCGCTGACCTATTCCGGATCCCTCGAATGCTGTTCTCGGGAGTCTCGTCGCAGATTGATGTAAGAATCTGAACACTCTCCTTAACATCGCCCTCATTGCCGTCTCGGACAAATCGGTCAAGAAGATAAAGACCGTAGCACCACTTGCTGTCGTTCAAAACCGCCGGACTAGCCGGTAACTCTGTGAGAGCAGGTCCCAGTATGCTCAGAGCATCATCCAAGCTGGTGCTGGAGCTGTCCATCTTGTGGTGAACCCGGAGAGCCTCCGCTAGATTGAAAGTGAGTCGAAGTGCCTTGGGACTCTGCTGCGCGGATGCCAGCTCTACCGCCATGTAGTAGTGGTTGATGGCTTCCTCGAGGATCTTTTGTGATGGATAATGGGTGAAGAGGGTTTCGAGCACCACAGCGTACGTGTCGAGAAAAACAGCTCGCGAGGGATCATTGTCATCTGAGGCCTCGACAGCCTCCGCTGCAAGATCAGATGCGCTTTGGAGGTCCTCAGGATTGCCATCCGGATTGCTTCGGAACTTGTCGAGCATGGAGGCGGCTAGCCCGCTCAACATCTTGAGTCTTGTCGACGCACTCGGAGAGGCCTTTAACCCCTCTCTGTACACCGAGATGGATTCTTCAAGGGCCGCTGGGTCCGACTGGAATTCCCCAAGGCTTCTCAATGAATTCCCCAGATTCGACAAGAGGATTGGTTTCAGGGTAGCTGGGGCGCATGCAGCCCCATCTCGCAGCACCGACACAGCCTGTTGAGCGTGTTCCGTATCTCCAGACATGGATCCCAGATCTGTCAGGAAGAGCCCAAGATTGTTGAGGTACGCCGGGAGCTTGGGGAGCCTTTTGTTTCTCGAAATCTCCACCGCCTGGGAAATGGTCGCGACGGCGGTCTGCAGCATCCGTTGGTCGGACCTCATCAACGAGGACCGCCAAAAGGCCTTCGCCAGTGCGTTCAGAGCCTCAGCCCTCTCTTCTCCGTCGGCGGGCGTGGCCCTGACATGCTCCTCGAGCAAAGAAATTTCGTGGTCCATTGTCGTATTTTGAGCAGGGCGCTGTGCGAGAGGGGACAGTACCAGTACGGACTGCGAAGGCAGCCTTGGACTTGAGCGGGGTTGTGAAGGATGGATTTTTACTCGCACTGCCCAGAGCTGAGCCAACACCACGTCCGGCCCGAAGCAGCTAATCCGTTCGAGTTGCACAGCCAAGAAGAGCGGAATCACCGCCGCAGCACGTGCAGCACAGCATTTGGGCACTCCAGGTTTTTTAGGTGTGTGGCAAAAGCGGGGGAGGGAATTCTCAACAAAACAAAATAAAACAACACAAGGGAAGACCGTGTCAAGCCGAGAACAGCAGCAAATATCAAGCCAGCACGATGACACAGCCCTCCTTGTCGAGATTCATGAATGGCTTCCTTGCCGAGGGGGAAGTTGAGCTCGGCCGGCTCGTCCTGGACACAGCAAACCCGCAGAAGAACTTTTGCAAAGCTGTTGGTCTGACGCTCACAGATGGTGACCGGTCGCGGAGGGAGTTCAAAAATATCGACAGTTTGGTCGGCGCCACCTCCACATCCAAATTCCAGTTCCTCCTGACGAAACTCCTCGAGATCATTGCCAGCAAATCCGCCAAGTCGACCGACACGCTGAAGACTGCCAAGGCAGTGCGCTACGAGCTGTACAATGTCGACGACAAGTTCGAGGCGCTTCTCCAAGACGATAAAGTGAAAAAGTGGCTGGAGAAGTACAGAAGCAAGACGCACATCTACCTCGTCGTAGCGCTTCACACCGTCAAGGATGCCTCCGTCACGCTTGACGCCAATGAGGCCCTGGAAGTGGATGCCAAAGCTGCCGCCCCCGTCGCACAGGCCGCGGATGCCATCGCCCCTGGCGCGTCGGTCGTTGCAAACGCAGCAGGCACTGTGGGGGCTACATTCAGTCATGGCCGCAGCCATGAGCAATCGGCATCTTTTGTCGCGCCAGGGGAACGTATCATCGCCGTCGGGTATCAGAAGGTGTGCTTTCGCCCCTTTTCAAGCAACACAGCGGACGCCCCTCAGCTCGCCAAGGCCACGGTATGGAAGTCATTTGACACGTCGAGAGCGACCGGCGGTGCCGACATGATTGAAGCGACTGTCCAAAAACCTTCAGATCTTGGCAAGGGGGCCAAGATTGAGGCAGAGAGTATGGGATCAACCGGAAAGTTTATTATCCTGGAAGGACAAGTGAGCGGCGATCAGTCCACTCTGTTAGCTTAATCCTATGCCATTTTGCTATCCTCTCTCCCCCTGGCCAAATTCAACCTCCAAAAAACCGTCCCCAAAAAACCGTACACCAAAACGTCGAGCCCCTCGCTACGAACTTCTTTCTTCTCAGCAGGTCTCCTTCTCTCCTCTGCGTCCCTCTTCTTGCTTCAGAGTCGGCTGGTTCTGGGTTGGGGTGAGAGGACCGGATGTTGAGCTGCTATGGGGTCGGACTCAAGTTAACTACCTAGCGAGAGACTACAAATGCTACCTGGTGGTCGCCAATTAGGCGGCCCTCTATCACATAAGTGTCACCCTCCTTCTAAGCGGCCCAACACACATAAAATCCCCCCCAGCCACAGTGCTGAGCGTGATAATAGTACGCCGCTGCGCTGGGCGGGTGACACCATCGCCGTCCAGCACAATCATAAACACCTTTTGAAAGATGGGACCATCCGCGCGGATGCGATACGTGACGCGCTCCACCACCAGACACCGGTACGTGCCCGACGGCAGCGTGTTTGGATGCAGAAAGTTGCGCTCCACCACCATGCCCATCAGCGTCTCCGAAGTGCCTGGGACGAACACCTCGCTGAACGGTTCCGTGCATATCTCCAGCGCCACCGCCCACGCCTCGACGGTGAGTTCCTTGCCCGTCACGCCCACGTACGCGACCGACATGTCACGCACGGGATCGCAGATCCTCGCCCCCGTGGCGTTGCCCGGAAGCAGCAGCGCGTCGATGCTCACCTCGCCGGCCCAGCCGGTCCAAGACCACGAGGGAAAGTCAACTCGGCGTCGAGGGGCGACTACACTGCGCGGGTGCATCCAGCCGAGGGAGGGCGGGTAGATGGTAAGCGGGAGACCCCAAATGCAGCCCGAGGGGAGGAGGGTACGCTCCCATACGTTGAGCAGGCCGAGCAGCGCATTGAGCGAGTCGCCATCATTGGTCATGCTTCGTGATGTGTAGTCGCTCGTGATGAGCCAGTACACGTCTGAGAGGAGGTAGTCCTCGCCCAGTGGGGTTTGTGAGGGTTGGAGGCTGGTGGGCTGTTTTTTTTTTTTTTAGGGTGTGTTAGATTGTGGCATATCAGGTTGTTGCTGGAAAGAAGGTTTGGGGAGGGAGTACCTGGTAAGCGCCCGGCACCAGCATGTCCAGAATCTCGGGCAGGGGGCTCACCCAGCCCGCGAGCGTGTCCGTGTCGAGCGACTCTGGGATCGATTGGCGGCTGCAGTGGAACTCTAGCTGGTTGGTGGTGAAGATAAGGTGGCGCCGCGAGAGGACCTCCTCCTGCAGAGTCCAGGCCCGTGAAGCCCAGGTGGAGACGGTCCGCTCGGCCGTGACGGTGGGCGGGACGGTAAAAAAGGTGAGTCCTCCGATCGACTCCTTGATCTGCGTGACGCGGGGGTTGGTGGGTATGACGCCCGGGAGACCGACGTTGGAGTTAGTACCGGCCATGGCAATCAGGGTGAGGGTGGCCGAGCTGTAGATCATGTCCATCATCTTGAGCTGTTGTTCCTTGTCGGCTTTTTGTTCTGGCGTGGGGTGCTGGGTCTGGTCGATGCAGAGGGCGTCGACCCAGAGATAATGCCATCCCATCTTCTTGGTGACGGTGATGGCATCCTCGAGGGTTTGGGGTAGGGTTCCAGCCTCCAAGGCTCCCGGAGTGGGCATAACGCCCCCCCACACGTAGCTGAGCGCAAAGTAGTCGCAGCCATCGGGGTAGGGAACAACGGTTCTGTGGTCCACGTCGATCACACGGATGTGCTTGAGCTCGGGGGGCTTGCCAACCTCGCAGAAGGAGCCATGGTTTTTTATGCAGTTGTCCAGAGCTCGCCGTGGGAGGGAAATGTCGACGAGGGGCTCAACGAATTTTGCATTTCCTGCCTTGCGACTGGGGAAGGTGTGCGGAGTGGCTAGACTGATTGCTTCTCCTGCCATTTCGGATTGTTTGAGGCTGTTATCCGAACCCAGGCGGGAGCCTGCCATGTTGGCAACAGCGCCGGCTGTGTTGTCAACACCGAGAAAGATGGCGGCCGTTGTGTGATATTCGTCAACGAGTTTTTCCCACCCTGTATGCTGGAGGTAGGATCGGAACGGCGCGATTCGGATATTGTCCGTCATGGGGCTGAGACCCTCTCGCGGGAGGATGCGGAAGATAAGGCGACACACGGGACAGGCTGGGGATAGGATGAGGGATGAGAGCTGGCCGAGGTCCATCCGGTACTTTTCCAGAAGCTTGTAGTGGCGGTCCATCATCTCGTGGAAATTGATATTGTCCTCCTTGGTTTTGCGCTCGACATCGGTTCGGTTGATACCGTCCATGGCTTCTGCATCCCTAAAGACTCTGATAATGTCGTATTCCGAACATCGCTGGCACACGACACTTGGCTGTTTCTGGAGGTCCATCAACATGGCCTCTTCGTGGGGCCGCAGCGGCGACACCGCCTTGGGGGGCACGAACGTTTCGGGAGTGGAGCATTGTTGTGAAATCGGCTCCAGCTGGCGGCAAAAGACGCACAGCTTAGTTGTGGATTCCATGGCTTAGATTCAATGTTGTTTCTGATGGAGAGGGGAACAGAGTGGTCGTTTCCGAAAGGGAAAGTTGTCGCACTGGTTAGGCATCAACCCATCCTGACAAGTGGATTGGACTCGGGCCTCTTGCTTTCATTGGCTAGATACGTTGAAGGATGCGTAACCAAATGTACGGCACGACATCGTTCTCATGGCCAAGCGCAGCACTGCTTGCAAACACTTGCATCAAATCGGTACCCCAATCACTTGTTTCAGTTACGACGGCAGAGTAGAGAAGACCAGGCCTTGGGGATTTCACGGAGACTCTAGCTGCTAAAGTCGTTTTTGAAATCAATCAAAACCAAATGCGATCTCATACTACGTATCAATGCCGCTGCCCGATTGCCAGGTGGTAGGCCAAACCTCATGACAAAGTCAACATAGATGAGAAGCCATCAAATCAGAGCAAGAGTTTGAATTAATTACATAGATACCATCCCAAGCCGTAGCTTAATTAATACGCGGGGAAAGGTCAATCGAAGAATTGAAGACGCCAATAGAACTAGTAAGCGAGCACTCTGGAAGCAACGGAAAGAACCCGTAGTACTCGGATCGCCGCAGCCCGTCAGCTAGCAGCTACATTTTACCCATCATCACCCCCAGCCCTAATCATGCGTTGATTGCGTTGCTATTACCTGCCCAGCTCACGGATATTCCCAGGCCTATTAAGCAGCAAACTCACGCTTCGCCTTCAAGCTGACGCCGTCATATGAAGTAATGGCGACTTCAAGGCTTCCGTGAAGCGAGTTGTGGTCCGAAGTGGCCTGAGACTTTTGAGTGGCCGGGTCGATGATGTCGATAAGACCAAACGCGATTGTCTATATCGCTGCGTTAGAATCGTCGCAGATAGACATGCTGGACAGAAAAGCAGATCACTTACGTCGACAATGGCCTCGACTTGGCGGAGGGTAGCCGCGACAGGCTCGCCAATGAGGGGAATCGTCTGGAAGAGCCCAGCCTTGCCAATCAGAATGTTGAGGAGGATCTGGTGAACACGGACGAATTGCGAAAGTACGAGTTAGCACTCGTACGGCCACAAGAGGGCGGGCAAGACATACCTCTCTGAATGCGTTTGCGACAAGTGTAGCATCGGCCACCGTTGTCATATGGTCCGGGTCCGCTTGCATCGCAGTGACGCTTGCAGTGGCGGTCTGAACGATGTCGGCGAAACCGGTAATGATTTGCTGGCAGAGGTTAGGAGAGCACAAAAGCTTTGCCACACAGTACATACCGGAAATGGTCCCAGGCCGATTACGATCAGTGGGCCATTTATGATGTTGATGCTTTGAGCAGTAGCTTGCAGGGCTTGGGACTTGGCCGTCAGCGTGTTGACATTCGTCACGATTTCCTGAGCCGTAAGCGCACCAAAAGGATGCTTGTGGTGAGACAATGGCGGCCCTTTAGGCGGGCGGAAAAGGGCCGTACACCAGGCAGACGGGGATCACCGAAGCGAGAAAGCTCTTGCGCGTGACGAGCCGAAAAGCAGGCTCCTAGAAGTTAAAGACGGAGTCGTCTAGCATCTTTAGACTAACCGTTATAGGTACTGGCCGTTACCGGAACAACGTCTCTCGCCGTCCTCGCACTCACCCTCGCAGCCAGCCTCCATAATGGCAAGCACCTGCGCTGCCTGGGCCGCTGGGACAGGCACATCCTCCTCTTGCCGCTTGAGACGGCCTCTGCAAACGACTCGTAGAACCGGCGATACGTCTAGGGCTCTACCGTCCCCCACAAGCGGCCCCCAACCTTGCCATCTTTCTCCACGACATACAGCTTCCCATACCTTGACGGGTGCTTCTTTCCAAACCCGATATCCGTTGCGCTCCCTCTCCCGCAGCTACTCCTCCCACGGATCTGAACCAGACTTACAATAGCGCCCCTTGTCTCCCCTCACCCAGAACCGCACAAGCGACACCCAATCCGGCTCCTCGCCCGGCCCGCTAGCCCCCCGATACAAACCTGCCCTCGCACAAGTTCACCAGCTTCGCCGATACCGCCGTCGACATCCCAAACAGTACAAATACTTGATCCAGCAGGTACGTTCCCAGATCGTACAGCGTGCCCCCGCCCTCGTCTATGCTCAGCTAGCCCTTCCAGGTGGTCGGCTTGTCCAGATGCAGGCGGTCAAAGTAGGTCTCGAACTCGACGATCCGGCCGAGCGCGCCGCTACGAACAAGCGTCTAGACGGTCAGGAAGTCTACGTCCCATCGGCGGTTCTGGTATACGAACAGGGCACGAGAGTACGAGCGAGCGAGCGCGGCTAGTGTGTGCGCCTGGGCCAAGCTCGGTGTAAAAGGCTTCTGGACGAACACGTGCTTCCCTGCGATAGGGGTATTGCGAGCGAGGGAGTAGTGCGTGTTGGGGGGTGTATAATGACGGCGATATCGACCGAGGGGTCTGAAAGGAGTGAGCGCGTCCGCCGATGTGAAGTGTTTGAGAGAGGGGAAGTCGGCGGGGGCAGAGTTTCCCGGTGCGGGCGAGCGCTCTTTGTCCAGTAGTGGATCTTAGATGCGTGGGAGTATATCGACCAAGCCTTTATTGACAAGCTTTTCGATTCAGTGCCACGCTGACGGAAGGCTGTGCGCGATGCACATGGGTGGTATATAAAATACTAGAGTTTAGATTCAGAGTTTTAATTTCCAGGCAATTGCATTAGATTTAACTGTGATATAGTTGCGTAATTGATGATTGAATTTGGTGGTAATGAGGGGGCAGTTGTGATGTGGTGGTCCGCGTCCAAAGATTTTTTTCGCGGGACTGTACCTCAGAGGGAAGCTTCACTGCTCTCTCTCTCTTTCTCTTTGTGCAATAACAAGTCCATCACCCATGGGTGGACAGACAGATGGTTGCGCTGGTGAGACAGAAGAATATCACAAAGATAAGGAGTGGAGCTGGGGCTACTTTGCAGGCCGATGATGTGATCGATGCTACTATAATTGGGGTTGAGGTTGTGTAATCATGAAATGGAGAATCAAGAGCTCGATACTGAAGTAAGGTGTAGGTAAAAGCTATATCTGACAATAGTGTTTGCTGTCGAAAAAAAAAAATCATGCTCTACCTCATTATCGCCACAACTGTCCCCACAAGTACGAGTTCCATCTCCCATCCATCATCAGGCACGGCTTTTTTTAATTTTTTTTTAAATACCTTGACTTTTTCACCGGTATTCTGTGCCATTCTTTGAGGCATCATCCCAGCAGGTTGTGCTTGGTTGAACTGGCGCAGCTGTACTAGAACTCGACTTCATTGTAGAAGAAATGTTCCCTGGAGGAACACCTGTGTCGGAGAACCCTGGGAGCGGTACGGTTGGTGAAGGTGTATTTAGTGGCGGGGAGTTGCTCGATGTGTAGCTACTCTGTGTTGAGCTGCTCGTCGCAGATGAACTCGGCGTCGTTGAACTTGTCGAGTGGGGTTGGCTTGGACGCAGGTTCGGGCAAATGTCCTTGATCGACTCGATGACTGTCGCGTTGAGGCCGATTTCGGTGCATCGGGAGGTTGTGCAGTTTCCTATTCGCTCCTCGATTTTGAGACAAGCGCAGAAACCTGGCGTGAGTGCATCGTTAGCCAAGGGGCCAGACCTCGAAAGGCCAGAGATGTAATTAAACCTACAACTAAAGTCTCCCAGCGGACATTCGCAAGACTGAAATGCAAAGTTTGCACATGTTTGCTATCATGGTGTTGAGTCCCATTGTTCGAGTTGTAAGTGGATTGGTGGGTACACACTGCGCAGAGAGGAAATTCGCCAATATACACCACCGCGCTTGTTGCCGGCGAAGCTGAGGATGCAGGTTGCGCATGCGCAATCGTGAAGAAGGAGATAAGAGCAGTCTTTATCAGACAAGCCCATATGGTTGTGGTTCTGTTCATGGTCAAGGCGACGATTTTGCGGTTGAGGAATTCTACCATGTCAAGTAGCGGAATCATGGCCGGGCGATCAAGTATTCTATGAAAACACCGCACAGCCTGTCATCTAGTGCCTCAAAAAAAGAGTCAAGATGGGTGGAGACACCACCAGGGAAGATGGTTGCAAGAATGGAAAGCGATGAGTGGTTAAAAGACGCCACATTCTTCTTTCGTCAACAATATTCTGCACCTCGCTTCAGCTGACATTGCATTTGTCAGGTCATGGCCCATGCAGGTTCAGCCGCTATACTCCGTTCGCAAGTCAGCCATCGGCAGTGGGATGTTGTTGCTACAGATTCTATGCCACCACGTGGAAAACGTGTTCTGCTTTGGGTCTAGGACGAGGCCCTGATTAGAGGTGGTTGCATCAGATTCAGCTTGACACAAGACGGGGAGACGGCCTACCCCCAGCAGTCTTGGACATGATCTGACTCTGCAGATTCTGTGACATGTAGAATACTCAAAGGGAGGTCAATTCTCTTCATGGATCTTGCAACGACTTCCGTGGTCTCTTCATGATAGGATGCCAATGTTTCACCCCCTTGAATTGAACACTGGAATCAAAAGCTCTCCAAGATGACATTCCTTCTCCTCCTAATCCTCCTCCTCCTACCCACCTCCCTCTCCCAATCGCCAACCCCCTGCGGCTCCCTTATAACCTACCGCCAACTCTCCGACCTCCTCGCCTCCGCCCCGGAATGCCTCATCT
>Ga0247758_1000226_pt1 | contig 48553 bp, 48 predicted proteins | sample UWRJL156409C4_FD_180950 | JGI IMG/M metagenome (GOLD analysis project Ga0247758, IMG submission 180950) | Plant litter microbial communities from Arlington Agricultural Research Station in Wisconsin, United States - UWRJ-L156-409C-4 | ecosystem: Environmental > Terrestrial > Plant litter >...
GTGTCGAGCCCCTCGTTGCGGAACACGCGGCCGATCTCGAAGACCCGCTCGAAGCCGCCGACCACGAGCCGCTTGAGCGGCAGCTCCAGGGCGATCCGCAGGTACATGTCGATGTCGAGCGCGTTGTGGTGGGTGACGAACGGCCGGGCCGCCGCGCCGCCCGCCGACGTGTCGAGCACGGGCGTCTCGACCTCCACGAACCCGCGCTCGACGAACGTGCGCCGGATCGCCGCGATGGCGGCGGAGCGGATGTCGAAGATGCGGCGGGTGTCGGGGTTGACGATGAGGTCGAGGTAGCGCTGGCGGTAGCGGGTGTCGACGTCGGTGAGGCCGGTGCGCGGGTCGGGCAGCGCGCGCAGCGACTTGGAGAGCAGCGTGCACCCGGTGACGGCGACCGAGAGCTCGCCGGTGCGGGTGGCCATCAGCGTGCCGTCGACGCCGACCCAGTCGCCGCGGTTGAGCGCGGCGGCGTCCGCGAAGGCGACGTCACCGAGGACGTCGCGGCGCAGCAGGAGCTGGACGGTGCCGGTCTGGTCGCGCAGGTCGGCGAAGATCAGGCCGCCGTGGCGCCGCAGCGCCATGACGCGGCCGGCGAGCCGCACCGCGTCGGCGGTCTCGGTGCCGGCGGTGAGGGGCGCGCCCTGCTCACGGGCCTGCGCGACGGTGTGGTCGCGCGCGAAGCCGACGGGGTACGGATCGATGCCACGCTCGCGCAGTCCGTCGAGCACGGCCAGGCGCCGCGCCCGCTCGGCGGCGACGAACCCACCGCCACCCGTTCCGGGCTTTCGACCCTCTCCGTCCTGTCCGTCCCGCTGATCGCCCATCTGCAAGTCCCTCTTCCCTTCCGGCGTTGATCTCACCCATCTGTATCTTCGCCGGATGCCAAACGGGACCTCCAACGGACGGCTCGAGGCCATCGTCGCGCAGGCCGGCGTGGACCGCAAGCGGCTCGACGGCGCGGCGATCGGGCCATTCTCCCTGACGATGATCGGCGTGGCCTCCGTGGTCGGCGCCGGGGTGTTCGTCACCACGGGCGAGGCCGCCGCGCAGTTCGCCGGGCCGGCCGTCGTCTTCTCGTTCATCCTCGCCGGCATCGCGGCCGCGCTGACCGCCGTCTGCTACGCCGAGATGGCCGCGATGATCCCGATCGCGGGGTCCACCTACTCGTACGCCTACGCGGCGTTCGGGGCGTTCATGGCCTGGTTCATCGGGTGGGACCTGCTGCTGGAGTACCTGTTCGCGGCGTCCACCGTGGCGGTCGGCTGGGCCGGCTACTTCGTGTCGATGCTCGACCAGATCGGCATCCACGTCCCCGAGGAGTGGTCCAACCCGCCGTTCGGGGAGGGCTCCGGCGTGCTCAACGTGCCGGCCATCGCGATCGTGCTCGCCACCACCGCGCTGCTCACCATCGGCATGCGCCAGTCCGCGGGGGCCAACAACTTCATGGTCGTCCTGAAGGTGACGATCCTCGTGCTCTTCGTGGCCGTCGGCGCGTTCCACATCGTGGAGAGCAACTGGTCCCCGTTCGTGCCGACCAACGAGGGCGCGTTCGGCGAGTTCGGGGCCTCCGGCGTCCTGCGCGGCGCGGGCGTCGTGTTCTTCGCCTACGTCGGCTTCGACGCGGTCTCCACCGCGGCGGCCGAGACGCGCGACCCGCAGCGCACCGTTCCCTTCGCCCTGCTCGCCACGGTGGCGATCTCCACCCTCCTCTACGTGGGGATCGGCCTGGTCCTCACCGGGCTCGTGCCCTACCGCACGCTGGACGTGTCCGACCCCATCTCGGTGGCGCTGCGCGGCGCGGGCAACAGCGTCGACTGGCTCAACGACGCGGTCGACGTGGCCGCGGTCGTCGGCCTGGCCTCCACGGTGCTCGTCACGTTCTACGGGCAGACCCGCATCCTCATGCGGATGTCCTCCGACGGCATGCTCCCGGCCGCGCTCGGCCGGGTGAGCCCGCGCTTCAAGACGCCGGTGACCACGACGCTCCTGTGCGGCGTGATCGGGGCGATCGTCGCCGGGCTCGTGCCGATCAGCGTCCTGGGCGACCTCGTCTCGATCGGGACGCTGCTCGCTTTCCTCATCGTCTGCACCGGCGTGCTCGTGCTGCGGCGCACCCACCCCGACATCCCCCGGCCGTTCCGCGTGCCGCACGTCCGGATCATCGCCCCGCTCGGCATCGCCAGCGCGCTGGCGCTGATGGCGATGCTGCCGCTGGAGACGTGGCTGCGCCTCGTGGTCTGGCTCCTGATCGGCCTGTGCATCTACTTCGGCTACTCCCGCCGGCGCACGCGCGCTCAGATGGCGGCGCTGGTGGACGCGGAGCCCGGCGGCGGCGCGCCCCCCACCGCCGGCTGACCGGGCGGGGCGCCCTTGGCAGGCTCGCCCAGCGCGAGCACGACGATGCCCCCCATCATCAGCGCGAAGGCGCCGAACGAGACGATCGCGCCGACCGTCGTCCCGTGCACCGACTCGTGGAACGCGAAGATGCCCATGAGCACGCTGACGATCGGGTCGATCGTCATCTGGGTGGCCAGGGCGGGGGCCAGCTCGCCCGTCTGGAGGGCCGCCTCGCTCAGCGTCATGCTCAGGTAGCCGACGACGATCAGCCCGTACAGGTGCCAGTGGGTGAAGATCTGGAAGACCCCCTCGTCGAGCTGCTCGACCGTCGCCTTGGTGAGGCCGGCGCTGAGGCCGAACAGCACGCCCGCGGCCGCCCCGAGCAGCGCGGCACGGGGCGCCGGCGGGCGGCCGCGACCCAGCAGGACGAGCAGCCCGGTGGCGGCCAGGCAGATGCCGCCGGAGATCAGCCAGGCCCGGCCGGTGGCGTCCTCCACGCCCCCGGACGGGTCGCCGACGATGAGGAAGACGGCCAGGCCGAGGGTGATGACCGCCGCGGCCGCCCACCGGCGACGCCCGACCGGCACGCCGCTGCGCCGTGCGCCGAACGGCAGCGCGAAGAGGATGCTGGCGGCGAGGATCGGCTGGACCACGACGAGCCGCCCGAGCGCGAGCGCCGCGGCCTGGCACAGGAAGCCGAGGAAGTCGGCAGCGATGCCGATCAGCCACTTCGGCCGCTTGGCGAGCTGAACGAGGAACCCCGCGCTGAGCGCCTGGCTCTCGTCCGCCTCCTTGGCCTCCTCCTGCTGGAGCACGGTCCCGACGGCGAACAGGATGGCGCCCGCGAGCGCGAGGAGGAGGTCCATGGCGCCCGAGGTTACCCGTCGGCCGGGGCGGGATCGTGGGCGGGACGGGGGGCGGGGTCGTACCCGCCGCGCCGGCCCGTGAGGGCGATCACCAGGGCGCCGACGAGGAAGCTGAGGCCGTGCTCGACGCCGTACCAGCTGAGCGCGAGGGGGACGGTCGCCACGGCCAGCAGGACCAGGACGAGGGCCAGCGCGCCCTCCTTCGCGCCGGCCCCGCGCCGCCACCGCAGCGTCGCGTCCACGCAGAGCGCGCCGAGCGTGCCGGCGACCAGGCAGGAGATGCCGTAGTCGTGGCCGCCCGCGGCCGCGTACGCGCCGTCGTGGCCCTTCCACACCTCGACCTGCAGCACCCAGTAGGCGATCACCGCGCTGAGGACGTGGCCGCCGACCGCCGCCGCGGCCCACCGGACCGGGCCCTGGCGGTGGATGACGACGAGCGCGGCGACCACCAGCCCGGCGAGCTGCAGGAACGGGAGGGCACCGCGGACGATCAGCCCGCTGCTGAGGAGCCGCCACACCTGCACGTCGTCGACGACGATCCGCTCGCCCGCGGAGAACGGGGCGACGAGGTCCACGCCCGAGCGGCGCAGGACGATCCCGGCGGCGACCGCCACCACGAACGCCGCGGCGACCACGAGCACGGCGCGGTCGGTGCGGGTCTTGGCCAGGGACGAGAGGCGCATCGTCCCCCGGACCCTACGCCCGGCGGGGAGCGGGGCCACCTCAGTCCCGGTCGGGTGCGTCTCCGAGCATCGCCTCCTGGAAGGCACCCAGGCGCAGGTCCTCCAACCGGGCGAGCTGGTCCTCCGCGCGCTCGATCAGCGCGGGCAGCCCGACCGCGGCGATGCGCGACTCGGTGGCCTGCAACGTGCGCAGCGCGGTCCACAGCGCGAGCTTGCCCCGCACCCCGATCACCAGACCCTCGATCTCCACCACGCGACTGAGCGGCGAGTAGGAGAACAGGCGGCGGTTGGCCTTGGCCCGCGCGAGCAGCTCGGCGGCCGCCCCCGCTGCGGTCTTCACCGGATTGGGCGTGACGTCCAGCGAGGCCATCAGGCGCTGCAGGACGACGCGATCCTCGGCGATCTCCCGCGCCACGTCCTGGAGCTGCGCCCCGTACTGGGTCGCCTTGTTGTTCGCCGCCGCACGGCGCGCGAGATTGCGCCCGGCGGTCGACCCCGCGAGATGATCGTTGAGGTACGTGGAGAGCAGGGGCCCGTTCATGCTCCTCGCCCTACCCCCGGTGGTCGCGCGCAATCCGGACTCCGTAGTTCACTTCGAACCGGCCGAACGGGTAGGCCTCGTAGAGTTCCCCCTGGCCGTCGCCGAAGATCGGGAAGCCCACGCCCCTCTCCAACCGCATCGATTTCGAGGAAACGCCCGGCGAGGCCGCGGAGGAAGCGGCGCGCGATTCCGAGGCGACGACCGAGGAGGAGGCCTCCGCGCGGGGCCGCCAGCTGCGGCGCAGCCTCATCAGCCTGGCCATCCTCGGCGTCCTCATCGTCGCGCTGCTGTTCGCGGTGCCCGGGCTCAACGGCGTCCAGGAGCTGCTCGAGGAAGCCAACGGCTGGTGGGTCGCGGCGGCCGTGGTCCTGGAGATCCTCAGCTGCATCGGCTACGTGCTCGTCGTGCAGCTGGTGTTCGCCCGCGCGCCGCTGCGGTTCGCCGCACGCCTGGCGTTGGCCGAGCTGGCGTTCGGTGCCGCCGTCTCCCTCGGCGGGGCGGGCAGCATCGCCCTCGGGGCGTGGGTGCTGCACGCGGTCGGCGCGCCGACCAAGGCGATCGTGGAGCGGTCCGCCGTGCTCTTCCTCCTCACCAGCGCCGCCAACGCGATCGTCCTCGTCGTCTTCGGCCTCGGCCTGTTCCTCGGGCTGGAGGGGCCGACCGATCCGCTGCTCAGCCTGCTGCCCGCGCTGGTCGGCCTGCTGATCCTGGCGGGCTGTCTGGCCCTGCCCCGCTGGGTCGACCGCCGCACGCACCCCGACGACCGCGCGGGGAAGCTGACGACCACGCTCGTCGGACTGGCCGACGGGATCCGCACGACGAAGCGGATGCTCGTGACCCCGAACTGGCGGCTGCTCGGGGCCTACGCCTACCTGCTCTGCGACATCGCCGTGCTGTGGGCGTGCTTCAAGGCGCTGGGCTTCGACGTGCCGATCGCGCCGCTCGTGCTGGCCTACCAGATCGGCTACCTGGCGAACATCATCCCCATCCCGGGGGGCATCGGGGTGCTCGACACCGGGCTGGTGGCGATGCTCGTCCTCTACGGCGCGCCGGCGACCACCGCCGCGGCCGCCGTCCTCATCTACCACGCGATCGTGCTGTGGATCCCGTCGCTGTGGGGCACGGTCGCCTACGCGCTGCTGCGCCGCCAGATGCGCTACCCGATCGTCCCGCGCGAGACCTGACCCCACCCGCCCCGAGGCGTACATCACGTCCGCCCAGCGAGCGTGATGTACGGCTCGGCGCGAGGGGCCGCGAGACCTAGGGGAGGCGACCCGAGCCCGCGACCGCCGCGACGCCCGCGCCGGCCAGGAGGAACAGGGCGACGCCGGCGAACAGGCCGCCGACCTGGCGCTCCTTCTCCGTCGTGCCCAGCTGCGAGCCGAGCTTCTGGTAGATCGAGCTGAGCTGCTCGTCGCTCTCGGCCGTGAAGGCCCGCGCGCCCGACGCCTTGGCGATGGCCTGCAGCGTCTCGGGATCCGGGGCGACCACGAGCGGGGCGCCCGTCGGGTCGTTGGGGTTGGGGATCGTCGCGTCCTCCGTGCCGAGCGCGACCGTGTAGATCGGGACCTTGGCCTGGGCCGCCTCGCGGGCGACCGAGACCGGGTCGCGGCCCAGCGTCGTCGCACCGTCCGACAGCAGCACGATCGCCGTCGGCTGGTTCTTGGCCTGGGCCTTGACCATGTCCAGCGCGCTCTGCAACGCCTCGCCGGTCGCGGTGCCGCCCTCGGCCGTCAGGCCGTCGACGACGTCCTTGGTCTGGCCGTGGTCGGTGGTCGGCGGCTGCACGGTGTCGGCGGTGCTGGAGTAGGCGACGATGCCGAGCTGGGTCTCGTCCGGCAGCTCGTCGATGAACGTGTTGGCGGCCTGCTGGGCCGCACCGAGCCGCGTCGGCGAGACGTCGGTGGCCTGCATCGACCCGGAATGGTCGGTGACGAGCACGACGGTCGCCTTCTTGATCGGCACCGCCTCGGTGACGTGCGGATCGGCGACGGCGAAGACCATCGCGGCGGCCGCCGCGGCGAGCAGGGCCACCGGCAGCAGCTTGCGCCACGCGGGCGTGACGGCCGCGGCGGCGCGCAGGGCCGGGACCGCGGTGAAGCGGACGGCGTACTTGCGCGAGCGCCGGCGGGACCAGTGGGCGGCCAGGAAGAGGAGGGGGATCGCCAGGAGGGCGAGCAGGTACAGGGGGTTGTCGAAGCTCATCGCAGCCTCCGGCCCATCTCCAGCAGCCAGTCGTCGTCGGTCGACAGCGCGATGTGGTCGACGTGCAGCCGACGCAGCTCGCGGGCGACCGCCTCGCGCCGCTCCCGCTCGACCTCGGCGAACCTGTCGCGGACCTTCTTGCGCGACGTGTCGACCTGCAGCAGGTCGCCCGTCTCGGGATCGACCACCGTCAACCGCCCGGCGTCGGGCAGCTCGCGCTCCCGCGGGTCGCTGATGTCGATGGCCATCACGGAGTGGCGGGCGCGCAGCGAGCCGAGCGGCCGGGACCAGCCCTCGTGGTCGCGCCAGTCGGAGATGACCGCCACGAGGCCGGGCTGACGGGCGACGCGCTCGACGAACCCCAGCGCGCGGGTGAAGTCCTCGGGATCGTGGTGGCCGTCGGCGGCGACGCCCTCGTCGAGGGTGCGGCGCAGCGCGACGAGGCCGGGCCGGGCACCGCGGGGCGGCAGCGTCCGCAGCGGGCCGGCGCCGAAGGCGACCAGGCCGACGCTGCCCGCGCTGCGCAGGGCCAGGCGGCCGAGCACGAGAGCCACGCCCTCGGCCACGTCGGCCTTCAGGCGCTTGGCGGTGCCGAAGGCCATCGAGGACGAGACGTCCAGGACGATCCAGGTGGTCAGCGCGCGCTCGGGCACGTGGACCCGCACGTGCGGCTCACCGGTGCGCGCCGTCGCAGCCGGGTCGATCTGCCGGACGTCGTCGCCCACGCGGTAGGGCCGCAGCTGCGCGAGCTCCGTGCCCGCGCCGACGCCCGCCGCGCGCTGGTCGCCCGGCAGCGAGCGCGCCACGCGCCGCGTGAGCAGCACGTTGAGCGACTCGACCATCTGCGCGGGCATGGGCCCGGGCCCCTGACGGGCCGCGGGCGGAACCAGCGCGAGGGACGGTGCGCTCATGCGGCGTGCTGCCGCCGGATGAGGTGATCGGTCTCGGGCATGGCCACGACGCCCAGCACCTGCTGGAGCAGCTCGTCGGCGGTGACGCCCTCGCTGAGCGCGTCGTAGGAGAGCACGAGGCGGTGGCGCAGCACGTCGCCCGCGAGGTCGCGGACGTCGTCGGCGACCACGTGGCCGCGGCCGCGCAGCAGGGCGAGCACGCGGGCGGCCTGCACGAGACCGATCGGTCCGCGGGGGCTGGCGCCGAACTCGATCAGCGACTCCAGCTCGGGCAGCCCGTACTGGGCCGGGTTGCGCGTCGCGTCGGCCAGCGAGACGGCGTAGCCGATGATCTCGCGGTCGACGAGGATGTCGTCGGCGGCCTGGGCGAAGCGCGCGAGGTCGTCGATCGACACGCGCTCGCGCACCGCGGCGGGGGCGCCGAGGCTGCGGCCGACGACGCCGGCCTCCTCGCCGGGCGACGGGTAGCCGACGACGATCTTCATGAGGAAGCGGTCGACCTGCGCCTCGGGCAGCGGGTACGTGCCCTCGGACTCGATCGGGTTCTGCGTCGCCATGACGAGGAACGGGCGCGGGACCTGGTGGCTCGTGCCGCCGATCGTCACCTGGCGCTCCTGCATGACCTCGAGCAGCGCCGACTGCACCTTGGCGGGCGCGCGGTTGATCTCGTCCGCGAGCAGGAAGTTGCCGAACACCGGGCCGAGCTCGACGTCGAACGTGCCGGTGTCGGGGCGGTAGACACGCGTGCCGACGAGGTCGGCGGGCACCAGGTCGGGCGTGAACTGGATGCGGCTGAACGAGCCGCCCAGCACCTGCGCCATGGTCTTGACCGTGAGCGTCTTGGCCAGGCCGGGCACGCCCTCCAGGAGCACGTGGCCCCCGGCGAGCAGGCTGACGACGAGGCGCTCGAGCATGGCGTCCTGGCCGACGATCACGCGCTTGACCTCGTAGAGGGCTTCCTGCAGCGCGGCGCGGGCCTGCTCGTGGGCGTGGGCCCGCTCGTCGATCGGCGGCGGATCCTGAGGGGCGGCGAACATGTCGGTCATGGGTGTCGTTTCTCCTTGGAAGTCTGGGTCGGTCATCGGCTAGATCGGGCGGCCGAACCAGCGCAGGGACATCGCGGCGCCGATCAGGATCAGGACCAGAGCGCCCCCGGCGAAACCGGCGGTCATCTCCTTCTGCTGGTCCTCGTGGCCGAGCTGGGACCCGAGGTCGTCGTAGACCTGGCTGAGCTGGTCGGCGTCCTGCGCGGTGTACGCGCGGCCACCGGAGGCCTTCGCCACCTCGGCGAGCGCCGCGGGGTCGGGCGGGACCTTGTTCGTCTTCGTGCCGCCGTTCTTCAGCGGCACCTCGACCGTCCCGTTCGCGGTGCCCAGGGCGACCGTGTAGACGGGGATCTTCTTCTTGCCGGCGGCGCGGGCCGCGACGACGGGGTCCACCCCGCTGGTCGACTTGCCGTCCGACAGCAGCACGATCGCGGCCGGCGCCTTCTTGCCGTTCTCGGCGGGGATCGACTGGAGCACGCGCACGCCCGTGTTGATGGCGTCGCCGCTGGCCGTGTTGCCGCTGGCCGTCATCCGGTTGAGCGCGGACGTCACCGCGGCGCGGTCCGTGGTCGGCGCCTGGAGCAGGCTCGGCGTCTGGTTGAAGGCCATCACGCCGACGTTGACCTGATCCGGCACCTCGTCCACGAACTGCTGGGCGGACTTGCGCGCGGCCGTGAGCCGGTTGGGCGCCACGTCGGTGGCCATCATCGAGCTGCTGACGTCGGTCATGAGCATGATCGACGCCCGCTCGATCGGCACCGCGACGGTGTGCTCGGGCCGCGCGGCGGCCACGACGAGCACGGCGAGCGCGATCAGGAACGCGATCATCGGCGCGTGCCGGCGCCAGCCCGGACGCCGGGGGGCGACCGAATCGGCCATGTGCGGAGCCGCGAAGGCGAGCGCGGCCTGCTTGCGCCTCCCCTGGGAGACGACGTACAGGACGACGGCCGCCGGGATCGCGAGCAGTCCGATGAGGACCAACGGCGATCCGAAGGTCATGGGGTCTTGGCGGCCGTGGCCGGTCGGGTGCCGAGGGTGATCTCGACGTCGACGGTCTCCGAGCCGCGACGCACCTTCAGCTTCACCTTCGCGCCGGCGGCCTTGCCGTTGATCGTGGAGGTCAGCGAGCTGGCGTCGGGCGTGGGGGTGCCGTCGATCGACTCGACGATGTCGCCCTGGCGCAGGCTGGAGCTCGCGGCGGGACCGCCGGGCGTGATCGCGCCGACGAGCGCGCCGGAGCCGGACGTCACCTCACCGACCTGCACGCCGAGGTAGGCGTGGTCGATCGTCTCGCCCTTCTCCAGCCCGGGCACCACCTGGCGCACGAGGTTGGAGGGGACGGCGAAGCCGACGCCGACGCTGCCGGAGGAGCCGGCCGTCTCGATCTGCGAGTTGACGCCGATGACGACGCCCGCCGCGTTGAGGAGCGGGCCGCCCGAGTTGCCGGGGTTGATGGACGCGTCGGTCTGGATCGCCTCGCTGATCTGGAAGCCGTTGGGCGCGGGGATGTCGCGGGCGATGCCCGAGACGATGCCCGTCGTCTCCGTGCGGTCGAGGCCGAACGGGTTGCCGATCGCGATCACGTCGTCGCCCACGTTGACGCTGCGGGAGTCCGCGAGGCTGAGCGGCGTCACGTTCTTGGGGACGTCGGAGTCCTGGAGGTCGACGACGGCGAGGTCCGCGGAGGGGTCGGTGCCCTTGACCGTGCCGGTGAGCGTGGTGCCGTGCACGCCGAACTTGATCTGCACCTGCTTGGAGGTGCCGACCACGTGGGCGTTGGTGACGATCGTGCCGGTCTTGTTGATGAGGAAGCCGGTGCCGGAGCCGGTGCCCGTGCGGATCGAGACGACCGCGGGGCTGGCCTTGGCGTAGATGGCCGCCGCGCGGCTCTGGCCCGTCTTCTGGGGGATCGGGGTGCCGGTGATGGCCGGGAGGGCCTTGTTCGCCGTGGTGCTCGTGGACGAGTCGTCACCGGACGTGCCGATCGCGTAGGCGCCGCCGGCGATGGCCACGACGCCAACGACGATGCCGGTGGCGATCAGGCCGCGGTGGCTCTTCTTCGGACCGTCGCCGCCGGAGGCGTCCTGGCCGCCCGTGTGGCGCGCCGCGGTGTGCGGGGCGGGCGGCGGGTACACGCGCGTGGCGGGCGCGGCGTAGGCGGGCACGGTCGCGTGCGCCTCTGTCGGGCGCTCGGGGGAGTCGAGGCGCTCGGCGTTCTCGGCCTCCTGGCGGGCGAGATCGGACTCGTGGCGCCAGTCGCCGGACCAGAGGTGCTTGGGAGGCGTCATGGAGAGAACGGTACGCCGGTCCGCTCAGCGCCACGTAAAGGCCTCCGAAGACCACATAAAGATGGCGGGTCGCCCCTCGCCGTCGCCGAAGCTGGCGTGCTGCCCCTCGCATCGCGAGGCAGATCACGCCAGGTTCGCCGGGAGGCGGGCGTAGGATCCGGTCGATGGCCGACACGCGCTGGGACGCGGTGCTGCTGGACATCGACGGGGTGCTGCACGTCGGGGACGACGCGATCCCCGGCGCCGCCGAGGTGCTGGACGGGCTGCGCGAGGGCGGGACGCCGTTCCGTCTCGTCACCAACACCACGTCACGCTCGCGGCGCGGCGTGGTCGAGCGGCTGCGCGACATCGGCTTGGACGTGTGCGAGGAGGACGTGCTGACCCCGGCGGCGCTGGCCGTCGCCCACTGCCGCGCGGCCGGCCACGAGCGGGTCGCCCTGCTCGTCGCCGACGCGCTGCGCGAGGACCTGGCCGGGCTCCACGAGCCGGCCGACGGCGAGCCCGTGGATGCGGTCATCGTCGGCGACCTGGGCGAGGGCTTCACCTACGACCGGCTCAACGGCGCGTTCCGGCGGCTCATGGACGGCGCGGAGCTCGTCGCCCTGCAGCGCAACCGCTACTGGCAGCGCGAGGACGGCCTCACCCTGGACGCGGGCGGCTTCGTCGTTGCGCTGGAGTACGCGAGCGACACCGAGGCCACCGTCGTGGGCAAGCCGTCGGCCGCGTTCTTCGCCGCCGCGCTGGCCGAGGTGGGCGCCGACGCGGCCCGAGCCGTGATGGTGGGCGACGACGTGGAGGGCGACGTGGGCGGCGCCCAGGACGCGGGCCTGGCCGGCGTGCTCGTGCGCACGGGCAAGTACCGCGAGGACGCGGTGGCGGCCTCCGGCATCGAGCCGACGCGCACGATCGACTCGATCGCCGAAGTGCCGGGGCTCCTGCGCGGCGCGTGATCCGGCTACGGTGCGCGCCATGTCCGCGACCGGATCCGTCCCGCCGACCATCCTCACCCCCCGCCTGATCCTGCGCGCCTGGGCGCCCGGCGACGCGGAGCCGATGATCGCGATCAACCGTGATCCCGAGATCACCCGCTACCTCAACCGCCCCGTGCACGAGGCGGCCGTCACCGGCTTCCACGCCGCCGCGATCGAGCACTGGGTCACCCACGGCGTCGGCCTGTTCGCGATCGAGTCGCGGGAGCCGGAGCCGGAGCGTCACGGGGTCCTGCTCGGGTTCGCGGGCATCGGCTACCCGACCTTCCTGCCGGAGCTCGCCGCCCGGCCGGAGCTGGGCTGGCGCCTGGGCCGGACCGCGTGGGGCCGGGGGATCGCGACCGAGGCGGTGACCGCCGCGGCCGGCGACGCGTTCGGCCGGGGCGGGCTGGCGCAGACCATCTCGATCATCCATCCGGAGAACGAGCGGTCGCAGCGTGTCGCGACGAAGCAGGGGATGACGATCGAGGGCCAGGTCCACAACCCGGTCCTCGACCGCGCCGTCGACGTGTGGACCAAGGACGCCCCGCCGGCCTGAGTCCCGCATCGAGAGCGCGTCGCTTGGTCCGGTTCGGGGAGTCGGGGCCGATCCCACCGACGTGCTCCACATTCCTCCCACCCCTCGGGAGGAATGTGGAGGACGTCGGGCTACTCGTCGGTGACGGAGATGGCGAACGTCGCGGAGCGGCGCTCGCCGGCGGGGACGAGCTCCAGCGCGTCGCCGGTGACCAACGCGTCGGCCGGCGCGGTCATCGGCTCGAAGCAGATGACGTCGGCGGTGGCCGGCGCGTAGACCTGCGCGTGGCGGTACACGAAACCGAAGCGCACCTGGATGCGCCGGCCCCCGCCCGCCACCGCGAACGTCGCCCCCATCGGCTCGTCCGCGTAGCCGTCGTCGAAGGTGCGGTCGCCGAGCGGCACGTCGACCAGCGCCGGCGCCGGCTCCCGCCGGCCGGTGGGCAGCGAACGCGCGTCCAGCTCCAGGTGCTCGGCCGCCGGGATCGTCACCCGCCACTCCTCACGGGGCACGCCGGGCAGCGTCAGGTAGGGATGCCAGCCGAAGCTCATCGGCACCGGCCCCGCGTCCCCCGCCTCGATCGTCGTGGTGATCGCCAGCTCGGGTCCGCGCAGCACGATCGCCAGCTCGAGCACGTGGGGGAACGGGAACGCGGCCAGCCGTGCCGGGTCGGCCCCGTAGTCCAGCCGTGCGGTCAGTTCGGCGCGGACGTCGCCGGCCGCGCGGTGCGTCACCGCCCAGTCGCGGGCGGACGCGTCGACGCCGTGCATCGGCAGGCCGTTGCCGTCCTTGTGGACGGCGGGCGAGGACGGGTCCAGCTCCACCGTCTTCCCCGCCGCCGTGTACGTGAACCCGGAGAGCCGGTTGGCCCACGGGTGCAGCAGGGGGATGCCGAACGTCGACTGCCGGTCGCGGTAGGCGGTGAGGCCGCCGAGCTGGCCGAGCACCTCGTCGCCCCGGTGGCGCAGCGAGCAGCCGACCATCCCCACGCCGGGGGCGAACGTCGCCTCCACCCCGTCCGGGGAGGCCAGGGTGACGGTGGCGATCCCGTCCCGCTCGGTGTCGGCGATCGCGTGCGCCGCCATCAGGCCGACGCGCCCGCGTTCGCCGCCGCCGGCCCGGCCAGCTCGGCCTGGGCCTCGGCCAGCAGCCGCACCGCGCGCGGCCGGTCGCTGCCGAACGGCACGGCGATCAGCCCGTCGACGCCCGCGTCCGCGAACGGCCGCAGCCGGCCGACGAGTTGGTCCGGCGTGCAGGCGATCGCGGCGATCTCCAGGATGTCCGGCGTGACGGCCCGCGCGGCGCCCATGCGGTCGCCGGCGAGGAAACGGTCCTGCACCTCGTTGGCCGCCTCGCCGAAGCCGTAGCGCTCACACAGGTCGACGTAGAAGTTCTTGTTCTTCGCCCCCATCCCGCCGAGGTAGAACGTCACCCACGGGCGGACGGCGTCGTGCGCGGCCTCGACCGTGTCCTCCACCGCGAACGGCACGCCGGGCAGCACGTCGAGGTCGGCGCGCGTGCGGCCGGCCTTCGCCAGCCCGGCGTCGATCGGGTTCCACAGCACGTCGGGGTCGTACGGGTTGAAGAACGCGGGGAGCCAGCCGTCGGCGATCTCACCGGTCTGCTCCAGCGCCTTCGGGCCGATCGAGCCGAGGTAGATCGGGATGCGCTCCTGCCCGGGGCGGATCATCAGCTTCAGGGGCTTGCCCAGGCCGATCCCGTTCGGGGTCGGCAGCTGCCACTCCTGCCCGTCGTAGGCGACGGTCTCGCGGTCCAGCGCCTTGCGCACGATCTCCACGTACTCGCGCGTGCGCCGCAGCGGGCGGGTGAACGGCACGCCGTACCAGCCCTCGGAGACCTGCGGGCCGGACACGCCGAGCCCGAGGTGGAAGCGCCCGCCGGAGATGCTGTCGATCGTGGCGGCAGCCATCGCGGTGGCGGTGGGCTGCCGCGCGGGGATCTGGAACAGGCCGGAGCCGAGGCCGACGCGCTCGGTGCGGTCGGCGAGGATGGCGAGGATGGAGACGGCGTCCTGGCCCCAAGCCTCGGACACCCAGACGGCGTCGAGTCCGGACTCGTCGGCGACGACGGCGAGGGCGACCTGCTCCTCGTAGGAGAACCAGGGCCAGTAGGCGACGGAGATCTGAAGGCGCATGCGCGCATCATCCTCGATCGGACGCGGCCCACGCGAGCGGATCGGAGCTCGCGCGGGCCGGGCCGGGCCTGCAAGGGGCGCGGCGGAAGGGAGGAGATCCCCCGCCGCGCGACGGCGGCGGGCGCCAGGCCCGCCGCCGCAGCCGCACCTTCGTCCTAGACGGCGTCGGCAGCGTCCAGATAGCTGCCGCCCTTGAGGATCTGCTGGATGTCGGTGAACTCGAGGATGCCCTCGGCTCCGCACTCCCGACCCCAGCCGGAGTCGCCGATGCCGCCGAACGGCTGCGTCAGCGAGATGCCGGCGAGGTTGATCGCGACGCCGCCGGAGCGGATGCGCTTGGCGATGTCCATCGCCGCGTCCGCGTCGCTGGAGTACACCGACGCGGCCAGCCCGAACGGGGTGTCGTTGGCGATGGCGATCGCGTCCTCGATGCCGTCGTAGGGGATCACCGCGGTGACCGGCCCGAAGATCTCCTGGCGGGCGACGGTCATCTGGTTGTCGACGGCGGACAGCAGCGTGGGCTCGTAGTACCAGCCGCGATCCAGGCCCTCGGGGCGCTTGCCACCGACGACGACCTTGGCGCCCTGCTCCTGGGCCACGGCGACGTAGTGCTCGGCCCGCGTGCGGGCGCGCTCGACGGCGAGCGGTCCGCGCTCGGTCTCCGGGTCGAACGGGTCGCCGACCTTGATGCTGGAGTAGTGCGCGGCCATCGCGTCGACGACCTCGTCGTAGCGCGAGCGCGGGGCGAGGATGCGCGAGAGGTTCACGCACACCTGGCCGAGGAAGCCGCTGGCGCCCACGCCGAGCGTCTCCATGACCTCGTCGAGGTCGACGTCCTCGGCGATGATGGCCGGGGCCTTGCCGCCGAGCTCCAGCGCGGTGCGGGCCAGCCGGTCCGCGGTGCGCTTGACCACGTCGACGCCGATGGCGGTGCCGCCGGTGACGGCGACCATCTTGATGTCGGGGTGGCCGACCAGGTGCTGCGTGGTCGCGGTGCCGGCGGGCAGGACGCTGACGACGCCCTCGGGGAAGCCGGCCTCGCGGATCGACTCGGCGACGAGGCGCGCGGTGAGCGGCGACTCGGGCGCGTGCTTGATGACCACGGTGCAGCCGGCGAGCAGCGCCGGGATGACCTTCATGCCCATGAGCACGACGGGACCGTTGTAGGTGAGGATGGCCAGGACGGGGCCGATGGGGATGTGGCGGATGAGCGCGTCGCCGCGATCCTCCTCCCACTGGATGTCCTCGGTCGCCATCTTCAGCGCGTGGCGCCACACCATGACGCCGGCGCCGCCGTTGATCATGTCGCCGTGGGCCTTGGGCGCGCCGGCCTCGAAGGTCCAGGCGCGGTTCATGTCGTCCATGCGCGCCTCGAGCGCGTCACAGAGGCGGGCGCAGACCGCGGCCCGCTCCTCGACGCTCATGCGCGGCCACTGTCCTTGACCGTTGGCGAAGGCCTTCGCGGCCGCCGCGGCGGCGCGGTCGGCGTCCTCGATGCTCGGGTCGGCGACCTGGACGATGACCTCTTCGGTCGACGGCGAGATCACGTCGATCAACGGTCCGGTGCTGTCCGCCCACTCACCGGCGATCAGGACCTGGTTCAGCCCCGGGATCTCCACGTCGAGCGCGTGCGTTTGCGTCGTCATCTCTACCTCCACTTGGTTCCTGACCACCCGACGTCGAGCTCCGACCCCGGACCCTAACTATGATTATGATTACCCGTGATACAGGATGTCAACTCTTCGGTCGGCGAAGGGACGCAGAACACGCTGTGTCTTGATGCCTACTGGGAAAACGACCGCTCCGAGCCCTCGTAGGCTTTGTAGCAGGCCGGTGTGTTCGCGCCAGAAAACGGGCCGGAAATCGCCCCGAAACGCAGGATGGAGAGACCATGACCACCACCCCATCGGCCGTCCGCCAGGACCGCGACGGAGCCGTCGCCGTCCTCACCGTCGACTGGCCGGAGCGACGCAATGCGCTCACCGACGAGGTGCTCGCAGCCCTCGTCGACCAGCTCGCGGAGCTCGACGTCGATCCGGACGTGCGGGCCATCGTGGTCGCCGGCTCCGACAAGGTCTTCGCCTCCGGCGCCGACGTCCGCGCACTGCTGGACCGCACGGTCGACGAGGCCTACCGGGGCGACCGCGCCCAGCGCTGGGCCACCCTGCGCCGCACGCGCACCCCGCTCGTCGCCGCCGTGTCGGGCTACTGCCTCGGCGGCGGCTGCGAGCTAGCGATGATCGCCGACGTCGTCGTCGCCTCGGACACCGCGCGCTTCGGCCTGCCCGAGACGCAGCTCGGCCTCATCCCCGGCGCCGGGGGCACCCAGCTGCTGCCCCGCGCGATCGGCAAGGCCACCGCGATGGACATGATCCTCACCGGCCGGCTGCTCGACGCCCGGGAGGCCGAGCGCCTGGGCCTCGTCTCCCGCGTGACCGAGGCCGGCGCCTGGCGGACCACCGCGCTCGAGGTCGCCCACGCCATCGCCGCCCGCCCCGCCGTCGCCCAGCACCTGGCCAAGGAGGCCGTGCTCGCCGCGTTCGAGACGCCGCTGCAGGCCGGCGTGGAGCTGGAGCGCAAGGCCTTCGCCGTGGCGTTCGGCACCGACGACGCGCGCGAGGGCATGCAGGCCTTCGTCGACAAGCGCGACCCGGTCTGGCGCCACCGATGACCCCCCTTCCGTCCCGCCGCACCAACCGTTCCCCCTGGAGGACCGCATGAGACAGCTCCCGCGCGACGTCGTGATCGTCGAGGCCGTACGCACCCCGGTCGGTCGCGGCCATCCGGAGAAGGGCGTCTACCGCGACGTCCACCCGGCCGACCTCCTGGGCCGCACCTACGTCGGCCTGCTGGAGCGGGCCGGGGTCGACTCCGCGGAGGTCGACAACGTGATCGCCGGCTGCGTCTACACGATCGCCGAGCAGTCCTCCGGCATCACCCGCACCGCCTGGTTGCAGAAGGGCCTGGACCAGCGGGCGGGCGCGACCACGGTCGACGTGCGCTGCGGCTCCGGCCAGCAGGCGATCAACCTCGCCGCGCTGCGCATCGCCGCCGGCATCGACGAGGTGGTCGTCGCCGCGGGCGTCGAGCACATGGGCCGCGTCGGCTTCCCGGTCGCGCTCGGCGCCCAGGAGCAGTGGGGACAGGCCTTCACCCCCGAGCTGCTGGAGCACTACGACCTCGTCCCCCAGGGCGTCGGCGCGGAGATGATCGCCGACCAGTGGGGCATCAGCCGCCCGGACATGGACGAGATCGCGGTGCGCTCCCACCAGCGCGCGCACCGGGCCACGGTCGACGGCCACTTCGACCGCGAGATCCTCCCGATCGAGACCCCGCAGGGCACGGTGACCGCCGACCAGGGCATCCGGCCCGACACCTCGCTGGAGGGCCTGGCCGGCCTGCGAACCGTGTTCCGCGAGAACGGCCGCGTGACCGCCGGCAACGCCTCGCAGGTGTCCGACGGCGCCTCGGCGCTGCTGCTCATGTCCGGCGAGAAGGCGAAGGAGCTGGGCCTGCGCCCGCGGGCGCGCTTCGTCGACGAGGTCGTGCTCGGCGTCGACCCGGTGACGATGCTCACCGGCCCGATCCCGGCGACCGCGAAGATCCTCGAGCGCAACGGCCTGACCATCGGCGACCTCGACCTGATCGAGGTCAACGAGGCGTTCGCGTCCGTGGTCGCGGCGTTCGCCAAGGAGCACGGCGCCGACATGGCCCGCGTCAACGTGCGCGGCGGGGCGATCGCCCTGGGCCACCCGCTCGGCTCGACCGGCGCCCGGCTGACCACGACGCTCCTGCACAGCCTGGAGGACATGGACGCCGAGCTGGGCCTGGTGACGATGTGCTGCGGCGGCGGCCTCGGCACCGCCACCCTCTGGCAGCGGCTCTAGCCAGCGGGTTCGTAGACGGCGACGCGGCGCGCGATGCGCCAGTCGCCGTCGCGGCGCTCGAACCGGTCGCGGTAGCGCAGCGGGATCGTGCGCTCGACCACCGCCCCGCCCGGCGTTTCGCGCTGCCGGTGCACGGCCAGGCAGTGCGTCTCCACGGTCGCCGCGTCGCCCTCCAGGGCGATCAGCGGCAGGCCCATCAGGTGCCAGCACGACTCCAGCTCGGCCCGTGCCGCGCCCAGCCATTCCAGGAAGCCGGGGAGGTCACCGCGGTAGCGCGGGCCGCGGTCCTCGACGGCATCGGGGTGATAGCAGGAGGCGACCAGGGCCAGGTCGCCGCGGTCCACCCCGTGGGCGTAGCGGGCCAGCACGCGCTGGATCGCCAGCTCGTCGGCCACGCCCCGCGACGCCGCGTCCATCGCTACAGGTACAGGACGATCTCGTCGCCCTCGCGCTCGACCCGGTAGGTCTTGGCCCGCATCCGGTCCGGCGCCACCAGCGAGCGCCCGTCGTCGAGGCGGAACTCGTACCCGTGCCACGGACAGCGCACGATCAGGTGCTCCTCCGTCTCGCTGTACCGGTACTCCTGCGGGTCGGACGGCAGCATCGTGCCCGACACGGGCCCGCGGCAGAGCGGCGCGCCGTGGTGGGGGCAGACGTTGCGCAGCCCGTACAGCCGGCCGTCGACGTTGTAGACGCCGATCGAGCGGCCGGCGACCTCGACGATCTCGACGCTGCCGTCGGGCAGGTCCGCCGCGCGAGCCACGACGTGGCGGCGGCCGGTGGGGCTAGATGCGGTCGCCATAGATCTCACGCGCGTTGTCGACGCAGATGCGCTGGCGCAGGTCGGGCGGCAGGCCGGAGAGCACGCGCTTGGGGTCGTCGAAGTCCCAGTGGGGGTAGTCGGAGCTGAACAGCAGCGTCCGCTCCGCGTGCACCATGTCGAGCAGCTGGAGCACGTGCTCCTTCTTGTGCGGCTCGACGAACGGCTGGGTGGTGAAGCGGATGCTCTCCAGCAGGTACTCGCTCGGCGGGCGCTTGATCCACGGCACCTCGTCGCGCAGGCCCTGCCAGTCGCGGTCGAGCTTCCACATGATCTCCGCGATCCACGCGAAGCCGCCCTCGGCGATCACGATCTTCAGGTTCGGGAAGCGCTCGAACACCCCGTGGCAGAGCAGGCTGAGCACGTTGGACTGGTGGATCTGGCTGAGCGCCGTGTGCCACTCCAGGTAGTACGTGGGCGCCCCGGCCATGCGCGGCGCGCGGGCGAACACGTTCTCGGTGCCGCTCGGGTGCATGCTGATCGGCAGGCCGTGGTGGGCGGCCGCCTCGTAGATCGGGTGGTAGTGCTTCTCGCCCATGAGGATGTCGTGCAGCGGCATGAAGATGCCGGCGATCCCCGGACGGTCGGCCATGCGGTGGATCTCCTTCACCGCCAGCTCCGGGTCCTGCGGGGCGATGGCCAGCGCGCCGCGGTAGCGGTCGTCGACCTGCAGCCAGCGCTCGCACATCCACTCGTTGTAGGCCGAGGCGATGGTCGACGCGACGGTGGCGTCGGGCATCGCGCCGATGCCGAGCAGGTGGCCCGCGATGAGGATCGCCCGGTCGATGCCGTGCGTGTCGAGCAGGTGCTCGGCGGTGAACGCGGCGTCGGTGCCCGGTGCCATGTCGGCGGTGCCCGCGTCGCTGCGGTACGCGCCCGCGGTGTTGATGTAGAGGTAGTCCAGCGGCAGCACGAACGACGACGCGGCGAAGTTGCCGGTGAGCCCGCCCTGGCCGATCCCCAGGCGCTTGCGCCACGTCTCGGTCATGTACGGCATCAGGTCCTGCAGGCCGTTGGAAAAGTTCGGGTGGACGTCACAGTCGATGAGCTGCGTCATGCGATGCGCTTCCCCTCGTCGTCGTAGTCGTAGAACCCGGAGCCGGACTTCCGCCCGAAGCGTCCGGCGGCGACCATGTTGCGCAGCCCGACGGTGGGCCGGAAGCGGTCCCCGTGGGCCTCGGCCAGCCCTTCGATGGCGTGGACGTAGGTGTCCACGCCGTTCATGTCGCCCAGCTCCAGCGGCCCCATCGGGAAGTTGAAGCCGAGCTTCAGCGCCGTGTCGATGTCCTCCGCGGTGGCGATGCCCTCCTCGAGCATCTTCACGCACTCCAGGCGCAGGATCGCGTAGGCGCGGCTGGTGATGAAGCCGGGGCTGTCCTTGCGGCAGACCACGACCTCGCGGCCCAGGTGCGTGCCGAACGCCTTGGCTCGATCCACCGCCTCGGGGACGGTCTGCAGGCCGGCGATCACCTCGACCAGGCGCATCATCACCGGCGGGTTGAAGAAGTGGATGCCCACGAGCCGGGACGCGTCGTCGCCCAGCGCGGCGGCGATCCGGGTGATCGACAGCTGGGAGGTGTTGGTGCCGAGCAGCGCCTCCGGCGGCAGCACCGCCAGCGCGTCGGTGAGCACCTGCTGCTTGAGGTCGAGGATCTCCGGCACCGCCTCGATCAGCACGTCGGCCCCGTCCGCCGCCGCGGCCAGGTCCTCGGTGTAGACGATGCGCCCGCGCACGGCGGCCGCCTCGTCCTCGCTCAGCTTCCCGGACTTCACGAACCGGGCGAGGCTGCGCTCGACCCCGGTCCGCGCTTTCTCCAGCTGCTCGGCCGAGACGTCGCGCACGGCGGCCTCGTCGCCCGCCATCGCGGCGAGCTGCGCGACGCCGCTGCCCATGATCCCGGCGCCCAGGACGACGACGCGACTCATGTGCGCCACCCGTCGTTGCGCAGGCCGAGCTCGAACTCGCCGATCATGCCGCGGTGGAGGTCGTTGCTGCCCTCCACGATCTGCAGGACCTTCGCGTCGCGGTACAGGCGCCCGATCCGGTAGTCGGGCGACACGCCGGAGGCCCCGTGGATCTGCAGCGCGTCGGTCGCGCTGCGCTGGGCCACGTCGCTGGCGTACATCTTGGCCATGCTCGTGAGCTTGCGCGCCCGCTCGCCCCGTTGCAGGGCCTGCGCACACTCCCGCACGAGCAGCCGGGCGGTGATCAGCCCGATGCTCATGTCGGCGATCTTCGACTGCACGATCTGGAACTCCGAGACCGCGTGGCCGAACGCCTGGCGCTCCTTCGCGAACGCGACGGAGTCCTCCAGGCAGGCGTCGATCACGCCGACCGCCCGCGCGGCGACGCCGAGGCGCCCGCGCTCCACCGCGGTCATCGCGACCTGGAAGCCACCGCCCTCCTCGCCGAGCAGGGCGTCCGGCCCCACGCGCACCTCGTCGAGCACGACCTCGCCCGTGCAGATCGGCCGGAAGCCGAGCTTGTCCTTGTACGGGTGCAGTCCCAGGCCGGGGGTCCCGGCCGGGATCACGAACGCGGTGACGCCCCGGTGGCGCAGCGACCGGTCCGACGTGGCGAACGTCACGAAGAACGAGGCGATGTCGAGGTTGGAGATCCACGCCTTCGCCCCGTTGATGACGTAGTCGTCGCCGTCCTTGCGGTAGGTCGTGGTCATGCCGGCGACGTCGCTGCCCGACCCCGGCTCGGTCACCGCGGCGGCGCCGAAGATCTCGCCCTGGGCGAGCGGGCGCAGCCAGCGCTCCCGCTGCTCGGCCGTGCCGAACCGCTCGATGCTCGCGCCGACCAGGCCGGACGGCATCGACACCAGCGTGCCCAGCAGCTGGTCGGTCTTGCTGATCTCCTCGACCATCTCCGCGAACGTCACGAAGTCGAGCCCGAGGCCGCCCTCCGCGAGGGGGATGACCCCACCGAAGAAGCCGAGCTCGGCCATGCGCTCCAGGATGTCGTGCGGGAGCTTCTCCTCACGGTCGTACTGCGCCACCCGCGGAGCGAGCTCCTTGCGCGCGAACTCGCCGACCATGTCGACGATCGCGCGCTGCTGGGCGGCGTCCAGACCCTCGGGAGGACTCCCGTCGTGTGTCTCGCTGATCACGTCGTTCCTTCCGTAGAGGCCGTCGTCACGACGCGGTCCAACCGGCGTCGATGGCGAACGTCTGGCCGGTGATCGTGCGCGCGTCCTCGGAGGCGAGGAACACCACGACCTTGGAGATGTCGTCCACCTCGACGACGCCCTTGGGGCCCTTGAACAGGCCGTTCTCGTTGTAGGCCTCGAACGCCTCGTCCGGGTCCTGGCCGGCCTGGCCGGCGAGGCCGATGATCATGCCCGTCTTGATCGTGCCCGGAGCGACCGCGTTGACGTTGATGTTCCACTCCGACAGCTCGTTGGCCCAGCTCTTGGTGGCGAGCACGACGGCGCCCTTGGCGGCGGCGTAGTGGGACACGTACGGGAGCGCCTTGATGCCGCCCGCCGACGAGGTGTTGATGATGCTGCCGCTGCCCCGCTGCTTCATGTGCTGGGCGACGGCGCGGACCACGTTGAACGGGCCCTTGAGGCAGATGTCGATGACGACGTCGAGCGCGTGGTCGTCCATCTCGTCGATCGCGTCGACGCGGATCATGCCCGCGTTGTTGCAGACGATGTCGATGCGGCCGAACGTGGCGATTCCGGTCTCGATCGCGGACTTCACCTGCGAGAAGTCGCGCACGTCGACCTTGAGGCCGATGGCGTCGGAGCCGAGGTCCTTGATCTCCTGAACCAGGGCGTCGAGCTCGTCCTGCGACGCGGTCGGGTAGAAGTCGGCGATCGGCTCGCAGATGTCGACGGCGACGATCTTGGCGCCTTCACGAGCGAGGTAGCGGGCGTGGGACGCGCCCTGACCGCGGGCGGCGCCGGTGATGAATGCGACCTGGCCTTCGAGCTTCATGATCTCTCCTCTTCGGTGGAATCGGTGGGGGCACTGGGAGCAAGGGGGGCGTCGCCGGCGGGCCAGATGACCCGCAGCTCCTGGGCGACGTAGAGGTGCGAGCGGCCGAGGTCCGCGACCTCGGCGATCGCCGCGAGCACGTCCGGGCCGGTGGAGGACCAGTCGGCGCGCAGCGCGTCCAGGTCGTCCCAGAACAGCTCGGCGAAGCCGTCGTACGTGGGGTCGCCGTCGGCGTACGTCTCGGCCAGTGCGGTGGCCGCGACCGACCGCAGCACGGAGCCGCGCGGGGCGAGCGCCCCGTCCGCCACGGCCGGCCAGCGGTCGGCGAAGTCCTGGGGCGACACGCCGGCGGCGCGGCGCAGCAGCAGGATGACCTTGAAGCCGGGTGCGTCCTGGTCGACCGGGTCGCCGGCGTGCACGACGTGCTCGGCGGTGGGCACGAACGCGATGCGATCCATCGCCACGAAGTTGGGCTCGTCGCGCTGGGCGTACTCGGTGTAGTCCGGGTCCTCGTTCTGCCCCACGGCGGACGCGAGGTCGTCGTACCAGACCTCCGGGATCCCGTCGTAGGGCGCGACGGCCGGCCCGTCGAACGCGATGTCGATGCGGTGGGCCTGCACGTAGCGGCGCAGGCGCGTGATGCGCAGCGCGTGCTCGCGGTGGATCGTGCTCCAGTGCTCGTGGAACTGCGCGTCGCTGATGTCCTCCCGCTTGGGCAGGAGCGCGAACATCTTGATCATGCGGCGCTCCCTTCCCGGGCGGCGAGGCGCGCGGCACCCTCGGCGAAGATCGCCGCGTTGCCGTCGGTCCACGTCGCCTCGAGCGTGCGGTACGTGATGCGCCACCCGTCGTCGGTGCGGGTCAGCTCGTCGCGGTACGTCCCGCCGACCACGAACGTGTTCACGCCGCTGCCGCTGACCAGGTAGTGCTGGGCGTGCAGGTAGCACGTGGCCGTGGCCGTGTCGCCGTCGATCTCCACCACCGCGTTGGAGACGATGTGCTGGCTGGAGTCCAGCCCGCTCAGCGCCTGGTGGCACGCGCCCACGATGGCCTCGCGGCCCTCGTTCAGCGCGGCCAGCTCGCCGTAGTCGGCGACCGCGTCGGGGACGAAGACGGTGTCCAGCAGCGGCCAGTCGTGGGCGTCGAGCGCCATCGCGTAGCGGATCAGCAGGTCGCCGATCTCCTGGCGGTCGAGCAGGTGCGCCAGCGCGCGGGCCTGCTCGTCGGGGGTGCCGAGCGCCCTCATGCCGTCGCCCCCTGCTGCGGCGCGGGAGACGTCGTCTCACCGGCGCCCGATCCCGGCGATCGGTCCGCGGACGTGGGCGGCGACTCACCGATCGGCGGCGCCTCGCTCTTGGACACCCGCGCGCGGCGCTGGATGCCCGACAGGCCGACGGCGATGATCAGGGCCAGGCCGTTGAACAGGTCCGGCACCCAGGTGTCGGCACCCATCAGCACGAGGCCCTTCACGCCGGTGGCGAGCAGGTAGACCGCCAGCACCGTGCCCCAGACGTTGAACCGCCCGGGCCGGAACTGGGTGGCCCCCAGGAAGCCGGCGGCGAACGCCGGCAGGAGGTAGGACGGGCCGACCTCGGTGGACCCGGTGCCGATCGTGGCGACGACGAGCACGCCGGCCGCGGCGGCCACGACCGAGGAGCAGATGAACGCGCAGATGATGTAGGCGTCGGTCCGCACGCCGGCCAGGCGGGCGACCTCGCGGCCCCCGCCGGTGGCGTACAGCCGCCGGCCGATCGGCGTCCAGGCCAGCACGTACCAGACCACGAAGGCCAGGATCAGCACGTAGAACACGGGCAGCGGGATCCCCAGCAGCTGGTCGCCCGCCAGGTCCTGGAAGTCGGCCGGGATCCCCAGGATGTTCTGGTTGTTGGAGACCACGTAGATCACCGCGATGAGGATCGAGTTCGTGCCCAACGTGGCGATGAACGGGTCGATCCGCGCCTTCGTGACGAGCAGTCCGTTGACCAGGCCGATGATGCTCATGAGCACCAGCGTGATGACGATGGCCAGCACGGGTTCCAGCCCGCTGTCCGCCATCAGCTTCGCCACGACGATGTTCGCCAGGCCCATCGCGCCGGCGATCGAGAGGTCGAAGACCCCCGCGGCGAGCGCGACGGTGAGCCCGATCGCGACGATGGCCGTGACGGCCTGCTCGGTCGCGACGGTGCGCAGCGTCGTGGTGGTCAGGAAGGTGTCCGTCGCCAGCGAGAAGAAGACGATGAGGACGATGAAGATGTAGATCCCGCTGATGCGGCGGGGTGAGAGCATGGGGCCGATACGGCTCATGCCGTGCCTCCTTCGAACTGGCTTTCGAACAGGATCCGGTCCTCGGTGATGTCGCTGCCGACGAGCTCGCAGGCGATCCGGCCGTTGCGGGTGACGAGCACCCGGTGGCAGATCTGCTCGAGCTCCTCGGCGTCCGAGGACGTGACGACGATCGCGCGGTCGTCGGTGGCGAGTTGGGTGATGAGCCGGCGGATCGAGGCGCTCGCCCCGATGTCGACGGCCTGGGTCGGCTCGGCGAGCACGAGCACCTTGGGCTCGAGCCGCAGGGCCTTGGCGAGCATGACCTTCTGCTGGTTGCCGCCGCTCAGCTCCTGCACGAGCCGCGAGGGGTCGGGCGGGACGACGCCGGTCTTGTCCAACCACGCCTGCACGTCCGCGCGCTCGCGCCGGCGGTCGACCCGGCCGCCGTGCCACGACTCGCCGATGCGGGGCAGCGTGACGTTCTCGGCGAGCGTGAAGTGGGGGATGAGCCCGAGGCCGCGCCGGTCGGCGGGCATCGTCGTCATCTCGGCCTCGACGGCCCGCGCCGGGGTCAGCCGGGTGAACGACTTTCCGCGCACGGTGATCGTGCCGTGGTCCCACGGGCGGGACCCGGCCAGGCACTCGGGGATCAGCTCGTAGCCCGAGCCGATCAGCCCGGTGAAGCCGACGACCTCGCCGGGCCGGATGGTGAACGACGCGTCGCGCAGGCCGTCGAGCGTGAGGCCCTCGACCTCCAGGAACGCGTCCTGATGGTCCAGCCCGGGCGGGGGCGGCGCGGCGTGCTGCACGCGCGAGCCGACGATCAGCTCGACCAGCCCCTCCTCGGTCGTGTCCTTGGCCTCGACCTGCGCGATGCGCCGGCCGTCCCGCAGGACGGTGATCCGGTCGGCGATGCGCAGCACCTCCGGCAGGAAGTGGGAGACGTAGAGCACCGCGACGCCCTGCTCGCCGAGGCGGCGCAGGACGGCGAAGAGCTGCTCGACCTCGGCCGCGCCCATCGACGCGGTCGGCTCGTCGAGCACGAGCAGGCAGGCGCCGTCGACGCCGTCCAGGGCCCGGGCGATCGCCACGGCGCTCTTCTCGAACGGCGTGAGCTTGCTGACCACGGTGTCCGGGTCGATGTCCAGGTCGAACGTGCCGAGCAGGTCGCGCACGTCGCGCCGCTCCCGGCGGCGCTCCACCGGCATGAGCGGCCCGCGCCGCGCCGGCCCCAGCCCGAGGTTCTCCCGGATCGTGAGGCTCGGCACCAGCGCGAGGTCCTGGTGGATGAAGCGCATCTTGGCCTGCTCGGCCTCGCTCAGGCTGCCCAGCTCGACCGCCTGCCCCTCGATCCAGGCGCTCGCGCCCGGATCGGGGGAGTGGAAGCCGGACAGCGCCTTGATCAGCGTCGACTTGCCCGACCCGTTCTGCCCGACGAGGGCATGGACTTCCCCTCGCCGGATCTCGATCGAGACGTCGTCGAGCGCCCGCTGGCCGGGGAACGTCTTGGAGAGGTGCTCGACACGCACCGCGGGGGGCGCGTCGAGCACGGCCGTGGCCGCCTCCGGCTGCTCGTGTGGTTGCATGGCTCTGATCTCGTCTCGTGCTCGTTTGACCTGATCAGCCGTTCAGCTTCCAGAGGGCCTTGTACTGCTCCTGGTAGTCCGGAACGGACCCGATGAGCGGCGACTTCGGGTCGGGCACGTCGGTGACGATCTGCTGCGGCATGAGCCGCGTCTTGCTCGTGTCGTCGCCGTTGAACACCCGCTGGGCCAGGTCGATGACCTGCCAGCTGGTCTGCCCGATCGGCAGCGCGCCGCCGGCCCACTCCAGGCCGTTGTGGATGTTCTGGTAGTTCGTGCTCGCCGGGTCGCGCGTGATGATCTTCACGTCGCTGCGGCCCGCGGCCTTGAGGGCCTGGCCGACGCCCTGGCAGAGGTCGCCGAAGCCGCACAGGACGTACTTGGTGTCCGGGTTCTTCTGCAGGTACGCGGTGACCTTCGGGGCCAGCTTGCCGATGTCGGAGGCGGCCACCTGCTGCAGGTCGTACGAGCAGCCGGGGCACATCTTCTCCATGTACTCGTTCATCGTCTGCGTGAAGACGTCGATCATCGCGAACTGCTTGACGTTGAACGCGACCACCTTGGACTTCATGTCGCCGTCGGCGGCGAGGAACTCGGAGGTCTGGATGCCGGCGGCCTCGTACAGCGGGTTGTCCACGGCGACCCACAGGTGGTCCGGCACGGCCTCGACGCCGGAGGACCACTCGATGACCGGGATGTTCATCTTCTGCAGCTCCGTGAGCTGCTTGTCCAGGTACTCGCGGGGGATGCCCGAGCCGATGACCATGTCCGGCTTCAGCGAGATCGCGCGGTCGTAGGCCTGAGCGAACTCCTCGGGGCTGGTGCCGACGTCGATGCCGGTGACCTTCCAGCCGAGCAGCCCGGCGGCCTGCTTCTGCGCGTTGAAGTACTCCAGGGCGATCGGCACGCCCGTGTAGAGGATCGCCAGGTTCTTGCCCGGCTCGGCCTTCTTGGAGACCGGCTCGGTCTCGAGGATCTTCTCCGGGACGGCCTGGTAGGACGCGACGCGCGGCTTCAGCTCGGCCAACGTGGCGGGCTTCTCGAAGGGCTCGTAGCCGGTGACCTCCTTCATGGCCGCGGCGGCCTCGGCGCTCACGAACGGCCCGCTGGCCGCCGTGGTCGAAGCGGTGTCCGACCCTCCGTCCGAGCTCTTCGAGTCGCTGCCGCAGGCGGCGACGGTGACTCCCAGCACCAGCGTGAACATCACGGCGAGCAGCGTGCTGCGCATACCTGACTTCCTCTCTCCTACGTCCCCAATATCTCTTATCATAGTACTACTAGATTCCGAGGTTGTGAAGCCGCGGAACCGAGCCCGGCGCGATCGGCATCGGCCGATCGCGCCGGGATCCGGAACGGGCTAGCCCCCGAGCTGCCAGAGGGCCTTGTACTGATCCTGGTAGTCCGGCACCGCGCCCACCGTGGTGGACTTCGGGTCGGGCACGTCGGTCACGATCTGGATCGGCGACAGGCGCGTGTTGGCCGTGTCGTCCTTGTTGAAGATCCGCTGCGCGAGATCGACGATCTGCCAGCCGGTCTGCCCGATCGGGAGCGGCACGGTCGCCTTCTCCAGGCCGTTGGCCATGTTCTGCAGGTTCGTCGTCGAGGTGTCACGCGTGATCACCTTGATGTCGTCCCGGCCGGCCGCCTTGAGCGCCTGGCCGACGCCCTGGCAGAGGTCGCCGAACGCGCACAGGACGTACTTGACGTCCGGGTTCTGCTGCACGTAGCCGGTGACCTTCGGGCCGAGCTTGCCGATGTCCGTCGCGGCCACTTCCTGCACGTCGAACTTGCAGTCCGGACAGGCACCCGGGAAGTAGTCCTTCATGGTCTTGACCATGATCTCCGGCATCGGGTACTGCGGCACGCTGTAGGCCACGGTGTTGGCCTTCAGGTCGCCGTCGGCCGCCAGCCACTCCGTGAACATCAGGCCGGTGGCCTCGTAGAGCGGGTCGTCCACGGCCACCCAGAGGTGGTCCGGCACGGGCTCGATGCCCGAGGACCACTCGATGACCGGGATGTTCATCTCCTGCAGCGTGTCGAGCTGCTTGGCGAACAGCTCGCGCGGCAGGCCGGAGCCGATGACCATGTCCGGCTTCAGCTCGATCGCCCGGTCGTAGGCCTTGGTGAAGTCCTCGGGGCTGATGCCCAGGTCGATCTTCTCGACCTTCCAGCCGAGCAGCTTGGCCGCGTCGGCGACCGCGTTGTTGAACTCGGTGCAGACCGGCACGCCGCAGACGAGCACGGCGAGCGTCTTGCCGGCCTCGGCCTTCTTGGAGACCGGCTCGGTCTCGAGCAGCTTGGCCGGCACGGCGGTGTACTTGGCCACCCGCGGCGTGAGCTCGTCCACCGTGGCGGCGCCCGTGAGGGGCTCCTCCCCGGTGATCTCCTTCAGCGCGGCGGCGGCACTGGCCGTGACGACCGGCTTGGCCCCGCCCGTATCAGCGGCGGCCGGGGTCGACGTCGACCCGGTGTCGGATGACTTCTTGTCGTCCCCGCAGGCCGCCAGCGCGAACGACAGCGCGACGACGGCAGCGACGAGCAGCGTCGGAACAGCTCTCCTCATGACCTCTCCCAAGGTAGATGATAACTATGAGCATAATAATCATGCTTGGGCCCGAAAGTCCAGTCGAGTTCGACTGGCTGTCAAGCGGGCGCTCAGGACACCACGGCGGCTCCGAACGCGGAGCCGCACGGGGTCAGCGATCGCGGCCGAGGAGCGCGAGGTTGTGGTACTGCGCGCCGGCGCCGGCACCGGTCACCAGCGCGACCTCGGCCCCGGCGATCTGGCGCGGGCCGGCCTCGCCGCGGAGCTGGCGCACGGCCTCGACGATCTTCAGCGTCGGGGCGCCCCAGCCGATGTGGCTGAACGACATGATGCCGCCGTCGGTGCACGTCGGCAGGCCGCCGTCGGGCCCCAGGCCCGTCTGGGCGGCGAACGCCGTGCCCTCCCCCTCGCCGCAGAAGCCCAGCGCCTCCAGCTGGCGCAGGACCTCGTAGGAGTTCACGTCGTACAGCTCCAGCAGGTCGACGTCGGCCGGGGTCAGACCGGCCATGGCGAAGGCCCGCCGGGCGGCGTCGGCCCCGATGTCCCAGTTCTCCTCGTAGCGCGGCGGATCCACGTACTGCTGGCGGTTCCACTCCGCGCCGCCGCCGAGCAGCCGCACGGGCACGCCGCGCGCCGCACGGGCGCGCTCCACCGTGGTGACGACCATCGCCGCCGCCCCCTCGCTGGCCAGGCACAGGTCCAGCCGGGTGAAGGGATCGACGACCATCGGCGCGTCCAGCACGTCCTGGGCGGTGAACGGGCCGCGCCCGAACATCACCGCGTCGGGGTTCGCCGACCCCATGTTGCGGATGGTGGCCGCCGCCTGCGCCATGCCCTGACGCGCCTCGGGGAAGCGGTGCAGGTAGCGCTGGGCGACGAGGGCGAACTGCGCCGAGGTGAACGAGCCGAACGGCTCCACGAACTCGTTGGCCGGCCGCGTGTAGGCCGCCACCTTGCCGGCCTCGGCCCGCATCACGCCCGCCTGCCCGCCCGTGATCAGCACGGTGTGGCACAGGCCAGCGGCAATCGCCGCCGCGGCGTCGAGCAGCGCGGGCACGCCCTGGGGGTAGGTGTCGCCGATCCACCGTACGGGGATGCCCAGCAGCCCCGCCCAGTCGGCCGAGCCGGGCTGGAAGACGGTGCCGCCCGGGCCCGGCCAGCGAGCGGCGATGCCGTCCACCTCGGTCCGCTCGAGGCCCGCGTCTTGGAGCGCGAGCTTGGCCGCCTCCAGGCACACCGACAGCGACGTGCGGTCGAGCGCCCGCGCCTGCTCGGTGATCCCGATGCCGGCGATCGCGATCCCGTGCAGGGGATGGTCGGCCATCAGACCTTCCGCCCGCCGGCCCAGACGCGGTCGCGCAGCTCCTTCTTGGCGATCTTGCCGACCGCGTTCTTGGGCAGCACGTCGACGACCTCCAGACGCTCCGGGACCTTGATGCTCGGCAGGCCGTCGTCCCGGCACCAGGCGACCGGCCCCGGGACCTCGGCCTCGTGCCCGTCGCGCAGGGCCACGACGGCCATCACCGCCTCGCCCCACTCCGGGTCGGGCACGCCGAACACGGCGGCCTCGATCACCGCGGGGTGGCGGTAGAGGACGTTCTCGACCTCGGTGGGGACGATGTTGAACCCCCCGCGGATGATCAGGTCCTTCTTGCGGTCGACGATGAACAGGAAGCCCTCGTCGTCCCACTCGCCGATGTCGCCGGAGTGCATCCAGCCGTCGATCAGCGCCTCCGCCGTGCGCTCGGGATCGCGGTGGTAGCCGAGCATCGTGTACGGGCTGCCGAAGATGATCTCCCCGCGCTCGCCCGGGCCCACGTCGCGTCCCTCGTCGTCGACCACGCGCACGTCGATCGTGAAGGACGGCGAGCCGCACGAGGACAGCAGGCGCTCCTCGCCGGCCAGCGCGCGGGCGTGGTCCTCCTTGCGCAGCATCGTGCCGATCGAGGCGATCTCCGCCATGCCGTAGAGCTGCACGAAGATCGGCCCGTAGCGCTCCACCAACGCGAGTACCCGGTCGGGCGGGATCGGCGAGGAGCCGTAGCCGATGGTCGTCAGCGAGGGCATCGCCGTCGCCTCGGCGTCCGCGGCGAGGATGCGGAAGAGCATCGTCGGGACGAGGAACGTGTGGGTCGCCGCCTGGCGGCGGACCTCGGCCGTGAACGCCTCGGCGGTGAACCCGCGCGAGTCGCTGAAGCCGATCGCCCCGCCCATCAACAGCAGCGGGACCATGGTGATCTGCACGCTGGAGTTGTGGGGGATGGCCATCAGCCAGCGCGAGTCGGCGCGCAGCTCGTACTCCAGCGCCGCGACCGTCGCGTGCTGCATCACCGCGTCGAGGTCGAAGGCCACGCCCTTGGGCCGGCCCGTCGTGCCGCTCGTGTAGACGATGCAGAACGGGTCCTCGCCGCGCACCTCGTGCAGCGTCGCGGGCGGAGCCGGGGAGGCGGCCGCCAGCGTCGCCTCGTACCCCTCGGGGCCCTCGTCGTCCACGTCGACCACCGGCACGCCGCCGAGCCGGGCCGCCATCCGCTCGGCCGTCTCGCGCAGCCCCGCCTCGGTGACGATGAGCTTCGGGGTGGCGTTGTCGAAGATCGACTCGTACTCCTCCTCCCCGAGGCGGAAGTTGATGCCGCAGTACGTGACGCCGGCCTTGGCGCAGCCGCCCAGCACCTCGACGACCTCCAGCCGGTTGTGCACGAGCAGCGCGACGCGCTCGCCGCGGCCCACGCCGAAGCGGTCGAGGATGGCGTTGGCCAGCCGCGACGTGCGGTCGTCCAGCTCCGCGTAGGTGCGGATCCGGTCGCCCTCGAAGACCGCGACGGCCTCGGGGGTGCGGCGCGCGCTGCGCCCGATGGCGACGCCGAGGTTCACGCGACCACCTCCACGGGACGGAAGGCGGGCAGCGACAGCGAGGCGTCGACGTCGACCCACGTCACCTCCACCGGGGTGCCGATCGGCACGGGCGCCGCGGTGGGCGACAGGACGTTGCAGAGCATGGACCAGTTCTCCTGGAGATCGACGATGGCGACGTGGTACGGCGGTTCGAACCCGGGCACCGGGGCGCGGTGGACCACGGTCGAGCTGTAGATCACGCCCCGCCCGGAGCTGGTCTCGTACGACCAGTCCTCCGACAGGCAGGCGGGGCAGCAGATCTGGGGGGTGAAGAAGTTGGTGGCGCACACCCGGCACACGGGCCGCACGAGCCGGTGCTCGCGCGCGGCCGACCAGAAGCCCTCGGTCAGCGCGGTGATCTGGGGCCGCGGGCGGTCGGCCACCGAGGCGGACAGGCCGGTCATGGGCGGTCGGCCAGCAGCCGCCGCGCGGCGTCGGCGACGCTCATGCCGATCTCCACGCCGAGGGCCAGCGCGGGCTCGTTGGCCGCCGAGATGCGTCCCTCGTCCCAGGCTCGGAAGGCGTCGCCGATCGGCGCGGTGTTGCCGTCGATGCAGGCGCCCGGCAGACCCACGGCGGCGGTGGTGTCCAGGCCGGTGATGCCCGAGCGGTTCTTGGACATGCCGCCGTCGTGGCAGATGAAGGCGTACGGATCGGCCTCGAGCAGGAACTTCGCGCCGCTGCGCCCGGTGTGGCCGGCGGTCACGAGTACCGAGACCTTCTCGTCCTCGGGCAGGGCCCACACGATCGAGTCGGTGACCACGATGCGCCGGCCGCTCGGGTGCTCCTCCACGATCTCGCGGCGGATCTTGTTGCCGACCTCCACGTCGGAGGAGTCGACGTCGCGCAACAGGAACGCCGCCTCGCGCACCGACATGCCGGGCCGCAGCCCGCAGCGCTCGGCCGGGTAGTTGACGTGTGAGAGCACGCCGGACTCGTAGAGGTCGCGGCCGTTGCCCATCTCCGCCGTCATGCCGTCCGCGGTGGCGGCGGGAATGCCCAGCGCCTCCAGGTACCAGAGGCCGCCGATGCCGGCGCCGTCCTTGCCCACGCAGGCGTCGTGGCCGATCACGCCGCGCGGGCGGTGGATGGCGACCATGCGCGCGGGCAGCACGCCGATGTAGGAGGCCGGGACCACGACGTCCGTGCCGGTGTTGCGGCCGTCGACCCAGCGGGCGGAGTCCATGATCACGATGGCGCGGCCGTCGCGCTCGTCGACGATCTCCTGGGGGTGCTCCTCTTCGCGCTCCAACAACGTCTGACCCATGGGGACTCCTTCGCTCTTCGGGGTTCGGTACTACGGGGCGGGGACGTCGCCGAGCAATCGCCCGGCCGCCTCGCGGGCGGACATGCCGACGACCACGCCGCGCGCCGCCGCCCCGGCGTTGCACGCGCTGATCACGCCGTCCTCGTAGGTGCTGAGGCCGTCGCCCATCCGCGCGGTGTTGGCGTCGACCGAGGCGCCGGCCAGACCGTCCGCCTCCACGATCGCCAGCCCGGCGGTGCCGGAGCGGTCGCGCCCGCCGCCGCCGTCGGAGCAGATGAAGCCCCAGGGCGCGACCTGGCGCAGGTAGGGCACGGCGCTGCGGCCGGTGTGGCCCGCGGTGCAGAGCACGTTGCGCCCCGCGTCCTCGGGGAGGCCGAAGGCGATCGAGTCGGTGCAGACGATCGACCGGCCGGACGGCGCGGTCTCCATCACCGTGCGGTGCGTGACCTCGCTGGCCGCGGCGGGCGGCGGCGGATCGGTCTCCAGGAGCAGCAGGGCGGCCTCGCGCACGGACTGCCCGGGGACGACACCCAGGTCCAGGGCGACGGCGTTGACGCGGCTGATGCGGGCGGCCTCGTGCATCGCCACGCCGTTGCCCAGCTCGACGGTGGCCACGTCGGCCGCTGCGGCGGGGATCCCGAGGGCCTCCAGGTACCAGAGGCCCGCGATGCCGGCCCCGTCCAGGCCGATCCCGCAGTCCACCCCGATCGCCGCGCGCGGCCGCTGCTGGGCGATGAAGCGGGCGGGGAGCACGCCCGCGTACGAGGCGTTGACGGCCACGTCGCGGTCCCGGTTGACGGGGCGCACGTCGTAGGCCGAGTCGAGGGCGACCACGCGGCCGCGTTCCGACGCGTGCACGACCGTCTGGAGGTCGGCGGGGTCGGTCACGGCGTCACCATTGGACCTGGTCCCAGCGCAGCGGCTCGTCCATGATCTTCGGGTAGTAGCGCTCCAGGTACGTCGCGAAGTCGCCGATGTGCACGGCCATCGCGGTCGCGGCCCGGTCGGTGTCCCGCGCGCGGATCGCCTGGTAGATGCGCTGGTGCTCGCGGCAGACCGACTCACGCACCTTCTGCGGGTAGTCCACGCCGAGCGGCGTCGCGTCGGTGATCCAGTACAGCGAGGAGATCGTCAGCGCGAACACCTCGTTGTCGGCGGCGTCCGCGATGATCTCGTGGAAGCGCGTGTTCTCGTGGAGGAAGAACTCCAGGTCCGCGACGTTGTCGCGCATGCGCTGCACGGAGTCGTGGAGCTCGACGAGCTGGGCGTCGCTGATGCGCTCGGCGGCCTTGGCGGCCAGCGGCGGCTCCAGCACCACGCGCGCCTCCAGCACGGTGCGGAACGGCGCGTGGTGGAGCTGCAGGAGCAGCGCGATCGTGCTGGCCAGCGGCCGCGACGACGGGGTCGCCACGATCGGCCCGCCGCCGGGACCGGTCTTGATCGAGATGACGCCCTGGATCTCCAGGAAGCGCAGCGCCTCGCGCAGGGTCCCGCGCGCCACGCCGTACTCCTCGAGCATGTCCTTCTCCGACAGCAGCGCGGCCCCGGGCTCGAGCCCGCGGCTGGTGATCTCCCCGACGATGCGGCGCGCGAGCAGCATCGCCGTCTTCTGGGGACGGGGGGATTGGCGGCTGGAGGTCCCGGTTCGGGGGGTGGAGGCGGTCATTGATGTATCCAGGTTCGAATGGGGATGCGTCCTCAGGACGCGGATGCGGTGCGCGCGCTCTCCACTGCGAGATCGCGCAACTCCACCTTTCTTACCTTGCCGGACGGCGTCATGGGGAGTTCCTGGAGCACCGTCACGTATTCCGGCATCGCGAACGCGGGCAAACGCTGCTCGCACCACGCCCGCACCTCGTCCACCGTCACGTCCGCGTCGTCGGCCGCGACGACGAAGATCGCGACCTCGTCCTCGCCCGCCTCGGTCCGCGCCGGCGCCGCGACGGCGGCGCACTGGCCGACGCTCGGATGGCCCAGGACGGCCTGCTCGACCTCGTAGGAGCTGATGTTCTCGCCGCGGCGGCGAATGGCGTCCTTGAGCCGGTCGACGAAGTAGTACCAGCCGTCCTCGTCGCGGCGCAGGCCGTCGCCGGTGTGGAACCACAGGTTGCGCTGGGCCTCGGCCGTCTTCTCGGGCATCCCGTAGTAGCCGGAGCACATCGTCCACGGCTCCTTGGCCCGGACGACGAGCTCGCCGACCTCGCCGACCGCGACCTCGCGATCGGTGTCGGGGTCGACCAGGCGGATGTCGAAGAACTCGTCGGCGAGCAGGCCGGCGGCGCCGGGCGGACGCTCCTCGCCGTAGGGGCTGAGGATCGGCATCGACGTCTCGGTGAGACCGAAGACCTCGACGAACGCCTCGATGCCGAAGCGCTCCCGGAACGGCTCGAGGATCGAGCTGGCGGTCGGCGCGGCGAACACGCAGCGCAGCTGGTTGTCGGCGTCGTCGGGCCGGGCCGGCTGCTTCCACGTCCAATCCATCATCACGCCGACGAAGTTCGTGACGGTGACGCCGGCCTCGCGGACCTGGTCGATCCAGCGGCTGGCGCTGAACCGCTCGCGCAGGACGAAGCGGGCCCCGGCGATGAGCGCCGGGTACGTCGCGAGGAACTGGGCGTTGCCGTGGAAGAGCGGGCCGACCGACATGAACGTGTCGGCGTCGGTCAGGCGCGTGAGCGACACGCACTCGTCCGCGAAGAACGTCATCTGGGCGTTGCTCATCATCACGCCCTTGGACAGTCCCGTCGTCCCGGAGGTGAAGAAGATCGAGGCGAGGTCCTGGGCGCGGACCTCGGGCAGCTCGGCCGTACCGCCGGCCTGCAGCGCGGCGAACGGCTCGGCGGCGAAGCCGGCGCCCTCCAGCGCGGTGATCGCGCCGGCGATCGTCCCGTCGTCGGGACCGAGGACGAAGAAGCGCTCGAGGCTGGCGTACGCGTCGCTGCCGTCCAGGAAGCGTTCAGCGTAGGCGGCGTCGATCACCGCCGCGCTCGGGCCCGTGGTGCGGACCTGGTGCTCCAGGAAGCTGCCGGCGTAGGCGGTGTTGATCGGCACCTCGACCAGGCCGCCGACGGCGCTCCCGAACCAGGCGAGCAGCACCTCGACGCGGTTGGAGGCCATGATCAGCACGCGGTCGCCCGGGGCGCTGCCGCGATCCAGCAGCGCGCGGCCGACGGCCTCGGCGGCGGCCAGCGTCTCGCCGAACGTCAGGCGGCGGCCGTGGTCGGGCACGTCGAGGTAGATCGCGTTCCCGTGGGTGCGGGCACGCTCGCGCAGGATCCCCGGGACGGTCCAGTCCGCGCGATCCGGGAACGTCGGGCGGATGTCGCGGTAGGTCCTCATGCCTGCTCCTTGGTGCGCAACCCGCGGAAGTCGGGCTTGCGCTTCTCGACGAAGGCGGTGGCGCCCTCGACCATGTCCTCGGAGCCGATCGCCTGGGCGAGCATCCCCAGGCCGGAGAGGTAGCTGTCACGCATGGAGTTCCACCACACGTTGGAGCTGATCTTGGCGATCTCCATGTAACGCGGCGACATCTGCAGCAGCTCGTCGGCCCAGCGCGTGGTCTCGGCCTCCAGCTCCTCGTCGTCGACCACGGCGTTGATCCAGCCGAGCTCGAGCGCCTCCTCCGCGGAGTAGCGGCGGCAGAGCATCGCCACCTCCTTGGCCCGCTTCTCGCCGATCGACATGGCCAGCAGGTTGGTGCCGCCGAGCACCGGGGCGCTGCCGACGCGCACGCCGGTCTGGCCGAACGTGGCGCTGCGCGCGGAGACCGCGAGGTCGCAGGCCACGACCAGCTCGTTGCCGCCGCCGGCCGCCGCGCCGTTGACCGCGGCGATGACCGGCCGCGAGCTGCGACGGATCTCGTCGAAGAGGCGGAAGGAGGCGTCGAACATCGACCGGATCTCGGCGGTGTCGGCCTTGGCGAGGTTGGACAGGAAGCCGCCGGCGCAGAACGAGCGCTCGACGCCGGTGATCACGATGACGCCGGCGTCCGTAGAGGACCGCACCGCGTCGATCAGCGCTTCCGCCATGCTGGCGTCGTAGGCGTTGCGCCGCTCGGGGCGGTTGAGCCGCAGCCAGGCGACCTCGCCCCGGCGTTCGGCGATCACATCACTCATCACATCTCCTCCCGAAGACATCGCTGCTATTCGTTATACTACATCACATGCCCTTCGCACTTGACCCCTCGTATCGGGACCTGCAGGACGAGGCCCGGAAGCTCGCCGCCACGGTCGAGCCCATGGCCGTCGAAGCCGACGCCATGAGCACCCTGCACGGCGGCGTGCGCGACGCCCTCGCCGCCTCCGGCCTGTGGTCCCTGATGGTCCCGGCGGCCTACGGCGGCCGCTCCGAGACGCTCGACCCGGTCGCGATCACGGTCACGCGCGAGGTCCTGATGGGCACGTCCTCGCACCTGGACTCCCTCTTCGCGCTGCAGGGCGTGGGCAGCTACGCGATCACCGCCGGCGGCTCCGACACCCAGCGCGCGCAGTGGCTGCCCGAGGTGGCCACCGGCACGCGCCTCGCCGCCCTCGGCCTCACCGAGCCGGTCGCCGGATCGGACCTCAAGTCGATCGTCACCACGCTGACCCCGGACGGCGACGAGCTGGTGCTCGACGGCGAGAAGGCGTTCATCTCCAACGCCGGGGTGGCCGACTTCTACACCGTGTTCGCCCGCGACGGCGACGGCTACTCGATGGTGATCGTGCCCGCCGGAGCCGACGGCCTGACGATCGTCCCCAGCCCCGAGGTGATCGCCCCGCACATCCTCGGCGACCTCACGTTCAACGGCGTGCGCCTCGACGCCGGGGCCGCCGTGCTCGGCGAGCGCGGCCGCGGGCTGGACCTCGTCCTCGCCACCCTCGCCGTGTTCCGCGTCTCCGTCGCCGGCGCCTCGCTCGGCGTCGCCCAGGCGGCGCTGGAGGAGGCCGCGCGCCACGCCGGCACCCGCCAGCAGTTCGGCCGCCCGATGGCCCGCCTCGGCGCGATCGCCGAGATGCTCGCCGACTCGTGGGCCGAGGTCGAGGCCGCCCGGCTGCTCACCTACCGCGCCGCCGAGCTGGCCCGCGAGGACCCGCGCGCCGCCCTGGAGCACTGCTCGATGGCCAAGCTGATGGCGAGCGAGACGGCCGGCCGCGTGACCGACCGGGCCGTGCAGATCATGGGGCGCTGGGGTCTCATCCGCGACAGCAAGATCGAGCGCCTGTACCGCCAGGCCCGCCCGATGCGCATCTACGAGGGCGGCTCACAGGTGCTGCGGCTGGGCATCGCCCGCGAGCTGGTCAAGGAGGTCCTGGCATGAACCTGGAACTGGACGGCCGCGTGGTCGTCGTCACCGGCGCCAGCCGGGGCCTGGGCCGCGCCGCCGCGCTCGCGCTCGTCGCCGAGGGCGCCCGCGTCCTCGCCGTCGCCCGCTCCACCGACGCGCTGGAGACCCTGCGCCAGGAGGCGCCGGACGCGATCCAGGTCGTGACCTGCGACATGGAGGACCTCGACGCGGTCGCCGCGCTGCCCGACGCCGCGGTCGCCGCGTTCGGCCGGATCGACGCCGTCGTCAACAACGCGGGCCTGGCCCCCGCCGGCGACTTCGCCGAGCAGGACGACGCCCTGTGGCAGCGGGTGTTCACCGTCAACGTCTTCGCCCCCGTCGCGCTCGCCCGCGCCGCCGGCCGCCACTTCCTGGCCCAGGGCTCCGGCAAGGTCGTGAACATCGCCTCGACCTCCGGCATCCTCGGCAAGCCCACGCTGGTCGCGTACTCGTCGTCCAAGGGCGCCATGCTCCAGATGACCAAGGCGCTGGCCGCCGAGTGGGCCCGCCACGGCGTGCAGGTCAACGCCATCGCCCCCGGCGCCTACGAGACCGACGCCCAGTCCGCGGTGCTGGAGAACCCGAAGATCCTCGAGCGCCGGCTGCGCAAGATCCCCGCCGGCCGCATGGGCCGCGTCGAGGAGATCGGCCCGCTCGTGTGCCTGCTGACGTCCCCCGCCTCCGACTTCGTCACCGGCTCGGTGTTCGTGGCCGACGGCGGCGAGTCCTCGAAGCTCTGAGCCACCCCTCCGGGAGGAGCCCCCGCATGTCCACCATCCTCGACGGCCACTTCCACATCTGGCCCGACGCCATCGCCGCCAAGGCGCTGGCCCAGCCCGCCCCCGACCTCGTGCGCCACGGCGACGGGACGGTGGCCGGCGCCCTGACCACCATGGACGCGGCGGGCATCGACCGCGCCGTCGTCCTCGGCGTGGCCAACACGGCCGCGCTGGTCGACCGGGCCAACGCGTTCGTCGGCGGGCTGGACCGCGCGCGGTTCATCCCGTTCGGGACGATCCACCCCGACCTGTCACCGCAGGAGAACCTGGACAGCCTGCGCCGCCACGGCGCGATGGGCGTGAAGATCCACCCGCTGTTCCAGCACTACGCGCTCGACGACCCGAAGCTGTGGGACGTCTTCGAGGCGCTCGCCGGCGAGTTCCCGGTGATCATCCACGTGGGCGCGGGCGGCGAGTCCGTCGCGGGCGGCAACTGCACGCCCGCGATGCTCCGCCAGGTCGCCGAGCGCTTCCCCACCCTCGACGTGATCGCCTGCCACTTCGGCGGCTACCGGATGATCGAGGAGGCCGAGTCCGAGGTCGTCGGCCTGCCCGTGCACCTCGACACGTCGTGGCCGCCCAGCGTCGCCACGCTCGGGCCCGACCGCGTGAAGGCGCTGATCGAGCAGCACGGACCGGAGCGCATCGTCTTCTCCTCCGACTGGCCGATGGCCGACCCGGCCGCGGACATCGCGTTCATCCGCAGCCTGGGCCTGAGCGACGCCGAGACCGACGGCATCCTCGGCGGCAACCTGGCCCGGCTGCTGAAGCTGGGCTGACGTCCTAGGTGTCGTGGCGGCCCGCGAATACGAGCGCGACGACCCACGCCGCCACGCACGCGGCAAGCCCGACGGCGGCCACCATCCGTCGCTGGTCCCGGTTCCTCGCCGGCCCCACGTACCGCAGCAGCCAGCTCACGATCCCGGCGACCGGCGCGAACAGGATCACGCCCACGACGAGGTCGGGCGGGTCCGACAGCCCGTCCATCTCCGCGAACGCGTGGTCGAGCGTCACGACCATGGCTCCCGCCAGCCACGCCGCCGGGATCACCAACTCCAGGGCGTGCCCCAGGAGCCGGTACCCGAGCGGCCACTCCCGGCGCAGCGCGTGAGACTCGAGGGTCGTCAGGTGAAACGCACGCCCGAGCCGATCAAGCGTCCAAGAGGACGCCAATCCAGAACAGTACGACCGCGGCTTCCAGGCAGGACAGCCCCAGACGAAGATTCCGAGGCCCCGACGATCGAACGGGAAAGCGAATTGCCCAGATGACGGCTCCGAGGACCGGCACATAAATCAGCGCGTCCTCGTGCCAATCATGTCCCTGACCAGCGAGACCGTGCTTCAACGAGATCAGGAGTCCCGCGAGAAGCCACAGCACGAATGCGGTTACCTGAAGTGCGATGAGGAACCCGACCCGCCGGCGCGAAGCCAAGCCATCACCCGACGTGTGCATTGCTCATCTCACCGGCCCCTCCTCGTGCACCATATATCCACATCTAGGAAGCAGCCTTGTCGCAGACGGCGCTGGCACCCCGCACCTTGCTCTGGATGAGCGGCGGCTGAGGCGACCGCTGTTGGACGCCAATCGCCCGCCGAAGGATCCAGGTGCGACATCGCGCTCCGCACACTGCCATTGTTCCGTGGATGCCCTCGCGCCAGCCTGCCCGTTCGACCCCCGAGCAGGCGTGTGGTCCACGCGGGCGCCGTCGGGGCCGCGTGGCGGTCGTGTCCATCGTCGGGGCCGTCGCGGGCGCGCTCCTGCTGACCCCGTCCGCGGGTGCGTTCAAGTTCGACGCGACGCTGTACGCGTACAAGACGCTGCCGGCCTCCACGCCCGAGAAGGTGCGGCTCGTCAGCAAGAAGAGCACCGCGAACCCCGGCAAGGTCTTCCTCTCCGCCAAGCGCAACACGGTCAACTGGCAGGCGGGCCCCACGATCCTGGACGAGAACGCCAGGATCGTCTGGTACAAGCCGTTCCAGGACGGGGGCTGGGCCTTCAACGTGCGGCCGCAGACGTACGACGGCCGCCCGGTCGTGACCTGGTGGCAGGGCAAGAGCCTGCGGGGCTACGGCGAGGGCCAGGGCGAGATCTACGACACCGCGTACCGCCACGTCGGCACGGTGAAGGCGGGCAACGGCCGCAAGATGGACTTCCACGAGTTCACGATCACCCCGCAGAACACCGCGCTGATCCTCGCCTACCAGGAGCAGCACGACGATCTGACCAAGGCGCCGGGCGGCGGCCCGAAGAAGGGCCTGATCCTCAACAACTACGTGCAGGAGATCGACATCGAGACCGGCAAGGTCCTGATGGAGTGGAACGCGGGCAAGGACGTCCCCTACTCGGACTCCTACAACACGGTCCCGCAGGCGGCCGAGATCTCCTACGACTGGATGCACCTGAACGCCGTCAACCTCACGAAGGACGGCAACGTCGTGGTCTCCAGCCGGGGGACGCACGCGTACTACAAGATCAACCGCAAGACGGGCAAGCTCATGTGGACGATGGGCGGCCGCAGCAGCGACTTCAAGATGGGCAAGGGCTCGCGGACCGTCTTCCAGCACGACGTGCACCAGCTGTCGAAGTCCTACTGGTCGGTGTACGACAACAACGGCGACCGCCCGCCGCCAGCCGGCTCGCCGAAGATCCACTCCCGCGGCGTGATCCTCGAGGTCGACGAGAAGAAGATGACGGTGAAGCTCGTCCAGGAGTTCGTCCACCCCAAGAAGATCCTCGCCGTCAGCCAGGGCAACATGCAGAGCATGGCCAACCGCCACAAGTTCATCGGCTGGGGCGGCGACACGCAGTACATGACGGAGTTCGACTCCAAGGGCAAGGTCGTGTGGGACGCCGCCCTCGTCTCCCCGGGCACCGACACCTTCCGGGCCTACAAGGCGCCGTGGGTCGGCACGCCGGCCAACGACCCGCTGGTCGACGCGGAGACCGGCACGGACGGCAAGGTCACCGTCGCGGCGAGCTGGAACGGCTCGACCGAGACGGCCACGTGGCGCGTGCTCGCCGGCGACACCGACGCGGACCTGAAGGAGCTCGGCACGTTCGCGTGGACCGGCCTGGAGACGACCGGCACGTTCGCCACCACGGCGACGCGGTTCCGGGTCGAGGCGCTCGACCGGTCCGGCAAGGTCCTGCGCTCGTCGGCCGTGGTCGCCGCCCACGCCTGAGCGGGACGCGGCGGCACGCCGGCAGCGCTAGGCGGTCCCGCGGGCGACGTGGGTGGAGGCCGGCACGGTGACGCTGCCGTCCGCCTCCACGTACGACGCCAGCCGGGCCTGGGCCGCCGCCTTCAGCGCCGCGACCGCGACCGGCTCGGCGCCGGCGACCGCGGTGGCCAGCGACTGCCCCAGGTCGACCGCCGAGGCCCACCACGCGTCGAGGGTCGGGTAGCGGAACGCGAAGGTGACCGTGTCGAGCACGACGTCGGTGAAGCCGGCCTCCTCCAGGTGCGTGCCGATCCCCGTGCGGTCCCGCCACGAGAACGGGCCCGGCTCGGCCGGGTCGGGGGCCGGGGCCAGGCCGCGCTCGCGCAGCTCCAGCGCGGCGGCCGACAGCCACTGGTTCGCCTGCGGACCGTCCCACGCGGCCAGCGCCACGCGACCGCCCGGACGCAGCACCCGGCGCGTGTCGCGCAGGGCGACGCTGGGATCGGCGAGCAGCATGTAGCCCCAGCGGCAGGCCACCCCGTCCACCGACGCGTCGGGCAGGTCGAGGACCTCGGCCGACATGGTCCGCGCCTCGACGACGTCGGTGAGCCCCCGCGCGGCGGCCCGCGCCTCGATGGTCGTGACCATGGCCCCGGCCACGTCGGTCAGGACGGCGCGGCCGTCGGGGCGCAGCCACTCGGCGACCAGCAGCCCCACGTCGCCGGGGCCGGCGGCCAGCTCCAGCACGCGCTGCCCGGCCCGGGGCGCGAGCGCGTCGACCAGCCAGTCGCTGACGGGGCGCGTCGCCGCGTCCCACCAGTCCGCCTGCGCCTCCCAGCCGCGCGCCGCGGACTCCCAGGCGTCGCGGCTGTCGGTGCGGTACTGCTCGCGGTCGAGGGACATGGCCGCGACGATACCCCCGCCACGGCCTCGACGATCACGCAGGTATGCACGTTGTACGTGCATACCTGCGACATCGTTGGGGGCTAGCCCTCGTGCGCGACGGCTCCGCGGATGAAGTCGATGATGTCCTGCGTCGGCGCGCCGGGGGTGAACACGCCGGCGACGCCCAGCTCGAGCAGCAGCGGGATGTCGTCGGCGGGGATCGTGCCGCCCACGGTGACGACCACGTCGTCCGCCTCCTGCTCCTTCAGCAGCTCCACGATCTTCGGCACGAGCGTCATGTGGGCGCCCGAGAGGATCGAGAGGCCGACGGCGTCCGCGTCCTCCTGGAGGACGGTCTCCACGATCTGCTCCGGCGTCTGGTGCAGGCCGGTGTAGATGACCTCCATGCCCGCGTCGCGCAGCGCGCGGGCGATGATCTTGGCGCCCCGGTCGTGCCCGTCGAGGCCAGGCTTGGCGACGACGACGCGCAGGCGACGGGTGGACGGGACGGGCGTGGGCTCGGTGGCGAGGGCGGGCATCAGAAGACCGGGGTCTCGGTGTAGTCGCCCCACACGGCTTGGAGGGCGTGGATCAGCTCACCCTCCGTCGCGTGGGCGCGGGCGCAGGTGACGAGGTGGGGCATGAGGTTCTCCGTGGTGGCGGCCGCGCGCTGCAGCTCGGCGATGGCCTGCTCGACCGTGGCCGCGTCGCGCTCGGCGCGGACGGCCTGGACGCGATCGACCTGCTCCTGCTCGAGCTTCGGGTCGATCTTGAGGATGGGGGTGTTGCCGTCGTCGCCCTCGGTGAAGGCGTTGACGCCGACGACGATGCGGCGCTTGGCGTCGATCTCCTGCTGGAGCTCGAACGAGGCGTCGGCGATCTCGCGCTGCGGGTAGTTCTCCTTCACCGCCGCCACCATGCCGCCGAGCTCGTCGATGCGCCGGAAGTAGTCCCGCGCCTGCTCCTCCATGCGGTCGGTGAGCGCCTCCACGAAGTACGAGCCGCCGAGCGGGTCGATCGTGTTCGTCACGCCGGTCTCGTGCGCGATGATCTGCTGCGTGCGCAGCGCGATCCGCACCGCGTCCTCGGTGGGCAGCGCGAGCGCCTCGTCGTAGGAGTTGGTGTGCATCGACTGGGTGCCGCCGAGCACGCCGGCGAGCGCCTCGATGGCGGTGCGGGTGATGTTGTTGAGCGGCTGCTGGGCGGTGAGGGAGACGCCGGCCGTCTGGGTGTGGAAGCGCATCAGCCACGACTTCGGGTTCTTGGCACCGTAGGTCTCCTTCAGCTCCCGCGCCCAGATGCGGCGGGCGGCACGGTACTTGGCGATCTCCTCGAAGAAGTCGATCTGCGCGTTGAAGAAGAAGGACAGGCGGGGCGCGAAGTCGTCGACGTCGAGGCCGCGGTCGATGGCCTGCTCGACGTAGGTGAGGCCGTCCTTGAGCGTGAAGGCCAGCTCCTGCGCGGCGGTCGCCCCGGCCTCACGGATGTGGTACCCGGAGATCGACACGCTGTTCCAGCGCGGCATCGTCTTGGACGACCACTCGATCATGTCGCCGAGGAGGCGCATGGCCGGGTCGATCGGGAAGCACCACTCCTTCTGGGCGATGTACTCCTTGAGGATGTCCGCCTGGATCGTGCCGTTGAGGTGCTCGGGCTGCACGCCCTGACGCTCGGCGGCGACCACGTAGTAGGCGAGCATGATCGCGGCGGGCGCGTTGATCGTCATCGAGACCGAGACCTCGCCCAGGTCGATCCCCTGGAACAGCGTCTCCATGTCCTTGACGCTGTCGACGGCGGTGCCCTCACGGCCGACCTCGCCGAGGCTCAGCTTGTGGTCGGAGTCGTGGCCCATCAGCGACGGCATGTCGAACGCGGTCGACAGGCCGGTCTGCCCGTGGGCGAGCAGGTAGCGGAAGCGCTCGTTGGTCTCCGCCGCGCCGCCGAAGCCGGCGAACTGGCGCATCGTCCACAGTCGCCCGCGGTACATCGACGGGTAGACGCCGCGCGTGAACGGGTACTGGCCGGGCACGCCGATCGGGTCGTAGTCCCCGTCGGGCTCGGACCGATCGGCCTCGGTGTAGAGCGGGCGGATCGGCTCGGCCGACAGCGTGGTGAACGGGACGTCGCGCTCGGGGACGGCGGCGTACGCGTCGGCCCAGCCGTCGAGCGGCGTCTGTTCGGTGGAGGAGGCGGAAGGATACGAGGGCATCAGATAGTTGGAAGGTCGCACATCGGATAGGGTCTCGTCAACCGGGGACCATCGCACGAACGAAGGGGCACAGCGACATGGCAGTCACATCGGTAGGCGTGGTCGGGGCCGGGCTCATGGGGTCCGGCATCGCGGAATCGGCGGCGCGCGGCGGCTTTCCCGTCGTCCTGCACGAGCCGGAGCAGGCGGCGCTCGACCGGGCGCGGGACCGCATCGGGACGAGCATCGAACGCGGCGTGAAGGCCGGCAAGCTGGAACGCGACGCGGCCGACGCGATGCTCGCGCGCATCGTCTACTCCACCGACTTCTCGGCGCTCGGCACGTCCGACCTGGTCATCGAGGCGGTCTACGAGGACCCGCAGGTCAAGGGCCCGCTGTTCAAGCGCCTGGAGGAACTGGTCCCCACGACCACCATCCTCGCCTCCAACACCTCGTCGATCCCCATCGCGGAGATCGCCGCGTGGACCCAGACGCCCCAGCGCGTCGTCGGCCTGCACTTCTTCAGCCCCGTGCCGGTGATGCGGCTCACCGAGATCGTCGTCGCCCTCGACACGTCGCCCGAGACGGTCGTCCGCGCCGAGGAGTTCGTGCGGGCGATCGGCAAGGAGCCGATCAAGACCCAGGACCGCTCGGGCTTCATCGTCAACATGCTGCTCGTCCCGTACCTGATGGCCGGCGTGCGGATGTTCCAGGACGGCTTCGCCACCCGCGAGGACATCGACAACGGCATGAAGCTCGGCGCGGGGCACCCGATGGGGCCGCTCACGCTGTGCGACTTCATCGGCCTCGACGTGCTCTACGCGGTGTGCAACTCGCTGTACGAGGAGTTCAAGCAGCCCGAGTACGCGCCGCCGCCGCTGCTGAAGCGCATGGTCGTCTCCGGCCACCACGGCCGCAAGACGGGCCGCGGTTTCTACGAGTACGGCTAGGCGAAGTCGCCGGCCTGGCGGCGCAGCGGCTCGATCAGGTCCGAGAGCCGCTCCGCCTCCGCCGTCTGCAGCGGGGCGATGCCGAAGCGGTCGGCGTTGAGCGCCTCGGTCGCGGCCTTCGCGGTCGCGCGCCCGGCGTCGGTGATCTGGGCGAGCACGGTGCGCCGGTCCTGCTCGTGCCGGACGCGGACGACCAGGCCCTGATCGACGAGGCGGTCGACCACGTTGGTGACGCTGGCGCGGTGCACCTGTAGACGGTCGCCCATCTTCCCCAGCGGCAGCGCCCCGGTCCTGCTGTAGGACAGGAGCATCAGTGCCTCGTAGCGCGGGAACGTGAGGTCCCACGGGGCCAGCGCCTGGTTCAGCCGGGCGAGCAGGATCTGGTGGGCGCGGAAGATCGAGGTGACCGCCCCCATCGCCGGCGTCGCGTCGGGCCCCCAGTGCTCGTCCCACTGACGGCGGGCTTCGAGGATCGGGTCGAACGAGAGCGGGGAGGCCATGCGGCCCGACAGTCTGGCGTACGCGACGGTCGGCGCCGCTAGACCCTCGCGTACTGGCCGTGGAAGCCGAAAGGAATGTGATGGGGGACGCGGGCCCGGGCGACCTCGCTGAGGTCGGCCGCGTCGAGCACGAGCAGGTACGACGTCTCCCGCGCGGTGTCGAGCACGATCGACAGGAGCACGCCGTCGTCCTCCGCCTCACCGCCGGGCGTGGCCACGAACACCGGCTCCCCCGGGAACGACCCCTCCTCCTGCCAGCGCAGCACCGACCCGTCGTGCACGTCGACCTTGACGATCCGGTCCAGCCAGTCCGACGCGCCCGCCGCCCACACGTAGCGGTAGGGCCGCTCGTTGTGGCGGCCGTAGTTGATCCGCGGCAGCTCCAGCGGCTCGTCGCACAGGCGGCGGCGGTCGACCGTGCCCTGGCTCGGCGAGACGGTGAACCGCTCCAGCGTGGCCCAGGCCACCGGATTGCCGGCCCGCAGCCGGTCGAGGTAGAGGTCGTCGACGATCGTCGGGTCGTCGAACACGGCCAGGTCGACGACGACGTTGCCGTCCGCGTCGTCGTAGGCGTTGACGTGGTGGAACGCGAAGCAGGCCTCGGTGGTGAACGGCCCGTGCGCCGCCCCGGTGCGGCGGTCGACCAGCGTGAACCGCGTGCCCCGCTCGGGCTTCCAGCGGTAGTTCTCGATGTACGGCTTGCCGGCCAGCGCGAGGCGCAGCGGATTGACCACGAACGGGAACTCGGCGAGCACCAGCCACCGCTCGCTGAGCCCGAACGAATGCATGTACGCCGGCTCCTTGACGGGGATCGACGCGAGAACCTCGGGCTTCGCGTCGAGGTCGGTCAGCCGGAAGAAGCGGTAGCTGCTCTTGGGCCCCAGCTTGGCCGCGTAGTTGAGCATCGCGTCGCCGTCGCGGTCGCGGTGCGGGTGCGCGGTGGTGAGGATGCCCGGCGTCTCGTAGGCGACGCCCGCGGCCTGCAGCGTGCGGGGGTCGAACTCGACGGGCAGCGGCGTCTCGGTCATCGTCACGA
>Ga0247758_1000227_pt1 | contig 48477 bp, 17 predicted proteins | sample UWRJL156409C4_FD_180950 | JGI IMG/M metagenome (GOLD analysis project Ga0247758, IMG submission 180950) | Plant litter microbial communities from Arlington Agricultural Research Station in Wisconsin, United States - UWRJ-L156-409C-4 | ecosystem: Environmental > Terrestrial > Plant litter >...
AAATATCAGGCTGTCAGGGACGCGCTCTAGGGTTTTGGTGATTTGATCTAGGGTCATCTGCTCCGGGTCGTGGGAGGCTTTGGCTCGTCCGCAGAAGACTTGGTCCTCGTCGGTGATGAAGAGGAAGGTTGTGGCGATGGTATTGGCCGCTGGATCCCAGAACTCAATGATGACGAGGTCGTCTAGAGATTGCACCTGTGGCGCGACGGAGGGGGGAACCCATGGCGCCGACCCTGCTAGAAGTTGCCGTTGAGCGTACAGCGAGAAATAAATGGATCCGGGAAAGCGATAGAGGAAGGAGCGTGAGCAGCTCTCCCCTGGCGAATATGATGACTCCTCGCCTTCACTTCGTTACGTCGCTGTTCAAATTCTGTTGAAAATGAGGGGTAGTGGTAGCTGCATGACGATGCAGACACCAGGATCTCACGGCTGACCTGGGCATGACCACATCTCATCGGATCACAATCTGTACCTAGATCCAGTCGCTCACAAATGCATCGTTCCTGCCCGCCGCAGGTTGGATCGGGCGCAATCTAGCCTGGCGAGCTGCACGCGGGTGCCTGATGACCCCGCACCCTTTCATCTGTCATGAACCAACTCTGATGCCCAACGAGACATTTATCACCATCATCTTCCCCGTTGCAAGCACCACCCACGGCATAGATGAGATTGCTCAACACCCACAACGTCCCCGAGCTCAAGGAGTTCATCTGTGACGACGACGATATTCCACCCTACGCCATCCTCTCGCACACATGGGAATACGACGAGGAGATCACCCTCCAGGGCCTCAGTGGCCCCTTGGCTGTCGCGCAAAGGAGAGGGTTCCTCAAAATTCAGCAAACATGCGCACTCGCTGCGCAAAACAGCCTCGAATGGGCGTGGGTGGATACATGCTGCATTAACAAGCAGGCGAGCGCTGAACTATTTGAAGCCATCAACTCCATGTTTCGCTGGTATCAGAACGCTGCTGTCTGCTATGTCTTCTTGGCTGATTTGGAGCCTGATGCCGATCTTGAGACGAACTTGCCGAAATGTCGATGGTTTACTCGCGGTTGGACTCTGCAGGAGCTGATCGCTCCGCGCGTTGTGATGTTTTATGATCGGTATGCGCATCCCAAGGCCCCGAAAAGAAAGAGTGCGAGCTGACAAGCCCCCCTCAAGTGACTGGACCTACCGAGGCAACAAACAAAACCTCGCAAACCTCATATCCCGCATCACCCGCATCCCAAAAGCCGTCCTCTCCCACTCCACCCCCCTCTCCGAAATAGCCGTCGCCCGCCGAATGTCCTGGGCCTCCCAACGACAAACCACCCGCGTCGAAGACACGGCCTACTGCCTCCTCGGCATCTTCGACGTCCACATGTCCCTTATCTACGGCGAGCGCCACAGAGCCTTCGCCCGTCTCCAAGAAGCCATCGTCAAGGACACCGGCGACCTCTCCATCTTCGTCTGGACCAACAACGACAAAAACCACCCCGAATACTCCGGCTTCTTCGCCGACTCCCCCAAACGCTTTGCCGACTGCTCCGAGATGGAATCCACGCGAGAAGACTCCATCTACCAAGACCTGACCATCACCACCCGCGGCATCCACTTGGAGGCGGCTTTCTCACAGTTATATCTCCCCGGCTCAACCCACCAACCCGTCTTCGACCCCCTATGCAAGCTCGGCGACGTCTCCATCGGGATCTACCTCCGCAAAATTGGCGGCAACCGCTGTGCCCGCTGGAAACCCCAACTCCTCGCGCATTTTCATAAAAGCGAAGAGCGGAAGAAACCCTCTTGGGTAGAATCCGCCTTCGTTTCCTTTGCGGACCTCGCTGAAACCAATGGCAATGGCACCGCGTCCCCTCCGGTGATATACCTAGGGCAGAAGCTCCAAGTTGACAAGGTTCTCTTTCCAACGAAACTCCCTGGGAAATTCCCCTTTCATGAGACACATCCTATACTCGGAAACCGCCATTCGGCTATACGGATATCCTGGCAAGTCCGCGACGGCTTGCCGCTTGATAATTGCAGGCATAGAGTCTACCCGCGGAGTCACTGGGATCGACACGACAGGTTGTTTTTCTGTGCGAATAGTATCAGCTACTCTTGGTGTGCGACCATTCTCGAATTTGACATCAAGCGGGACGAACAGAATGGATTCAAAGAGAGCACGCCAGTGCAAAGTCAAACGATCGAAATATTCATCGCCTGTTTCTTCTGGAACCTCGCACACGTGCGGAACGTCAAGCCCTTTCTGATGCTTGCGTCTATGGATAGCATCGACCAGGGCATTGCGTCTGTATTTGAGTCCAATTTGGATAGGATCCGGTTCGAATGTGCCAGGGGGGATGCAGCGCCGCTGATTCGGAAGACGTTTGGGCGGAATCTTGTGTCGAATGAAGATTCGGATGGCTTGGATACCCCGTCTCTTGTTATTAAGGGTGGGATAGAGGTCAAGCTTGCGTTGCAGACTGATGTAGTGTGTCCTGAGGTTTGCGTCAACCCGATGATCTGCGTGGATGTACTGCTTGGGGAGAAACAATGACGCTCCGGTGTGTCGGGGGAAGCTCTCCGAGGAAGGACTTTGCTGGCGCCCTTCAGGGGCGGTAATTTGGTTGGCATACGTGGTGATTTCATTTTCGCGGACTCTGGCACTTGAATAGATGCGAAGAAAGATCGGGGAAACATGGAGCAATGTCATATTCTCATATACTATGAACGCATCAAGCCACCCATAAGTCCTGTTCACCTCCGGAATATACCTGCTACCCTGAACCCCCCCACTGTCCGCCTTATTCCGCAACTCCAGCCCGACACTATCCCCATCATGCACACGGACATACGCAGTAAGCCGCCAAATATCCCAATCCTTAACAGCCACAACCGTATTCCGAAGCAACTCCGTCGGCCTCGTATTCATCGCCAGCGTCAGCAGATCCCCCAGCTGCGACCACGCGCTGCTATGCCAGTTCCCATGAACGCAAGTGACAACGAAGTGAATCAGCACCAAAAGGACATGTGTCAGAAGCACAGCCCATGCCAGCTTGGTGGTCCTACCATCAAAGTTGTACTCGTAGATATTGTGCTCGTATGTTGGCCCGATCCTAGCGTAGCTCTCCTGTGCGAGCAGGTCCTTGGCGACTAGCTTGCGGCCCTCCGCGGCTGTCGTTTGCCTGACGAGAGTCGCGTTGAAGGGGCCGGGAATCGACTTGCCGGTTGCATGAACGCCGTATCCACTCGTTCGCGGAATTGCCGACAGGAGGTTGGTGAGGATCACAGTCATCGACCATGACCCAGCGGCAGTGAGGCTGATCTGAGTTCTGTTCTCGGGAACAGGAGGGCCGGCGCCGTTAGAGGGAGACCAGATATCACCATACATGTAGTCGAACATCCCCACCTGATCGAATCGTTGCGTGGTGGCGTTCCTCAACACAGACACTGGAATGGCGTTCAGGCTTTCAAGCCAAGCCACGTCGAGATCGATGATGTCATGGGCGTTTTGCGTGGCATCGAGTGATTCTCTTTCGAGCTTGTAGGAGAAGACTGGCGTCTCGCCGTTCTGCGGCATTATCCAGAGGTCAGAATCTACCCATCGAGCATCGATCAAGCACAGTGTTGGACCCCTTGTCTGCCTGACGCCTTTGTCCCAAATCCAGAACATGGCCGACGTGCGTATTGGCAGAGTGTCTTTGAGGTCAACGAAGCCAAACGGTAAGGCGAGCTCGCTCGTGGAGCGGTTCTCTGATGCGACAAAAATAGACTTGTTGACCCGAAAGTTGAGCTCCAGATAGAGGCCCGGCGAGGGGTTCACTCGGTACCCGTAGGAAGTTGCGTTTGCCCCCTCGTTGATAGTCTGATCAACGCACTGGATAGCCACTCTCGGCTGTCTGGTTTGTAGCGTGTTTCCGGCATGGTCCGTGATGTTGGGTGAAATCCTCGAAGGAAATGGGTACCTCGCACCCCAGCCATCGGCTTGGGTGCCGCCCCCGTTTCTCATTTCCCTGGCGATTGCTAGCACTGGAATCGTCGCGGCGGTTGCGTACCCGGTCTTGTCGAGACTAGCAAAGTCCTTCCATAGCATGACGCGGTGATCGAATGTAATGTTCTGCGGAAGAAATCTGCCTTCAGTGTTTTTGACGATCCAAGACCAAGCCAAGCTGGTGGCCTCTGTGTACTCGGCTTCACTCGCGAGATCACACATGGTGTTGACTTTGTCGCAGTCCGCTGGGTAACTTTGGAGGTCGATCTTCTGGGGGTATAAACGCTCGACAGGGCGCGCGGAGTCCGTGCGTAACACTCATGGGCGCTTAGCCTAGCCAACCTCATGCAAGCGCGTTGGTGCACACCGTACCCGCGATTTGCACCAGGGCCCTGCTCGTGGACACCCAGTGTGCCAGCTGATTTGAAACGAGCGGCCCGGCCCGGCCCAACTGTTCTGTCACAACGCACTTCAATAAGTCGTCCTTGAGGCCTGTTGGTCAATGTGATATTAATTTGAGACATCATAGTGCCAACCAAGTCCTCGCCTCCGCCTGGTGCACTTATGTTATTTACCACCGCAGAGCCTCCTAAGTACCTGAGCTATAAGGGACAGAGAGCCAAAAACCCAGTCAACAAGTTAAGTGATGCTTTGGCAGTCCACTGAAGCTGTCACTCAGAATATCACATCACTAAGGATCTCACTCTGTAATGCCAACACCCCATAAGGGTGGTCCTCATCCCGGCACGATCTTTACTCTCATCCCCTTAGAAGGCTCAGAACACGCCAAGAGAGCCACCTATAACGAAGCGAATTTAGGTTTGATCTCCATCACTAAGTATGAAAGAGGGATCGACATGGGAATAGCTGTTAGGTCTATAGCCTACCAGACTTTTGCAAGGCTAGAGAACAATACTAGCAGGAATTATATCCGTATTAAAGGCTATAAGGTTAAATATTTATAATGCACCTTTGTGATCTATAAGGCTTTAAGGTATATTATACTATACCATTAGTTTCAGTGTCACGGTTTCCACCTCCTAATTCAGCAGCATTTACCGCTGAATTAGGCGGCTTCGGTCGCTTATATATCCCACCACCCTTCGTTCGCTTACAGTAATAGTGTAAACGTAACGTATGCAGTTCTCCACTGATCGTCACACTGTTTCCGCCCCTTTAGTCACTAAATGAATAACTTGTAAGAGAGACTCTGGTTAAGTCTTAAGATATATATTACAACCTGCACCCGACACAGGCCTCGAGAGGACTGGCGCAGGTTAAGACAGAACGTATAGCAAGACGCCAACAGGTAAAGGGCGTTCCGAAGACGGCTTATTAAGCTAGCACTCCTAAACAGGGGTTCAATGTCACTGTAAGTCGTTATTACTATAATACACAAAGGTAAGTCTAAACAGTAAGACACAAATAAACAATTAAATACTAACGTAAGGAACCAGAGTCCCTTACAGTAATTATAAGCATAACTATAGTTATCTATACTAACTACCTAGAAGGTATTTCATACCTTACTTATAATGCCATAAGTGCTCGTTACACAAGCACTTTACACACTATAAGCGTTCTGCTTATAAGGTTTCCTCTACTTATAATGTAAGCACTTAGCATACTGTAAGCAACACCTTATTAGTCGTAAGGGCTTCAGGTCTTTACACCCCTAGCCCAGTACGCCCAGATGGTTTACACCGTCCTCTACACTACTCCTTACATAGGGGATTCGTCAGGCCACCCTAGCCTAAGTGATAGCCTGTAGGGTCGTTACACAATTCCCCCTCTTTAATATTCTTTTCCCATAAAGAACTTAAAAGGTAAGCTTCTCCTTTCACCACTTTACTATATAATAAATATCCAGCTCCTAGGTCTTAAAACAGGAACAGTGCAAAAGCACTAACCGCTATCTAAACCTTACAGCTTACATACACGTATTTAATAGTGAAATATCCCCTTATTCTTTCTGTAAGTCTGCTACCCCTCCACTTATTTACCGGGTTTTAAACCAGTTTAACAGTTATAACCACTACTTAAAGAGGCATTAGCCTTCCCAGTGTAACGCTTTTAATATTAGTAAAGTGAAACTAAAGGCTCTCCTTATTAAAAAGCAGGACTTTAACTTATAAGTTAAGTCTATTACTTAATAGCTTTATAAAGTTATTACTAAGCTTTAAAAGGTATTAGCACGTTTAACGCATCTTTATAAGTAACAGTCTCGTCTTAAAGATTAGGCTGTGAAAACGTTTAATTATAAAGCAGAGTTACTAAAGTTCCAAGAGAGTAAAGAGGCTAAGCTAGACGCCCCTCTTAAAGACGTAAAGTCTTTTAACTAGAGGAACTTCCTAGTAAGGTCTTTATAATAAGTAGTCGCTTTATAACTTAGTTTATAACCCCCTTTTCCTTTAATAAATAAAAACAGCCCTTTTTAGCACAGTAGTAACGTGCTTATTTCTTTTACTAACTTCTTCCTTTTAACAACACCTGTTTTCGTATAGAGCTCACTAGGGGCTCCAGGGATCCTACCTCCTTATTAAGTTTAAGGTCCTTTTAACCTATAACTAAGGGTTCTAATAAATATCCTTCTATACCTACTAAGGAGTTTCCTACCACTTCTTAAGCTTTAAGTCTTACAGTAATCTTACTCTTTAATTTAGCAGTTTAAATATTAGATCTTATCTTACTTCTCTATTTCTAAAGTAAATTAGTTAGTTTACCTCTTTAAGGTTATATTAATTAATTTAACTTTCACTTCACGTTCTTTACAGGTAGTTTTTAATCAGTTTAGATTCTTTTAGTAAAACTCTGTAATTAGGTCTAGGCACTTAAGATTTTTAACTGGCTCTTATAAGTTACTTTCAGGGCCGTAATCTAACCACTTAACAAGATATTTAAACGTGTTCTTTCCCTTTTATAAATTTATAATTTCCTTAACATTATACTTATCCTTATCAGCGTTAATCTTAATCTTCTTTTCTAGGGGAACTCCCTTTAAGGCGGGTTCTAGAAGTGAGACGTGAAAAACCTTAATCTACACCTTTATACTAGCAGGTAAATTTAATTTATAATTAAAGGTAGTAACCTTTTTCTTAATTTAAAACGGTCCGTACCTTTTAAAGTCGAGCTTTTTATTAAGCCGTTTCAAATACAGGTTTTGTGAAAAAAGGTAAATATAATCCCCCTCTTAAAAAGTCAGTCCCTTAACTTATTTACTATTATAATGTAGTCCTTTCTTAAACATTAGTTACTTAGTTTAATATTTATCAGTAAACTTCTTTATTCGTTTACGTATAAACTTAAGTTTAGCTTATAAGTAGTTATACAGCTCTTACATCCAATCTGTGTAAACTACAGCTTAGGGGGTACTAGTAGGCAAGCCTTAACGGAGTTTAAGCTCCTTACTGTAATTAGTGAAGAATAGTAACACACCTATTAACTTAATTAGTATTATATTATAAGCTATCTACATTATTAGTAATAACTTAAGCTAATTATCTTATTTAAAGTTAACGTACGTTTAAAGATATATTATAAGTATCTAATTAACTTACTCTATTTAACTATCCGTTTATAAGTGGAATACTGTTAAAAGCTTACTCTTCACACCTATTCTTTATATTAATCCTTACTAAAACTTTAATATAATTAGCTTATCTTAATCTGTAATAATATTATTTAACTAAAGATACTGTAAAACTACCTCTTTCTCGAAGACGTAAGTAAGTTACTCCACTGTTATATCTTTTAAGGTTAATAAAAAGTAGGCCTATTTCGTTAATCTATTAACTATTATAAGGATTTAATTATAAGTAACTCTTATAACAGGGTCCCTAGACTTTAGAATCCCAGTAACGAAGTTAAGTAAGACGGAACTCTATAACGCTTATAGTATAAGGAGTGGCTTAAGAAGCCTATAAGGCTTATAGTGTCAGTTCTGCTTTTAGTAGCAGATATTACAGTTATTAATCACTTTTTTAATTAGCTTCTTTATTCTTAAGAAGGTGTATATTTATTAGGCCTGTGTGAGAGTTTTAACTTAACTTATATGTCTTTTAAGTTAAGACTTATAAACCTATTAGATATACTCCTTTTATTTATCCAAGTTATAAATATACAGTTTCTTTTAATATTAAAGCCTTACTCCTAGTTTAAGTACGCTATTTACACCTTTTAATAGCTGTTCTAGCTAACAGCCGGTTTCGTTATAGTTTAAATACTTTAAGCACTCCTTACCATAGTCTTATAAGTACCTTAAGGAGTCTCTTAAAGGGTACTTATACTTATAAATACCTTCCATTAACCTTTTTACCTAAAAATCTTACTACTATTAATAAACATTATACTTTATTTATAAATTTATATAAACGTTAATAATTTATTCTGGCATCTAGTTATCTAACACTTATAACGTGTGTTTTAAGGTGCTGTTCTTTACTTTATTAAATATAATAATAAGGATTAGGACTAGATTAATATCTTTATAATCCTATCTCTAATTAAAAGTATTAATTTACTTATTATCTTTTCCTTTAATATAATAAATCTGGAAGTAGAACGGGGCCATTAATTCAGCTTATTATATTTATTATAAATTAAGTTCCTTTATTAGGAAGTATTAAAGGTTATTATAATTTAAAAAGACTTAGACTAGTTCTTCTATATTACTTAAATACAGTGCCTACTTAGCAAAGTACTGAATAATCGCCATTAATTCCTTATTATAGATTAGATATCATAAGGCTAGGCTGTGGATTCCTTTTAATAAGAAGGTAATTAAGTGGCGTTTACTATTATCTTAGACTTAATTAAGTTCTTTACTAATTATAAACTTTAAGGAGTTTATCTTAACTTAGAATAGCTTTAAGAAATCAGGGAGAGCCAGGATTAATATTATAATAAAGGCGTATTTAAGGTCTTTAAACACCTTTTACTGTTTATCAGTCTACTTAAACGGTTTACCCTCTCCTATAAACTCGTGTAGTAATTTTACAATCTTTACAAAGTATTTAATAAAGTATTAATAAAAGTTCGTAAAGTTAATAAAGGTTTATAACTCTTTTTAATTCTTTAAAGTAAACTAGTCCCTAATTACCTTTATCTTTTCTAATTACATTTTAAGCTTTTTAAGGGTTACTTTAAACCTTAAATAGTTTAATTCCTAAATATAAAAATAGCTCTTCTCCAGGTTTACTATCAGTTTCGCTTTTTCAAAATCTATTAAAACCTGTCGTATATGTTTTTAATATTCTTTTAAAGTTTTAGAATAAATTAGAACGTTATTTAAATATATAAAAATAAACTTATTAAGGAAGGGATAAAAAACACTGTTAATAAGGTTTTAAAAGGTTATAAAGGCGTTTATTAATCCTATTAATATAATATAATATTAGTAATATTTATTATAAGTCTGAAAAGCCGTCTTATACTTATCCTTTTCCTTCACTCTAACGTGGTTAAACCTTATAGGGAAATTAAGGTTAAAGAACTAATTTACCTTAATAATCCATTCTTACATTTTTATAATAAGTAATAGTAAATAACAGTTCTTAATTATATTTTCATTTAACGTTTAGTAATTAATAACTATACGTAACTTATTATCTCCCTTTCTTAAGATAAATAACATTAAGTATCTTACTAGGGATTAAGATTCTATAATAAACCTATTCTTTAGATTTTCATTAACGTACTCCCTTAAGGCTTTAGCCTATTAAGGGTTTAAATAGTAAAGCTAGAAGCTACAGAGCTTTACTCCCAGCTTTAACTTAATTTCGTAATCCTAAAGTCCGTAATCTAATAATTACAGTATCTTTTTTCAAAACAGGGTAAATTTCCTATATTTAATAAGTACCTTAAATAAGTTAACTTCTTTACTTATCTGTAGATTAACTTCCTACTTTCCTCCACCTTTTAAATTATCATTTAGGTAATGCAGTAAACCTTTTAATCCTTTAACCGTTTTAACAAATCTAACCTAAACTATACTTAGTTTTAAAGGTTTAATATACTTCTAAATACTTTATACATCTCTAAAACAGTTTAATACCTTCTTAGCTTTCTCTAACTAATAATCACAGTTAAGGGACTTGCTAAAGGTGAGGTAACCACTCCTCTAGTTAATTATAAGGTTATACTTTTCCAACCAGGGTAGACTTAGGATTATATCGTATCCTGTAACTAGTGTAACGTTAAAATCCACTTATTATTCATCCCTATCCACTTTAATTAAAAGTAGCAAGTGGTAAGTGATTTTACCGTTATTATACTAGTATAAACCTCCTTTTCCATTTTAAATAAGAATAACCTTTTTATACTTTTTATTAAGGAGTTTCCTTTAATTAACTAATAAAGGGTATATTAAGTTAAAAACACTTCCACTATTAATTACTGCTTTTACCCTAAATAACCTCCCTTTTCCATTTATTAAATTAATATTAATAGAATAATATTTATACTCTTTTAATATTTAAGTTATAATAATTATTTATCCTTAAGGTCTTATCCAGCCTAACCTCTAAATACCTTTTCTTCTTTTTAAGGTTTTTACTAACTAACGAATTATTAGTTTCCAGCCCTTTTAAAGGGCCTATAACCTTTTCCCAGTTCCTTTTAAAAAAACAGGCAGCTTTAATAGACTTAATAATTAACCTTTCTTAAGTTTTCACGTCTTAACGTCCAATTAACTTCAAATAGTATAATGTTCTTAAAGTCCTTAATAAGTCGATAATACACTCTTTAAGACTAAATTATAATAATATCTTTTTACTTCTAAATCTGTTAATAATCCTCTTACTTCTACCATTCTCTAACTTTTCCATTAATATATAATAAGCACGTTATAATAGGGCAGTTATTAAGTACCCCTCCTTACTAACACATAATAAAAGTCTAATTAACTATAGTAACCTTCTACTTATTACTAGACTCTCTTACTAAAAAGTAAGTAACTTAGTAATAAGCTAATTCTAACTTTACCCTTATAATAATGTAATCCCGTCTTTATATATTAAAGAAGTAATTATAAAGGCCTTAAGCCTATAATACTAGTTAAAAACGCAGTTATTATATATGCAATTAATCTATAGTATATCTCTGTAATTAAAGTGGTTAATATTAACTACAGATACTGCAGTTATAAAGTATAGAACGGGGAAAGTGACACCTTATTCTTTTTCTTCTTCCACTTACCTTTATATATATTATTTCTCCCAAACCTCTTCTTAAAACTCAGGTAACAGTAACCTAATTTATTCTTCTATAAAATAACCTTCCTTAATAAATTAGTATTTAAGCTAATTAGTAAAGTGAACTTTATTATAAAGTTATAATCTAATCTCTATTACCTTATCTTTAAACATTACAGTAAGGTTTTTAACTCGTAAGTCCTTTACTTTATCCACTAACTCTTAATATTTTTCCTTCAGTTCCTAAACTCTTCGTTAATATACTTACTTTATACCTTCTTAAGGGACCCTTAAGGTACTAATCTAAAGCACACCAGCTTTAATACAGGGTAGTTATCTAAGCTATCCTTTTTCCAAAAAGGTAAAGGTGCTAATCCACTTAACGTACTTAAAATATTTAAAAGTCTTAAAGGGTACTATTAAGAAGAACTTCTGTTTCTTTAATTTAATTCTCTTAACTTATTCTCTCTTACCTTCTAAGGCTTACTTTACCATTTAAGTAGTTTAAAAGGCTAATTCTTCAACTCCCTTTACTATCCTAGTAATTTCTAAATTAAAGTCCTTCTTAAACTTCCTTAATTCCTAAGCTTATAAGGTAAGGTTTTTAAAACCTATAACAGTTAATTAGAATATCTCTTCTTAAAATCGGTCTTTAATAACCTACACCTTTAATAATTCTAAGTTTCCACCTTAAAGTCGGTCTGCTACAACCTACACCTTTATAGCTAACTCTTCTAAAGCACCCTTAAGGACTAAGTACACCACGTCTTAAGGTTCTTTCTCCTTTTCCTCGTCTCCTAAGTTACACTTATTTATTTAAATGCAGTTTTCTTCGTTACCTACTATCCTAACGTGGACGTCTTTTAAGTTAAACTTAACGTGCTTCTCTCCCTCTAGAATTAGCTTTTAATTAACTTATTTTAATAACAGGCACTACCGCGCTATATAGCCTTTTTTATCGTAATTAAAACATTAAACCTAAAATAAGTCTTTAACTTACTTTTATTACTGCTGTCAATAAAGCTTATCACAGTTAGGTCAGTTCTAACAGTTTACTATACTAATATTTATTAACCTGGGGTAATAACCTATTATAGTTAACTAATTCCCCTTCTTTAATTTATTTAGCTAATAAAGAGTCCGTTCCTTCTAAAAGCTCTTCTAATAATAGTAATTATAATACTAGTTATCAGCTTTAATAACTATCTCAACTAGTTCTTAAAGGCAGTCTAGTCGATCTTCTTAATAAAGGTCTCCAGTAACGTGCTCTTTTAAACCGCTCCAGAACAGCATTACCAGGGCCTTTTAGCTAAGTTTGGTTTTTACAGCCTTTAACTTAAAACACGTGGAGAACTTAAAGACTAAGGACATTTATCTTAAGGTTATAAGGTATTACTTAACCCTCTTAAGGGCATCCAGTTTTTTAAACTCAGTCCAGAGTTAATTAATAAAAACGTTAAAGTTATTAAAAAGGGCTTAAGTTTTAAGGGCCTCCTTACACACTTTATTTACAGAAAGGTTATTAATTATCTTCATATAAAGTTTATACTAATAAACAGCTACTTTATCTAGTAAGGCTCTAGTAAACCTAACCTTTCCTTCTTCTTTAAAGAACTACTTGTTATAATAGGTGATATAACTTTAAAACTAGGCTATCTAAGACTCTAATTACGTAAAGTCTCCCTTAAAGTATAACAGTAGGAGGAGCTTTACTCTTTTCTTTTATAAACCTTTAAAGTTATTATTCTCTAACTTAACAGCGTTAAATCAGGCCTAGAGTTTTTCAATAAGACTAATACAGCTTTTAATATCTTTAGGGAAAGCTTCGTTAAGCTCCTTAACCAGTCCCTACTAATTAAGGTTTAAATCTTTAAGGTATATTACTAACTTATTAATAATAAGGAGTTAAGGCTAAGCTTACACCTCCTTAATCTCCTTACCTTTTTTAAAGGTTAACATATTAGTAAAAGAGAGGTAATATCTAGGAATTTAACAAACAGCATTTAGAACTAAGACGCTAATATCGTATTATAACTTACACCTAACACAGGCCTTAAAAAGACTAACGCAGGTTAAGATAAAATATATAACAGGACACTAACAGGTAAGGGGCGTTCTGAAGATAGCTTATTAAGTTAACACTCCTAAATGGGGGTTTAATGTCATTTTAAGTCGTTATTATTATAATATATAAAGGTAAGTCTGAACAGTAAGATATAAATAAATAATTAAATATTAACGTAAGGAATTAAAGTCTCTTACAGTAGTTATAAGCATAATTATAGTTATCTATACTAACTACTTAAGAAGTACTTTATACCTTACTCGTAATGCTGTAAGTGCTCGTTACATAAGCACTTTACATACTATAAACGTTCTGCTTATAAAGTTTCCTCTACTTATAATATAAGCACTTAATATACTGCAAGCAACACCTTATTAGTCGTAAGGGCTTTAGGTCTTTACACCCCTAGCCCAGTGCGCCTAGACAGTTTACACCGTCCTCCGCACTACTCCTTACGTAGGGGATTCGTCAGGCCGCCCCGGCCTAAGTGACAGCCTGTAAGGTCGTCATAATATAATATCACTACTCTTCTAATATAAGTACTGGATATTTTCCTTTAAGCTTTACCACTTCCCTACTTCTCTACCTCCTATTTAACTATCTAATTAGTCTAGCTGCGACAACCCGTAACGCTAATGTCCTAATACTGCTAGTTTTACAAAACTGCCAGTTTGTAGTACGAGGTTATCCTAATAGAGTAAGTAACGACCTGCTTATAACACCTTCCTATTTATGCTGTATAAGGACTAGGTCCCAGGCTAGTTATATAAGAACACCTACCTTTTTTTATACGTCATATTATAAAATGGAAGTTAACATTTAATAAGAGAGTAATAGCTAAGTAAGCTAAAGAAAGCCTTTACTAATGTTAAATTATGTTACGTAGATATTAAACTCTTAAGCTTAACCTGTATACTTATAGTTTTTTAATAGTAAGAGAATAATAAGTAATAAGGGTAATGAAGGCATTAGGGATAATATAATGTGTTGTGTAGATACTATAACGATCTTACAGGCCGTCACTTAGGCCAGGGCGGCCCGACAAATCCCCCGTAGAAAGAACGGTACGGAAGGACGGTGCACACTATCCAGGCGCACTAGGCTAGGAGTGCAAAGACCCAAAGCCCCTACAACCAGTAAGAAAGTGCTTAGTGGTCCACAGGGACTAACAACACCAAGCACCATTCAGTTAACCGCTTAGCCGCAACTGTATAGTGCACCACTAAGCACAACGGACTAAGCAAGGTATAAAGTACTTACTAGTTAGTTAGTATAGATAGCTATAGTTATGCTAATAATTACTGTAAAGGACTTTAGTTCCTCACGTTAGTATTTAATTATTCATTTATATCCTACTGTTCAGATTCACCTTTATATATTATAATAACAGTAACCTATAGTGACATTAAACTCCCCGTTTAAAAGTACTAACTTAATAAGTCGTCTTCAGAACGCCCCTTACCTGTTAACGTCTTACTATACGTTCTGTCTTAACCTGTGCCAGTCTTTTTAAGGCTTATATTAAATGCAGGTTATAATATAATACTAATATCTCAGTTCTAAACGCTATTTATTAAACTCCTAAACACCACCCCTCTCCTACTAACATATTAACCTTCAGAAAAGGTAAAAAGCTTAAGGAGGCCCAGGCTTAGCTATAACTCCCTACTGTTAATAAGTTAGCTGCACGCCTTAAAGAGTTAAACCTTAACTAGTAAAGACTAGTTAAGGAACTTAATAAAGCCTTCCCTAGAGACACTAAAAGCCGTATTAGTCTTATCGAAAAACTCTAAGCTTAACTTAACGCTGTTAAATTAGAAAATAAGAACTTTAAGGGCTTATAAAAGAAATAAGTAAAGCTCCCCCCACCCTTACACTTTAAAGAAGACTTTACGTAACTAAAGTCCTAGATAGCCCAGCTCCAAAGTTATATCACCTATTATAATAAGCAGTTTTTTAAAAAAGAAGGAAAGGTTAGGTTTACTAAAGCCCTATTAGATAAAGTAACCACTCACTAATATAAACCTTATATAAAGATAATTAATAACCTCTTTATAAATAAAGTGTGTAAAGAGGCCCCTGAGACTTAAGCCCTGTTTAACAACTTTAACGTTTTTATCAAACAGCTCCAGACCGAGTTTAAAGAGCTAAACACCCCTAAGTAAGTTAAATAACATCTTATAACCTTAAAGTAGACGTCCTTAATCCTTAAGTTCTCTACACACTTTAAGCTAAAAGCTGTAAAGATTAAACTTAACTAAGAAGCTTTAATAATACTGTTTTAAAACAGTTTAAAAGAGCACGTTATTAAAGACCTTTATTAAGAAGACCAACTAGACCGTCTTTAAAAGTTAGTTAAGATAGTTATTAAAGCCGATAACTAATATTATAATTACTATTATTAGAAGAAATTTTAAAAGGAACAAACTCCCTACCAGTTCAATAAACCTAAAAAGGGGAACTAATTAACTGTAACGGGTCACCACCCTAGGCTAATAGATATTAGTATGGTAAACTGCTAAAATTAACTTAATTATAATAAACTTTAATAATAACAGCAGTAAAAGTAGCTTAAGGACCTGTTATAAGTTTAATACTTTAACTGTAATAAGAAAGGATATATAATATAATAATACCCGTTATTAAAATAAGTTAGTTAAAAACTCATTTTAAAAGGAGGGAAGTATGTTAAATTTAACTTAAAAGATATCTATATTAGGATAACAGGTAATAAAAAAGATTATACCTGGATAGATAAATGTAATGTGGGAGATAAGGAAGAAGAAGAGGAAAAACCCTAAGATATAGTATACTTAGTCCTTAAGGGTGTTTTAAAAAAGTCAGCCATAAAGGTGTAAGTTATAAAAGACCGACTTTAAAGTGGAAACTTAAAACAGCTAAAGGTATAGGTTATAAAAGACTAACTTTAGGAAAAGATGTTCCAGTTAGCTATTACAGGCCTTAAAAACCTTACCCTGTAAGCCTAAAAATTAAGGAAGTTTAAAAAGGACTTTAACTTAAACTTTACTAAAATGGTAAAGGGAGTTAAAAAACTAGCTCTTCAGGCCACCTAAGCAGTAAAGTAAACCTTAAAAGGTAAAAAAGAGTAAGTTAAAAAAGTTAAGTTAGAGAAACGAAAGTTCTTCTTAATAATACCTTATAAGACTTTTAAACATTTTAAGTATATTAAGTAGATTAACACCCTTACCTCCCTAGAAGAAAGACAGCTTAGATAGCTACCCTGTATTAAGGCTAATATACCTTAAACCAGTACCTTAAGGGTCCCTTAAGAAGGTGTAAGTTAAGTATACTAACGGAGAGTTTAAAAGCTAAAAGAGAGATATTAAAAACTGGTAAATAAAATAAAGGACTTATAAGTTAAAGGCCTTATTATAACGTTTAAAGATAAAGTAGTGGAAATTAGGTTATAACTTTATAATAAAGTTTATTTTACTAATTAACTTAAATATTAATTTGTTAAAAAAGAATATTTTGTGGAAGAATAAACTAGGTTATTACTACCTAAGTTCTGGGAAGAAGTTTAGGAGAAGTAATATATATAAAGGTAAGTAGAAGAAGAAAAGAAATAAGGCACCACTTTACCCATTCTATACTTTATAACTGTAACACTTACAGTTAACGTTAACTACCCCAGTTATAAAGATATCTTATAAGTTGATTATATATATAACGATTACACCTTTAACCAGTATAGCAGGCTTAAGGCCCTTTATAACCACTTCCCTAACGTATAGAAACAGAACTACGTTATTGTAAAGATAAAGTTAAAACCAGCCTATTATTAAGTCTCTTACTCTTTAATAAGAGAATTTAATAATAAACAGAAGGTTACTATAATTAACTAAACCCTTACTATATGTTAGTAAGGAGGGGTACTTAATAACTACCTAGTTATAACGTGTTTGTTACATCTTAATAGAAAGGCTAGAGAGTAGTAGAAGCGAGAAGACTACTAACGGATATAAGAGTAAAAAGACATTACTGTAATCCAGTTCTATAAAGTATATTATTAACTTATTAAGGATTTCAGGAACATTAAATTATTTAAAGTCAACTGGACACTAAGGTGTGAAAACCTAAAAAGGGTTAATTATTAAATTTATTAAAACTGCCTATTTTTCTAAAAGAAATTAAGAAAAGATTACAAGCCCTTTAAAAGGGCTGAAAACCAGTAGTTCACTAGTTAGTAAAAACCCTAAGAAGAAGGAGAGGCACTTAGAGGTTAAGCTAAATAAGACTTTAAGGATAAATAGTTACTATAACTTAAATGTTAAAAAAGTATAAGTATTATTCCATTAATATCAACCTAATAGACAGAAAAGGGAGGCCGTTTAAGGTAAGAGTAGTAATTAATAACAGGAGTGCTTCTAACCTAATACACCCCTTATTAGTTAACTAAAGGAAACTCCTTAACGAAAAGTATAAAAAGGCCATCCCCATTTAAAATAAAGAGGGAAGCTTATATTAGTATAATAATAATAAAGTTACCTACCACTTACCACTCCTAATTAAAATAGATAGGGATGAATAATAAGTAGACTTTAACATTACACTAGTTATAAGGTACGACATAATCCTAAGTTTATTATAGCTGGAAAAGTATAATCCCGTAATTAATTAAAGGAGTAGCTACCTTACTTTTAACAAATCCCCTAGCTGTAATTACCGTTTAAAGAAAGTTAAAAAGGTATTAAACTACTTTAAAGATATATAAAGCACTTAAAAGTATATTAAACCCTTAAAACCAAGTATAATCTAAGTTAGGTTTATAAAGACAGTTAAAGGACTAAAGAGTTTACTATATTACTTAAGTGACAACTTAAAAGGTAAAGAAAAGTAAAACGTTAATCTATAAATAAGTAAGGAAGTTAACTTATTTAAAGTACTTATAAAGTATAGGAAGTTTACCCTATTTTAAAAAAAGATATTATAACTACCAGACCACAAACCCTAAAACTACAAAATTAAGCTAAAGCTAGGAGTAAAGCTTTACAACTTCCAGCCCTATTACCTAAACCCCTAATAGGTTAAAGCTTTAAAAGAGTATATTAATAAGAATTTAAAAAACAGATTTATTATAAAGTCCCAGTCCCTAATAAGGTACTTAATATTATTTATCCTAAAAAAGGGAGATAATAAGTTATACATAGTTATTAATTACTAAACGTTAAATAAAAATATAATTAAAAATCGCTACTTATTACTACTTATTATAGAAATATAAGAACGGATTATTAAAGTAAACTAGTTCTCTAATCTCGATTTCCTTATAAGATTTAACTACGTTAAAGTAAAAGAGGAGAATAAATATAAGACAGCTTTCTAAACTCGTAACAGGTATTACCAGTATTATATTATACTAATAGGATTAATAAACACCCTTACGACTTTTTAAGGCCTTATTAACAGTGTCCTCCGCCCCTTCCTTAACAAGTTTATCTTTATATATTTAAATAACATTCTAATCTATTCCGAAACTTTAAAGGAACACTAAAAACATATATAACAGGTTTTAATAGCTCTTAAAAAAGTAAAACTGATAATAAACCTGGAAAAAAGCTACTTTTATATTTAAAAGCTAAACTATTTAAGATTTAAAGTTACCCTTAAAAGGCTTAAAATGTAACTAGAGAAGATAAAGGTAATTAAAGATTAGCCCACTTTAAAGAACTAAACAGAGTTATAAGCCTTTATTAGCTTTATAAACTTTTACTAATACTTTATCAGGTATTTTACAAAAATTATAAAACTATTACATAAGCTTATAAGGATAAGTAAACTGTTTAAATGGACTAATAAACAGTAAAAAGTGTTTAAAGACCTTAAATATACCTTTATTATAACACTAGTCCTAACTCTCCCTAACTTCTTAAAACTATTTTAAGTTAAAATAAACTCCTTAGAATTTATAATTAAAGGAGAACTTAATTAAGTTTAAGACGATAGAAAATGCCACCTAGTTACCTTTTTATTAAAAGGGATCTATAGCCCAGCCTTATAATACCCAGTCCATAATAAGGAATTAATAATAATTATTTAATACTTTACTAAGTAAGCACTATATTTAAATAGCATAAAGGAACCAGTTTAGGTCTTTTTAGACTATAATAACCTCCAGTACTTCCTAATAAAAGAACTTAACCTACAGTAAGTACAGTAGGTAGAACTAATAGCCCCGTTCCACTTCCAGATCCACTACGTTAAAGGAAAGGATAATAAATGAGCTAATACTCTTAGTTAAAGACAGGACTATAAGGATGCTAACCTAGTCCTAGCCCCTGTTACTATATTTAATAAAGTTAAAAACGGCACGTTAAAATATACATTATAAATATTAGACGACTAAACGTTAAAATAAACCATTAACATCTATATAAACTTATAAATAAAGTATAACATTTATTAATAATAATAGGACTTCTAAGTAAGGAGGTTAATAAAAGACACTTATAAGTATAAGTACCCTTTAAGAGACTCCTTAAAGCATATGTAAGATTATAGAAAAGAGTACTTAATACATCTAAACTATAATAAAACTAGTTATTAGTTAAAACAGCTGCTATAAGGTGTAGATAGCACACTTAAACTAAGAGTAAAGCTTTAATACTAAGAGAAACTGTACATTTATAACTTAAATAAACGGAAAAAGTACGTTTAGTAAGTTTATAAATCTTAACTTAAAGGATATATAAGCCAGGCTAAAACTCTTACATAAACCTAATAAACGTACACCTTCCCAGGAATAAAGAAGTTAGTTAAAAAAGTAATTAATAACTGTAACGTCTGCCATTAAAAGTAAAACTGATGTTATAAGCCTTATAGGCTTTTTAAACCACTCCCTATATTATAGGCATTATAAGGTTCTATCTCGCTTAACTTTATTACTAAGATTCTAAAGTTTAAAGACCTTATTACAGGAGTTACTTATAACCAAATCCTTATAATAGTTAATAGATTAATAAAATAAGCTTACTTTTTATTAACTTTAAAGAATATAACAGTAAAATAACTTACTTATATCTTTAAAAAAAAGGTAATTTCATAATACCTTTAGCTAGATAATATCGTTACAGATTAAGATAAGTTAATTGTGTTAAAGTTTTAATAAAGATTAATATAAAGAATAAGTGTAAAAAGTAAGCTTTTAACAGCTTTCCACCTATAAACAGATAGCTAAATAGAGTAAGTTAACTAGATACTTATAATATATCTTTAAGCTTACGTTAACTTTAAATAAGATAATTAACTTAAGTTATTACTAATAGTACAGATAACTTATAATATAACACTAATTAAGTTAATAAGTATATCACCATTCTTTACTAATTACAGTAAGGAGCCTAAGCTCTATTAAAGCCTGCCTACCGGCACCCCTTAAGCCACAGTCTATATAAACTGGATATAAAAGCTGTATAACTACCTATAAGCTGAACTTAAGTTTATATATAAATAAATAAAGAAATTCGCTAATAAACACTAAATTAAGTAACTAATACTTAAGAAAGGACTTTATTATAATAGTAAACGAGTTAAGGGATTAACTCTTTAAAAGAGGGATTACATTTACCTTTTTTTATAAAACCTGCATTTGAAACAGTTTAGTAAAAAGCTTAACTTTAAAAGGTATAGACTGTTCCGAATTAAGAAAAAGGTCACTACCTCTAATTATAAACTAAACCTACCTGCCAGTATAAAGGTGCAGATTAAGGTTTTCCACATCTTACTTCTAGAACCCACCTTAAAAGGAGTTCCTTTAGAAAAGAAGATTAAGATTGACGTTAATAAAGATAAGTATAATATTAAGGAAGTTATAAATTTACAGAAGGGAAAGAACACGTTTAAGTATCTTATTAAATGGCTAGACTACAGCCTTAAAAGTAACTTATAGGAGCTAGTTAAAAATCTTAAGTGCCTAAACCTGATTATAGAGTTCCACTGAAAAAATCCAGATTAATTAAAGTTAGTAATAAGGATTAGAAATAAGATAAGATCTGACATTTAAACTATTATATTAAAGAGTAAGACCACCGTAGGACTTAAAGCCTAAGAAGTGGTAGGAAACTCCTTAATAAGTACGGGAGGACATTTATTAAAATCCTTAACTAGGGTTATAAGGACCTTAGACCTAATAAAGAGGCTGGGCCTCTAGGGCTCCTAGTAAACCCCATGTGAAAACGAGTACTGTTAAGAAAGGAAGTTAGTAAAAGAAAAAAAGTAATAAAAAGTCACTTTAAACCCTCTAGCCCTAAGGGGTGAGGATTTAAAGTAATAAAAGACTTTTATAAGACTTAAACCTATAACCCCTTATTAAAGAAAGTAATTATAAACTAAGTTAAGAAGACGTCGTAAGCTGTAGCGACCCTTTAGAAGTCGCGACCCCACAACCGATCGACCTGATCGCCGATCACAATTTCCACCATTCCTCCTCGACCACCCCCCCATTTCCACCACCACCACTCCTTCAATTCTTTACCAAAACACACCAAATTCAAGATGAATACTGTGCGTAAGCAGAATATTACGTCGGCAATCGATGAAGTTAAGCACGGAGTCATACAGCAAGAGGCCACGCAAAACTGGAGCATCCCTTAAGTAACCCTCTGTAACCGTATCCACAGCGTAACTAACAAGAAAACCAGTAAATTAGCTAACTAGAGGCTCTCTCCTGAAGAGGAGTCATTCCTCGTTAACTGGTGCCTTAATGAAGAAGCCTCCGCGCGGCCTCCAAGCAAGGCCTAGATTACTAGAATAACTGCAATAGTCCTCACTAAAGGAGGTGATTTTACCCCTATTAGCTACCGTTAGGTAGACCGCTTCCTGGTACGCCACACGCGTGTTAAAACAAAGAAGTCAGTACTGTTAAAAAGCGTGAGGAAGTGTGGTTTTATAAAGGAGGCTTATAAGAAGTTCTACGGCCTTCTCAGCTTTCACTTAAAGTCTAAAGCCATCCGTCACATTAACATCGCTAATATAGATGAATACGGTATGTAAGAGGGCGAGACAGTAGCCAGAACTGTTATAAGCAATTCTCTTACACCTAAAGCCCTTATTTAGTCCTCTGATGGAACTACCTGGGTATTTATTCTAAAGACAGTCACTGTAAACGGCCGGAAGCTGACTCCAGTTATCGTCTTTACAGGGGTAAGTCTTTAGGGATAGTGGTATCTTAAATAGGTTAAAAACCAGCCTAATATCCGTAATTAGAAGTATAACTACTCCCTTATTAACTTTAATAATACAAGGATAGCCTTAAAATGGTTTAAAGAGGTCTATTTACCGGAAACTAAGCCTACAGACCCTATAAAGTAACGCCTTTTTATTATAGATCCCCACTCGAGTCACGAACTGGAAGAATTAGCCTACTTAACCTTTAAGAATAAGGTTTAAGTACTATTCTTACTAGCCCACACCTCCTATAAAACTTAGCCTTTAAACCGTAACGTTTTCTCGGCTCTTAAGACCTACTATAGGTAACGAACGAAGCCACTTACAGCCTGTTAAAGCTCAGCACCAGCCTATAAATAACGCTTCCTTCTAGCCTATAGGGATACCTCTAGGGAGGGTGTAAGCCCTACTAACGTAAAAAGCGGCTTTAAAAAGACTGGTATATAGCCGTTTAACCCCTCCCAAGTCCTTAGTAATCCTAAGGCACTAATTGGAAACTCACCCCCCCCCCCTTAAACGGCCACGGACCCCTAAGATAGCCCTTATCTCTGCAGACAGTGCTGTTAAGACTCTGTAAAAGAGCCGTAATATTCTCCAGGCTGTTAATAACGTTAGGGGGTACGTAAGCCCTACTAATCGAACTGTAAGGAGTGTTCTTCGTAAGGTAGGGAAGGTGTTGGATTAAAGTAATGTAAAGATGGCTTTGTTGGAAGCCGAAAATGTGCGTTTGAAGGAGGATTTAAGGGTTACGGAACCACGTAGTAGGAAGAAGGTGAAAGAGCCTCCAAACGGCAAGTTTGCAAGGATAGGCGACATTGTTGCGGCCGAGGAGGCTTCGCAGAAGCCCCTAAAGCGGAGGCGAGTCACCGCGCGCATAGACCCTACCCTTGCGATGGAGGAGGCTTAAGAGGTTATATACCATGGCTTGGAGAGCCTTTGTTGCGCCGAGGAGATGTAGAAAACATGTTGTTTCATAGAAATTAGTAAGGAAATGGATGTTTTGTGGCATGGTTATAATTGGGGGTGTACGTGGTCTTTATGATCGGCAATCAGGTCGATTGGTTGTGGGGTTGCGACTTCTAAGGGAAAAGCCTGTAAGAAAAGAGTCCTAATCCCAGGAAACTAGCTTAACCTAAACTAGGTCAGCTACCTTTACCTGCTTTTAGAAGGATAGAACCTCAGCCTTATAAAAAAACACTTTTATCATTTTCACTTTAATAACACACCGTTAAGTTTCAACACATTATAACTTTATAAGGGAGTTATAGTATTTAATAACTACTTAATCGTATAAAGTGTCTAGCTCCTTTTTCTTATTTATTAAACCCTTAATAAACTTATTAAAGTAACTGAACACGTTATATAAAGAAGGTATATTAGCGGATTAGCACTTACTATAACTATTAAATTACATTATAACTTAACATAATAGGGACTTAATTTAATAATAAGTGTAGGGAGATATCTGAGAACTAAAAACGTTAAGCGATTTTATAAGACGGATATAATAGTTATAAGGAGCCTTTTCCTATTTTCTTTATCTTTTACACTTCTTAACACAGTTAGAAGACATAATAAAGGTGGAGAGAAGGAGGAAACTAACCTAGTGATTCTTTATAGAAAAAGAATATTAAAGAGGGAGAATTATGTAACGACCCTACAGGCCGTTACTTAAGCTAGGGCGGCTTGATAAATCCCCTGCAGAAAGAACGGTGTGGAAGGACGGTGCACACCGTCTAGGCGCATTAGGCTAGGGGTGTAAAGACCTAAAGCCCCTATAACAAGTAAGAAAGTGCTTAGTGGTCCACAGGGACTAACAACACTAAGCACTATTCAGTTAACTGCTTAGCCGTAACTGTGTGGTGCACTATTAAGTATAACAGACTAAGCAAGGTATGAAATACCTATTAGCTAATTAATATAGATAGCTATAGTTATGCCCACAACCACTGTAAGGGACTCTAGTTCCTCACGCTAGTATTCAATTATTTATTTATATCCTACTGTTCAGATTCACCTCTGTGTATTATAGTGACAGCGACTTATAATAACATTAAACCCCCTGTCTAGGAGTGCTAGCTTAATAAGTCGTCTTTAGAACACCCCTTACCTGTTAACGTCCTGCTATACGTTTTGTCTTAACCTGTGCCAGTCCTTTCAAAGCCTGTATTGGGTGCAGGTCGTAATAGATACGCCTTAGCCTAGCGCTAGGACAGCTAGGTAGTTTATAGTAAAGTGGACAGCTTAGAAAAAGGTCTAGCATAAAGGCCTGTTAACTTAATAATAATATATGTAAATTTAACTTAACGTAGGATAATTATAAGTTACTACGTTATACTTTAATTATAATGTTATAATTTATATAATAAAGGGGGTTTTAAATTATAAAGGTGTATCTTAAAACCGTTTAGATTTACTAAAGCCTTAACTAACAGTGTTTACGTTAACTAGTAATATATACTTAACTTAGTCGCTTTTTACACCCTATCGTGAACTTAAGCTAACTACAGACGTTACTAAGAAGGTATGTCGTATAAACACTGTAATTAAGCATTTACAGGCTAACTGTTAGGCACTGCCATATTTACAGTTAAAGTTAAGTATTACTTTTATAAAGCTTAAGCCTTAATGTTAGATATGTATTAATAGTCCTCCTTTTTATAATAAAGTTAAAGTACAGGATATAACTATTACCTTTTATTACTCCTTTCTTAATACCTAAGTGCTTAAACCCTTATTATTTTCCTTTAACCTAACCCTGTATAGAGTCTTAAATCTTAAATTGAATTTCTGTTTAACTGTATTTCTAATCCCGCTTAACATACACGATAGATCCTAAGGAAAAGTTAACTTAAACTAGTAAAAAGTTAAAGGTTTAAATTTATGGGTCTTAATAATAAAGCCTAAACCTTTAAGCCAGTCCTAAATACGTTACTATTATAATTAAAGTACTGGTAATCGTGTTTAAAAAGGAAGTAATAGGTATTATTCTCTCTAGTAAGGAGTTACAGTTAGTAACCTCCCGTAGCTCGTATTCTCCTTACTTTAACGGGTTTTTAGCTAATATAAGTTACTAAAGGGAGGAAAGTCTCTACGTTAACACTAAACACTACTTAACAGTCAGTGTGAATATACTTAAAGATACAGGGGAGTGTATAAAAACGGTCTATCGTTAAGTGAATAAAATGGGTTGGTATGGAGTATAGTGAGCTTTAATGGCTTCTTCTAACAGCTTAGATAAAAGCTGATTAAAATTCTGTAATTAAGTTAATTAAATTATAAAATATCTTAACCTATACTAGTCTGCTATTAGGGATAAGCAGTTTAAGCGATATCTTTAATCTGATTAAAGAATAGTCAGTAACTTAATGTAAGAGATTTATATTATCTGAGAGGAGTTTAGGGAGTGGTAACAATTTACAGCCTGCCTTTTAAAAGCACTGGAGAATAAAGTTAGTGTGTGTAGAGATACTGACTTTTAAGTGCCCTCTGAGGGTGTAATGCCGTTAATATACTGTAATATGGAACGAGAAGTGAGAGTAACAGACGAAAAACGAACTTAAAAAGAAGGAGATAGAAAAGTTACAGTCTAAAATGTAGCTTAAGGAGGAATAAGAACTCCTAACTAAACTTACGTTAAAGTTTAAAAAGGCTTTTAATACTTACAAGATAGTTATTTAAAATGTCCTTAATACATCGTATCCCTCCCCCTACCTAACCCTTTTATTCCTTTATAAATGTTTAGTAATGTAAGATGTTAATGGAGATAGGGTTTTTAAACTACTATATCTGGGGCTGTAGCTCTTGTTAGGACTTTTATAGTAGTGGGAGTGGCCCCTTTAGTAGCCCTAGTAAGACTGGTAGCTCTTAAAGTGTAATACCTATCTTCTTCCTACAGCTTATAAGGGCTAATTAGGCTTACATAAGCTTTATAAACAGTTTAAGATAGCTGATATTATATAGCGATCAATTAACTCCCTGTCTAACCTCTAGGATAAGATAGACATGTGTGACGACTCTGCAGGCCGTCACTTAAGCCGGGGCGGCCCGACAAATCCCCCGCAGGAGGAACAGTGCAGGAGGACGGTGTACACCGTCCAGACGCACTGGGCCAGGGGTGCAAAGACCCAAAGCCCCTACGACCAGTAAGAAAGTGCTTAGTGGTCCACAGGGACTGACAACACCAAACACCATTCAGTTAACTGCTTAGCTACAACTACGTAGTGCACTACCAAGCATAACAGACTAAGTAAAGTATAAAGTACCTCTTAGTTAGTTAGTATAAATAGTTATAATTATGCTTATAACTTCCGTAAGGGACTTTAGTTCCTTATATTAATATTTAATTATTCATTTATGTCTTACTATCTAAACTTACCTTTATACATTATAATAATAACAACTTACAGTAATATTAAACCCCTATTTAAAAGTGTTAGCTTAATAAGCTATCTTTAAAACACCCTTTACTTATTAGCGTCTTGTTATACGTTTTGTCTTAACCTATGTTAATCCTCTTAAGGCCTATACTAAGTGTAAGTTATAATACGATACTAATATCTAGTTCTAAATACTGTTTATTAAACTCCTAAACATTACCTTTCTCCTGTTATTAATATATTAACTTTTAGAAAAGGTAAAGAGCTTAAGGAAACGTAAACTTAGCTTTAACGTCTTACTGTTAATAAGTTAGCTGTTTATCTTAAAGAATTAAACCTTAACTAACAGGAACTAGTTAAGGAACTTAACGAAGCTTTCTCTAGAGATATTAAAAGCCGTATCGGTCTTATTAAGAAACTCCAGGCTTAATTTAACACTGTCAAGCTGGAAAATAACGACTTTATATAACGACCCTACAGGCCGTCACTTGGGCCGGGGCGGCCCGACGAATCCCCCGCGTAAGGAACAGTGCGGAGGACGGTACACACCGTCCAGGCGCACTGGGCCAGGGGTGTAAAGACCTAAAGCCCCTGCAACCAATAAGGCGCTGCTCGCAGCATGCCGAGTGCTCGCATCGCGAGCAGGAGAAACCTTGCGAGCAAAAAGCTTGCGCGGTGTAAAGTGCTTACATAATAAGCACTTATAACACTATAAGCAAGGTATAAAGTACCTCCTAGTTAGCTGGTATAAATAGTTATAGTTATGCTTATAACCACCGTAAGGGACTCTGGTTCCTCACGCTAGTATTCAATTGTTTATTTATATCCTACTGTTCAGACTCACCTCTGTGCATTATAGTGACAACAACTTACAGTGACATTGAACCCCCCGTCTAGGAGTGCTAGCTCAATAAGCCGTCTTCGGAACGCCCCTTACCTATTGGCGTCCTGCCATACGTTCTGTCTTAACCCGCGCCAGTCCTCTCGAGGCCTGTGTCGGGTGCAGGTTGTAATACTTTAAAGGTTTACAGAAAAAACGGGTAAAACTCCCCCCTCCCTTGCGCTTTAAAGGAGACTTTATGTAATTAAAGTCTTAAATAACTTAGCTTTAGAGTTATGTTACCTATTATAATAAATAATTCTTTAAAGAAGAAGGAAAAGTTAGGTTTACTAAAGCTTTACTAGATAGAGTAACGGCTTGTTAATATAAACCTTATATAAAGATAATTAATAACTTTTTTATAGATAAAGTGTGTAAGGAAGCTTTAGAGACTTAGGCTTTTTTTAACAATTTTGACGTGTTTATTAACTAACTCTGGACAGAGTTTAAAGAACTAGATACCTTAAGGCGGGTTAAGTAGCGCCTTATAGCTTTAAGATAAATGTCTTTAATCCTTACGTTTTCCACGCACTTTAAGTTAAAAGCTGTGAAAATTAAACTCGGCTAAAAGGCTTTAGTAATGCTGTTTTAAAGTAGTCTAAAGGAGTATATTACTGGAGACCTTTACTGAGAAGACTGCTTAGACTGTCTTTAGAAGCTAGTTAAGATAGCTATTAAGGCTGATAATTAGTATTATAATTATTATTATTAAAAGAACTTTTAAAAGGAACGAACTCCTTATTAGCTAAGTAAACCTAAAAAGGGGAATTAGTTAACTGTGATAAGTTATTACTTTAGATTAATAGATATTAGTATAGTGAACTGTTAGAATCGACTTAATTACGATAAGCCTTAATGATAATAGTAAAAGCTGTCTAAGGACTTATCTTAAGTCTAATACTTTAACTATAGTAAGAAAGGTTATATAATACAGTAATACCTGTTATTAAAATAAGTTAGTTAGAAACTAGTTTTAAAAGGAGGGAAATATATTAAGTTTAACTTAAAAGATATTTACATTAGGATAACAGGTAACGAAAAAGACTATATTTAGATAAGTAAGTGTGACTTAAAAGATAAGGAAGATAAGGAGGAAGAACCTTAAGATATAGTATACTTAATCTTTAAGGGGAGTCTTAGAAAAGTCAGCTATAAAGGTGTAAGTTATTACAGACTAACTTTAAGGTAGAAACTTAAAGTAACTAAAGGTGTAAGTTACGGAAGACTGACTTTAAGAAGAGATATTTTAGTTAGCTGTTACAGGCCTTAAAAACCTTACGTTATAAGTTTAGGAATTAAGGAAGTTTAGGAAAAACCTTAGCTTAAACCTTATTAAGATAATGGAAGGAGTTAAAGAACTAACTCTCTAAGCTATCTAAGTAGTAAAATAAGCTTTAGAAAGTGAAAGAGAGTAAGTTAAAAGAGTAGAGTTAAGTTAGAAAAATGGAAGTTCTTCTTGATTATACTTTCTGAAACTCTTAAATATTTTAAACATATAAAGTAGATCAGTACCCTTATTTTCCTAAAGGAAGGATAACTTAAGTAGTTACCCTATATTAAGGATAGTGTGCTTTAAACTAATACTTTAAAAGTCCCTTAAGGAGATAAGAAATAAGTATATTAATGAAGAGTTAAAGAGTTAAAGGAAAAATATTAGGAATAGGTAGACGAAGTAGAGGACTTGTAAGTTAAAGGCCTTACTGTAACGTTTAAGGATAAAGCAGTAAAGATTAAGTTATAACTTTAAAATAGAGTTCGCTTTACTAACTAATTTAAATACTAACTCGCTAAAAAGAGCTACTTTATAAAAGAATAAGTTAGTTTATTATTATTAGAGTTCTGGGAAGAAGTTTAGGAGAAGTAACGTATACGGAAGCAGGTAGAAGAAGAAAAGAAATAAGGTATTACTTCCCTTATTCCGTACTTAATAACTGCAGTACTAATAGCTAACGTTAATTACTCTAGTTATAAGGATATATTGTGGATTAATTACGTATATAATAACTGTATTTTTAACTAGTATAATAGGTTTAAGGCCTTATATAACTACTTCCTTAACGTATAAAAGTAAGATAATGCTATCGTAAGGGTAGAAATGGAGGTGTTATATTATTAATTCTCTTATACCTTAATTAAAAGGTTTAATAATAACAGTAAGTAGAAAGTTACTATAGTTAATTAAACCCTTATTACTTATGAATAAGGAGGTTTGTTTAATAGCTACTTAGTTATAATGTGTTTAGTTTATTAAAAGGGGAAAGTTAGAGAAAGGCAGAAATAAGTAAACTATAAACGGATCTAGAAGTAAGAAGATATCGTTATAATTTAGTTTTACAGAGCGTATTATTAACTTATTAAGGATTTCTAGAATATTAAACTGTTTAAAGTTAACTGGACGTTAAAGTGTGAAAACCTGAAAAAGGTTAATCGCTAAGTTTACTAAAGTTACTTATTTTTCTAAAAGGAATTGGGAAAAGGTTACAAGCCCTTTAGAAAAGCTGGAAATTAGTAATTTACTACTTAGTAAAAACCTTAAAAAGGAGGAGAGGTATTTAAAGGTTAAGTTAGGTAAGACCTTAAGGACAGATAATTATTATAACTTAAATGTTAAAAGAGTATAAGTATTACTTTGTTAATGTTAACCTAACAGATAGAAAAGGGAGGCTATTTAGGGTAAGAGTAATAATTAATAACAGGAGTGTTTTTAACTTAATATACCCCTTATTAGTTAACTGAAGGAAACTTCTTAATAAAGAGTATAAAAAGGTTATTCATATTTAGAATAGAGAAGGAGGCCTGTACTAATATAATAATGGTAAAGTTACTTATTACTTACTACTCTTAATTAAAGTAGATAAGGATAAATAATAAGTAGACTTTAACGTTATATTAATAGCAGGATATAATATAATTTTAAGTTTACTCTAGCTGAAAAATTATAACCTTATAATTAATTAAAGGAGTAATTACCTTACCTTTAATAAGTCCCTTAATAGTAATTACTGTTTAAAGGAAGTTAAAAAGGTATTAAACTGCTTTAAAGAAGCACGAAGTGCTTAAAGACACGTTAAACCCTTAGAATTAAGTATAGTTTAAGTTAAGTTTATTAAGACGGTTAAAAGACTAGAGAGTCTACTACACTGCCTAAATGACGATTTAAAAGGTAGAAAGAAGTAAAAAGCTAATTTACAGATAAGTGAAGAAGTTAACTTATCTACAGTACTTACAGAATATAAGAAGTTTATTTTATTTTAAAAAAAGATATCGTAATTACTAGACTACAGACTATAAGATTATAAAATTAAGTTAAAACTGGGAGTAAACTTTACAGCTTCCAGCTTTACTATTTAAACCCTTAATAAGTTAAGGCTTTAAGAGAATACGTTAATAAAAACCTAAAGAATAAGTTTATTGTGAAGTTTTAATCTTTAACAGGGTACTTAATACTGTTTGTCTTAAAAAAGGAAGACAGTAAGTTACATATAGTTATTAATTACTAAACGTTAAATGAGAATATAATTAAGAACCGTTACCTATTAGTTCTTATTATAGAGATGTAGGAATAGATTATTAAAGTAAACTAATTCTTTAATCTTGATTTCCCTATAGAGTTTAACTATATTAGAGTAAAGGAGGAGGATAAGTATAAGACGGCCTTCTAGACTTATAACGGGCATTACTAATACTGTATTATACTAATAAGATTAATAAATACCCTTATAACTTTCTAAAAATTTATTAATGGTTTCTCTGTCCTTTCTTTAATAAGTTTATCTTTATATACTTAAATAATGTTCTAATATATTCCGAAACTTTAAAAAAATACTAAAAGCATATACGATAAGTTCTAATAGCCTTTAAGAAGGTAAAGCTAATAGTAAACTTAGAAAAGAGCTATTTCTACATTTAGGAACTGAACTATTTAAAGTTTAAAGTAACCCTTAAGAGGCTCGAAATATAACTAGAGAAGATAAAGGCAGTTAGGGACTGGCTTACTTTAAAGAACTAAATAGAGTTATAAGCGTTTATTAGCTTTATAAACTTTTATTAATACTTTATTAAGTACTTTATAAAGATTATAAAATTATTATATAAGCTTATAAGAATAAGTAAGCCGTTTAAGTAGACCAGTAGATAGTAAAAGGCGTTTAAAGACTTTAAATATACCTTTATTACAGCATTAATCTTAACACTCCCTGATTTTTTAAAGCTTTTTAAAGTTAAGATAAACTCCTTAAAATTCGTGATCAGTGGAGAACTTAATTAAGTCCAGGACGACGGGAAACGCTACTTAGTTACCTTTTTATTAAAAGAGATCTACAGCTTAGCTTTACAGTACTTAATCTATAATAAAGAGCTAATGGTAATTATCTAGTGTTTTACTAAGTGGGCACTGTACTTAAGTGGTATAAAGGAACTAGTTTAGGTCTTTTTAGACTATAATAACCTTTAATACTTCTTAATAAAGGAACTTAGCCCTTAATAAGCACAGTAGGTAAAGTTAATAGCCCTGTTCTACTTTTAAATTTACTATGTTAAAGAAAAAGATAATAAGTAAACTAATACTTTTAATTAAAGATAAGATTATAAGGATATTAACTTAGTTTTAATTCCCGTTATTATATTCTAAGAAGTTAAAAACGGTATATTAAAGCATACGTGATAAGTGTCGGATAACTAAACGTTAGAATAAACTATTAATATCTGTATAAACTTATAAATAAAGTATAATATTTATTAGTAATAATAGGAATTTTAAGTAAAAAGGTTAGTGGAAAGGACTTATAAGTATAAGTGTCCTTTAGGAGACTTTTTAAGGTATTTACAGAATTATAATAAGGAGTGCAGTATACAGTTAAACTACGATGAAATAAGCTGTTAGTAAGAATAGTTATTAGAAGGTGTAGACGGTATATTTAAATTAGGAGTAAGGCTTTAGTATTAAGAGAAGCTATATATTTATAACTTAGATAAACGGAAGGAATACGTTTAGTAGGTTTACAAATCTCGATTTAAAGGATATATAAGCTAGCCTGGGTAGGCAAAAAATGACTTGCAAGTCATTTATAAGTCACACTTTAAATTAGTATAATAAATGGATTACTTAAGTTAAAAATATAAACTGTACAGTTATTTATAGTATATAAATCAAACAAAAATATAACATAACTTATACGTCTTAGAAAATTTTATTAGAGAAGGAAATTATGATAAGTCACTAATTTTCCAAATGACTTAAGTCATTTACGATTTTAAATAACTTAATAAGGTTTTCTTATGTAATAAATTTTTCTACGAGGTATAAGTTACGTTATATTTTTCTTTGATTTATTTCCTATAAATAACTATACAGTTTATATTTTTAACTTAAGTAATCCATTTATTATATTAATTTAAAGTGTGACTTATAAATGACCTGTAAGTCATTTTTTGCCTACCCTGGCTGCGGGTAATACCTTATTGTTAGTCGATGTGAATGAAGGTAAGTTTTTACTTGCGTTAATATACTTTGCGATCTAAGACAGCAGGTTTATCAGCTAAAGCATTAGGAGCAGGTAGAGATCGATCTTCTAGATAAGCTTACGCTTAGCTTAAGGGGTTTACAAGAGCTCGCTCGAGTCGTTATGAGATACAGAAGTTAATACAGTTTCGTAACCACTATTATCATTATTAACGTTAACGTCGCTATTACCCCTAGCTTGGGTCTTCTAGAGAGCCTGGCTTATAATGACTTTAACCCTTTAGGTCTTCTCATCAGTCGATTACTAACCTCCTCCCAATGATTACAAGCTAAAGTAACAGTGCCTAGGAAAGCCAATGTGGAACATTTAGAACAGTTTCACCCACATCTCCCACATTGGAAAGCTTAAGTCAAGACGGCGTGAGGTCCTATTATAAACTTATTTTACAGCTTAATTCTCCCACTTCGCGCATATTGCAGATTTGAGGTTTCGGCTAATCGCTAGTGTCGTCTGTCTAGTTTAAGTGTATCACTTCGTTCTACATTTCGATTAAAACCCTCTACTTATTTCCAGACTTACCTCTCTCTACATACCTAACCATAGGGCAACCCCACTCGCTCCTCACTGCAACCTCGCCGTTAGACATTTTGCTTTCTCCTTCAGCCCTTCCAAATCATTAATCCCCCCGATATACTCCCTTATATTTTTGTCCAGCGCATATATAGTTACTAAACTTTAGCACTTAATAACCTACATGTGCGACCGATACGTAGACGCTATAGTTATAGCCAGAAATAAGGTCGTCAACGCTAACTACACAGCTACTATGGCCATCCACTCCCATCGTATCTCAACAAAGGCCTGCAGTATCTTAACCGTCCCAGTAACAATAACGCTTACGTCAGTTTTGTTAAGGCTAGTGCTCCCTGATCGGATTCTACCACACGTCAGTTTCCTCCATCTTATAAATTCTAACTAGAAAGAACTAGACCTCTAAAGAGGTAGTAATCAGCGTATCTTTCTCAAGTATTAAAGCTGCTAAGCCAAGAAGGATGTTAACGCATATAGTTACGATACTTACGCGCAATCGCCAGTCTACTTAGGCTGGAAGTTTCTTCGCACGTAGCTATTAACCACTCACCTAAGAGTTAAGATGCAACTTAACTTAGATCGACTTATCTGTTATCTGTCCTTTTACTCTAATACTTCAGGATTGTAACCCAAACGCGAAGGTGCGAACTAAAGGGAAAGATAGGCATTTAGGTCATTGCGAAAAGGGATATTACGCTGGGCGGGGAAATCACACTTTATTATAAACCGAATTTTTTTAGGTAAAAATAATTTAAATGCCTGTAGTGCATTATGTGAAGAGGGGAAGGGATGTTAGAAAGAAGGGGGTTCTGGCTAGAAGCCAGAATACCACTTTGTTAGAGCTAAATAGGGGCTGCGTGGAGCTGAACTGGCACAGCCAGTTCAGCCCATTTACTCCGCTTTACTACCACAAGTATAATAGTAGCTCTCTAGTGTAGCTAGAGAGCAACAGAAGAAACGAGAACAACAAGCAATTCAATTAAGCAGTTGTAACCCCATTAATTCCACAAGATTCCAGGAGTGCAGTGCATCTGACAAGGGATGGGCATCGGCCTGGTGGAAGGATGGCTGCCGTACAGGTGACAAGTTCTTCGTTCGGTCTAAGCAAGATAAGTGTTGTCGCTGCAAATGCCACTACAAGTTGTATGGGCTTAAATGGCCTGCTATTAAAATAAATTAGCGTACAGCTGCGACATTGTGGGCTTAAAGCTAGTTCAGGGGTTAAAAAACATTACGCGATATCTACTAACTCGAGCCGCATCCCCTCTTCTCATCGTTCCAGATAATAACCATGCTACAGTTAACCTAACGTGTGATTTAAGCCGGCGAAGATGCTGCGTGTTCCCACACGGTTTCCTCATTATAGAAACCTGCTAACAGCAAATAGTTTCGTCTAGAAGTTAGTTCTGTTACGTCTAGTGTAGCGGGAGATACCATGTATACGCGATTAGAGCGGACTGAATGGAACTCTGTAGGAGACGAAATGGGTCCTTAAACTTAACTTAGATAAAAATTTTAATAGAATCTGTCCTCACCCGTTGGGAAATTCTCCATATCTAATACTTTATTCCATTAATCGTGATGTATATTAGGTACACTGTCCTTTAAATGCCAGAGACCTGTCTTTTCGCCTGTGAAATGCTATATTATAATCTGTGTCCCGTAGAGGCTGTTTATTCATCTGAATGGATTCTTAAGGTTTGTTAAAATGATATATCTTGAGTACAAACTTGATCAGACTGATTTGGGAATTTGGGGTGACAGAGAGTTCTGTGAGCCCGTTTCCCTTCTTATCATTAATACGCTAAGTTAACATAAGTTTACCATAAACCCAGTATACAGTTATATTATACTGTAAACCACGAAATTCTTAGAGCACTGGATCGCGGTTCTCTTAGTCTTCTAACTGGTCTCCATAGTCCTTGGTGGGTAGCTGTCATTCTTTTATATATACTTTTAGTGGTAAAATAGAGTAACCGAACCTCAGATTCTATAGGTTTAGGTTCTGGGTATCTCAAATGACGCCATGAATATTCAGGGCAGCTATTTAGCGTGCTTGAAGAATAATACCTCTCTTCAACCTAAGATTCTAATGAAAATAATGTAATGGTTTCCTCATTACCATTTAACCGATTCAGATACAGATCGGTCTTTATATTACATTTTAAAATATTACTCCTAGCCCTTGATTATAGAATATCTTATAAGTTAACTCTGCCTCTTAAAATGACGCTTGGCGCATGGCAGTAATGTAAAGGGAATACGTAACCATATAACGTATAGGACTGGTGAGGGAACTTGAACATGTGAAACCTAGATCCTGGTCCTAACGGCGACGCTCCACGACTGTGGCTTAGGCTTGGGCCGTCATCTTTAGCAGGCCCTCGGGACACAACGCAGCGGCCACACTTGCTCCACTAGCACACCGGTAGTTACGTCATTGGCCCGACCCGCCATCAGTTGCACTGCCGCCGCACCAGCTCCTCGTAGCGTAAGCGCTTGCCTGGAGGAGCGCGAGGGTAATGGATTATCCCAGTATACCGCGACTTAGCGAATCCACTACGCTTGATAAGCAACGGCCGACCCGACAGCAAGAAGACTCAAAGCCACAAACAGCTAAGTATACCAGCGATCGTGGGCCTAGTATGACATTCCTGGCCTTTAGCTTATAATGTATGTACATAAATAGTAACAAAGTAGCACTGGATCTAAATTGAGGATGTGGCCGCGTTTAAAGACTTATCGCTGTGCAGTCATTGTCTGCGACAAACGCGCCGACAAGGCACCAAGTCCGGGTAACAACCGCAATCCAAGATCAGTAGAAGATGTGGACACCCCGTAAGTGGCGATCTGGGAGAATTCGCTCTCCTCCGCGCCGCTAACGAGGCAATGTTGAGATTTGTCATAATGGCTGGAGGGCATCCCATCTTCTCGAGATAAAGGCTCGGCGGGCTTCCACTTATACTCCAGCCATCATCACAAACATCCCGTCAAGGATCGCCTCGTGTTTGGTAGCTGTGACGCACTTCGAGATCCACCCGCCAAGTGTGTCGAAGAGCCCCTCCTCGCCCGAGAGAGGCACCGTGGGGCCGAGCAGCAATTCAACAAAGTCGTTTCCACTGGCCTCCATGGCGGAGATGCCCTTCAGGGGTTGGCGGCGGCCCGGGGAGAGGCTGGCCTCGGTCGATCCGGACTTGGCGTTGCTGTTGCGAGGGATCATGCTGAGGGCGACGTCGAGGCCACACTCGGTCATGACGGGCGCCATGGCCTTGCTGAGCACGTCGATGTTGGGGGCACCGGCTTGCCAGCGCTTGTGCATGCCCTGGATGACGCGCTTGGCCTTGGGCGACGCCAGGTCCAGCTGCAGCACCGTCTGCAGCGCGCCCTCGGCCACAACGGTCCGCTCTAGCACGCCCTCGGGGATGGCCAAGTTCTTGCCGCCGCTAACAAGACCACCCTCGGTCCGAGCCATCACCGCCGTCTCCGACGCCATGCCGAGAAGCGACCCAGCCACCGTGCCGAGCACGCCGCCGACCGGCCCCGTATACGCCCCCACCATCGGCAACACTGTCGCTCCCACCTTGCCAATGGTCTTCAAGACGTCTCCAAAGCTGTCAAAAAACCCTTCGCCACCTCCATTCGCCCCGGCCTTGGAGGGGCCCAATCGGACCAGATTCATCCCATTCTTCTCCGCCAGAACGCCCGGCTCCCCGTCCAGCAAATCCAGGTATCTTTGATACTCGTTTCCGTACTGGCCGTTCACCGCATTCCCCGCATTTTTCCTGTACTTCCCGCCCACAGCATAGCAGTGCGTGCCCACCACCGTCATCGCCCTGCCCCGCAGGAGGACGGGTGCACCTGACTGCCCCCCAGCTGTCGAGATGTCCTGCGGGCTGTACTCGATCATGCCCTCGCTGGACTGGGAGATATCCCACTTGACCTTGGCGAAGTTCTCGTACATCTGCGCGCCCTTCTCGGTGATCTTGGCGTCGGATTGCAGCTGCTGGTCCCCAGGATAACCGACCACGCCGAGAAACAGGCCCATTTCTTCGATGGGGGGTGTGGTGCTGAATCCAGAGAGGCGCAGGTTGCCTGTGAAGGCCTTGTCGAGGCGGATGATGCCAAAGTCACGCTGGCGGGCTGCGTCCTTGACCCACTCGGCCGTGGTGACGATGGATCGGCCGTGAGAGAACTGGACGTCGCTGGAGGGGTCGCCAACCGAGTCGCGTTCGTTGTACCCGATGTAGCAGCGGATTTCGGTGGCGGGGCCGAGGCCGTACTCGTGATCGTAGACGACGTGGCCGGCCGTGATGAGCGTTTTGGCGTTGACAAGCTAGCCGTTGCCCATCATCCAGGTCTCTTTGCCGCCGCCCGACCGGAAGCAGGATTGGACTTTGACGATGCCTTTGCAAGGGGAGTGTTATCATCGCGAAGGTACGGGGAAGGGAAATTTTCTGGCACTTACATCGATACTTGCCGCCGTCCTTGATGTCGCCAGGATCAACTAATAGGCGGCTGTCATTCGCGCCAACCGATTCGGTCGATTTCTCATAGGGGATAATAGCAGACTCGACCGGCTGCGAGGAATCCGGCGTCTGCAGCTTCCAGGTCCACGCGTTGGAAGGGGTAGAGTCAGACATGGTGGCAGTGAGGTGTAAAAAGTGCTGGGCTTTCGTCAGAATCAAGTGTAAGTGTGCTGGCTGTTTTTGAAGACTTGATGACAAAGACAAGTTGTGGTGGCTGGTGAGACAAGGACGAGAGAACGGGAGAGCGAAGCGCGACTATGTATGTTTTCCCTTGGACCTCTATCCTCCTTGAGAGGTGGGTTTAAATGTCAGAGTCGTCGAAAAAGATGGCTGGAGATGCTTCTTGTCATACACATGTTGAGCACAAGTCTCGGAACTAGCCAGCAGGCTCTTCTATTCAGCCTCAAGCCACGTTCCTTTAGTTTTCGCGCCACCACGAACTCTGTGCGCGCTCTTAACTTGACATTCTTCCCGTCACCCTGGTCCCGCTGCGGTTGCTACATGTAGCGTAGCTCGTTGGTGCTCGCCGCCCAATTCGCATCGCACCCAATGGGTACGCTCTTCCTTGGCAACGCCAAAAGCGCCACCCGTCTTCAATGAGCTGAGCATGCAAGCCAATCACCTCCACGACACGCCAGAATTCACCAGGCCCTGTCAAGCAGGCGGAGGCAGATCACGTATTTTTCATTGCTGCACGCTGCACGCTGCACGTCAGAACGGTAGGGTGACGAGATGCGAGGGAACAGCCGCCTCCGAACAGCCGCTTCCGAACACTTACTTCCGAAAAGCAGGACTAGTGCCGCCAACCCTGAGAGATCAAAATGGTTGGATGGAAGACGGCAGTGTACGATGATAGCGGACTCGCACGCAATGAACTATCGACTACACAATGTGATATGGCGGTCTCGGCCCATGCATCATCACCTGCTGCAGCTCGAGGCTGATCATTCAGCTTCCTGTCGACAGCCACCTGTTCGGAGTTCCACCCTGCTCCGAAAAGAGTACATTGGCAGCCCTCAGGAGAAGATAAGTACTAAGGTAACGAACGTCCAACCCTCTAGCACCAACACAACCCTCCGGCATCACCTTGACTACTATCCAGCATCAACATTTCTCGCCCTTCTCTACAGTCTTTGTACTCCCCGCCATCATGGGCTTAGACCTTACCAGTCTCGCTGCGTTGCCGGCCCTGCCCGAGGACACCTCTGGCACCAAGCCTGGGACGTACTCGGTCACTCCTCTCGTCAAACACGACGAATGGTCGGCCGACGGGCCAGACTACGTCTACAAGACCTGGTTTCGGACGCCGCCCCTCGACCCAGAGACCATCCGCCGAATTCGCAGCGTGCAGCTGTTCGCCGAATCCCACGATCAGGGTTACTGCGAGGACCGCTTGGCCGGTACCTGGACTTGGTTTGAGCTGGCTATCATGGAGAACATGTATGTTGACAAGCCCCGTGTCAAGGACGGCATCACGCTCGCCTGGACCAGCCATAAGAACCACCTCTGCCAGGCAGAGTTTGAATGGGTCAGTGTCTCCTTCAATGCTGTTGTGAATATGTCATGATCGACATGGACCTGACTTCGATGTGTGCAGAAATCAGGAGTCAGTTTCAATACGGACCACGACATGTTCCGCCTGCTGGAAGACGACAATGTCATCGCCGTGCGCCTGTGCGCTCGCTTTCGCGGGTGGAAGATGTCGGTACAAGGTGGCTATCTCAAGATCGAGATTGGGGAGAAGGTGGAGCGAGAGGCTCTCGGCTTTAGCCAGGTCGTCACCTCTGTCCATACGGTGCAGAATATCTTCCAAGAGGTCAACAGCGCCCTGGTGGAAGAAGGCATGCAGATCCAGGACCTGCCAAAGTCTTTCTTCACGGCAAACATGATGCTAGGCAGCGACAAGCGCCCGCTGCGTGTTTTGTCTCTTGGTGCGTCCCGTCATGTCATGTTTGGTCACCTTCCAGCAACCTCCTGCTAAGCACATATCGAGGCAGATGGTGGCGGCGTCCGCGGCATCGCCGCCCTCATGTTGCTTGACGAGGTCTTCAAAAAAGCGCACCCTGGCAAGCTGCCGTACCAAGTGTTTGACATGATCGGGGGCACGAGCACGGGCGGGTAAGTTCCTCCGCCATCATGAAAAGCCGTACAGGAATACTAACCTAGCATCCCACAGGTTCATTGCCGTCATGCTCGGTCTCATGAAGATGAGCATCACCGAGTGCATCGATCACTATAAAAACTTCATGAATGTGGTGTTTCCTACCGGTGGCGCTAGCAGCAATCTGGTGTCAGCCTTCACCGGCACCAGGTGGGACGATGCGCCGCTAGTGGCGGTAATCAAAGGCCTGATCCAACAGAAGCTGGGCAATCCTGAAGTCCTCCTCCTTGACAAATCCACCATGAATAATCCATGCAAGGTGTATGTGCAGTCCTCTGCGTTGCTATCTCCGATGTCCCAAGGCTGACAGGTTTTGATTCTTTTTGTTTTCTAGCTTCCTGATGGCAGTGAACCAAGTCGGTGCAAACAATCACGCGCCCGTCACCCTTCGCACGTACCAACACCCGTTGGAGCAGCCTGCGCTGCCCAATATGAAGCTGTGGGAGGCGTGTCGAGCCACATCAGCAGCACCTCACTATTTCAAACCACTCACCATCGGCGATGTCAGCTTTCTCGATGGCGGTCTACAAGCCAACAACCCCTTGGGATGGTGAGCTTGAACCCTCCCTGCCGAAATGAAACACGGTTTTGGACTGTTGACACTAAAACAACGCCACCTAGGCTCTGGAACGAGGTGCTGACCGTTTTCGGTCCGACGCGCGGCACGAGCTGCTTCCTCAGCATCGGCACTGGCACCCCCAAGAGCGAGGAAGTCCCGTCTGCGACGCTGCTGAATGTCACAGGCTTTGCCGCGTCCATGGCCAGCATTGCCACCAACACCGAGGTCACCAACGTCCTGTTCCGATCGCTGATCAACGCCTTCGCCCCCACCCCGAACGTCAAGAAGTACTGGCGATTCAACGTTGGTAACGGATGTCCGGATTGGGTCCCTACCGAGGATGGGACTAGTTTCCAGTGGGTGCTGCGGGAGACGCGCGAAGAGCAGAAGCTCGGGGAGCTGGATGACGTTGCCGCTATGACCAAGACAATCGAGGCCGCAAAACTGTACATCGGTCAAAAGGGCGCCCAGGACATGATGCAGGAGTGTGCGCAGTCGCTTATCGTCTCATAGACCAAGATTGATCTCGCTGCACAGGCTGGATGGAGACTCATGGGTACCAAGCGAGTTGGTTGCTTGTACTGCTTCAGCCAGGTAATGTATGCCCTTGAACTTGAACAGGTAGCTATCCAACACATGTATTCAGACACCTAGGTACCTTCCCAATCTTCCCTCAATTCCACTCCTTGATAATAATACTCGCCGCCTTCTCCCCGACCGCATACGCCACCGAGCTCAAATGCGAGCTCGGCAAGAAAGGCAAGGTACTCATATCCACAACCCTGAGCCCCTCAGCGCCATACACCTTCAACTCAGCATCCACCACGCCTCCCAAGTTCCGCGGGAGCATCGACGCCGTGCAACACGGGTGCATGAATGACAGCACCAGACCCCCCCTAATATAGTCTAGCAACTGCGTATCCGTCTGCACCGCCGCACCAGGCGTGACCTCCTTCGCGCCGTACCCCTGGAAGGTAGTCGTGTTGACCACACTCCGCAGATACTTTGCATGCGCAAGATACACATCAAAATCCACAGGATTTGATCCCGTACCGTAGTTGACAACCGGCACTTGCAGCTTATCCGTCAGGTTGAGACGCACGGTACCCCGGCTCAGGGGGTGTAAGTTGACAGCGCGGAAGGACATTCCTGTAGCAAAGGTCGACTCCAGACTGGGGACCTGTGGGTTATTCAGCAGCTTAGCGATGGTGTCAAGTTGTTTCTCGTAGCCGGCCACGAGGGTTACGTCGGTGCGGTAGTCGGCGGGGAGGTACGAGGCTGCGGAGCCGTCGGTGACCATGGTGCGGATCTTGTTGATGATGGTTTGGTGAGAGGGGGTAATGTTGCGCAGGGCGACGAAGATGGCGCTGTTGGAACCGGCGAGGGTGTAGGGGCCGCGTGCGGGGGTTTCGTTGAAGCCTGCGGTGGCGTCGGCGAGGAAGGCTGGGTCGGCCATGGCTGAGGAGAGGGGGGAGAGGGGGAGTGGTGTTGAGTCTGTATGGGGTGTCAGTGACTACCAGGGAACAGATTCAAGTCTTTAAAAGGGGCGGGACGGTACGAACAGTTCCATGACACGGCTGGGCCCGAGTGGTCCTGGAAGTTGGAGCCAACACCGGGGAGATCAATAACCACACTAATGTTGGCAGTTTCCAGCAAGGACCTCTTTCCAATTCCGCTTCTCTGCAGAATGGTAGGGGTATGGAACACACCGGCGGCGAGGATCACCTCGGCCTTGGCCGTGATGTTGATCAGGGTATTATCAACCAGAGACCGGAGCTCGACCACGGGCGGCCCATGCTTCGGCCTTTTGGGGTACACAACGCGGACAACCTGGTGTTTGACCAGCAAGTCGTAGTTGGGTCTGGTGGCGTTGACTGCGGTGTAGTGGCCGACGCCGGCGTGCGAGCGGCGTGCCGTGACGGGATGCTGCGAGATGGGAATCCAGCAAAGCCCGTCCTTGTCGCCGCCAGCGCACTCTCGACGCTCCGGCACACCCACGTCCTTCCAGGCACCCCTGACGATGTGGTGATCGGCCCACAAAAACGGAGGGAAGCTGGAATAGATGGGACCTGGGCCGTACACCGACGCGTCCCACGTGTAGTTGTACTTTTGCACCGCAGCAGCAGGCGGTGCCGTGAAGTTGACGCTCTTCTTGTAAAAGGGGAACACGTCCTTCCAGTCCCACTTGTTCTTGCCCGAGCCCCCGCAGGCTGCCGCCGACTACCTTGCCCGCCAGCACAAAGGCCGTTGCGTTCTTCGCATCCGGCACAGGCTGCGACTGCACGATGAAGTAGCTGGCCGATGCGCCGATGCCTCCCCATGTGGCCAGCGGCGGGTCGAAGATGCCAGGCGCGTATTCAACGTCGCCGTACTCGACAACTAACACCGTTTCTAGACGAGGTATTAGTCTTGCGGGTTCTGCATCGTGAAAATGCGATATCTCAATACTTACTTCTCGGGAAGGCTTCAGTAAGCCGGTCTGCCACGGTGAGACCGGTCGTCCCGCCGCCAGCAACAATGAAGTCATAGCGGTCGCGGAGTTGCGAGATTTGCCGCTTGACGTGGAAACCTGACTGCGGCGCAGCGTTCGCAAAGCCTACGAGAGATGCGATGACAGCACTTCCAAGAATCATGACTTCGAGCTTAACGGCTTGAACCTGAAAACGAGTGGATAGGTGTCCGCGTCGGAGCAAACAAACACTCCAGTCGACCTGAGAAGGGGCGGCACAGGAGCTTTCAAAAGACAGTCTCCGAAATTAGCCTTACCCCAGCCCAATAATAATATCACACGGCATGCCGAATTAATATTACTGTCCGGGATCCTACCTCATGCACCCCAGCTCACTCAATCTCTGATGCACAACCCGCGCTAGCGTCTTGTCCCTCCTACAAATCACAACCTAATTCGTCTTCTTCGGCATCCAGAGTCAGCACCTTATCGTTTTCGAATGTGCACATTAGGCGCCGGCTAACACGAGGACGTTACACACAAGCACAGAGAATAGAGCAGCAATAGCCGCTTTCATCCAGAAGGTACAACATTTTCAAAGTAAGTGAGTAGGTAGGTGGTCAGGCACTACAGTAAGCATAGATACCTAAGTATACTCGTGATTGCCTAGGTGAAATACTTATGGTACCCTTTTCCAACTAGAATATTTACTATTGACAAAATACATGTCTCCAAAGAAGCTCAGAAGTCCGAAAGAAGTCTGAAACCAATCTTTAAAAGACTCAAGTGCATGCGGTATGTTGTGTGTAGCCAATTGTGTAGGTAAGTAACTTGAGAGAAGCATTCAGTTGTGCGGATGCAATGAATTGTCCGTGCGACTCTCGAAGTCCTCAAAGTCCGAGGTCTCGGAAAAGTGGCAACTGGTCTGAAACAGGGGGCTTGGTCCAATTCTCTCCCAAAGAGCTGTACTCTACCAGGCGTCAGGTGCTGCCCCTATCGCACATCAAACACCAAAGGGTCACTGTAACCCGGAGTCACAATCCATCAGCCCTACGCCCCTGCAACCCCTAAAGCTGCGACACCGAGCTCGCGGTTCCCAACGCCTTCGCAAAAGGCAGAGGTCCTTTTCATCATGCAAACGCAAAATATTCCGCTTTGGGGGTATTTTTCGCCTCGGCGCGATACCCAAAGATGAAAAAATACTCAGCGCTTGATTTCGGCGCATCCCCGCTAGACGGGAAATCCCACACGGATCATTACGACGCCCAAGACCTGTTTCTTGACGGAGCAACTGCGCCGGCCAACGAGAAAAGACGCCCATCCATACGCGATTCGGTTGGGCTTGCGCGACTCTGTATCTTAACGCTCGGCGTGGCAGCCATCGTCGCAGCGACGGCACTCCTAGCGGTGCTGTGGTCCGGAGCCTCCATCGCAGTCAACCAGGGCGACCCTGGCTACATCTGGAAGTCTGTCGTCAGCCGGGGATGGGCCCCGATTACCGTCACGCTCTGTGCGGCGGCCATCCGGACCGCCGTCTCACTACAGGCCGGCGTGGCCATGTCCATGGTGGCGTCGGTCGTCCTCGAACAGCATCATGTCAGTCTCGGCGACAGTGCTTTCCTCTCCATCATCCGCGCCGTGAGCGTTCAGCCAATCAACCTGCTCTTCTCCGGAGGTCGTGGCATCGTCAGATCACTGGGCCCCCTTGGACTTTTCCTCATCGTCACCATGAGTCTGACAGCGCTGGCGTCGACCTTTGCCTCGTCCATTTTGCTGTCCGACTTTGGCGACATTGCGATTCTCGCACCTTTTACCACATCCCTGATAACGTACGGAAATGACTCGGCGAGCACGGCCATGGACGTCTGGAGGTCTCCCCCAGTCCAGTATCCGAGATTCGCCGAGTACACAAATGGCAGCCGTCTAGTTGGCGAGCATATTGACGACACCGGCTTCGCAATTCGCGTTCCCCTGCCCATGGCAGACAGCGTCCAACGACAGACATTGCGCGAGTATACGGGGCCGGCTGTCGTGTTTGACGATCGTGTCGTCTGCGTCGCACCTCGGAACCTGACATTTCTGAGCTTTAACAGCACATTAGGCTCACGAGGTACCACCTCCACTGCTCTCTTCGCCTTCAGGGGCATTGCCACGTTCGACAGTAGCCAGGACCTCCCCCCGCCACTACAGGGCGAAATGACAGGGAAGCAGGTTCCCTTCTACTGCCATGTCCCACGCACCTACCTTGCGATCGGGCTACCATCGAACATCACCGTTTGCACCGTCAGGGTGCCGACTGCTGTAGGCGACCAGTTGAGTCCTCTTTTGCTCGGCCCGGCGTTTACACGGCCGATGCGGTCCAGAAGTTACATCCCGCCGATCTTCTTTGTCTTCAAGCTCACCACGTCAATGGGGAAAAGGATAAACTGGGATGACTTTGGGACCAAGACATACTTCAAAAGACCTCAAGCTCTCAACCAGAACGAGACACGGGGATATGAAATCCCGCAGGATGCGCTCGCTGTGTCAAAGGAAGGGCCCTGGCATCAAACAAGAATGGAAAGCATCGAAGGCTTGGAAGGCATCACCTTTTCCGTGTCAACGTGTGTGGCCAACAACATCGGCGTGGCGTACAGCAACGTGACCATGACCAGCCAGTCGGATGGGCCCGAGCCGGCTCTGGCGTGGCAGGGCGGTGTCCGCGGGGCACAATCGGATATCGCCGATGTGTGGGCGCTCAGGTATGATACGGCGGCCGTACGGCGACAGCTCAACGCAACGGCAGGATCGTCAACCCTCAGCCGCCAGCAGCGCGGCGTCATGGACCTTGACTTTGGCGCCACAAACTGGACTGCGCCGCTCAATGTGTTGAATGGGGGTGCCGAGTTCAACCTCGTGCCGGAGGAGCTCTTCCCCGAACTTCAGACGGTGCGGTGTGGGAGCAACCCCTCAGCTTGCAGCGTGGATCCATCGGCCATGATGGCTTCCGCGCTCGACAATGACGTGGGCCACCCCACGCATGTCGCGCTGTTCTCGGACACGCTCGCCGAGACGGGCAGCCCGGCGCGCGCGCTGCAGAGCTGGCTGAATGTGATGACGCGGCAGAAGTTCTACGACTCGCTCGGCCGGTTCGTGTTTGCGGGCGAGGCGCAGTACGCACAGTCGTTTCGGGTGTTTGCGCCACAGCGGTGGGGAAGCTTCTTCGGGGTTGTCGCCGTGCTGGGCTGCCATCTGCTGGCCATGGCGTGCGTGACGGTGTGGTTCTTGCGCGCGACGCGACACACGATGCTTGGCAACAGCTGGCAGGCCGTGTCGCAGGTTGTCTCGGATGCGACACTGCCGCTGCTGCAGCGCGCGGGCGACATGAAGGACTCCGAGGTGACGGGCATCATCCGGAAGCAGATGGGGGAGGCGGGCCGGTACGGCATTGCGAGGTTGAGGAAGCCGGATCGAGAGAGTCGAAGGGAGTTGGTAGCCATTTCTCCGTAGTAATTGGCTTCTGTGGTAATCATCCAAGTGGGGACCGAGACGCTCTTTCCTTGACCGCGTGCACCTTGTGGGTCTTGCCAGTTCTTCAAGGTGCCTGGTGCATGTCAAAGTTCAGTGCAAAGGCAGGTGCACCCCCTTCCAACTAACCCTTCATATGCAGACCAACACAGAGAATCTGACACATACGACCATACCCACTGGAGAACTCGGGATCCCGTCTGCTCTCCCATAGATAAGCCAGTGAGGGCCAGACTAGTAGTTGGGTCGGTGACGACCAGCGAATCCCTGGTGTTGTATGTCATTTTTGCCCTTTTTGCTGTCACATTGCTCCACAACCCAACGACCAGCAGCCCCATCGCGACAGGTCGCGCACGCGCCTCTTGTGATGCGAGAAAGGGCTAGAACTTGTTGCCTGTGTGGGCGGATTGACGTTCTTATCTGCCGCCCAAGCTCCAACTTATCTCCGTTTATCAGTATAATTACACGCAAGGTTAAGAAACAAGAGCCATATCCTTCAAGAATCACCAAAAAGGCGAAGCTCAAGATGGTAAATAGCCCGGCGATACCAACTATTTAGTAATTTAGTTTCGCACCTAGTCAGTCACCTGACCATTCGGTTGGGTGACATCCTCTGTCGATCCAAACGATGAGTTCGTGATGATGAGCGATGCTTACATCCTCGGCGATCAAGGCCAATGAGGTTCGCCATGCTGTGGGGCAACACCCCTGTCACAACCTGGTATCTGTCTGGAGATCGTATTCCACCCTGTTTGCCGGAAATGAGCCGGTTGTGGAACCCGTGTCAGGGGCAGCTCCTGCCACTAATGAAACCACTTGTTGGCCCTTCTAAAACCTGGAAGTCTTTGACTTTTAAACTCTCCTCGCTGCACGGAAAGGAAAATGGTTCGCCTCTCTCAGCTTACGGTGCTTGCAGCGCTGTTTTCCAGCACGATCCTCGTCGCGGCGCAGCAGGTGGCCAATGGCCCCAACAAGCTCGACGACTGCCAGTGCGGGCCAATCTACAAGGCGATCACCAAGTGCGAGACAATCAAGCGGCCCGGAGGCATCGGCGACGAGATAAAACAGTGCATCTGCATCCCCAACAGCGAGCCCGATGCGTGGTACGGGTGGCTCAGCAAGTGCACGACGTGCCTGGGCAACGGCGCCCCGCCCGACTCCTTCTACGCCAACCTGGCCACCATGATCACCCAGCTCTTCACCTCGTGCACCAATCCCGGTGGCAACGTCTTCAGCGACGGCCAGAGCGTCTGCGCCACCAACGCCATGTGGTCGCTGTGCACCTCGCTTAAGGACGGGTCCAAGGGCACTCCGAGCTGGGCAAGCTTCGAGAGGTCGCAGAGCCAGGGCGACAACTCGAACGCGACCCAGATCCTGAACATCAAGGATTTTTTCGAGACCACCACCACTAGCAGCAGCAGCAGCAGTAGCGCCGACGGCGCAGCCTCTAAGACAAGCACGCCGTCCTCGGGCACGGCTAGCACGTCGACGACAGCAACACAGAGCAAGACGGCCACGTCATCTCCGCCTTCGTTGGCTGGATCGGGTTGCA
>Ga0247758_1000228_pt1 | contig 48454 bp, 34 predicted proteins | sample UWRJL156409C4_FD_180950 | JGI IMG/M metagenome (GOLD analysis project Ga0247758, IMG submission 180950) | Plant litter microbial communities from Arlington Agricultural Research Station in Wisconsin, United States - UWRJ-L156-409C-4 | ecosystem: Environmental > Terrestrial > Plant litter >...
TCTTCCGAGATGATGCCAACATCTGTTTTTACATGCTCGTCAAGTACCAGCCGTGCCGTGAGTGCAGCTTTATCCTGTCTGCGCCGACGCGGGCGCTTCTTCCGTGTGACGGCGGCGGTGCCGTTGGTCCCAGCAATAGAAGCTGCCATCTCACAGTCGGTATATAGGGCGTCGGGAATCGGGAAGTCGAGGCTCGGGATGATGAGTGTCGACCTTTGAACCCACCTGCGTGCCCCTCTCCAAAGTCACGAAGTGACGCGAGATGGCGACTGGTAGCAACACGTCCTGTTTGTAGCCAATGGGACGTTTGGGCGTGTTTGGGGCCCAAAATCCAAAGTAACAATATCAAAGCTCTACAGCCAGCTGGCGCGAGAGTATGGCACGTGGTTTCATGGAGATGCGCTTTGCCACTGTCCCTGGACCTCCTCATTGAACCCCTTTGGTTCGGAGCTCTTCCACCTCGGCATCTCGACTGGACGGCCTGCCGTATAAATAAGGGTTAGGGTTGACGGCAAGAAAGACACCAAAGACCACCCCCCTGGGGGCACTTCTTATAAATTTGGCCCCCCACAATTGATTGATGCAGGTAAATCCATGCGTAATTCTTGAGATTCATCTACTACAGGTACTGGATTGGTGTATTTTAGGTATTTGACACTTACTGCCATGTAGAACTACTGCGTAAACAGCGGCTTGGTTGTCAAGAGGTGGATGTCACATGTGAGCGAACCATCTCCTGCTGTCTTTAATTACCCCTGTCCCTGCAACCCCCACGACTGGGATGACTCTGCAGTGTGACGCAGGTGGTCGCAACCTGCACGAAGCAAGCCTCTGGGCTAAATACTCTGTAAGAGAACGTGTGCAAAAGGGTGGGGGGGAACCTTCAGCCATTAAAGATGTGTTGAAATAGGCCTCAATTGTATCAGAATAGGTCTCCTTCACACCATGATGGGCCGTGATTGCAATGGAAGAAGAGGTAGTGACAATAAGAAGGCATCTTGTGCCCCCCTTTGCTGCTGGGTTTGGTGTGTAGGTGCAGCCGTTCCGAAGATACATCACATTCCTTCCCAGACCAGTCGCTCCCGTCTATACATGCGTCATCGCATGCGCTATTGCCTCTAATAGCATGGAGGCTCTCATGACGTTTCCGTATCAACGACAGCGGGAATGATAAACAATTCTAACCACCCATTCCCAATTTCCCGGAGATAGCATCTTTTGAGACGCAACTTCAATCTTTTATGTGGGATTTTTTCAATATTTACATTCACTCATGAGCGTCTTTAATGCACCTTTTTTTTTCTTCTTCGCAAAACGACCTACCTAATGGGGTCCCAAGATGGTCAGCCTCAACGACAGAATACCTGTTGTTCTCCAACAGGACAGAAGCAGAGCAGATCAATAGAAGAGACAGCCATCGAATTCACACAACAGGCTGAAAAGCTGTCATATGTCAACCCACGCGACGGGCACGACGATGGCGTCGCCATCAAAGCTGAGTTTGTCACCCAAACCGACGCCGCCGTCGTTATCTCAGACGGCAACCGGCTCCCGAGTGTTCCGGTGGCGGAGGCTCAGAAACTCAACGCCCTGAAGGAGGAGCTACATGCCGAAAATAGCCCCCATGGCGCAGCCAGCGCGAGGCAGACACCTGGCTATGCACCGAACGACACCGCTGGTCTTCAGACATCAATGCCTCCGTCACACACGAATCCGCTGTTCCCTCCTCTGCCGTTTTACGGACCCGCATCCATCGTTCGGGATATCCAATGCCTCGCCTTCCGGGCATCATCATTCTTCCTCAGTCTGGCCTTCCTTGCCGTAGTCGTCCTCGGGGCTCTTTTTACCAGCATAGTGCCCTATTCCCGTCACTTATGGCTCAGGGCCACTCTGCGAGACCCGGATGCAGGACGCCCATTCCTCAGGGAAGAGCAGCGGAGAACGATATGGAGGGGGGAGCAGGACCGAAAATGGAAACGACATCATGCCAGCCGCAATGGTCAACGTGACGAAGAGGACAGTACCGCGGAGGGCGAAGACTACATCCCAAGCGAGGGCGGCCCGGATCCTATCGTATGTGATGTGGGCTACTATGCTCGCCGTGTGGGGCTGGATGTTGAGAAGTACGAGGTGCAGACGGAAGACGGGTTCATTATCGATTTATGGCATGTCTACGATCCAAGAGGGTACAATCCACTCCTCAAGGAGGAACGAGCCCACCGTGGCCCTGAGCTGTTTGAAAAGTCGAACAAGAAGCCAATCAAGCGGGATCCAAAACCAAAATTCCCCGTACTCCTAATACATGGCCTACTCCAGAGTTCAGGCGCATACTGCGTCAACGATGAGGACTCGCTAGCCTTTTTTCTCTGCAAGTCTGGGTTTGACGTCTGGCTCGGCAACAATAGATGCGGTCTTGAGCCAAAGCACACGCTGCTGAGCTACTCGGACCCTCGCATGTGGTGCTGGAATATTCGACAAATGGGCGTGTTCGACCTTCCTGCTCTCGTATCCCGGGTGCTCAGCGAAACGGGCTTCGAAAAGCTTGGCCTGGTGTCTCACTCCCAGGGCACGACGCAGACATTTGTCGCCCTTGCGAAGGAGCAGCGCCCAGAGCTCGGCGAGAAGCTCACTGTCTTCTGTGCGCTCGCCCCTGCAGCGTATGCAGGGCCATTGGTTGGGAAGATGTACTTCAAATTCATGAGGGTGATAACACCGGCCATGTTCAGGCTCATGTTTGGGATACATGCTTTTATCCCCTTGTAAGTGCTCCCACCAGGGCCTCGTCTCTATGACATACCAAATTGATGTACCCGCCTTGCAGCATGATGACAATGCACAAATTCCTCAACCCACGGATCTACGGATGGATGGGCTACAAAGTGTTTTCGTTCCTTTTCAACTGGACAGACGAGCGCTGGGACAGAGGCCTACGGGACCGTATGTTCCAGTTTGCGCCTGTCTATGTAAGCGCCGAGTCGATGCGGTGGTGGCTTGGTCGCGAGTGCTTTGCAAAGCACAAATGTATCCTCTCGACCAAGGAAGAGTGGCGGGCAGAAGACCGCGAAGACAAACAACAGGAGTCTATCTTGGCTGAGGTGGACGTAGATATGGCCGGCAAGGCCGAGGTTGAGAGATCGGAAAGGAAGGATGAGGAGCAAAAGTATAGAAGGCTGAGGGGCTCCTGGTATAATGCTCAGGTTCCACCATTTGCTCTCTGGGTGTGTGGAAACGACTGCCTGGTGGACGGGGAAAAGCTCTTGCGTCGGTTTGAGCGGGGACGTGAGCCGCATGTCAAGGTGGTCCACAGCAAGATCATTAAAGGGTATGAGCATCTGGATGTAATATGGGCTATGGACGCTGTCGATCAAGTGTTCAAAGAGTTGCGCGAAGTTTTGTGGAAGACATGTGACGCTCACGACATATGCCAGGTTCCGAAAGGCTGCGAGGACGTAGCGAAGTGGGAAGCTCAGGAGGAGTGCAATGGTAACGATGTGGAAGAGTCAGAGGATGAGAGCGAGTGATATTGGAGACATTCTCAAACGAGTCGGATGAACGCGTGCATATCAAGGGAGTAAGAAATATAAATCTTTAAAACATCATGCTGTTTCCTTGGCGACTAGAAACATCGAACCACTTCTTGCAGGTGTTTGCTTGATGCGGTGTGGGATTGGGACGGCGCTGTGAATGGTACGTATGCTGTGGGAAACACGACAGCATCTATGGAGCCATTCGCCACGTAAACCAACATGTTCTTTTGCGTTTTGGTGACCCTTCTGAGCTATTTGAAATCCTTTAGCAGCGACGTTTGCCGGCGGTTGGGACATCTCCGAGTCCTCGGGATCGGCTCCGAGGAACCCGAGTTACCCCCACCCCTGTTGGGCGCTGATTAATAAAACCGCCATCCAACAAAAAGGTCAACGGCTTCAAGGGTTCGAAAGGTTGATTGATGTCTTGGCTTTCCACTTTCTGAATCATGATTCTCCGACTCTGTGACACCTGCGTTTTGAGATAAGAACAGAGTCGACAGAAGAAAGTAGCTTTGTGTAAGTATCTAGTCAATGGGACTGTCCGAGAGCCGCAATGAGGGAAATTGAGCCTCAATTCTTTTGATATCTGCTGTCGGACCCTACCGCAGCCACCGTTGCTTCCGGCCGGCCGGTAGTATCCAGGAAGCTTTACGTTCTTCTTTGGGTCTTTCACGGCTGTCCCCGGGCTGTCGATACTAGTGTCACGATTGGACGCTCCACCGCGCCCTGTGAGTCCCGCAATGTCAGATTCGTTTCTGGAAGGGACCCCTTGTTTGCCCACGGCCCACCAAGCACCGCTCGTCCCACCAGTCACAGCACATCTTATTCCGCTCCTCTTCCATTATATTCCAGATCGTGCCTCTCTCATTGTCAACCCTCTTTCTGGCCTCCAGCAACAGCCGAGCTCCATCTCGTCCACTCCTTAGATTACGAATAACTCGTAATCCTCCCTTCCTTTGGTCTGCGCTTTTTTCTCTTTCCATTCTCTCTCCAGCCTTTGTGCCCTCCTTCCTATCTTCTCGTCAAACAGCAACTACCCCGCTGATCACGGTTAGTCACCCCATACCCCCGGTTCTCCCTCCGATCGCCGTTGTTTGGAACCTCGGACATCATTCTGACCGCTCCAAATTGTAGATGTCGACCGCAACCCGCACCCTTGCCCGCGCTTTGCGCACCTCGGCTCGCCCTTCAGCCCGGTCGGCCCTCACTGTCACGCCCCGTGTTGCCTTCCGTCAAGGCGGTCGCCGCTTGTACTCGTCCGAGGCGCCCAAGTCTTCCCATGCGCCAAAGTCGAGCTCCTCAGCGTGGATGTGGGCGGTTGGTGGTGCAGCCCTCAGCGTCGGTGGTTACTTCGTCTGGCAGCAGGACAACGCCTCGGCCGCGCCCAAGGCCTTCACCCCCAAGTTCGACGACTACCAGGCCGTGTATAACGAGATCGCTTCGCGCCTCGAGGAGAAGGATGACTACGACGACGGCAGCTATGGCCCGGTGCTTCTGCGGCTCGCCTGGCACGCCAGCGGCACCTTCGACAAGGAGACCGGCACCGGCGGCAGCAACGGCGCCACTATGCGTTTCTCTCCAGAGAGCGGCCACGGCGCCAATGCCGGCCTTAAGTCAGCTCGTGACTTCCTCGAGCCTGTAAAGGGTAAGTCAATTATGTCATTGATGTGGAAGCCTGGGTACTGACGACCCGAAAAGAGAAGTTCCCTTGGATCACCTACTCTGATCTCTGGATCCTCGCCGGTGTCTGCGCTGTCCAGGAGATGATGGGACCTCAGATCCCTTATCGCCCTGGCCGCAGCGACCGTGACGTGGCGGCCTGCACTCCTGATGGACGTCTCCCTGACGCCGCCCAGGGCCAGGACCACCTTCGCAACATTTTCTACCGTATGGGCTTCAACGACCAGGAGATTGTTGCTCTGACTGGTGCCCACGCTCTGGGTCGCTGCCACAAGGACCGAAGCGGTTTCGACGGCCCCTGGACCTTCTCTCCTACTGTCTTGACCAACGACTTCTACAAGCTGTTGCTCGACGAGAAGTGGCAGTGGAAGAAGTGGGGTGGCCCCAAGCAGTATGAGGACAAGAAGACCAAGTCCCTCATGATGCTTCCGGCCGATATGGCTCTCATCCACGACAAGAAGTTCAAGCAGTGGGTTGAGAAGTACGCGGCCGACAACGACCTGTTCTTCAAGGACTTCTCAGCTGTGATTGTGAAGCTCTTTGAGCTTGGTGTGCCGTTTGCTGAGGGCAGTGAAATCCAAAGATGGGTGTTCAAGACGTCGAACTAAGCGATTTGTACGAAAAAAACATGGGTGGGGTTTAGATGCGATAGACCGTGCGACACAGACCAGATTCCCGAGGGATAGACTTTGGAGACTGGGTGGGCATAATGAGGCGGACCAAGGAGTTGCTTTGGAGCGTCATCTGGAAGAAAATGCCAATGGGGTGGTATGATAATACGAGAGAAGCTAAGACTTCTCCAGGGCTCACTCTGCCCTCTGGCCCACTTGGCAGTTCAGACGAGCGTTTCTCTTGTTGGCTGTAATCATACTTGTATACCAATACATGGCTTGGAGCGTATTGGCACTGACCGCATTGCTGGGCTATGGTGTTGTATGTTGAGTGATGACGCAGGCATGTGGCGGGAGAGATGACAGGTGTGAGGCGGAGGAAGGAAGTGAAACCCTTGAAGCTGGCTCGGGAGGAGTACCCTTTTGTATTCGTTAGGAGGGGCTCGAGGGTGCTGGAGCGGGGAAAGTGATCTCCTGCAGGCTGCTCCTCCGACAGGTCCCCCGCATTCGCTCCTGGTGGACCCTGGGGTGAATGGAGATGCGAGAAAGCCACGTGTGTTATCATTTAGGTACATACTCACAGAGCACGTAGTGACTGCATGATGATTCTAGTGTTTGTTTTGACTAGGTAGTGTCAGGGGGCATCAACGAATGCACGTAGGGTTAGGGTTATCCTGACGTCAGGAACCGATAACAGTTTTCGCTTTGTTTCGTTCAGATAAGCCATGACAGCTTGCCGTCCAAACAGCTACCCAGACCAGGCGAAATCCCAACCCAAACTATGGCGACAATTCGAATCCCGGTACTACGGCACCTCTCCAGCTGTGGCGCGCGCTTCCCTCGCATCATTCCACACCAGCGGCGCTGGGCCCAGGTGCACGATGTGCGCTTCCTCGTCACAACGCAGACCTCGCGCACCGTGCTCGAGAAGTACCGCGACAAGCTCGAGTCCAAGGCCCGTGAGGAAGGCCACGGCGACATCGAGTCTCTGAAGAAGGCCTACTCCGACAAGATCGAGTCCCTCCGCAAGGAGACCGACAAGGTCATCCCCCCACAGCTCCTCTCAACACAGCAGCAACAACTAGACCAATCGCTACCCACACCACCGCCTTCACCAAGCCCCGAGGCCCGCGAGTTCACCAAGAAGTCTTCCTCCGCCTCTGCCGGCTCCCCAGGCGGAACCAAGCCCCTGTCCTCGATTCTCAACCTCCCCAAGGTCCGCGAACTCCCCGCCACCGAACTCACCGCCATCTGGCGCCTCCGGCACGCTGCGAAACCAACCTCCTTGTGCGCCGTGATCCCCTCCACAACCTTCGCCGCCATCGAGGCAACGGCGCGCCAATACCCGCAATTCCTCCTGCCTGTTCCCCACCCCGAGCAGGGTGCCGAGATGCATTTCCTGCAGTGGACCTGGGACGCCGCGACGCGCTCGAGCACGGTGCTGTTCACGCAGCTGGCCGAGTACAAGGCCCGCGGGGAGTATGCGGCGCCGCATACGACAATTACGCATTATATGGACCTGGCGGCGGATAAGGGGCTGGTGTTGATGCAGGGGACTGTGGCGGATGACAGGGGGGTGAAGGTGGATGATGCGAAATGGTTGGTGATGTCTTTGCAGAGGTTTTATGGTGGGTGGGATGGGGCGACAGGGGGTGAGCAAGGGAAGGTGAGAGGGGAAGAGCGGAGGAAGTTGTTGGAGTGGTTTTCGAAGGGAGATTCGCGGTTTAGTGTTGAGAAGCTGCTGGATGAGGCGGAGAGGCTGCCGTAGATGGAAGGCGAAGTAGTGGAAGATGTGAAGGAGAGTTGTATCTATTGTATAATATGCACAGAATAAACCTTTGTCACGGCGCATCCGTTGTCCTCCTACCTTCTTTACCTTAATCTTTCGACTTGCTACACGCGTCAAGCTTGCGCAGTCGTCACCATGGGCTAATAACTTGCCTTGCTGGTATCTTTCCCCAATGCCCGGAAAATACCTCTTCCTTTTCATTTTCAAGCACCTACGATGATGTGGGACACATATGCTCACATGTAGCCACACGCACTCATTCATGCTCAAGAAGATATCAGAACAAAAAGATTATGCCCACAGATTCCCTCGACTGCCTTAGTCCTGCACAATCTATCTCAGGTATTCTGCCTAGTAGGCAAGCACAACTTGGCATTAGACTGGCCAACCTGGTCAACCTCAAACTGGTAATGGCCCAAACTGGCCTATCGTACATAGCCTCAGACATATTCCTAGATAGTCCAACACATGATAAGAAATGCCTTGTCCTCTGCCAGCTTAATCGTATAAGCCGTTGGCCTGAACCTTTAGTCAGTTGGTGGAGGAGAAAGAAATACTGTGCTTAATCACATAGTGATACGTATAGCGGCGCCATCCAGTCCCTGTGCGCACCGATTCCATACACGGTAGAGGTTTTGGGTATCGCTCCACATACCGGCCGACATGAGGATTACTTCGGCTTGACGTGCTCTGGTTAGTGCCACACAGAGGCGCTTGGGGTTTTCAACGTGGGCAGTGGACCGCGCCTTGACCATGTCGAGGAAGACGACATCTGATTCCTGGCCCTGAGCCGTGTCAACAGTTAGTACCCGAATCCGGCTGCGCCTGGCGGCGGCATTGTTTCCAGCCAGAGGAAGCTTGTTCACAGCGGCGCGATAGCGATGCACTGCTTCTTTATATGGGGAGAGGATCATAATATCGCCAGGCAGTTTCCGGCCATCGGGATTGTCGGGTGCGAGAAACTCGTCATCATTCAGGAGACGGGTGACCTGTTGGATGACGAAATCTTGGTGCTGCGGATTCCAAAACGAGGTGCCGACTCGCTCGGCCTCGGTGCCCCTTTTGTCGCAAACGAGGAGACGGGGAACATCCAAGCCAAGGAGGGTGGCCGGCACTTGCGGCTTGGGAGCGTTGTTGATAAGCTCTTGTAGCCACGCACGAAGATGGCGAGTTGATCGGGGTAGGAGCGAGTCGCCTTGTCTTTCCGAACGCATCGCGCCTCCATAGAAGAGATCAGAGGCAAGATACTCTAAGCCGGCACGTGCGCGATGGTTGATGAGTAGCTGGTGGGAAATTGCTTCATTGACAGCTGCGCGCTCCATTGTCGATACTAAGAGCTGACTCCCGTATCCAGAAGTCGACTCAACGTAGGGCTCTGTCTGTCGATGATCCCCTGTAAAAAACCAAGCCTTTGGCTCGAAATGTGCCAGAGCGATGAGTGTGGAAAGTTCGTGAGCATGTCCACATTCATCAAAGATCAAAAGGTCCGGCTTATAGAAGCCACGAAGTAGGCGACTAGCTGTTACGGGTGTCGTGACGATAAAATCGGCTTCGCTGATCACCTCGTGGTAGAGGGGAATCAGGCGATTCCGAAGTCGCGCCAGAGCCTGGTGACGCTCCTCATCATCTCGGTTTTCGTTGCGTACGAAATTCAAGTTTTTTCGAATTGATCTGTTTTTTTTGGACATGAACACCTCAAACGCCCTCTGGTCAAGAGTTCGGGCCTTCCCCTGATCTCGGTTTGCGGGCTGGTCGTATTCTAAGGCACTTATTAGCTCCAGTTCGAGGGCGAGGAGTGACGGCGTGTGTAGAGAGTCTGCTATAAATAATAACGGTAGGGATTACTTGTGTTCTACTTACCATTTAGAAATCCTTTTGTGAAATCAGAACCCTTCAGATGATTGCGAAATTCGGCCTCATCGCCGTCGCCCGTCGGGTTCTCGCCGTCGTCAAACTCGTCAGGCTCGGTATTTGTGGACTCCTTGTTTGCCGTCTTATCCTTCTTGCGAGGGGGCATGAGCCACGACCGCATACGAATAACAATTTTGTCCTGGCCAAGCTTCTGATACATCGCCTGGACTCGATCTGCGGCATCGTCGGCACTTTTATTGATGTCAAGCAAGTAAAGCACCCTTACTCGCTCTTCACTTGATTGCGCAAGCGCCGCCATGCTGAGTGACCATGTTGTTTTGCCGGCGCCGGGGCCTATGAGCTGTCAGCTTGTGATTTCTATCTGGTGTTTCGGCATCGACATCGCGCCTCGGTAGTTGAAAGAACAGTGCCATTCTCGAGGGCAATGGACGAAGTGACGAGAAGAAATTGCGCAGATCGAAGACTCACCTCCAGGGACGAAGCAAATTCCTGCCGGTAAAGACCTGAGTCCGTGAAAAGCGGCCGCCTGGTCCACATCGAGGCCACCGAGGACCGTCTGTAGGCCATTTCGCACCTTATCTGACTTGACGAGGTTCAGATGTTCCATCTGTGGGAATTTCTGTAGCAAGTTGACGAAATTCTTCGGCTTTTCAAATCTGAGTAGGTACGAGAAAGCGTCCCGTCCGGCCTCGCTTGCTGTCCCATCTATCATGCAATCTAAAGCGTCAAGTTCCGCATTCATCGTAACATCGGACGCCTTTAGGACGAGCCGGATATTGACTGCTTGTGAGTCTTTGCGCTTCAGGTGCATGGGCATTGCTGTTCCACGAACAAGAGGTTCCACGAGGCGACCGAGCTTGCTCCGTAACTTCGGAGTCAAATCGAGTGTGAACTCAGCATGGTTATTCCATCCCCCGCCCAGGTCGAGGGTCTCGGCATTCACTCGACACCGAAAGCCAGTACGGCGGGCTTTCTTGCCCTTGTCGGAGATGGCAGCCGATTCGTCTTCGTCATCGGCACCAGACGAGTCTTCGTCGGCATCCGAGTCTTCCTCGTTGTTGTCAACGAAGACAACCGCAAAAATTTGGCCGGGCTGAGGAAGCAGCTTTCCCATGTCCCTCAGGTCCGCTCGCATGATGAACGAGCAAAACCCAGTTTTGCGGATCACCCATGCCCTGTAGACGGCGATCCTTGCATTGAACTGCTTGACAGCGGCAAGCTCGATTTCGTATTCAGCTCTAGTCGCTGCCTTATGCCGAGCTGCAAACTCCGCCGCATCAGTGAACTTGTAGAGCACACGCGGGGATGTGTAGCGCGACATCTTGGCGTCCTGAAGGTTGTTAGCAGGCAATGGGTGTACGAGGAGCAACAAAAAATCCGCCGCAAGGGCTAAGGGCATGGCTATCTTGACCAAGCTCTGGCGCCGGATAGGAATAACAGTGCCTTACCTTTCGAGATCAATTCCTCGGCGAGGAAACCCGCGTTTTGTCAGTCGCAAAGCGCGGCTCAACCGGTCTGGTTCTGGCTTCTGGGATCGGTGCGCAGAAAAGCCGGTTAAGAAAGCGCCAAAGGCCTTGATCAAAAGGCGAGCGGTCGCCAAAGAAGACACAGGTGTGTCAGAAGCAGGCACGCTGCCTTCCGGTGTTGATTCTTGTGGAAAATTCCCGTGTCCAGGAAGAGGAAGGCTGCCTCCCAAGAACGAAAAGGCTACGTAGAAGGTGGGGATTGATAGCACTTAAATAATTCGGTTCTGGAAGGTAAAGGAAGGAACTACCATAGTGCTTCCCTCCCGGTCTTTTGTGTACGCTGCCGAGACTCAACATTGTCGGCTTCCTACGACTCACCAATAACCTGGCAATACACTGATTGCCATCAAGCATTGCCAGGGCCCTACCTAGACACAATCCAGCGACGGGCTCAGTTAAGGGGCCGTGAACGGCGAGATAGCAAAGAGACGAAACGTTTTGCCAAAAAAGAGAAAGTCATGCATGTAATATTTCCCAGCCCCTGCCCAACCCTGAATTCATGTTTGTACAATTACATAGGTGCCTTCCACAAGGAATTAATTTGCTTCTTCTGCACCTATAATGACGTTAGTATGTGTTGCTGTTGAGGGTTTCAGTTTGATGTGGCAGGAACTTACCAATGGCTTCAAACCCAACACTCCCGCTGTAATAAGGAGTACAGTTCCAAGAAGCGTCACTTTGTTGAAACCCTTTCCGAGGATATCAAAGAGGAAGCTCGGTGCGACCCGCGTCCCGAACACATCGATGCCGAAAGCAAACACCAAGCTCGTACTTTCTACAATGGCAGGGGATACGATGATGGTGTTGACACCAACAACATCTCGTTCGTGGGTGATAATAGTCTTGGGATCAATTTCAATGGATGGCTGGTACCTCATCAAGCCTTCCTCCGCCTCAGCCGGGGTTGGGTCGTGGCCAACGGGACGTCGAGGCTCGAGGAACATGCGGGGAAGGCCGACGATACCGTGCAGCTCAGGCAGATAGGCAAGGATGTGGCGAGAGCTGATACCTTGTCTGGTTTGGGTGACCTTCAGAGCTGAGATGGGGGCGTTGAGGATATATGTTTGAGAGACAACAGACGGGGGCGACGGGCCCTCGGGGTTCTCAAGAGGGTCCAGAGATGAGTACTGTGTCGACTCTCCTAGAGGGCCTCTGTTATTTGCTTCGTCGCTCTCGTATAGATCAGACACAACGATCTGGTATCCCTTGAGCGACTGTGCCGTATCATCACGGAGAGTGTACTGGCCAAAGAACGAGCACACGAACCAGTTCTCAGCCATGGCGCACTCGATGGTCTTCTCAGTATCGACTCCGTCGTATCTCGAGGCAGACAGGACCTGGCCCGAGATAGTATCCAAGAGGTAGACGGACAGTGTCTGGGCCTTGTCGTTGACCGCAGCGAGAACGATGGTATTTGGGTTCAGGTACTTGTACTTGACGGTACGGTCGCCCAAAACACGGCCAATTGAAGCAATGGGCTCGTGAGCCGGACGAGTGGCGATGTTGACAACCCGCAGTTCCTTTGGAGGCGAAAACACCCACGAGGTTGACTCGTGCGAGCTTGACCCATTGGAGATAAACACGACACCCTTCAGTTCACCGTCGGATCCTCGCGTCACGATGGTCTGCTTGGGAGCCTGGTCAGATGGTAGGGCACCAACCTCACCATTCACGCCAATAGGGATGAGCCGCTGGCCAGACACCGTGTCCACAATGGCGGCGCTCTGTACTGATCGCTGCGGCCCAGGGGCGACTGCTTCGACTACCTTGCCAGTATCGGCTTCGAGAACCACATGGTCACCGTTTGAGCCGAGGATCGTAACTCGGCCAGTCAATTCTTCAGCCTGGATGCCAGTGACGTTCCACGAGTCGCCCTTGGAAATCTCAAAGGCTCTCTTGCTCCACAAGATCTTGCCCTTGTTCCCGACATCGAGGCCATAGACCATTCCACGCCGGGTAGCTAGGATGGCTAGCTTATGGAAACCGAAGCTATCGCGGCTCAATTTCCCCTCCTTGACGGGCACCTCAGTGCCGAGAATGCTGCCAATGAGCCTCGATTGAACCGTGTTGAGGTACGCAGGAAGGTGTTGCAAGTCGTCAATGTGGCGTCTGACTCTGTGGATGTAGGCTGCCAACGGATTGCTGTGTGCTTCTTGCTCGAGTGACTTGACCAATTCCTCATTCTCAGGGATCTCAGCAAAGGTGGCAGCAACAGCTCCACTCATTCCCTCGGGGCGACTCCAGGCAGTTTCGCCGTTACGGACCAAAGTCCACTCATCGGTGTTTGTGACAGCTGCCGTCCGAACCGCGAAGTTATTTGCCTGGGTAGACTTCTTGACAACCTCAGAAACGCCATGGACAGCGCTTGCTTTCGAAGTCTTGGAGTCCAGAGGCCAACGAGCTAGTACGCCGTGGGATGCCGAAGAAAGAAGAATGACCTCATCGTCAGTGATGCGAGTGAAGTACACATTGGCTCCATCCGAGCTCGTCGAAAACGCGCCGGGCCCAGAAAGCGAGGGGAGGTCATAGGCCTTTTCAATAACGTTGGTCTTGAGGTTGATGTGATACACATCGGCGCGGTTGCCGGTAGATGTCCTGCTGTGAACCAGGAAGTGCGGTTCCGACTGCACCAAGTGGGGGGCATGGATTTCAACAGAAACAGTCCCCGGCGTCAGCGCAAACTCCTGTCGGCTCTTGGTCCCCAGTACGTTCACAAGCAGCTTGCTATGCGACATGTCCGCCCAGGCAACAATAGGGGCGGCTGAGTTTGCCCCGACGAACATGACATCCTCCTTCCCATGAACATCGCTCTTGGTCCCAACAACCACATCATCCAACCTCTTCCCGGTAAGCGTGTCGAGAACCGAAACCTTGAGTTGATACGCCGCCGGGGAGCCGCGTAGGCTGATAGAAAACACCTTCTCGACGTTGGTGCTGACCTGGAGCGGCACATCCTTAGCCGTGTCTCTATGCTCCCACACCACGCTCCCGTCGGCGCCGCTTAGACGCCGCAACACCGTCGCGCCCTCCTCCTCGTGCAGCACCAGCACATCCTTTCTATCCTTCTCGGTCATCTCCATGACCTCCAAATCTCTGACCTCTCCTGGGAACTCCGCCCAGAACTTATTCCTCCCAGACACAGCATCCCACGCATGTACAGCCGACCCCAGCGCACTGGCAACCCAGTTCTCGCCCTCGCCAGCACGCGCAAAGCCCCCGCCATGAACAGCAGTACCGTTCAGTAGCTGACGCCACAGCACGGCGCCCGTGCTGGGGTTGACAGCGCCGAGCACGCCGACATCGCTGAGGGTATATAGCAAGCTCGCCTTGTCGTCGCGCCTGGGGCGGTGGAAGAAGGTAGTCTCTCGCTGCGGGAGGCCGAGCAGCTCGTAGTGGTAGTCTGTGTGGCCGACCTCGTCCTGGAAGACGGCGCGCACGGCCGACGGCAAGGCGAGGAGGAGGAGGGTTGTCAGCTGGGGGGGCAGCATGGTCGATTAGGTATCGGTATTCGTCGCGCTGCTGCGCTGTGCGGTGATAGTCTTTAGCAACCGCCAAAAGCGAGCGCTGCGATGGAATTCCGTTTCGGTGCAGTGGGCTAACGCGCGTCTTTATCCATTCCCATGTAGTGCTGTAGCTGCGCAGAATCGTCAGGCTATCGCAATTGATGTGTCGCAAATTAGTCGAACATTCCAAGCGGAGGAAAGCTTGAGCTAGCCCGTCAACGTTCGACATGGGTAATTTGGGATGACGTTGGAACAAGCTCCCATGGGGGGGGGCACCTGGTGCCAGCTGGCAGGTCGAACAATCGCCCACCTTGGCAAGACTTTGTTGACATTTCCCCAAAGATAGGGGCCGATCACGACAGAGTCGCCCAGTCAATTGCCTTATATGTTACCATAATGCTCGCTATATGCTACGATATACTGTCTAAATATGATTGTTAGGGAATGTTGAACTAGATTCTCAACTGAATATGGGGTATCACAACAACACATGCAACCGCCATCACCGCATTTGCGGTATGCGCAGCCTCGATTCTGCCATTTCGTCTGTGGGCTTTGGGGCTTTGGCCGGGATACAATTCCACGAGCATCCCCTGCGCAAAAACGGAACCCATGATTCCGTAGGATTCCGCACAACCCTCGGGCACTCCTGAACTCCATTGCTGGCTCCAAACTGCACCTTTGTAGGGCACAACTCCCGGAATTCAATCCACTCCGTAACCGGGTTCAGTGTGTTCCTGCCACACACACAACACGACCGACCGCCAAGCTGATGCGCCTTTAGTGCGCGCTCAAAGATGGCCTTGTGCCCAGGACGGAGAGAGTTATTCGCGGTACAGTCCTCAATGGCCTCCTTTATCGCCGTCGGGTCTGGGTAGCGAACAGCGGCGCGGAGGACGAGATTGAACAGTGATGGCGCACCGACTGGCTCGAACTTTTGACTGCCAGTGGGCGCCGAAGCAGAAACACCAATGGGTGTTGACAGCTCATAGAAGTCTTCCAGCTCGAGTTTCCTCTCCTCCGGTGTCAACTGCATATCGGGGTCGGGAAGCTCAAAGTCGGAGTGGATAACACGCGCGCTGTCGGAGAACTGTATTGGAGTTCGCGCTCGCAACAGGGATGTTGTGCCCTCCCAGAGGCCCTCATATTTTGGCGCAGGGTTATGCTTGAACGACATCTCGTATTCCTCGGCGCCCCAAATGCAGTAGTCTTCCACCTTAGGTTGATAGAACGGGTTTGGATGCACTTGTACGTCGCAGAGCGTGCTGCCTCCTTTCATTAAATCAAGAAGCTCGGCAGGAAGGAACCGCAGCGAGTTCTGAGCAACATTGAGAGTTTGTAGGTGTTTGAGCGAGGCCAGCGCCGGGGGGATTTGCGTCAGCCGATTGCCTCGAAGGCTGAGAACCGTCAGATGTTCGATGTTGACAATCGCGGCAGGGAACTGTTTCAGCCAATTGCTAGATAGGTACAGCTTTATCTCAGGATCCCGCTGCACAAATGCTACATCCTTGGTGACAACTGGTATGGGCGCAATTTGGTTAATAAATTCCAGGATCGAATCAGAGATTGTCTCCAGTGCCATTTGACTAGAGAAAGATTAGTATTTAAGTTCCATGGAGGTTGGAATGGCGAAACATACTTTAAGTCCACCTCTTCCTTGCCCTCTTCAATACACTTGTGGATGCAGTTCTGGGCGTGGCGCTCTTGGATAGTGAACCTGGAAGAAACGGTTGGCGAGGAGAGTTTTGAGGGTGTAAAGACCTTCGAGGGACGCAGCTCCAGCTCCGAGTATTCATCGATGTCGGTGGAATCATCCTGGCCCATCCAGACGCCACTGTCGAGCTGTCTTCGGAGCTGCCGCTGCCGCTGCTGCTGCGGCTGCGACTTGGGCATAGGACGCCGTGGCTCGTCCCCAACTGCGGAGTCAGACGACGCAGGCTGCTGGTCAAACCACGACCCCACGTACCGCTTCTTACGCCGGACGCCGTGGATGTAGTTGTCCAACGCCGGGTCGTCGTCGCTTGAGAAAACGGCCGGATCGCTCGATGTCGAGAGCATAGACGCAGAACCGAACGCCATCCTTGCGCGCTTCCTGCCCTTCGTAAATAACGCTGGAGTAGCGCTGCTGGGCCCCGGCAGGCGTGGTAAAGTTGGTTCTTCGGCCATTTTCAGGACGTGACGCGAAAACGTAAACACGTCGTCATTGAGGGGCTTCGGGAACAAATCGGTTACATTCACACCCTCGGGCGATTTGGGGAAATTATATTCCTAGGATTGGAGGCGGGATAGACCTTCCAGCTTCGGATGAAGTGAGAAGAAAGATGGGAGCGAAGATTGAGGAGTAAAATACCAGCAGGAGGGCTGGGAAAAAGAAAGGAGGAAGCACAAGTCGCGTCGCGTACTAAACACCATTCGCGAATCCCCTCCGCGTCCGAAATACCCCACAGTAGACTCCCGCCTGATCGTGTGATCCGTGCCGCTTGTACCCTGCAAGTTTCTCGCTAAAGTGCCACGAAGTGACCTGAGCACTGCCTTAGTGGTCCCAAGGACCTGGCACCACTTCCCAGGCGTGCCAGGCAGCATTACTCTACCAACCTCGGGACTTGGATCCTCGCCCCAGCAGTCCGATCTTCCTTTCGGTGTCGGCTACAAATACTGTACTTTGACTACAGGTTCATATCCATTCAGGATATACACGCATGCTTTTCAATTTGAAATTTCGCACGTCCCATAAAATCTGGCATGTATGGAAATATTGGGTTCAGGCATCTGCAGCGAATCTGAACGCCTAAAAGGTATTTCCCGAGGTCTTTGACCAAATCCCAACGACATGGCCGCAATGGCCAAAACGCCTTTCCCAAATCAGCTGCGCCACCAACCTCCTCCGTGCTGCCTACCTATCAACCCATCCCCGCTAGCCCTTAATCAACCGTGATGATCTCGGCCTTTTTCCTGAATGTCGGCGGTCTCTGAAACTGGTGTCTGGCCGCAGCCGGCCACGGTGCTTTTGCAGACCCGTTGGTCGACATCCCGGTTCTGGTGGGTGTGCGTGGGCCTGGCAGCTGGCCCGGCGATGAGACTTGCGCCCGGCCCGTTTTCGGTGTCCATGGCGAGATCAGACCGCCGGCGGGTTTCTTTCCAGCCGGCGTCCTTGGAGGCTTGGCAGCTAACTCATCTGTGATGCGGGCGAGCTCTTGAATTTCATCATCGTCCAAATCGTCAAAGCTTCCATAGTCGGGGGTCTTGCTCTTCGCCCGCCTCACGGATCTCTCGACCTGATCCGCCACTTCAAGGAGGTCGTCGTCGTCGAGGCCGCAGTCAAACTCGTCGCTGTCTTCCGCCTGTATAGCCGGAGTCGCGGTGGGATTCCTCCCTTTCGTCTTTTTGCTGGTCTCCGGGGTTGGGTAGAAGACAGGCAACGTGCTGAGGGGGGTACGGGGTGGCGCCACATCTTCCGTGAGGTTTATGGCCGTGAGAGCCCTTGATGCGCCGCCGCCCGTGGCCGCCGCAGAGGGCAATTGCTGGGATACTCCTTTCGCCTGGAGAGGGCCTGTTGTTGGTATTCTGCGAAGCCATTGCGATGTGCTTGCAACTGGGTTGCCGGCACGGTTTTGATGAGCTGTCTTTGAAGAAATGGGCTGGCCGAGATCGTCTGCCCTTTCATTGGCGATGTTGGCTGTGGCCTTGGGAGCAAGCGCAAAGCTCGAGACAGGGCGCGAGGTGGGAATCAGGGATGCCTTTTGGGTATCCAACGACCTGGTACTTGGCTTGAAGGCCGGTTCGCTGACATCATTTCCCGGAGTGTGAACAGTTGCCGGGCCAGGAGAAGATGCCGGGCTCAGAATCGAGGGGGACCTGCGAAGAGGCCTTGACATTTGAGGAACTGGGGACTTGCGAAGATGCGATGGCTTGTCAGCAGCTGTTGATTTGCGAATGGGCGATGCGATCGGACCTAGTGGCGAGGACCTGGTTCCCCGCGGAGTCGGTTTCGACTTTCCGATGTCCCTTCGATAGTTGCAAGGACGTTCTGGAGCGTCTTTCCGCTCACACTCAAGGTGCCGCACCTTGTAGTTGAAGACACTTTCGGGCATCTCAACCAGGTTACCTTTGCGGCACTGGGGACAGTTGCCTTGCCTCATCGGAGTCGCATTACCGGTCTCAATGACGGCGTCTCCGGGTATCGCCTCGAAATAATCACAATTTCGGTCCTTGTTACTGCACCAGAACTTTCTTTTCCCCGCGTGTTCACCACTCCAAGGAGGGAACCTATCCAGGATTCTGTGTCCAAATTCACACTTCGGACACCAGCCATGCTTGGGGGTCTGTCGCGCAAGTGATGGCTTGCCTCTTTGTCGTCCACCTGTTTGCTTTTGTGGAGTCTGTGGTCCTAACATTTCCGGCTTTTCGTACTGCTGAGCTTGACTTCTCGATCGGCCCTGGATTGAATACCGGATCAAGAGAGGACCTGGATAGCCATTAGCCATCGTGTACAGCAACACAGATGTTGGTGCTGGGGGCTTACGGCACGGCGTTTTCTGTTCCTTGTATGAGAGGGCTGATAGGAAGGTACAGGTGATAACCCGGGAGCTATGAGTGCTGTGACCTGAATGAGGACACCCGCCAACCACACATTGACTGCTGTGCCGTAGAGGTAACTCGGGTCGGTTGTGTGATTATTTCGACTGAGCGACAGGAATTCCACTGGGACCGGGCTGCCCGATCAGTAACAAAGCTGCCGCCGAGAAAAAAGCACCATGAGAGGATCTCAAAACATTTGCCGCCCCTTGAGGTGCTGCTCTTGTCAGTTATGTGAAGCAGAGAGAAGAAGGCCTGGAAGCAACTGTGGAAATCCTGCGTGGGTGTTGATGTTCGCCAGTCGTTCGATTGGGAAAGAGCGCTCAGGTGCTGTTGGAAGCGATGAAAACCGCCCCCGCAGAAGGAACGGCGGGGTGATAGATTTGTTTGTTTCTCAAGATCACCAGGGCTTTGTTTGAAACGAAATCCACGTAGAATAAGTTGGGGCCTGGTTAAGCAGTGTGAGGGCGAGAAGTTAACGAGGTTGAGGCTAAGGTTAAGCGTTATGCTATTGGGGCCAGCATACCTGAGCAGAAAATGTGTCCAATTTCCCGGGGATGGCCGACTTCTGGATTTTATATTGGAGTCCTGCAGCAAGTGCTTACCTTGGCTGGCGGTTTGTTGACCAAGTTAAGTCGAGCGATCCTCAGACTCGGGCTGGATGTAGGACGGTCGAGTGTTTGCTGCTGCGGGTAGCCACTTAACGCAAGACTCCAACCACTCCAGCATCAATGGAATTGCGGCAGATGCTAAATGGAAATATTAGAGCATTTCGAGATGCGTCGACGCTTGTCATTGAAGCTGACATGGGAACCTCCGCTTCACCTTGAGGTCCGCGGTCCCAACCCCTCAAGTTTCCCCCACAACTCACTAGTCCCTTGGACCCCTATTCGTGGCACGACAGTCACTGAGCACTCACTGAGCACCCCACTTCTAGATTTCCTTCCTTTTCTGCTACTGTGGCAGTTTTACTTGAGGATCTGGAACCGGGTCCTGCGATTTAGTACGATTGACGAGATCTAGCTAGTAGATCAATGCCAAATATATTCCCAAGAGCAACAGCATTACTAAGCCTTCAATTTATTTAGCGCCAATGTCTTCGTTGGGAGGGGACGCCAGCCTTGTCATTGGACAAAGTCAGACTGTCTCTTCCTCTTTCGATCTCAAAATGTCTGTTTCCCCTTGCGGCAACTTCATCTACATCTATAAGCAACCAGTACACTCAGCCCGAAGTTGTTCCTCAGGTGTCAAAACTGCGTCGGTAAAGCAATGATCGTCTGATGGCTGTCAGAGGGACAGCCCAGCTGATCACTGTCTGGGTCGGTCTGGGCGTGCAATGCACCCCATCTCAATCCCAGTCGTCATCATCGTTCTGCTTTGGCCGGTCGGAGCTGCTCCGTATTCCCTTGTTTGTGATCCTTTCCTCCTCAGCATCCTCAGCCTCTCTCATTCTCTTCATTATCCTCATGTCATTATCCCTGACTGCGCCGACTTCGATGAGAAGCTTGTCAATTTCAGACATGCCCATCTTCACTCCCCCAACCGTCATGAGCGTCACGATTTGTTTCACAATATCGCCCTTATTGTAGACCAGGATTGTGGGACAGTTCTTCTCGGGGTAGCCCTCAATTGCTTGTGAAGCCCGCATCTCGCAAAACTTGACATCGCCGTACTCTTGTGCTGCTTGTCGCCAAAGCTCCGTCAACACTCGAGATTCAATGTTTCCAGCCGATGATGTGAGGTTGACAAGCACCGGTCCTTCCTGCGATGCTTCGGTGACTGCGCGTGAATATTCCGGCTTTGTTATTGGGTACACACTGCCGTACTTTGACTTCTTCTGGAGTGAGGTCAGCTCCCTGAGTCGCCGCTGTCGGTACTGCTCCAGGAATGCTTCGTCCTCCTCATCCTCAAGCTCATCCAGCTCATCAAGGTCCTTTCCCTCTAGCCTGTTCTCGTGCGCCAGACGCCGGGCTTCATTGATGGCCTCCTCAATCATCGGCGTCGGGCTTGGGGGCTTCTCCGGAATAACGCCATGCTTCCGCAGAATGTCGTTCCTAGAGGTCTCGTGAGCACGATTGAGAGTGGAAAGAAGAGCTGATTCTTCCAAGCCTACCATTCGGTATCGGCATTTGGATCGTCGATAGGGACTGCTATCCGCTGGTCTGCAGGTGTCGCCATCGTGAGAACTGGCCAAGGACCAACAGAGCGTGTGAAGAAAGGCTCAGGTAGAGTATTGCTGCAAAGAGGAAACACTCAGCCAAACAGTTGTATTTTCTCGCCGTCTATGAGAGCAGTTAAATGCCAGATCGTTAGCTGGTTGCCTAACCATTGCACCAGGCCTGGCCGCTCACTTACTTGAGCCCGCGCGTCCCCGAGGTACACTGCCCCGCATCCCCACCACTGGCCGGAGCTCACTCTCCAACAGCTCAGGACACGGTGCCCCACACAGGCAGCTGGGTCCGTGCATATCAGCTCCTGATTGGCCAGGAGGTCGAGCCCTAACTAACCACCCGCTCAGTCAGGCAAATTCCTCACAACCACGGAAAATTTGCCCCGAACTTTTGAATCTCGTTGCTAGGCCTCGCAGAACCTCCCCTCTTTCCGACATCACCACGAGCGAAAATCTGCCGCCGACCATCCCCAGATTTCTCCGACTACACAAAGCTCGTCGCTCGTCGTCGATCATCACTCTCATAATCAGTCAAGATGGTAAGACCTTGCCGTCCTCGATTCAACCGTGCTGTAGCCGCTGCAATGTCCCACCCCGCCGAGACGACCGCATTCTGCATCGACATCGACATCGCCTCCAGACGCTAGATGGATGTTGTAATCCCGAAATCACGACGACAAGCGATGGCCGAGATGTTACGATGGCGGAATGCGGAATCTCGTGGGGTGTGATTGAAGGGGCACATAACGTTGATGATCGTTGGACGACGACGCTGACGACGAATTTTTAAAGGTTCTCGCCGTTGACCTCCTCAACCCCAGCGCTGCTGCCGAGGCTCGCAAGCACAAGCTCAAGGTACGACCCCCTCCGGACTTACGACACCACAGACCGTGGCGATGGCTTGTGGATATTAACGATGCAACTTTAGACCCTCGTGCCCGCACCCCGATCCTTCTTCATGGACGTGAAGTGCCCCGGCTGCTTCACGATCACCACCGTCTTCTCCCACGCCCAGACCGTTGTCATCTGCCAAGGATGCACGACCGTCCTTTGCCAGCCCACCGGTGGCAAGGCTAGACTCACTGAGGGCTGCTCTTTCCGCAGGAAGTAGAGGATTCGCGTCTGCTTTCCTTCTTCGGCATATTGGCGTGGTAATGGGGAACATCTTGGTATCTGGGAGACTTTTTTGAGTCGGGCGTCTAAACAGATTCGATCAATCAATTCCACGGGTAGAAGATGGATTTACCAAAAGTCACCTCGCACCAGAAAAACGGAGCGCGTTTTGGGTCCGGATATCCTTGCATCACCGCCGTTTTCCGCCTTCGATCTGCGCTGCTTGACGTCGTCTTTTGCTGTACAGGCAGGACATACTGCATGGGTGGATAGTTGGCACTGGCATCTCACAAGTATTTAGACCGGTCTGCCATGGGCGGGTGGTAGTCCAACTAAATGCGAGGACGTGGACCGATGAGCATCGCCAGAACTGAAATGGTAGAAGGGGGTAGACACTGATTGCGATGAATTCACGATGTCCACGAACTGACGAGGTGTGGCTTCGAACTCGGTGACAAGTGTGATCCCAGACAAGTGTCTAGCATAAATCTTGCATGTTGAACCTATAACGCCTGATAAAGTTGAAGGGTGTAGATAGTCTTTACAATTACTCTGGTAAAGCGACGGACCATCAACTACCCTGAGGGGTCCTGTGCTTGGTAGATATACCCAGTAGTGACAAAGAGAGAACCCCTCCCTTTCTAGGTAATGTACAGTGAATAATGGAGAAGGTCAAAGATCCTTATAGCAACTGATAACTGATCGTCTGCCCGAATATGTGCCAACTTGGGGAAACGTACTGAAGTGGCGTGGCGATTATTGCATGAGGGTGAGTCGTGGCACTTGACATATTCTCCAATGCATGCGGCATGAATAATCCAACGTTCCAACGCAATAATACAAGCCCATTTGAATGTAAATCTAGAAGACCTGAGCCTAATGCTCTCAAAAACCTTTCACATATACCAAATTTTAATGGCGTCAACTGCACAGGAGCCTCAGAGCCGCGGAGGTAACGGTGCCAAGAAGCCTTAGGTGCATTCAAGAGTTGACTGTCGCGCCAAAACACGGTCCTCGTCGCGACGTCCATTGACCCCACACGGCAGTCATCCCGGATCCGACACCAGCCTCCTTTGACCCTGGCAATCTCCCCAGTCAATCGTTCGTCACCACCACTTGCTGCTGAGAAGGGCCCACTCTCTGCTTCAAGTGGTTTCTTGAATCTGCGAAATAACCCCTAGCAGAAAAGCATTCTGAACCATCCGCACTTGCAATGTCCGGCCCAAGGACAAAGCGTCAGTTCGCTGGCGCATCAAGCGATCCTGCCCAACGCCAGATCACCACTTTCTTCAGCAAGGCGGACTGTTCAACCTCCGCTTCAAATGCCGTCGCTTCGTCCACAACTACCCCGCTAAACGGACCCGCGATCCCGGCCCACGTCCAAGCCAGTCTCCTGAACGTGGGGATGCGGGTGCGGAAGAGCGTGAACGAGGGCTACAAGACAGACCCGTCCGCTGGCAGCGCCTTCGCCCTGTGGTCCGACCCCGCCTCCGATGCCACACCCGTCACATCAACACCGAATGCACCTTTCTATTCCGCCCCTGCTCGCGAGCTTGTGCCCTTTTGCGGAATCAACAGAGTTGGCGGCCTGTCCGTACAGCCCCTCACGACAATCCACGACGACAGCCCACCCTTCTTCACTGCCGCGATAAGCAGCCAGGAGTCCAACTCGAGCGTCACCTCCGCCACAGCCGCAATGGAGACTTCCGCCGCCGCCAACCGCAAGCGGTCATACGTCGAGGAGGAGGAGGGCAATGACGACACCAACATCAGCGCTCATCACGGCAACCCCTGGCGTGAGTGGCTCGACGGGGAGATCAGCCCACACAGCGTCGCGCCAGCGGGCTGGGGAAACGCACGTACGATGGCAATCCCAAAAACACGAAGCCGGAAGAGTATCACAGCCACTGGCCCACCTTCCTCGCTTGCCGGTCTGGGCCAGGAGAACATGGTTCTGGACGACTTCGATGAGGCTCCGTTCTTGAGCTTTGGGGCGGGAAATGGTGAAGCTGGGGACATGGATGTGGAGTAATATGTGTATACCCAGTTTCCTTTGTCCCCTCCAGCTTACATGAGCCCGGTGCGGCGCCCTGGGTCTATGTTCCTTTTACCGGAGGCAATGTCTTTGCATTTAGCACGGAGTTTTGGAGCCCCGTCTTTCAAGGGGCAACGGCGGGGAGGTCATCATACCATATTGGGGAAGCTAAATGGAAAGTATAAGGCGGTTTTTATTATTTGTTTGATACAGGACCCCGGAGTGCGACATACGCCACGGAGGAAAACAACAGGGTGCTACAATAATGGTTTTTATCGCGGAGGCCAACCAATCTGGTCATAGTTCTTGAGGGCTGCTACGAGCCCTTAGCAAGGAATACCCCGAATAGACAAACTCAGAAATATATGGCAATTTTACAAAGCAGGAAAAGGATCTCGGAATTCCAGAAGATCTCTCTGCCCGTAAAACTCACCAGCGACAGTCAGAATCATGTTGAGTGTCGCTCTCGTATTGTCGCGAGCTCTCGCGGTATCTAGCCCGGCCTCTTCTTCATCGTCGTCATTGGTTGCCAAATCCTTGCCTTTTGATTCAGCAGGGATTTCATCCTGGGTGCCATGATCCTCAAGGCGTGCAAGGAGACGTGCCTTCGCCGCTGCAATGTCAGCCTGGATATCTCTGGGAGCAGATGATGTGTCGGACACTTCCCCTTCGTCGAGATCCATGTCGATCTCGCCTCCGTCGTCCACGTCTGTGTGTGTTGCAGGTTGGGGGTCTGTATCAGCTGGAAGATTGGATGAGGTGTTCGGCTCGCTGCTTCCGGGATCAGGGGGTGAGACATCCACGCCAACTTCATCCTGGTCGTTGACCTCCACGTCGTCGAGGAAAGCGTCACCTTCAACTTCGGGCTCAATCTCCTCGCCTTCAAGGTCGTCCTCCACTTCATCTATCAGGGCCTCCATGTGAGCGATGGTGACCATCATCAACACTGCTCGCTTGCCCAGCTCACGGATCCATCCAATCTCGGTGTAATCCATCTCACCGCGGTCAGGAAGCCTCGCAAGAAGGGCCCAAATCCACCGGCTTGTCCGCTCTCTAAGCTCATGACCACGCCGAATGAATTTGCCCCCTAGGATTACCCGAAGTAATTTGAGGGCGTTTCGCCGGTCCATCGCGGCGATCTGTACCGGCAGCGGGTCAGTGTGGCGGATACGGTGGTTCCATACCCGGAAAGTCCAGCTCCTCGCCCCAAAACCTCCCACCTCTGTGCCGTGATCTTTGTCGAGGGCCGCTACGAGTTCTGACGGAGGGTCAGTATGGAGCTGGGCCCGAAGAACCTCGAATTGGGAGCCGAGGGCGCCAAAGTATGCTGCGCGCAAGGCCCTATCTGCGGCTGCCGCCTCCTTCTCAGGGTCCCATTCTCCATCTTCGCATTCGCCATCATCCGAAGCTCCAGGGTCGGGTGCTGCCGTGTACGCACCGTCGTAATAGTAGCCCCTCGAGTCGCCCACGCCGTCGTCGTATATCGACCGGTCAACGCCAGCGAGATAGGGTGGTAGCTCGGGACCAGCTTTCGGGGCAACTAAGAGATGTGGGATTCCGCTTGCTTCTTGTCTGCAATACTTACCATGTCAGCTTATCTGCTCTGCGGAATGAAGGAATGGTTGTTTAGCACGATGATGATTACAAGGAAATGCGGTAGGAGAGATGAGAGTTATGCTTACCGAACCGATTTAAGATACGCCAGGGCGTCAGCCTCATCTTCAAACTCAAGATCATCGTCGGAGTTGTATGCCGGGTGGTCGAGACTCGGGAAGACAGAGCGTTGGCCGTAAGTGGCGTCAGTCTTTGGCTCTGGAATCTTTGGTTTCGCCGGCGGCTGATCTCGGCGTCGCTTGCTTGAAGGCTCTTGGATTTCGCCTTCGACATCGGCGTTATCACGCTTCGGCCCCATATCAGCGGCCATTGGATTGTGGCTAGATGGGTGAACGTCAACTGTTGTGGTGTGTTGGACACAGAACCGGCGCGTCAACAAAATAAATTGCCAAGGGTTAGGGTGATACGCTGATAAGATAGGGCTGAAGGTCCAACAGCTGCCCCGCCATTGATTTGGGGTGCCCCTCACCAGCTCTCGTGTGTCAGGCCGGGACAGTCTGGTAAATATCGAGTCACTTGCAATTGACTCACATCTCCCCACAAACGACGTCTCTCACGAACGTACGGCACTCAAGACAACAATTCGCAAACACCACAGCATCAATATGTCCGAACCGGCAGCCAACGCTCCCCCTCCCCCTTCGGAGCCGCCTGTTGAAGCGGGCGAGGACGGCGCCTCTACGTCGAAGAAGGCAGCTAAGAAGGCCGAGGCCAAGGCAAAGAAGGAGGCCGAGAAGGCACGTCGCGCCGCCGAGCGAGCAGCTACCACGGGTGCGTCCAGCAGCGCGGCCGCGACTGAGGATTTGGCCACCGATAACTACGGCAATGAAACCGCGGAGACCAAATTCTCGGCCGATGCCGTCGATATCCACCTCAAGACTCTGGGCGAGGAACATGTCGGCAAGCTCGTCCAGCTCCGCGGATGGATCCAGAATAGCCGTATGCAGGGCGCCAAAATGGTCTTCGTTGAGATCCGGGAGGAGGGAAACTGGGCCATCCAAGGCATTGCCGCAGCCAACCCCGAGGGGACGCCTGTCAGTCGCCAGATGGCCAAGTGGATCGGCGCCGTCAATCTTGAGAGCTTTGTCATTGTTGAGGGCACCATCCAGAAGCCTCTCGAGGATGTGAAGTCATGCAGGGTCTCAAAATACGAGTTGCACATTCTCAAGTTCTTCATCCACGCCGCTGCCCCGGCCGCCTTGGGTCTCACACTCGCAGCCGCCAACCGGCCGATTGCCAACTTCAGCGATGAGGAAGTACCAGTAGAGGAAGGCGTCGAGAAGCTCAGCCTTGCACCAGGCGCTGAGCCAGCGGGTATTCCAGCAGCAACAATGCTTACCCACCTGGATAATATTTCCATGTACTTTTACCCTTTGGGGCTCTATCCGACTGTCGCTAACGCAGCTCGCTCAAAGGCATAAGAGGGCCCCCGTCCAACAGGCCATCGCCGACATTCGGATCGAAGTCAAGGATCTTTTCCGCTCATATCTTAAACAGCACGGATTCAAGGAAGTAAGTTGTATCTTCGCAAGTGGCGTTTTCAAATTGATGTGCTAACGTCTCCTAGTGTATGTTATCACTTCCACTTACACGATTGGGCGCTTTGCTAACGCTAACTCTCCATAGTTGAGCCGCCTTGTAAGTTACTCTTTCATTTTAATTTTCGAGACATTCATTAATTGCATACTATTTTGATAAGGCCTCATCGGTGCTGCCTCTGAGGGAGGAGCCAACGTCTTTCGCCTCCCATACTTCAACACCGAGGCTTTCCTAGCGCAGTCTCCCCAGTTTTATAAGCAAATCGAGATTGCTGGCGGCAGAAAGCGTGTCTTCTGTATCGGACCTGTTTTCAGGGCCGAGAACTCGAACACCCCGAGACATATGACTGAGGTGGGTTGATCCCAGCACTTGCTTCTTCTATGATGTCTAACAAAAAGCCATAGTTCACGGGACTGGATTTGGAAATGGAGACGACACGTGATTATCACGAGGCTCTTCATATGCTTGAAGGCGTCTTGCTTCACATTTTCCGCGGCCTCAAGGAGCGGTGTGCAGCTGAAATCGAGCTGGTTCGCGCAGTGTATCCATCGGAAGACTTCCTATTGCCTGAGCCGGGGAAGGAAGTCAGACTTACCTTCGCAGAGGGACAGAAGCTTCTCCGTGAGGAAGGCCCCGAGGAGTACCGGAACGTAAGTGACGATGAGGATATGAGTACACCGCAGGAGAAGGCTCTTGGTGCTCTCATCAAAAAGAAGTTCAACACCGACTTCTACGTCCTGGACAAGTTCCCCGAGGGCGCTCGTCCGTTTTATGCCAAGGAGGACCCCAAGAACCCCAAAGTTACCAACGCCTATGATTTCTTTATGCGGTATGTCAACGCTCCGGTGTCTTGGGAACCAATAGCCATCAACTGACATCTACCAATAGCGGACAAGAAATTCTCAGCGGAGGTCAGCGTATCCACGATCCGGCAGAACTAGAGGCACGGATGCGCAAGAAAGGTGTTGACCCGTCCAGCCCTGGGTTGAAGGAGGTATGAAGTTACTGTTCACTGAACGCTCTCTCAGGTGGATTGGGTATTCTTGGAGCAGAGTTTTACTAACATACGCCATTAGTACGTCGACATTTTCAGGACAGTTGGAGTTCCCGCCCATAGCGGCGGAGGTATTGGACTAGATCGGGTTGTGGCTTGGTACCTGAATCTTCCTTCCGTCCACTTGGCAGCGTACTACCCTCGCACACCCAAGAGATTGACTCCTTGATGGGGCCCCAAAGGATTGCACTCGGCCGACAAGGTGGGAAAGCACATAGAATCTTTCTGGTGTGTGAGCGAGCGGACTGATTACTGCTGCAGGAGCGTATGGTAGACCGATAATTCAAAATCCCAGAGACTTGGACAAATAATGCCCCTCTGGGAATTGTGAGACTGTACAGAGGGCAACTAAAGTTCACAGACAGCGTGTGAGGTTACGTTGGAACTGAGTGTATAGTATGGGGTTTATCAGAGTCAAGAATATCTGAACAAAAACCCACCCCACTCAAGATCAATAAGATTACCTGATACACAAAGACCCAATCTACTGTCCGCCGTGATGTGAAGCCCGACGGCAAGTCAAGGTTGTTTACAACATGCGTGGCATATATAAGGCTGTAAGTTTCCAACATCACCCGCTGCCGTGGTTTATACTCTCCAGAGTGCAGCCGCGCCTCGTGGTTGTGGTCCGTGATTAATGTTGCCGCTGAAGTAGACTACCTCGGCCGGGAGGAAGTCCCAACAATTAAGGTACCAGTAGGGTGCCCCCTCTGGTTGTGCCTGCCAACAGAGCCTACACGGAGAAAGCAACAGAGGAACGACATCAAACACACCTACCGTTCCTGAGCTGCACAGACGCCTGCCCACCAGGCCGTAAATACATAATGAAACTGCCGACACTGGAACATCTTGGACTTCCAGAGCCCGACATATAGCACCGCACCAGTCTTGACGCATATCATCAACAGTCTTAACGTATATCATCAACTGACCACGAAAATGTTGCCGCCACCAAGCTGGGTGGTCGTGCCAGCCGCTGCTGCGGCGACAACCACTCTCGAAGGGGGGGTCATAAGTCTAGCAGCGACATCAGGCTCAGACTCAAGCGTCTCGCCCTGTACAGCACCGGCCGCACCTCCGGCCACAGCACCGGCCACACCTCCGAACACACCTACGGGCGCCACGGCATTTCCAGCACCAGCAACACACGTCTGGCTCCCCAGCACCAACGCTAACATGGACTACGGCGAGCCACCCTGTGAGAAACGGGGCTGCTTGGTATGTCTCACAAAACACCACGCCTCCTCCGCAGTATACGAACTCTTTCCCACGGCACCCACTCCCACGTTTCCCTACCCTCAACCAGACCAGTACCATATCCATCCACCGGGGGAATCCGAGGTTCCCGCAACTTCGAAACCAGGACAGCCTCACCTTGGCGCCGTCAACAATCCAGCGTCCTCTTCATCCCGCCGTATTCACCCGCAGACTCCTCTCATACCGGTTGTGACGCCGCAAGGCCCATTGCAAGTCCCTGCTCCCCTCTTTCGTGAGCCCTACGCTCTCGCGATCACCGTAAACCACCCGCTAACCGCAGTCGCCGACCCAACAGCATCCCTCACAGATGCCTACAAAAGTTCGCCGACAGGAACGTCACCCTCGCGCCGGATCTGCTTCCCCCGTGCACTCTCAGGTCCGAGCCAGACATGGGCCTTAGCCCAGTGGACTTCATCGCCGCCGGCCTTGCGGGCGTCAAGCGTACCCCCGGAACAGCAGCGTTCGCAGCCGAGCAAAGCTATGCCAGATTCCCGCCTTCTGCAGTTGACGACCCCGGTCCAATGTATATCTCACGTCCAGGCTGCCACACCCTTGCCAACTCAAAAGTGTACCGCTTCAAAGACTCACAAAACGTTTGGTTCGTGAAAACATACCTCCATCCTTCCGTCTCTTCTGCTCCCCCTTCTTCTCGCGGTGGCTTGGATAGATGGTGGTATCATCCGACACCGCGGATGGAGAAGGCGAGCCACACAGCGGGAACCGGGCTGGATGCTTGCTGACACTGTAAAATTTGCGCATAGGACGGGAGCCGGAAAGGACGAGAATCGCACGAAACGACCGCCTCACTCTTCGTCATAGGATGACGCCAAGTCTGTCAGGCGGCAGGCTTCATTGTACAAATCGGTCAAGAAACCGAATTGGGTTTCATTGGGGAAGCTGATGGCTAAGCTTGAGGAGATACGCCAAGAGCGTGAGAGAAAATTGGCGATGCCTGGCTTGGAGGAGGTGCACGACACAAATGACGCGTCGGGCATGATGGGCGACTCGGGTCAGCAGGGCGACATTGAAGATTGTGGGGGTTGCTGTGTTCTCTGAGTCTGTTCGCGCGTTCTATCTATCTTTAATCCGATTGAATCGGTCCTTATAAGTTAACAGCGTAAAGCGAAAGCGGTTCGCCAACGCGGCCTCCACAGGCAGAAATAATGTTATTTTGGTGCCAGATGGCTTCATTATCAAACATCTCACATTGCCGATTGAGTCCTACACGCACTATCTGAAGTCCCTTTACATGCTGTACACCCGAGCACTATCAGTGTCAACACCCCATGACCATATAACTCCAACCCTAAAACAATGCCGTACATACATCAGTGCTAGATGCGATGTCCAGGTCCTGCAAAAAAAAAACTCAAAGTAGAAGAGAGAGGACACAGATTTGAAACTAGTCGGGAACGGTGTCCAGAAAGGTTCGCCGACTGTAATTATATTAAGGAAGGGCAAGACAGCGAAAACTGCCCTGTAGTTGGAGCTCGAATCCAGTGCTGACCGAGTTCTATGTGAACTTGGATTATCGTGCCAATGTGTATTGATCCCCTTACAGACCATGGTATCGTTCGAAAAAGCCACCCATAACCAGTGTCGTATAGGGTTCGAGGTGCTCAGCGAGGATTGTCCTAATCACACATAGAGAGAGGGCTTTAGTGTCTTCGAATATGGATGGAGGACAGGAATATCGTTCGACCAGGATATATCCCAAATCACAGCAAAGAAGGCCCGACTTTCTCCGACCCACAGCCGAATAGGTTGATGTGGTAGTCCCCGCGGGCGGCACAACCCAACAACATCCGATGAGGATGGAAAGCAGTGGCGGTGATCGGCATGCCCTTATGACCCTGTAGAAAACTTGAGTAAGGTTCCAACCTGGATAGCTCGTGGCCATCGAAGTCGAAGACCTTGACCAGATGCGCGGATGTGCCACTGTCAAGAAACGGGTTAGCTTCAGGATACCGCGGTGGTGGATATGAACAACTTACACTGCAAACACTGGGAGGTGTTCGTGCGTGCTCGCCGTTCTCAGTACATCTTTAGTGGTGAGCAGCGTTTTGAGCGGGTTGTCCAAGCGAATGTCCCAGAGGCGGACTTTGCCGTTTCGGCTCGCCGACACGAGCTCTCTCTGCCCGCCACGCTGCATGTGTACCGATCTCACCCACTGTTTACTATCATCCTTCCATTTGCGGATCATGGTATCCTGTGGCTTCATTCTGGTGTCAAATACCCGGATGGCACCGTCCCCAAACCCTGCGACAAAGACGTTGCCTGTCATTTGATCAGACGTCAGCGATGTCACGCACGAGCCGGATCGGGCAGGGATTTCATGGGTGCACATCTCATGGCCAGCATTCCAAATACGGATGACGCGCTCGTCACCCGCCACCAGCACCTGTCCGTTCACTTGCTGCCAGTCGAAGACCATGCCCGAATTGACATTAGAGGGAACCATATGCGTTAACGCACGCCAGGCCGATGCGAGCTCCACTGTTTCCTCGCTATCGTAGTTGCGGTAGATGCGTAAGACACCGTCCGATGACCCAGTCATCAGCAAGGCCTGGTCATCCTCATTGATAAACTTCATGTCTGAGATTTTGGAACCTTCAGGATTTCCGTTGGAGAAACGGCTCTTGCGGCTGTTTTGCTTCCAGTCCCAGACATTAACGGTGTTTCCGTCATCGGCCACGGCAACATAGTTCTCAAATTGGTGGAAGGTCATCTTGGCTGGCTGGGCGCCGTTGTTGATAGTTCCGATCTGGCTGTTCCACTTATGAGTCCTTGCGTGCGTCTTCTGTGGCTGCGTCTCCCTCAGTACCGCTTCATTGCGTGATCGGCGCCATAACCGCTCGTTGTACTCATGACTTCCAGGTTCATCGGCCTCAGGGGCCTTCATCTGCGGCTCCCGGAAGTATTCAATCGACCAGTCCAGGAAAGTGCTGGTTAAAGGAAGTGTAGGCAGTGCTGTGAGACTGCGCTCCTTATATCCGTTGCAAGAGGGCTCGTTGGCAACGTGGTAGTTGGCTGGTGATGTAGCCTGGTCATGCTGCTCGGGTGGTGCCGCATCGAGACTTGGTCCCTTTCGACTGCGGTGCGACATCGTCCTCTGAAACCCGGGGGATGCGGGGGGGGTTGAAAGGTTTGAGGCGCCATCCGCGCCCATGAGCGGGCCAAAGAGGTAACTAGCCGTGCGCTTTAGGAGACCTGGTGACGGCATCGGCTGCGCGATGACCGTGTGGGTTCCCATAACACTTGTTCTCTGGCTCATATCACCACGGGTCACCTTCCTAGCGCGCCGCACGATGTCGTCCATAAGATTTTGTGCTTGTGTGCCAACAGCTGAGTTGACGAGCGCATAGTGGACGTAGTCGACAATGATGGTCGCGTCTCGTTGGACTTCTGGTTGCGGATCAACGCTTAGAATATTGATATGCTTCCAGCAGGCGGCAAAGACAGAATCGTGGGCAACACCATAGGCTGTTGGCTTGATAGTACCATCCTCTTGGCGATTTTCTGGTCTCGCATAATGGAGTCCCATCTTGTGATCTTGGCCATCTTCCGGTGGCGGGACTGAAAGATATTCTTTCTCCTCAAGCAGTTGCTCGTAGGCAGCAACGAGGAATTTGCTCTCGTAACGTAGAACAAAGTGTGAGAGGAATACCAAAAGCTCTTTTCGAACGATTGGGCTGCCATCGTTAGACAGTTCGAGCATGGTCCATGCAATCCCTTCCTCGATCCTTGCAACCTCATCTGTCAGCTCCGGAATTCCGAGAAAAGTGGTCAAGGCGTGTGCCATAGCTGCCCGGACCTCAGGGGATATGTCCTTAATCAAGAAAGAAAGCTTCAAATGAGCGTTTTCCCTGATACCCCGCCACTTACCCTCAGGCAGATCCTGCCAAAGTTGGCTGATGCAGAGGCATGACCACTGTCGAAGTAGGGGGTTCTCGGGGTGAGTAATATGTTGCAGACAGTATGTCATTATGTCTGTCGAGTTGCATACGATTTGACCAGGCTTGTAATTTTTGCAGAGCATGGCCAAGATGAATGCGCACATCGCTTTGTGCTCATCCAGAACCACAACACCAACGACGGGGAAGGTTTCCTGGGGCTTCATGATTGCTGCGAAGTAGTTGTACCCACTGTCCTTGATGAGATCGGACTGGCAGGAGATATCAACAGCCAGGACTCGGGTCCATATGAAAACCATAACAGGTTTTAACTCCTGGGCAGCAGACTGGAGCAGCTTCAGGACATAGGGGAAAATCCCAATGCTGAGAGCAAGTTGGACAGCCCATGGGCCAAGGTCCAAGAACCGCCCAAGGAGGATCAGAGCTCGAAGCCTATGCTGCTGGCTAAGCAGAACTTGGAGGACGACTGGAAGCTGATCGGGAGGCTTTTGCGACATTGCGTCTCCCCTGGTCAAATAAATCTCGAAAGCGGTGAGCTGTTCAGTGAAGAAGGTCGAGTTGACGTATTCGTACTCGAGACCCTCATTTTCTTTCTTCTCCAGCATGGGGAGCTGTTGGAGGGCCATATCGACAGCCAGGTCCCAACTCTCCCAGAGAGGGTGTTGACGGGTATTAGGTAGCTCGGGGTAAGATTGGGGATGGCAGTTATACACGGGCATGATGCGTTGCGCAAGCAGAAAGTTGCGAAACAAGGCCGCCACTGAAAAGGTCATGTTAGCTAACTCTATTCGGTTTTTAAAACGGTCGCAAACGTATGTGGAAGTTCCTCACCCATTAGATCTTGCCTGAAGAATTTGCGGAATAAATGACGAGGCAGGGTAGTCCACGCAATAGTGTCGGTAATCGCTGTAAAGATCCAGTTCAGCTCTCCTAGAGGAGTTCTTCGCTCCTGCAAACGACCGCCGAGTTTCTTTGCCCTGTCAGGCGTAAGATTCGTTTTGAGTGGATTTTGTAAAACGAAGAACCAAAGCGCCATTTCGATAGGGGTGGTCAAGCAACAAGTAAAGAGATCGGCTGGCAGCAGGGGGTTGGTTGGCAGGTTTTCCTTTACATTGCAGGCTGCTAGGTGAATGTAGGGCCGGAAGCTCATCTTCTCGTAGTTTGGGTCCCTGAGCGCATTCTCTTCCTCCTCTTGCTCGTGTTTCTCCACGAACCGGTGGTAATTGTTTAGGATATTGCCCGCCTCAGAGCAGTCCCACACAAATATCGTGGGTGCTTGGAGCCAGTGCTGGAGATCATAGAGCGAGACAGGGATATACTGTGTGTAGTTTCTGTTAAACACCCAGATCTCTCCTGATGCAGTGGGTTTGGGGACGCCATGGCCATTGTAATGGAAGAGAACTCGCTCGTCCTTAGCGTTTCTCCTCAACGAAATGCTGAACTTTTTGGTTTCCTCAATTGAGGGGTCCAAATACTGCTTGTAACGGGTGCGGATGGCAAGTGTCTCATACTGGGCTTGCAGAGCCTTGCCGATGTTCTCAAGGGCCTTGGTCACCGGAGGGATTGTCGGGTCTTGCCAGGCCTCAAACTTGGCACCGGGGGTCGTCCGAAGCTGGTCGGGAGGCTCAACTCCTATGTTGAGACAGATGGCTATCGCCGCAGACACAGTCTTGAGGCGGTCTCGCATGCGCCAGTCTTGAATCTCAAACGCAGGCGACTTCGGTTTCCCAGTCGAATCGTGCCTCTTGTCGGTGAAATACATGTACCAGTTCTAAATTTGGTCAGTGAAACAGGCTCACGGAAATAAACACAAGGGTCCTCTAAAGGCAGCGTGTAGCCGAACACTACCAATGGCTTTCTGATGAGACTCACATTTGCAAGCTGAGAGATAATATCCTCAGACTGATAATGGTCCTCAAACCCATGCCTCGCGCCCCACTCGTAGTACTCCTCGTCGATCCTATCAACCTCGTCGTGGTCGTGGCGCAAACCGTGTTCGCTCTGTGACCTCATAAGCGGCGGCTTTGCCGGTCGCGCGGGGACGGAATCTTGTTCGTCATCCTCACTGGCCGTACGGTTGCTGAAACTTGAAATTTGATTCTGCTCGTTCCCGGGTGCACTTGATGGTCGGTCGGATGGAGGGACTGGGGATTCTGGGAGCCGTCGACCATTAGTAGCAGGCGGAACTTTCGCAGCAGCTAACTTGGAGGGTAATTCGGTTCCAGGGACTGCCTGCGCTTCGATAGGTTGGCCACGGAAATGCGACATGTCGAGGGGGGTGTGACGCGACCGAGGACCAGGGCGGCCCGATGGTGGCGCTGGGGACGAGGAGGAAGGCATTCTGGGACTGGAAGCGCTTTGCCGGGGGTCGAATTGCGCCGGCTGGGGGCCATGCAGAGAAATGGCTGTGGCTGTCATGCTGGATCTATACAATCATGGTTGACGCGATGGCGCGACGCGGTGGGCGACGACGACAAAGTGTTGGTATGCGGTGTGCGATCGGTGCACGTTGGTGATTGACGGTCAGACCGTCTTTTCTCGGTGCGTCGTGAGACTCGACTGCTTCTGCCTTCAAGCAGTCAGTTTAGTCTATGCTGTCAGATTGGCACGAATGCCACAGACATGTGCGCGACCTGGAAGTAGGCAGAGCCGGCAGTAACCTCAAATCTCAACGGGTGAGAGATGGGGCCCAATGCGGAGGTGAGGAAAGCTGAGCAGGTGCCAACGCTGGAGCTGTCTGGAACTCAGACGCAAGGTAGGACAACTCTCAGCCTCATCGGGAAGCTGTCTTTGGGTTGCCCCACCATCCAGATAGTATCACGTGAGTCGTCACGTGGAGATAGCACACAATGACATTGGCCCCTGAGTGGTGAAGCTTGAGCAGGTGTTCACCGGAAAAGGAGGTTGGCGAAAAGGGGGGGCCCAAAAGGGTGTGCTGGAAGAGCGGCGCCTTACCGATGCAACAACTGCCCGTTCAGCGCTTATGCGCTTATAACACGGGCAGCGAGGGCGCTGAACGACCCGCGCAATACATACATTTCAGCATTTGTGACGGCCAGGGGGTAGGTAGGTATCATGGTGTGAAGAGGGAGTTTCTCGGAACATTGCTCCTAGGTGCCGTGTCAATGAACGCACCTCTTTGAACCTTCACAGATGTGAGCGAAACTTTTTTCTTCTTTCAATTCCGTCATCCTGAGAGAATTATACAAAGCGGGCAAACAAATGAAGCTGGATGTGATGAAAGTGATAGCTCCTGAAAGGCCGCCCAGCCTTACGAAATACTACATTCTTCTTTACCTGAGAGAACGACAACCCCTCGTTGGCCGCTGGAGGCACCCCATGAGCCGTGCGGCGGGAGCTTGGAAACATGAAACATCCAAGACTGGAAGGGTGAGCAGGGGTTAAAAATGGGTAAGCAGAGGCGGCGGTAACCGCCTAACAACTTGATATGACGCTCTAACCGGTTTTGGCACAGCATTAGCCTCTGACACCTTTCTTCAGCCGCTAGGCCTGCTGCAGGTGCAATGGATGCTGGGCTCACCAATGTGGCAATGCGACCGTTGATTTGGTGAGAAATTCGTGGATGAAAGTTTCTTGCTGGCGCACGTCTTATTTGAGTACAGCTTCAGGGGTTGGAGAATCGGGCGCCGCCCCTGGGTTCCGACAGCATCGCCGCCCAGGTAAGCTTAAGGCACAAATGTAGCCCGATACGGGGCCTTCCCGACAGCGCCGCATCAGACTGAGGATATTATCTTTTTTTGTCTAGATTTCGCAAGGTCCTGAATGGACCGCAAATTGTATATGTAGCATGTGCTACCTACCTATGATTCGCATCGACAAGCGGGTCTTTGCAGACCGTCCAGAACTTGGCTTCAAGAATGGGCCCTGCTGCAGGTACTGATCGGGGGGCTTTGTCTGCACCATGCTAACGAAGTCCCTCAACCTTTCACCTCGTTCCATGGCCCACATCACATCGACCAAGCAGCACTTAGGGTAACAGCAAATACTGGTCTGTGAGGTGCCTAGTGCGGTCGCACGACTTCATCCATGGTTAGAAAAGGAAAGAAGTGACACCGTGAACCTGATTGGGGCACCTGCAATCCGCTGATCATCAGAACTAAAAGCCTCTAGCTGCCCTCCATGGGCTGCGCTTGGCATGGACAATGTGCTGGAGCGGCCGCGTCGTCAATTATATCAACTTAACAGGGTGTTGGTTCGGTTTCCGAGAGCGAGAGCATCGATGCCCTGGATGCCCCAGCCAAGCAAGAACTGGAAAAAGAACGAAGGCTTGGTGGGTGGTCGGAGAAAGTGACAGGACCACGCCGGGATTGGCCGGCTGGAGACAGGGCGGGAAGCGCATGCAGACGAAAGTGATGCCCCTTTCGCAATCGATTTGTTCTCCAGTCGCTTCGCTGCTGGCTCCACTGGCCCCCTCTAACCCCGGTCGCTGTCGCAGAACACCTTGCCCGTACAGAGTACCCAAGTGTGTTGCATTTTCGTCCAAGTTCAATCTTGTATTCTGCCCATTGCATCACGCACCGGCGCCTTCAATTCATGCGACTTGTTGGTCTCCACGACAGCGACGTATTATTGCATCGACCAAACGTCCCGTTTCCATCGCTGCGCCGCTTGCTGTATTTGTTTTGCCTGCGAGCAGGGTTCTCGTCTGAGGCTGCTCCTTTGGGGGCGCTCGTTCCGTGACAGGGTCCCCCCAAAAATTCGAGAGGTCGAACAGAAAGTCGAACCGCTCTGTCGCTCGTCTCCACCGATGCTTCCCCAGCCATCGACATCGATTCCCTCGCCGACCTCCACTCGTCCCCTCGTTCCGGCCGCCCGCTAAACGTCGTCTTCCCGCTCCTGCACGCTCCCGCGCGCCCCCCGACGGCTCTCTCGGTCAATTGAGCGTGTGGCAACGGCGACCCTGTGAGACTGCGAAAACCGTCGAACATCACAGCGCTACTGCAATCTGCGAGACGTACGGCCTTGTCTCCCCGCTAGGGGCTCTAGGAGGGAATCATGGCCTTTCTGTTTAAGTCGAAAAAGAACCAGGACAGGGCGCTCGCCAGTCGAGATGGGCCTCCGTCCTCGGGTGGGTCATCGATCCAGAGCGCCGCCGCGCGCGTCCGAGAAGAAAAGGGCTCTCGGTCGACGCCGACTGGCAGTCTGAACTCGTTGGATAACGAGGGTAGCATGGGCAGTCCGGATCAAAACTACTCTCGCCAGCGAGGTCAGAGCCTGGAGCAGACACAGCAAGGTCCGCCCCAGCTGCAACAACAGCAACCGCCATCAAGCGACCTTCCAGTAAGCTCACCTTCCGGTGCCAATTGTTTTCGCATGCCGCGATTTGACGGCGGTCGTGGATGTTATCTGACATGCTTATGTGCAGTTTCGCAATGGCGCTGCCTCCCAAGCACAGCCTGGAAATCCGAATTCTTCGTTGTATCCATGGTCGCAACGGCGGTTGACGTACACCTCGTCGCATCCTAGTCCGTTTCCTCGATATGGGGCTGCTGTCAACTCTGTTTCATCCAAAGAAGGTGATATTTATGTAATGGGCGGCCTCATCAATAGCTCGACAGTCAAGGGCGACTTATGGTTAATTGAGGCTGGCTCAAGCATGGCTTGCTATCCTCTTGCAACAACCGCTGAAGGGCCAGGCCCAAGGGTTGGCCATTCCAGTCTACTAGTTGGAAATGCCTTCATTGTCTACGGCGGAGATACCAAGATCGAGGAGACCGATGTGCTTGACGAAACCCTTTACCTTCTGAATACATGTAAGGACCCCACGACTGGGCTATTTTGCGCGACAACTATGCTGACAGCTCGTAGCCACAAGGCAATGGTCCCGAGCCTTGCCTGCAGGGCCACGGCCCGATGGTCGATATGGACATTCTCTCAACATCTTGGGATCTAAGATCTACGTGTTTGGTGGTCAAGTGGAAGGATACTTCATGAACGATCTGGCAGCCTTTGACTTGAATCAATTACAGATGCCGAATAACCGCTGGGAGATGCTTATTCAAAACAGCGACAGTGCAGGTCCCCAGCAGGGGAAGATTCCTCCAGCAAGGACAAATCATTCGATGATAACGTACAACGACAAGATGTATCTGTGAGTAGATCAGTCAACGTCGAATTGGAATGTGAGGCTTACTTGCATAGCTTTGGTGGAACCAACGGGTTTCAGTGGTTTAACGATGTCTGGTGCTATGACCCGAGCACAAATTTGTGGGCTCAACTGGATTGTATAGGATACATTCCCGTTCCACGAGAGGGCCACGCCGCGGCTATAGTTGACGATGTTATGTACATCTTCGGAGGCCGAACTGAAGATGGGGCGGATTTGGGCGACCTAGCTGCCTTCCGCATTTCTTCACGCCGTTGGTACACCTTTCAGAACATGGGGCCGTCGCCCTCGCCACGGTCTGGCCACAGCATGACAGCAGTTGGTAAAACCGTTGTGGTTGTAGGAGGTGAGCCTAGCTCCGCAGCGACTGCCGTGAGCGACTTGGGTCTGGTTTACTGCTTGGACACGACGAAGATTAGGTATCCGAATGATTCCCAAGCTAGTACGAATGGACAAAAGGCCCCAGCAGGGACCAGACGACCTAGCGATCCTACGACTCAAAATATAGCTCGAACTTTACCGTCTCGAGATGGCTCAAACGGCCCGCCCGATACCAAACGATTAATTGGAGCCCCTCGAGAAGCCGGTCAAGTCCCAGGTGTCGTTGGAGCAAGCGGCCCTAATGGATTCAGGGGGGCAACGCCTGAGGTAGGCCCACCCAATGGGATACCGAACGGCATTTCGAAACTGCCCAGGTCAACGGTCCCTGCACCGGGGCCTTCGGGGCCTCCGCCGCAGGGCCAGCCACCGAAGCCAATGGTAAATACGGCACCTACCCGGTCAAGGAACGCATCTATGGAACGGGGCGATGTCCGACAAGGCTCTCCAGGTCAATCCCCGATTGCACAACAGAATGTGCCCTTCAAGGAATTAGATTCCGCAGTTGTCGAAAGGCGCGGCCCTTTAGCAAGACCCGGTCCAAAAGCAGCAGAGGTTGTTGCTGCCGACACAACCAAGCCGAAGACAGCGAAGCCATCTCGTGGCCCAACTCCCGTTGACACCCCAACTGAACAGGCCCCGAAGCAAGCTCCAAATCGACCTGCCTCCCCCCCTCCCCCGACCCGTCAAAATAGCAACCCACTTTCCAGGAGGTCCTCAGCCAGAAACTCGCAAACTGTTGCCATACTCAAGGAACTCGACTCGGCCAGAAACCGCAACGCATGGTACGCTTCTGAGCTGGAACTGGCGCGGAAGGCAGGCTATGTGCCGAACACGTCATTAAGCCCGTTACTGGACAGCCGATCTGCTGAGACGTTTGACGACGACGACAAGCCTCTTATCGAGGCCCTTCTTGCGATGCGCGCCGAGCTTGCGAACGTACAGATCTCAGTCGATAAGCAAGCCGTTCTCGCTGCGAAACAAATCGCCGAGGCCGAAAAGCAGCGAGACGCGGCGATCCAAGAAGCTATCTATGCAAAGGCAAGGCTGGCCGCGCAAACAGGAGGCAGTGCTGCGAGCACGCCGCAACTCGAGCGCGCTGCGGATGTGGATGATCGTGTAGCTGAGCTAAACCGAAAACTCGCCGCTGCACTCAACACGCAAAAAGAGCTCCAGTCTCACTTGGAACGCCTGAGTGCTGAAGTTGAGGCTGAGAGGAGGGCAAGGAAGTTGGCGGATGATACCGTGAATGCATCTCAGAAGAGGATGGCGGAATTGGAAGCCTACAAGCAGCAGAACTCATCGGACACTGAGCGACTCAAGGCAGAATTACACATGGCTCAGCGAGAGGCTCGCGAGCAATCCATTGCGGCCGCCGAGGCCGTTGCTGCAGCACAAATGCTACGGGTCGAAAAGGACGACCTCGAGCACAGGCTCAGCGAAGCCGTCGGGAGCTCGAAGGAACATGTGGAGACCTTCCAGTCTCTGCGGGGAGCGGTGGCAGCTTCGGCCGACACGAAGGGATTGCTAGAACGGAAGCTGGAGGAGGAGCGGGCATTGAGGGAGAAGGTCGAACTTAAACTCAGCAAACTGAAGAGTGAGCATGAAGCACGCACAGCGGAACTCGTAGCAGCGACGCAGCGACTGAGGGACGCAGAAGAGCTGGCAGAGCAGCATGCAAATGAGGCGCGGCTACATCGCCAGGCCGTGTTGAGCGGGCTTGACAGAATGTCCACCAAGGATGTTTCCAAGCCGAACAAAGCTGACTCTGACCGCATCGTTGCTCTTCAAAGTCAGCTTGCTGCTGCCAACATCCTCGTGAAGAAATACCAACACGAGGCAGACAGCGCGGCCGACAAATTACGGGGCGCCGAAGAGCGCATTGCCGGCTTGGAAGCCTACCAGGAGCAGGCCAGCCGGGAGGGTGTGACGATCCGCAGGCAACTCCAAAATGCTTTGCGGGAGACGCAATCACTTCAAGCCGCCAACTCTGACCTGAGTAATCAGCTCGCAAAACAGCAGCTTGAGACGAATGCGATTTCGGTTCAACATAACACCCTCAAGGATATCCTCGCGGAACGAGGTATCTCCCCCACCTCGGCTGGTGCCCGCTCGAGGAGCATCAATAATAGCCCTCGGGAAGGTTCTCCGGAGCAGCTGCGCCTCCGGGAACTCGAGCAGCAGCTCAACGCTTCTCATGTCGCGCATGAGCAGACCAAGGTTGTTGCGCAGCAACAAGCTCAGGAGGCGGATGCAACATACCGCGAAAAGCTCTCACAGCTCGAGAACGATTACCAATCTGCTGTCCACTACGTCAAGGGCACGGAAAAAATGCTCAAGCAGCTTAAGGAGCAACTGTCACGGTACAAGACCGAAACCTCCCGCCTCAAAGAGCAGGTGGTCGAGCTGGAGGATAAGCTCGAAGCACAGACGGCCGCAGCGAACGGAGCCCCAGGCGATTGGGAAGCTCAACGCCAAAACCTGCAGGGACAAATCGCCAAGCTTCAGGGAGAACTGCAAAAGTCTGCGTCCCAACTCGAGAAGCAAGTTCAAGTCATCCGTCAGGAACTTGCCGAAAGTCGACGTGACCGTGACTCGGCCGTGCGGATCACCGAGGAGGCAAATCGCCGCCTCGACGCTTCGAAGAAGGAGTTGGAGCAGCTGCAGCAAGAGAACGATTTACTCGAACAGCGCGCTCTCGAGGCAGAGCAAAAGGTCGGCTCATATCTTGACCAGATGGAGCTGAGCGTAGACAACTATCGGCGACAGAGTCGACAGGTGGGCCCCGAAGCAGCCGCCGCCGTGAGCAATACGCTGGCCGGCACGAACGGTTTGGGCCATATTCGACAAGAATCTAGCGAGACGGAAAGCGTATATGGCGGCGGCGTGGGCGATGCGAGGAACAGCACGGCGCTGGACAACCTAGCCAATGAGCTCGAGATGCTCCGCACTCACTGGGAAGCAACAAACAAAAACTACCGGCTGAGCAACACGTTCGACTTTGAGTCCCATCCGGTGCCAAAGAGGGACGATCGTGCGAGCCTCGGGCTGAGTGGGAGTTTAGCAGATTGGAGGAAGCGGCTCGACGATGACCATCCGGAAGCGCCCGGTAACGCCAAGTGATTGAGCAACAAGGGCTTGGAAAGTTGCGAAAGAAAAGCGACGAACTCTAATGTTTTGATGATGTCGAAGCTGGGAGGAAGGGAGGAATTGGAAACCCGACTCTCGCTTCCGTGTTCTACCACACTGTAATATTCTTCCTCACGGTGAATCCCGCTACAGTGCGGGTGCTTTTTTCTGGAAAGTTTTCATGGTCGTGGTGTTCAAGTTTGATTCGGTCTAGGTTGTATCCTACACTGAGTTTTCGGCGGTTGCCTTCTTTGTTCTATTCTGTCGTTTGGGCGCCTTTTTTTTGGGGTGGTTTCTTGCGGGCGCGCATAATTCATCTGGAATGTGTCTTCTTTTTTCTCTTTCATGTTTTGTTTTTTCTCCTGTATCTGACGGGTTGATGAAAATGTGAGAGTGAGAGGAATTGCTTTTCCAACCTGGTTGGAAAGATTATCTTTGTTGATAGTATTGGGGTCAGAGTTAACAGTTGGGTGGAGGATGGATGGAAACGAAATCAACGATGAGCCAATACCGCAATGTTGTATCCTTCTGTTAATTGAGGTGATGTGGAGTTACCTGTGGAGTTTCCTGTTAAGCTGTCCTGTGTTTGCCTGGGAAGTTGGGATCCTCTTTACACGATACTGGCTGGCTTGTAGACGGGTGCACGGCCTTCAGTTTGCGATTCAATCCAAACCAACAGTTACGAATATTCGAGGGTTTAGTTGACCGTAAATCCATCCATCAAAGGCGGAGAACGGAGTGTAGGATCACGTTGGAACAGCTCTCCGGCCGAAGAGCGTTTCATTTTCCCAGACCAAAGTCTTGCTATCTTCGCTGAGTGAACTCTGAGGAATCATCGTGGTGTGTTTCAACGGTGAAGCCCCTGGGGCGGCCCAACGGGAGCGGCCCAATCATATGCTGTTGCCGCGCCTCCCAGGAATGTGTGGGCGCTGCCTGTAATCCATGTGTTGCCGTTGAGGCTTCCGTTTTCTGACTGGTTGGCCGCGCCTCGCCTGGCCGCAGCATCCACCAATGATAGCTCAGTACACGGGCCTGAAATTTGTCCCCACTCCCAGTGCCCCGCGTACCAGCTGCTGGATCGCGAGGTCAACTCTTGACGATAAATACTTTCGTGCCCTCGTCCCTCACCACCGTTCTGCCTTTCCTCCCACTCATTCGTTTCTTCTGGCTTCACGTATCTTAACCAATGGCAAAAAAGCCGCACTCAAGCCCAGACCCGCAACGTAATACAACGCAACATAACTCACCATCCTCGACGCCGGCATTGGAGGGACCGATCAAACTCTTCAGCGCGAGTCTCGCAAGTCTTTCGAATTTGAACCGTACTCTCCCCGATCTACTACTTTAGGACGTACGCTTGACTGAGTTCGAGATCCGCAGACTGGGAGTAGAAAACTAGCGTCCTAGCGAGCAGCAAGCGCCTCAATTCTATGACGCTCGCGACAAAGTCAGGGCAGGCAAATCGCCGCCCAACGGAGCTGCGAGCTGAGCATGGCGCTTGCCAACCGCATCAAGCAGGAGCGCTGATGCCTGGTCGAGGCCATGCCGGTCTGTCTAGGACAGGGGGGGACTCAAATTTTGGGGCTCAGACATAAACGGGTAGAGACCAAGGATCGAGACATCCATGCGAAGTATGACATCTATAAGGAGCGGAGCGTGATGAGGTGAAGACCCCCTTTCCAAGGATCTCCAACTGCTACCTCTAGCCAGAATCTAGATGCTATTCTCGGGGTCGAAGCCGGAGCCGGCACACTCGCCACGATGCCCTCACTTTAACTACTGGCCTTCGACAACGGGCTGCCGTGTTCCAGCGTCGCCGGCATCCGGAATCCCGTGGGCACGACCTAGCTAGTCTCGTTCGAGCGTATCGAGAGAGACCACTCCATCGCGGCCAGCTAACTGGCGTTTATGTCATGTATGGGCCCGCGCGACATCCCTGTGGACCTTCTCCCGCCGGCAAGGACGCAGTACAAGCAGAGAGAGGCGATTGGCAAGCTCATGGCGTATTCCTTTGTCAGTAGGACGAGCGATAACCACCTGGTTCTCAATCATCTCGTGCTTCCATGCAGGGCTGACTTCGGGGGATGGGGAGGCTGGCTGAGTGGACGAGGCGGGCCGTCGGCCATATGTGCGATACGTTCCCTAGCAATGAAGACAAAGACAGGTGTGTGTGGAGGCCGTATCTTCAACACGCGCGCATCATCCTTGCCGCCTCTGACGACGACAGCAGCGGCTCTGGAATCTCCACCCGACCTATCGGAAACCTGCCGCTTTCTTGTCATAGCCACCCTAGCACATCTGCATCTTGTCCCATACTGTTCTACGCTTCTGCTTTCGCGCCGCCTTCCTTCCACCCGCCCTTTCACCACAACTTACCGTGTGCACCAAGACGTCTGCCAGTGCATACATGACGCCCAAGCTTGAAGTCGACATCTTCCGCATCTTATAAGCCCTCGGGCTCCGACTCCACCCAGCCGACTTCCTGTTCTCGCTAACCCTCACAGGAAGCCATGGCTGACCGAACATCCTCTTCAAGGCGGGCAAAGCCCGGCGACGATGCCATCGGCCAGTTCATCATTGACCAAGAGATAGGGAAGGGCAGCTTCGCCCAGGTTTACTCTAGTCGACATAAGGTTGGTACTGCAGTCGCTCCTCTAGACATCGCTCCTTGGGTAACATTCTTATTCCACTGTAGGTCACCGGTATCCTCGTCGCCATTAAATCTGTTAAACTCGCCCGTCTTGATAAGAGGCTGAAAGAGAACCTCTAGCGAAATCAAGATTCTGAAGACGCTTCAGCATCCACACATAGTTGTTCTTCACGACTATGTTGAGTCGGCCACCTACATCAACCTTATAATGGAATACTACGAGTTGGGCAGCATTTCCCTATTTATCAAAAGGCGGGAGAGGCTAATCATAAACCCGGCAACGCACGATATCGCCCGCAAGTATCCGATCATTCCGAACTTGGGGCTAAATGAGGTTGTTACCCGCCATTTCCTGATGCAAGGCGCTGGTCTCGAAGTCCGGCGCGGAAACGGCCTCGCTGAACCCTTGGGGTTCCATCTCGCACCGTTATTCGTTTAGGAACACACCAAAGTCCCCCTCACGCACGATGCTGAGCCCTATATTACTACGCTGCCACTGTCTAAACTCCCATTGATGTAGGCCGCCGAGGAAAGGCAGGGCCCGCCCACGTTATAGGGTATATAGGGAAAAATGTTGCGGGACCAATCGTCTTCGGACACCAGAACCATTGTATGGTCAATTTGGATGGTGTCCCAACCTAGAACCTCAAAGCGCTAACAACTTATTTTTTGTATGGATCCAAGCTCTCGATTTCGAGTCAAAGCGTGTGACTTCAATTTTCTTTTTTTTTTCATACTTTAGAGTGTGGTGCCAAATTTGAAGCCCCCCGGGGGGGGGATCTCCTGCTGCAGTTTTGAATCCAGATTTAAAGCTCTTGAGCACCTGTACTCTGGGATTCTGACTCCAGCCTATGGTATGCAACCATGAATCCGGCGCCCCTTTGGAGTTCCTGAGCTGTGAAGAGACTTTAGCAGGTACTCGGTGGTCCGAGCTCTGTCTGGAGGGTGGTTGAGGGTACCGAAAAGAGTGGGTCAAGGTTAGCCAGAATTGGCACCCAGGACGGCAAAACATGAGCTTTTCCTGTAACTCCGGCCCCCAGCTGGCATTACATCAACGATGGTCGTGCTTTGGGCCAGCCAGCATCTGGTTGCCGTCTGGTAATGGTGGGTTGTGGGAGTTTGCCGAGATCTCATCTGGTCTACAGCAGTAAGGTAGGTAGGTACAACTTACCTTACTACCCACCCCAGCAAGGTGACCGGGGCGGCGGTTGTGCCGGGGGGAGGGTATTTGCTGGTGACGGATGCGTCTTTTGGGGCAGTGGTGCTCGGTGTTGATGGAGCGGGGGAGGTCGAGGATAAGGAAAAGGCGGTGGTGGAGGGGCAGACGGCGACGTGCTGGGCTGCGATATCACCGGCCACGGGGACCAGGTTTGTGACGGACGTGGCGAGGAATCGGCTGGTGGAGGTGGCGGTTCGGAATGGTGTTGGGGTTCTTGGGGAGATTGATCTGTCTGCGAACGGGGATAAGGGGCTGATTGATCTTGCGGCGGGGGGCGAGCTGGTGTATGCGTTGAGTCCGGGAGACAATGAGACTGAGGCGGCTGTGACGGTGGTGAATGTCTGGACGAGGAAGATGGTGCAGCATGCGAAGCTGAGCGGCGTGGGTGCCAATGGCAATGCCATGGGGATGGCTTTGGTGTTTTAGATTGCGCTACATACCTTTTGAGTCCCTGACCCTTATCGGAGTCGTTCCATCGAGGGCACCAGGGGCGTGATATTTCCATGTTCTCATTATTTATTACCTACTTGTCCCGTCACCCAAACACCCACCACAACTCCTCTCGCAATGCTCAACCTCAGCCAGATGCTCATCTAGTGCAACGCTCACCTATCCGCCTCATACTCCCCCTCCCCTCCCCATCCTCCTCAAGCCCCCTCCCTACACCTACTTCGCCGCAAACAAACTCATATACACCCCCCAACCCAACCCAGCCAAACTCCCCACTAAATTCCTGCTCTCCACACTCGTCAAAAACACAAAGTTCACGAGGCTCACAAACGGCCAAAACGTCCACCCGGCCTTCAAAATCCCAAAGAACTCCCTCCTCGCCTTCGCCCACACCACATTCCAATCCACCTCATCATACCTCACCGCGCCCCAAATCCCCCCAGCCACCGCCGCTCCTGACCCAGACCCTGACCCAGAATGGTGAGCCATCGCTGCGCGAATGCCATGCATGAACACGCTGAATAGAAGAGTGTTTACCGCGGCGCCGGCGGTCTGATCCAGTGCAGTCTTGATAAAGGTGTTGGCCTTGTTAAGGCGCGGCTCAACAAGGCGGCCGCGGCGGGCTTCGTCGTCGAGCTCGGCTTCGTTGCTGGCAGAGGCGGAGGCGATAGCTTCAGCGGTCGGAGTGATGTGATAGGCCGGGAAGGTGGCTTCGAGGAATT
>Ga0247758_1000231_pt1 | contig 48259 bp, 9 predicted proteins | sample UWRJL156409C4_FD_180950 | JGI IMG/M metagenome (GOLD analysis project Ga0247758, IMG submission 180950) | Plant litter microbial communities from Arlington Agricultural Research Station in Wisconsin, United States - UWRJ-L156-409C-4 | ecosystem: Environmental > Terrestrial > Plant litter >...
GTGGGGGCGGCTGTGAGGGTGAGGCGCCAGCGGAGACGGAAGGCGGCGTCGGAAAATACTACGCCGACGCCGAGGTCGACGAGGGTTGCGAAGGATGGGTATCTTCCGGGCATGTTGCAGGTCACTAATTATCGCAGGTCTGAGTAAGGTAGGTAGTTAGGTAAGTTGGTTGAAAAGAGAGTACTTGTTGCATTTGGGTAGCACTAATACTAGGTATTGTACCACAGCAGCGGGCTTGGTGTGGAGAGGGGAGCGGGGAGGCAGGGTATTTGTACTGTGTAGGGTGCCAATGACTTCTAGGTTCTACACCTTCGCCGGGGGAATAAAGACTAGGTCGTCAGGGGACCCACTGTTACTCCCTGGCAGAGAATGATCGAGAATGATCGAGAATCATAACAGTGGGCCCCTTGACGCGCTAGTCTTTAATACCCCGGCGGAGGTGTAGGTTAGATGTATAGTGGAGTGCTGCAGGTCGGGAAGTAGCGCTAGCACTGGCTGCTCTTTAAGCAAAGCTAAGCTAAGCTAAGCTCAGCCGAGTTACCTAATTTGTCGAAAAGGGGTGAGCTGAGCTAAGCCTCTAAAGGGGAGTTAGCTCGGCTTTTAACCACTCGCCATTTCAGTGCTGACATAATGGCTTTTATCTTCTCGCGCGGGGCTAAAATTGCAGTGTTAGCTCATCTATGCTAGATGATCGGTACCGCCACTGGCTCTGAACACTGATTTCGGTATTTACAGTACCTTTCTCCGCACGGGCCAGCTCCATGCGGACTTTCATTGGAGAAAGATTAAAATTGAAATTTCTGGACACTGATTTCGGTTTCTACTATTCGGTCGCTAGCGAAATCGGCTTCCGCCATTTCCGCACGGACATTTTATGCAGATAACCGCCCATACGGTGCGAATCGCACGCGGCCGAGTACCCAGACGACTAACACATATGCGGATATTGCAGTAATGCGGTATAAAGATGATTGTCATCTAAAAATGGACGAGGCATGTCAGCCAAGTGACTGATGATGATGACTTCTATGATACAATGTCAGCCGAGGCTGCGGCGCAGAGTGTGAACCCAGCACGGCCGAGTCCGATGCTAGTTGCCTTAAGAGCGCGGCCAGAGCCCTTAAGACCTCGCAGTATCCCCACCAGTTTGGCTACAGAAGAGGGCCTTGTTAAACTGTGACGAACTGATATAGATAGCGGGTATTACAGTGGTTTCCCGTTGCTAAACAAGCTTAACATGATCGTATCGTCTAGTAAAAGTTGTGTCACTTAGGCTCCGATGCCTCGGCTACATACAAATTAAAAAGCTCAGCTGGTAATACGCATAGATCTACACACCAAGATTTTTTCGACAAAGCTTAGCTTGCGCGTCGACAAATTCGAAGATCCATATCGAGACATAATTAATTAAGTCTTTAACCTCACAGTATTCTAGGAATAGCTTCAAAATGGGTCCGGGCTGTTCTGGATTTATGGCAAGCTAGGATCAGGCAAATTAACATTAATGAAGCTTATCTTTCAGCACCGTCGGACCTGGGAGCTTCTGCATAACTGGCAACGAAACTCCCTCAAGATAGTAGCTTGATTTTTATTTGTTTATCAGGGTTTTACAGTCCAGAAGTCTTTTAAGGGCCTGCTTAGAAGCCTGGTCCTCTAAATCCGGGCTCCTATCCGAGACCCGTATCTCAAACGCTATTAAGCTACATGGAGAGATTACCAGCCGATCTGGAGCAAGCTAGCTCTGTAAATAAGTTACTTGCAGTACGAAAAGGAGTTTCTATTCACTAAGACCTAGGAGTTGAGGAAGTTTGGTAAGAGCATAGAGGATACGATCAGAGAATTGGACGATACGAAGAAGCGGTTGATCCATTTTCATCGATGGTAAAAGCGAAGCCTTAAAATTCATTGCTCGACTCGTCGACAGAACGGACGAAAGAACGGATTCAAGTTGTGAAACTGGAGGCTAGCGAGAGTGACCTCAAGGAGCGACAAATGAGCACCAAACCCTTATCGAATTCACTATGGGCCTGCGATTCAAGACCTTGATTCTTAGAGATCTAACGAGTATTCTTCACGAAAATGGTCACTTCTTCCATGTTAAGTATTGGATCACCGCACGGTTTCTCGACCAGTCTTAAGCAGAGTAACCCTCCTCGATGGGGCAGTCTCACCGGGACTGACTTGAGTCTCTCAGTCAACAGCGCCAAGTTGAAACCCTCGACTCACAATGTAAACAGGTTTTAGACCCCCTAGGTCTGAACGGCTAAAAACGGTATGAAAAGATTTGAGTCCTGTCGCCTGCGTTCAGCAATCGGGTACTATTTTACCCAGATAGCCAGAAGCTTACCTCTTTAGATAGTTAGTATAGATAGTTATTATCGTAACTATAATCACTGTAAAGGACTTTAATTCCTTACGTTAATATTATATTGTTTATTTATATCTTACTATTTAAACTTACCTTTATATATTATAGTAATAACAACTTACAGTAACATTATACTCTTATCTAAGAGTGCTAACTTAATAAGCTATCTTCAGAACGCTTATAAACCTATTAACATTATGCTATACGTTTTATCTTAACTTAACCAGTCCTTTAAGTCTATACTAAGTGTAAGTTATAATATAAACTTAATTATAATATTATTACTATATTAAATTAACACTCTTATCTTTACTATTAAGCTTAATATATGCAAATTATTAGTAATTAGGTAAATATATTAACATTAGTAACTTACTAACTTAATTAAGAAATGTATTCATAGATTAATTTACTAATATCTTTACCTCTTCTTAACTATAAAGTTAAAAGCTAATTAATATTAACTTGTTACATAGTACCATTACAGTTATAATGTAATTACAGTTACAGTATATAGTAATGTAATAAAAGAAGAATAATTAAGAGTAAGAAGCTCTAGTTAACGTTCTTATACTAATGCATTTAGCTTATTAACTTTAAAGTTTTTATATAACTAAAGGGTTTGTAACTTACAGTTATATATATTACAGCTGTATATGTTATTATAATACATGTAAGCCTTTAAGAGTAATAAAGTTAGTAATACTGTAAGAGTTTTATAAAGGAGCTACCTTATATATATATAATTACATATACGTAGGCTTAAGTATAGTTATGTATAGCTAGTTAAAATATATTAATAACTTATAAGTTACGTTAAGTAATAACGTTTTTTTTTAAACCGGATTCACTTCTGCTACATATATATATAATTAATATTAAGCTTTTATAATAATTAAAGCCTTTTATAAAGTTATAATCTTAGTGTCGCAGCCTTCCCCACCAGGTTAGGCGGCACCCAATGCAGTAATCGACCCCTGTAGGTTCTGCATTACCCTTTACGTCATGGTAGCCAGCTAGTTTCACACCCCTCTCTTATTACCACCCATATCTCCATTTAAATGTATCCACTATGACGTAACAACCCCACACTGCCAAGTGGTTAGTGGAGTGTACTAATTTTAATGACTCATCTTAGTCTCCATTTGATCGTAGCTAATGTAACCCACCATTGACGTAAAAGCCCCACACTACGTAAGGACTTCTGACTAAGATAACTCTATAACTCACCTAGGCTTTCATTTAACTACATCTACCGTTGACGTACTGTAGAAATGTGACGACCCTGCAGGCCGTCACTTGGGCCGGGGCGGCCCGACGAATCCCCCGCAGAAGGAACAGTGCGGGAAGACGGTGTACACCGTCCGGGCGCACTGGGCCAGGGGTGCAAAGACCCGAAGCCCCTACGACTAATAAGGTGCTGCTTGCAGCATGCCGAGTGCTCGCATCGTGAGCAGGGGAAACCTTACAAGCAGAACGCTCGCGCAGTGTAAGGTGCTTGTATAACAAGCACTTAAAGCGCCACAAGCAAGGTATGAAGTACCTCTTAGTTAGTTAGTATAAATAGTTATAATTATACCTATAACTACTGTAAGGGACTTTAATTCCTTACATTAATATTTAATTATTTATTTATGTCCTACTATTTAAACTTACCTTTATATATTATAATAACAATAACCTACAGTAATATTAAACCCCCGTTTAAAAGTGTTAACTTAATAAACCATCTTTAAAACACCCCTTACTTATTAACGTCTTACTATACGTTCTATCTTAACCTACACCAGTCCTCTTAAGGCCTATATTAGGTGTAAGTTATAATACGATACTAACGTCACAGTTCTAAACGCTATCTATTAAATTCCCAGACACTACCTCTCTTCCACTAATATATTAACCTCTAGAAAAGGTAAAGAGCCTAAAAAGGCCTAAGCCCAGCTATAACTCCTTACTATTAATAAGTTAATAACACGCCTTAAAAAACTAAACCTTAACCAGTAGAGATTAGTTAAGGAATTTAATAAAGCCTTCCCCAGAGACATTAAAAGCCGTATTAATTTTATTAAAAAACTCTAAACTTAACTTAACGCTGTTAAGCTGGAAAATAATAACTCTAAGGGCTTATAAAAGAAACAAGTAAAACTCCCCCCACCTTTACACTTTAAGGGAGACTTTACATAGCTAAAGTCTTAGATAACTTAACTTTAAAGTTATATTACCTATTATAATAAGTAGTTCTTCAAAGAAGAAGGAAAGGTCAGGTTTACTAAAGCCTTACTAAATAAAGTAACTACTTGCTAGTATAAACCCTATATAAAGATAATTAACGACCTCTCTGTAGATAAAGTGTGTAAAGAGGCCCTTAAGACTTAGGCTCTTTTTAATAACTTTAACGTTTTCATTAACTAACTCTGGATTAAATTTAAAGAACTAAACACTTTAAGGCGGGCTAAGTAACGGCTTATAGCCTTAAAGCAGACGTCTTTAATCTTTAAGTTCTTTACACGCTTTAAGTTAAAAGTTATAAAAACTAAACTTAGTTAAGAAGTTTTAATAATATTATTCTAAAGCAGTTTAAAGGAGCACGTTATTAAAGACCTTTACTAAGAGGACTAACCGGACCGTCTTTAAGAGTTAGTTAAGATAGCTATTAAGGTTAATAATTAGTACTATAATTACTATTATTAAAAGAACTTCTAAAGGAACAGGCCCCTTACTAGCTAAGTAAGCCTAAAAAGGAGAACCAGTTAACTGTAATAGGTTACCACCCTAGGTTAATAAACATTAATATAGTGAACTGTTAAAATTAACCTAATTGCGATAAACCTTAATAGTAATAACAGTAGAAACAGCTTAAAGACCTATTATAAGTTTAATGTTTTAACTATAATAAGAAAGGCTATATAGTATAGTAATGCCCGTTACCGAAATAGGTTAAGTGGAAGCCAGTTCTAAAAGGAGAAAAACATATTAAGTTTAACTTAAGAGACGTTTATATTAAGATAATAGGTAATAAGGAAGATTATACTTAGATAAGTAAGTGTGATTTAAGAGAAGAGGAAGAAGAAGAGGAAGAACCCTAAGACGTGGTGTACCTAATCCTTAAAGGCGTCTTAAAAGAGTCAGTTATAAAGGTACAGGTCGTTACAGACTGACTTTAAGGTAAAAACTTAAAACCGCTAAAGGTGCAGGTTATAAAAGACTAACTTTAAGAAGAAATGTTCCAGTTAGCTGTTACAGGCCTTAAGAACCTTACTTTATAAGCCTAAGAATTAAGGAAGTTTAAGAAGGACCCTGACTTAAACCTTATTAAAATAGTAGAGGGAGTTGAAAAACTAGCCCTTTAGGCCACTTAAGCGGTGAAATAAGCCTTAAAAAGTGAAAAAGAGTAGGCTAAAAGAATTAAGTTAGAAAAGTAAAAGTTCTTCTTAACTATACCCCTTAAGACTTTTAAATACTTTAAACACGTTAAATAGATCAGCACCCTTACCTTTTTAAAAGAAGGATAGCTTAGATAACTACCTTGCATTAAGGCTAATATACCTTAAACTAATACTTTAAAAGTCCTTTAAGAAGGTATAAAGTAAGTATATTAACGGAGAATCTAAAAGTAAAGAAGAGATATTAAAAACTAGTAGACGAAGTAAAGGACTTAAGAGTTAAAGGCCTTATTATCACGTTTAAGGATTAAGTAATAGAGATTAAGTTGTAACTTTATAATAAAGTCCACTTTACTAACTAATTTAAACACTAACTTGTTAAAGAAAATCACTTTGTGGAAGAATAAGTTAAGTTGCTGTTACTTAAGTTTTAAGAAAAGGTTTAGGAGAAGTAACGTACGTAAAGGTAAGTGGAAGAAGAAAAGAAATAAGGCACCACTTTACCCGTTCTGTACTCCACAACTGTAGTACCTGCAGTTAATATCAACTATCTTAATTATAGAGATATACTGTAGATTAATTACGTGTACGATAACTGCACTCTTAACCAGCATAATAGACCTAAGGCTTTATATAACTACTTTCCTAACATATAAAAACGAGATTACGTTATCGTAAGGATAAAGTTAGAACCAGTTTACTACTAAGTTTCCTACTCCCTAATAAGAGAATTTAGTAATAAACAGAAAGTTACCGTAATTAACTAAACTCCCACTACGTGTTAGTAAGGAGGGGTACTTAATAATTGCCTAGTTGTAATGTGCTTACTACACCTTAAAGGAAAAGCTAGGGAATAGTAAAAGCGAGAGGATTATTAACAGATTTAAGAGTAAAAAGATATTATTATAATCTAATCCTGTAAAATGTACTATTAACTTATTAAGAACTTTAAAAACATTAAACCGTTTAAAGTTAACTGGACATTAAGGCGTAAAAACCTAAGGAAGGTTAATTATTAGGTTTATTAAAGCTGCCTGTTTTTCCAGAAGGAATTAGGAAAAGATTATAGGCCTTTTAAAAGGGCTAGAAACTAGTAGTTCGCTAGTTAGTAAAAACCTTAAGAAGAAGAAAAGGCATTTAAAGGTTAGGCTAAATAAAACCTTAAGGACAGATAGTTACTATAACTTAAATGTTAAAAAAGCATAAATATTATTCTGTTAATATTAACTTAATAGACAGAAGAGGGAAGCCGCTTAGGGTAAAAGTAATGATTAATAATAAGAGTGTTTTTAACTTAATATACCCCTTATTAGTTAACTAAAGGAAACTCCTTAATAAAGAGTATAAAAAGGCTATCCCCATTCAGAATGGAGAAGGAGGCCTGTACTAATATAATAACGGTAAAGTTACCTATTACTCGCCACTCCTAATTAAAGTAGACAGGGATAAATAATAAGTGGATTTTAACGTTATACTAATAGTAAAGTATAATATAATCCTAAATTTACCTTAGTTAGAAAAGTATAACCTTATAATTAACTAGAGGAGTAGCTACCTTACCTTCAGTAAATCCCCCAGTAGTAATTACCGTTTAAAGGAAGCTAAGAAGGTATTAAATCGCTTTAAAGATGTATAAAGTACTTAAAAGCACACTAAACCCTTAAAACCTAATATAGTTTAGGTTAGGTTTACAAAGACAGTTAAAAGACTAAAAGGCTTACTGTATTACCTAAATGACAATTCAGAAAGTAGAAAAAAGCAAGAAGCTGATTTACAAATAAATAAAGAAGTTAATTTATCTAAGGTACCTGTAGAGTATAGAAAGTTTACCCTGTTTTAAAAAAAGATATTACAGTTATTAAAACACGGACTGTAGGATTACAAAATTAAGCTAAAGCTGAGAGTAAAGCTCTGTAACTTCCAGCCTTACTACCTATACCCCCAGTAAGCTGAGGCCTTAAAGGAGTACGTTAATAAGAACTTAAAGAACAGGTTTATTATAGAGTCCCAGTCCTTAGTAAGGTACTTAGTATTATTTATCTTAAGGAAGGGAGATAGTAAGTTATATATAGTTATTAATTATTAAACGTTAAATAAGGATACGATTAAAAATCGCTACCTATTACTACTTATTATAGAAATACGAGAATAGATTACTAAAGTAAATTAGTTCTCTAGCCTCGATTTCCCTATAGGATTTAACTACGTTAAAGTAAAGGAAAAGGACGAATATAAGACGGCTTTTCAGACTTGTAATAGGTATTACTAATACTGTGTTATGCCGATAAGATTAACAAACACCCCTGTAACTTTCTAAGGCCTTATTAATAATATTTTCTACCCTTTCCTCAATAAGTTTATCTTTATATATTTAAATAACGTTTTAATTTATTTTAAAACTTTAAAAAAACACTAAAAATATATACGATAGGTCCTAACAGCTTTTAAAAAAGCGAAACTGATAGTAAATCCAGAAAAAAGCCACTTTTACGTTTAGGAATTAAACTATTTAAAGTTTAGAGTAACCCCTAGAAAGCTTAAAATATAAGCAGAGAAGATAGAGGTAGTTAAAGACTAACCTACTTTAAGGAATTAAATAAAGTTATAAGCCTTTATTAGCTTTATAAACTTTTATTAATACTTTATCAGATATTTTACAAAAATCGTAAAACCATTACATAAGCTTACAGGGATAGGTAAACTGTTTAAGTAAACTGATAAGTAATAAAAGGCGTTTAAAGACCTTAAGCATACCTTTATTATAACACCTGTCCTAACCCTCCCTGATTTTTTAAAACCTTTCTAAGTTAAGACAGACTCCTTAAAATTCACTATTAATAAAGAAGTTAACTAAGTCTAAGATAACGGAAAACGCTATCTAATTACCTTCTTATTAAAAGGGATTTATAACTTAGCTTTATAATATCTAATCTATAATAAAGAACTAATAATAATTATTTAGTGCTTTACTAAGTAAGCACTATATCTAAGCAGTATAAAAGAACTAATCTAGGTCTTTTTAAACTATAATAACCTCCAGTACTTCTTAATAAAGGAACTTAACTTATAGCAGGTATATTAAGTAAAGTTAATAACCCCGTTCCACTTCTAAATCTATTATATTAAGGGAAAAGATAATGGATAAGCTAATACACTTAATTAGAGATAAGACTATAAAGATGCTAATCCGGTCCTAATCCCCATTATTATATTTAACAAAGTAAAGAATAACACGTTAGAGTATACATTATAAGTGTTAGACGATTAAACGTTAGAATAAACTGTTAACGTCTGTATAAACTTATAAACAGAGTATAACATCTATTAGTAATAATAGGACTTTTAAGTAAGAAGGTTAGTGGAAGGTACCTGTAAATATAAGTACCCTTTAGAAGACTTTTTAAAGCACGTATAGGACTGTGGAAAAGAGTACCTAATACACCTAAATTATAACGAAACTGGTTATTAGCTGGAATAGCTATTAAAAAGTGTAAACAATACGTTTAAATTAAAAGTAAAGCTTTAATATTAAGAGAAACCGTATATTTATAACTTAAATAAACAGAAGGAATATATATAACAGGTTTATAAATCTTAACTTAAAGGGCATATAAGGTAAGTTAAAACTCTTACATAAGCTTAGTAAGCTTACACCTTCCTGGAAATGAAAAAGCTAGTTAAGGAAATAGTTAATAACTATAACGTCTGCTATTAAAAGTAGAATCAACGTTATAAACCTTACAGGCTCTTTAAACTACTCCCTGTACTATAAGCTTTATAAAGCTCTATCTTACTTAATTTTATTACTGGGATTCCAGAGTCTAAAGACCCTGTTATAAGAGTTACTTATAACTAAATCCTTATAATAGTCGACAGATTAACAAAATAGGCTTACTTTTTACTAACCTTAAAGGGCATAACCGTGGAATAACTCACTTACATCTTTAAAAAAAAGGTAATTTTATAACACTTTTAGTTAAATAATATTGTTATAAATTAAGATAAGCTAATCGTGTTAAAATTCTAGCAAAGGTTAATGTAAAGAATAGGTGTGAAAAGTAAGCTTTTAACAGCTTTTTACTTACAGACAGATAACTAAACGGAGTAAGTAAACCAGATACTTATAATATATCTCTAAACTTACGTTAATTTTAAATAAGATAATTAGTTTAAGTTATTACTAACAGCATAAATAGCTTATAATATAATACCAGTTAAGTTAATAAGTATGTCACTATTCTTTACTAATTACAGTAAGGAGCCTAAGCTCTGTTAAGGCCTACCTACCGGTGCCCTTTAAGTTACAGTCTGTGTAAACTAGATGTAAAAGTTATATAACCACTTATAAGCCGAATTTAAATTTATACGTGAACGAATAAAAAAGTTTATTAATAAACATTAAATTAAGTAACTAATACTTAAGAAAAGACTTTATTATAATAATAAATAAGTTAAGGGACTAACTCTTTAAAAGGGAGATTACATTTACCTTTTTTCACAAAACCTGTATTTAAAACAACCTAGTAAGAAACTTAACTTTAAAAGGTACGGACTATTTTAAATTAAGAAAAAAGTCACTACCTTTAATTACAAATTAGATTTACCCACTAGCATAAAGGTGCAGATTAAGGTTTTTCACATCTTACTTCTAAAACCCACCTTAAAAGGAGTTCCTCTAGAAAAGAAGATTAAAATCGACGCTAATAAAGATAAATATAACGTTAAGGAAGTTGTGGATTTACAGAAAGGAAAAAATACGTTTAAATATCTTATTAAGTAGTTAGATTATAGCCCTAAAAGCAATTTATAGGAGCTTATTAAAAATCTTAAGTATCCAAACTTAATTACAGAGTTCTACTGAAAAAATCTAAACTAACTAAAACTAACAGTAAAAACTAGAAAAACGATAAGATTTAACATCTAAACTACTATATTAAAGAGTAAGATTACTGTAGGACTTAAAGCTTAGAAAGTGGTAAGAAACTCTTTAGTAAATACAGAAGGACATTTATTAGGACCTTAACCGTAGGTTATAAGGACCTTAGGCCTAATAAGGAGGCTAGACCTCTAAAGCTCTTAATAAGCTTTACACGAAGTTGTATATGTAACAGAGAAAAGCTGTTAAGAAAGGAAGTTAGTAAATAAAATAAAATAAAAAAAGTCACCTTAAACCCTCTAGCCTGAAAAGTAAGGATTTAAAGTAATAGAAGACTCTTATAAAACTTAAACCTATAACCTCTTATTAAAGGAAATAAGCGCGCTGCCACTACGTTAAAAAGCTGTTCCGTTTATTAGAAGAAAAGAGTGACAGACTAAGTTATAAGGTAACCGTGTATAGCGGAAATGTAACTAGGAAGTTCCCTTAATTAAAAGACTTTACGTTTTTAAAAGGGACATCCAGTTTAACCTCTTTACCTTCCTAAAACTCCAGCAGTTCCACTTTGTAACTAAATACCTTTATAACATAATCTTTAAATTAAAACCGTTACTTATAAAAGCGTATTAAATATACTAATACCTTTTAAAGTTTAATAGTAACCTTATATAGCTGTTAAGTAATAGATTTAACTTATAAGTTAAGGTCTCACTTCTTAACTAAAAGGGCTTTCAGCTTCGCCTTACCTATACTAAAAGCGTTATATTAGGAAGGATAATACTTCTCTAAGTAATAATCGTAACTGTCAGATCTATTTAAGACCTAATAAATAAGTAGAGGGATAGCAGACTTATAAAAAGAATAAGGGGATATTTCGCTACTAAATACGTGTATATAAGCTGTAAAGTTTAAACAGCGGTTAATACTTTTACTTTATTCCCGTTTTAAGACTTAAGAGCTAGACACTTATTATATAATGAAGTGGTAAAAAGAGAAACTTACCTTTTAAATCATTTATAGAAAAAGAACGTTAAAGAGGGGGAATTATGTGACGACCTTACAGGCCGTTACTTAAGCCGGGGTAGCCTAACGAATCCCTTACAGAAAGAATAATATAAGAAGACAGTATATACTGTTTAGGCGCACTAAATTAAGGGTGTAAAGACCTAAAGCCCCTACGATTAATAAAGTGCTGCTCGTAACATGCCAAGTGCTCGCATCGTAAGCAGGAGAAACCTTATAAGCAGAACGCTCACACGGTGTAAGGTGCTTACATAATAAGTACTTAAGGCATTATAAGTAAGGTACAAAGTACCTCTTAGTTAATTAGTATAAATAGTTATAATTATACCCATAACTATTATAAGGGACTTTAGTTCCTTACACTAATATTTAATTATTTATTTATATCTTACTGTTTAGACTCACCTCTATATATTATAGTGATAACAACCTACAGTGACATTAAACCCCCGTTTAGGAGTGCTAGCTTAACAAACCGTCTTCGGAACGCCCCTTACCTGTTAACATCCTGCTATACGTTCTGTCTTAACCTGCACCAGTCCTCTTAAGGACTGTGTCAAGTGCAGGTTGTAATAAGAAATTTAAATGTTTAATCTTTCTACACACAGTCCAGCTCTCTACTTATTATGTCAGCACTAATCCGGGATTATCTATACCCAGAATAAATCCGCAACTAAGAGGCCCGAAGCAGATTTCGATTACGACATTTCTATTAAGACTGTACAAGCGATTACACCTCACTACATAATACAGTATTAAGGTTAGTTATAATATTATTATTATGGTCTAAACAAGGACTGTAAAAGGCTGTATAGGCAAGGTGACTTAATAAAGGCTAGCACAACTCTTAAGGATAAACACATTGTTAAACGGAATAAGAATCTAAAGATTCTAGACAATAGATCTTAATAAAATAATATAACTTCTAGCTTAAGGAACCGTCACTTATTATAGGCACAATAATAGTATCTAGGCTGTGGTATTTATTACTTATTAGTTTTGGTATTAAGCAGAGTATGTAGCTTTTACCTGTTTGCAATAAAGCACCCAGTGTCTATAACTTTATAACACTGCTTCTACACTTTTCTTAATATAGTGTCACGTCAGCCGCCTAAACAGGCGCGACTTTTGCAAATCGTCACAGTTATTTCATAAAGCTGGTTATCTTTACAGTAAACAAGTACTTTAACAGGACGTGACGGATGTGACGGACTGTGGGGTTCCACCAGGTGACACCAGCTGTTAGGTGCCAGGTGGGGACTGTGGGGTTCCACCAGGTAACACTAGCTGTTAGGTGCCAGGTGGGGCTGTTAAACAACTGGATTAGCAAGTGGGGTAGATAGCCTTATCGATAAGGACTGCGTGCTAAAGGATAACCTCTTCTTTAGCTCTCGCACCTTAGAGATCTTTCTCCTTCTTCTTCATAGTAAGAATCTGCTAAATTGGCTACGCAACCTACGCCCCAGTGCCAATCGTACCAATCTAGTCACAACGGAGACCTTTTACTAAGAAAAATTCTAAGCACAGACTATTTATGTTATCATAGCGCTGACATCTCTTTATTCGGTCTTAGCGCTAACATTCCTCTGGTCTTAGTGCTAACATTCCTCTGGCCTTGGCGCTGACATTTCACCAGCCTTAACGCTGACATAACTATGTTAGAAAAATTACACACTGGAAACTGAGAGTTCCAGAGACCGAAATAAGTGTCTACGATTTCGATGTTTAAATTTTCTCCGCGCTAAGTACTGGACCCCTAGCTCCGGGCTGACATAGTGCGTTGCTGCAGGCTCTGTACAGTAAAGGCTGAAATCAGTGTCCAGAAATCTTAATGTTCAATCTTTCTCCACACAGGCCATACCCCACTTATTATAGGTTATACAGTGGATTGCAGCTTAGCTTTAACCAATAAACCCCAAGTGCCTCAGATGCTGTTCGTCCATTCACAAAAAATCACTGCAATTTTAGCCCCCTAGAGAAGATGAAAGCTTATTATGTCAGTGTTAAAACGAAAGTGATCCACATCAAGTGGGGAACTGGCCTGTGCGCAGACAGATTAGAATTCGTTCTGTACAATTTAATTCAATTTAATTCAATTTAAAGAGCTAGCTCGCCTCACCGAAGGCGAGGGGGGGGACTAGCCCCTTTAGCTAAACGCCACCTTTACGGCCTCGCTCCCCCAGTAGTTTAGGTGTCGGCTTCTTACTCTCCTTCCTATTGCTTTACCGCACGTGCAGCTTTCCCCCGCTCTGGCCTATTGCCTTAACTACTTAAACAACTTAGGGAACCACTCCCTGGCTCCTACTCCTTTGTAACCCTTTCCTAGGAAAAAACAATACGCCTCGATTTCTAAATTAATTTTATACTTCTCCCTAGCCTTATAAACCACTCTCCTTCTCCTTAAGCACTGTATTAAGTGCTCTAGTTCCACAGCTGCCCTGCAGGAGCAGATCGGGCCCTCTGCGTCAATGTTAAATCGTTTAAAGTACAACGTGAACCTGCCGTGTTTTGTTTTATATACCACCAGCTCTGACATTTCTCTTCTGCTTAGCCCTTAAGAGTCCGGATATAGCCTTAGGTTGAGCTTTTTATATAACTAGGGAGTTGCCGATTCTTACTATATTTACACTATTTTATATTTTCTTCGTTTAGCCTGTGCTTTAACGTAGGTTAGGGTGGGGACGTCTGGTTTTATAGGCAGGGAACTTATTATTTATTTCGTTATTACGTCTGCCACCTTATTCCTGGCAATACATCTGTAGGTTAGTCACTAGTGGAGTGTGATGTTAGGTCGTCTCTTAAGTATAGTGTGTGTTTTTAATACCTCTGCTTATAAGCTTGGGGTTGGGTGGTGTTTACAGCTTTTTACTGCTATAAGGTTATTAAAGTATATCTTTATCGTTATCAGACGTCTGCAGGCTGCGTTCTTAACTGCTCTATGTATGGTAATGACTTTGGCATTAAACACCTCCGCCTCCTTTAGGGAGCTTTATTCCGTTTTAACAGGCTCTGGATTTCCTGGGAAGTGCTCCACCCATGCCTATCCTACTTTTACTTCCTCAGCTGCGTGGAGAAAATTGTGACGGCCCTGGAGGCTGTCACTTGGGCCGGCTCGAGCCGACGTGACCCCGCGCCCTGGACAGTGGGAACAACTGTGTCACACGGGTTACGCACTGCGTCACAACCAATCAGGACGGTCTCTGTGCCAAGAGTTGCCCCTGTCAACAGAGACCGGAGACTACAGAGAAGGTACAAGTTACTTGTAAATGCCACTAGTATAGATAGAACCTTCTCGCCCGTAGTTATGAGGAACTTCTCTTGGTTCCTCACGCTAGTAATAATACACTGTTCACAAGATCTACTGTTTGCACAACACCCTTGATCTTCAGTCTGCTTGATACCGTATTCTTTAGAGAGTTGCTAGCCTTCAAACAGTTATTCGCATCCAATCCCCTTAGCCATAGGCCTACGACTTGTCTTCACCAGCGTTCACCTCGTGACTCTAAAGCAGGCCGTAACGAAAATGCGCGCGTACTTTGTGACTTTAAGTGTTAGGCGCTTTAGGATCTTTTATTTTACCAGTTCTGAGAGCTTCTGGCTTGCCTATTACAGCGCTATACGTACTGTGATAGCCCTTAACCAGTCCTTGGTAGCCAGGGTCCCCTGAATTTCCAGGATGTTATGAGCTTCTGCCTTATAATAGGCCATTTCCTAATCCTTAATCCACTGCTTCTTAAACACGCTCACGCTTCTTGCTTATTCCAGTAACGCTTAGTACTCCTAGCGAACCTAGGAAGTAATACTTATCTTACTTAGCTTTAATCGTTTTTAGAGGAAGTGTACGAACGTTTAAACAGTGTATTTACCGCTTTAAATCATCTCCTATATAGCTAACTTCCTAAAGCTTTTATTAATAATGTAATTGACCCAGTTCTGGATTTACCAGTATAAAGTGGTTATTTTAGTTATGGCTGTGACGAGATTAGCTGCTTCTTTTATTAAGTGCTTATATTCTTCTTTAACATCTTTTTATATAACTGTTATAAGTGTTAGCTTTATTATAACAGTTTTAAAAGCTAGACTTATTAACTCACAGTACTCTTTTATAAGCTTATATACCTTAGTAGCTTTTTTCTGTCGCTTACTTATAAGCTCGTGGATTGTCGGAATGATTAGCTTAATGTACGGGTTGGCAGCGTTAGAAGCAGCTGGATCGACTAGGTGCCAGATCCCTCGGTTTATTACGTGGTATTTAAGCGTCTTAAACCAAAAAGGCCACTACTACGAGCTCTTAAGCTTCTGGCCGTCTATTACAACCTGCACCCAACACAGGCCTTAAGAGGACTGGCGCAGGTTAAGACAGAACGTATAGCAGGACGCTAACAGGTAAGGGGCGTTCCGAAGACGGCTTGTTAAGCTAACACTCCTAGACGGGGGGTTTAATGTTACTGTAGGTCGTTATCACTATAATGCACAGAGGTGAGTCTGAACAGTAAGACATAAATAAATAATTGAATATTAGCGTGAAGAACTAGAGTCCCTTACAGTGGTTATAAGTATAACCATGACTATCTATACTAACTAGCTAAGAGGTACTTTGTACCTTAATCACTATATTCACTTAACACGAGGAGTAATTACAGTAATTAGAATACCTCTGATCACTATAATCACCGTGCTCTTAGCGAGATTAGAGTAATCACTTAATGATTAGTCGTAAGGGCTTCAGGTCTTTACACCCCTGGCCCAGTGTGTAGTACCGTACGTACTGCCTTTCTACACCGTTCCTTCTACAGGGGATTTGTTGGGCTGCCCTAACTTAAGTGACAGCCTGTAAGGTCGTTACACGATTCCCCCTCTTTAACGTTCTTTTTCTATAAAGAACTACTTATATGTTCCTTTTTCTCTTCACCAGTCGTTATATCGTCTAACTAAGTAATTAAGAATAAGAGAAACGCAGTGCCTTTATTAACTAAACACTGTATTACTAACGTTAAGTTTATTCTTACTTTCAGGATCGTTATACTTATAAAATGTAACTACTACTGCTACCTAAACCTGCCAGACTGTAAGGTAGCCAGTAAGAGTAAGTCGTGTAGCTATTATATAGCGGCTGGTAAGACTGTATACTTGTCTTATAATGTTTACAGAAACAACCTGTCTGTCTTACACGGGGTTCTGGACGAAAAGAAATACCTTAATGCTAAAGAACGTAAAACTGCTCTCCTTCTCCGCGACACGGCCTCTAAGCTTCTGCGCCTTAAGGACTAATAGAAGGGGCTAGCGCGGCAGGTAGATAAACTTTTTAATTATAAGTTCGATATCATGGCAGAGGAGGAGCGTAAGGCCTAGGAAGTAATTGCGCTAATTCTTAAGTTCGATTAGGGAAGCCTCTTAGCGGAACTAATATGTAATTCTTTTTCCAGAGGGTCGTTACAGCCAGTAGCTTCTTCTTAACTTAGTCCGTCGCTTTACTTGTTTTTCTTTTTTTTTTTATTACTGACTTTTCCTGGCAGTACTTGTTTTCGTGCAGAATATACCGGGAATTCTAGAAGAGGCCTAGCCTCCTTATTAGGTCTAAGGTCCTTTCAACCTTAGCTAAGGTTTCTAACAAATATTCTTCCATACTTACTAAGGAGTTTCTTACTGTTTCTTAAACTTTAAGTCTTACAGTAGTCTTACTCTTCAGTTTAGCAGTTTAGATATTAAGTTTTATCTTATTTTTCTATTTCCAGAGTAAATTAATTAATTTACCCCCTTAAGGTTATATTAACTAGTTTAACTTTCACTTTACGCTCTTTGTAAGTAGTTTTAGTTAGTTTAAATTCTTTTAGTAAAACTTTGTAATTAGGTCTAGGTATTTAAGATTTTTAATTAGTTCTTATAAGTTACTTTTAAGGCTGTAGTTTAGCTACTTAACAAGATATTCAAACATATTCTTTCCTTTTCTTAAATTTATAACTTCCTTAACGTTGTATTTATCCTTATCGGTATCGATCTCGATCTTCTTTTCCAGAAGAACTCCCTTCAGTGCAAGTTCTAAAAGTAAGATATAAAAGACCTTAATCTACACCTTTATACTAATAGGTAAGTCTAGTTCGTAATTAAAGGTGGTGACCTTTTTCTTAATTTAGAACGGTTTATACCTTTTAAAGTTAAGCTTCTTACTAAGTTATTTTAAATATAAGTTTCATGAAAAAAGGTAAACGTAATCCCTTTCCTAAAAAGTCGGTCTCTTAACTCGTTCGCTATTATAATAAAGTCTTTCCTTAAGCATTAGTTACTTAGTTCAGTATTTATTAGTAAACTTCTTTATTTATTTACGTGTAAACTTAAGTTTAGCTTGTAAGTAGTTATGTAACTCTTATATCTAGTCTATATAAACTGCAGCTTAAGGGGTGCTGGTAAGTAGGCCTTAATAGAGCTCAGGCTCCTTACTGTAGTTAACGAAAAATAGTAATATACCTATTAACTTAACTAACGTTATATTATAAATTATTTATACTATTAGTAATAACTTAAGCTAATTATCTTATTTAAAGTTAACGTAAGCTTAGAGATACGTTATAAGTATCTGATTAACTTGCTCCGTTTAATTATCTGTCTGTAAGTAAAATACTATTGAAAGTTTACTTTTTATACCTATTCTTTACATTAGCCCTTACTAGAACTTCGACATAATTAGCTTATCTTAATCCATAACAATATTATCTAGTTAAAGGTATTATAAGACTACCTTTTTCTTAAAGATATAAGTAAGTTATTCTACTGTTATATCCTTTAAAGTTAGCAGAAAGTAAGCCTATTTTATTAATCTGTTAATTACCATAAGGATCTAGTTATAAGTAACTCTTATAACAGGGTCCTTAAACTTTAAGATCCTAGTAACGAAATTAAGTAAGATAAAGCTTTATAATACTTATAGTATAGGGAGTGGTTTAAGAAGCCTATAAGGTTTATAATGCCTATTCTGCTTTCAGTAGCAGATATTGTAATTATTAACCACTTCTTTAACCAGCTTCTTTATTCCCGGGAACATATACGTTTATTAAGCTTACGTAAGAGTTTTAACCTAGCTTATATATCCTTTAAGTCGAGACTTATAAACCTGTTAAATATACTTTTTTCTTTTAACTAGGTCGTAAACGTACAGTTTCTCTTAATACTAAAGCCTTACTCCTAATTTAGGCGTGCTGTTTACACCTTTTAATAGCTATTTTAGCTAATAATTAGTTTCGTTATAATTTAAATACTTTGTGTACTCCTTACTGTAATCTTATAAGTGTCTTAAAGAGTCTCCTAAGGGGCACTTATACTTACAGGTTCCTTCTGTTAACCTTTTTACTTAAAAGTCCTATTATTACTAATAAATATTATACTTTATTTATAAGTTTATATAAATATTAATAATCTGTTTTAATATTTAGTTATTTAATATTTACAGCGTATACTTTAATATACCGTTCTTAGCTTTATTAAATATAGTAACAGGGATTAAGACCGGATTAGTATCCTTATAGTCCTATCTCTAACTAAGAGTATTAGCTTACCTATTATCTTTTCCTTTAATATAGTAAATCTAGAAGTGGAACAGAGTTATTAACTCTACTTACTGTATTTACTGTAAGTTAAGTTCCTTCGTCAGGAAGTACTGGAGGTTATTATAATCTGAAAAGACCTAGACTGGTTCTTCTGTGCTGTTTAGATACAGTGCCTACTTAGTAAAGTATTAAATAACTGCTATTAGTTCCTTATTATAGATTAGGTATTGTAAGGCTAAGCTGTAAATCCCTTTCGATAAGAAGGTAATTAAGTAGCGTTTTCTATTATCTTAGATTTAATTAAGTTCTTTATTAATTACAAACTTTAAAAAGTCTATTTCGACTTAGAAAAGCTTTAAGAAATCGGGGAGGGTTAAGATTAGTGTTATAATAAAGGCATATTTAAAGTCTTTAAACGCTTTTTGTTATCTATCGGTCCACTTAAACGGCTTTCCCTTACCTGTAAGTTTATAAAGTAATCTTACGATTTTCGCAAAGTACTTAATAAAACAGCGATAGAAGTTTGTAAAGCTAATAAAAGCTTATAACTCTTTTTAGTTCTTTAGAGTAAGTTAATCCCTAATTACCTTAGTCTTCTTTAATTACATTTTAAGCTTTTTAAAAGTTACTCTAAACCCTAAATAGTTTAACTCCTAAACGTAGAAGTAGCTTTTCTTTAAGTTTACTGTTAACTTTGCTTTTTTAAGAGCTATTAAAACCTATTGTATATACTTTTAGTATTCTTTTAAAGTTTTGGAATAGATTAAAACGTTATCTAAATACATAAAGATAAACTTATTAAGAAAGGGGCGGAGAATACTGTCGATTAAGCCTTAAAACGTTATAAAGGTATTTATTAATCTTATCAGCATGACATAGTACTGGTAATACCTATTACAGGTCTGAAAGGCTATCTTATACTCGTCCTTTTCCTTTACTTTAACGTAGTTAAATCCTATAGGGAAATCAAGGTTAAAGAACCAGTTTACCTTAATAATCTGTTCTCGCATTTCTGTAATAAGTAACAGTAAGTAGCGATTCTTAACTGTATCCTTATTTAACGTTTAATAGTTAACGACTATACGTAACTTACTGTCTTCCTTCCTTAGGACGAACAGCATTAAGTACCTTATTAGGGATTAAGACTTTATAATAAACCCATTCTTTAAATTCTTATTAATATACTCCCTTAAGGCCTTAGCCTATTAAGGGTTTAAATAATAAGGTTAGAAGTTACAGAGCTTTGCTCCTAGCTTTAACTTAATTTCGTAGTCTTATAGTTTGTAGTTTAGTAATTACAGTATCTTTTTTTAGAATAAAGTAAACTTCTTATACTCTGTAAGTACTTTAAATAAGTTAATTTCTTCGCTTATCTGTAGATTAACTTCTTACTTCTTTCTACTTTCTGAATCGTTATTTAAGTAATACAGTAGACCTTTTAATCTTTTAACTGTCTTTATAAACCTAACCTAAACTGTTTTTAGTTTTAAGGGTTTAACGTGCTTTTAAACACTTTATGCATCTTTAAAGCGGTTCGGTACCTTCTTAACTTTCTTTAAACAGTAATTACAGCTAGGGAACTCGCTAAAAGTAAAGTAGCCACTCCTCTAATTAATTACAGGATTATACTTTTCTAACTAAGGTAAACTTAAGATTATATTATAACTTATAATTAATATAACATTAAAGTCCACTTATTATTTATCCTTATCTACTTTAATTAGGAGTAACAAGTAGTAAGTAACTTTACTGTTATTATATTAGTATAGGCCTCCTTCTCTATTTTAAATAGGAATAACCTCTTTATACTCTTAGTTAAGGAGTTTCCTTCAGTTAACTAATAAGGGGTATATTAGGTTAGAAGCACTCCCACTATTAATTACTACTTTTACCCTAAATGGCCTCCCTTTTCTATCTATTATATCGACACTAACGGAATAATACTTATATTTCTTTAATATTTAAGTTATAGTAATTATCTATCCTTAAGGTCTTATCTAACTTAACCTCTAAGTGCCTCTCCTTCTTCTCAGGGTTTTTACTAACTAGCGGACTATTAGTTTCCAGCCCTTTTAAAAGGCCTGTAACCTTTTCCTAATTCCTTTTAGAAAAATAAGTAGCTTTAGTAAACTTAGCGATTAACCCTTCTTAAGTTCTTACGCTTTAACATCCAGTCAACTTCAAACAGTATAATATTCCTAAAGTCTTTAATAAGTCGATAATACGCTTTATAAGCTTAAATCGTAATAATATCCCTTTACTCTTAAATCCGTTAGTAATCTTCCCGTTTTTACCATTCTTTAGCTTTTCCGTTAAAGTGTAATAAGCATGTTACGATTAAGTAGTTATTAAGTACTCCTCCTTACCAGCACGTAACAGGGGCTTAATTAACTATAGTAACCTTTCGCTTATCGTTAGATTCTTTTATTAGAGAGTAGGAAACTTAGTAATAAGCTAGTTCTAACTCTACTCTTACAATAGTGTAATCCTGTCTTTACACGTTAAGGAAATGGTTATAAAAGGCCTTAAGTCTACAGTACTAGTTAAAAGCATAATTATTATACACGTAATTAATCTATAGTATGTCTTTATAATTAGGGTAGTTGATATTAACTACAGGTGCTACTGTTATAAAGTACAGAACGGGGGAAGTAACACCTTATTCTTTTTCTTCTTTTACTTACCTCTATATACGTTATTTCTCCTAAACCTTTTCTTAAAACTTAAGTAGTAATAACCTAGCTTATTCTTCTATAAAGTGGTCTTCCTTAACAAGTCGGTATTTAAGTTAGTTAGTAAAGCAAACTCTATTATAGAGTTGTAACCTAATTTCTACTGCTTTATCCTTAGACGTTACAGTAAGGCCTTTAACTTACAGGTCCTTTATTTCGTTTATTAGCTCTTAATGTTTTTCCTTTAGTTCTTAGACCCTTTATTAGTGTGCTTACTTTATACCTTTTTAGGGGACCTTTAGGGTACCAGTCTGAAGTATACCAGCTCTAATATAAGGTAGCTATCTAAGCTGTCCTTCTTTTAAAGAGGTAAGGATACTGATCCACTTAGTGTGCTTAAAGTGTTTAAGAGTCTTAAAAGGCATTATTAAGAAGAACTTTTGTCTCTTTAGTTCGATTCTCTTAGTTTGTTTTCTTTTGTCTTTTAAAACTTACTTTACTACTTAAGTAACCTAAAGGGCTAGTTCTTCAACTTCTTTTACTATCTTGGTAAGGTTTAAGTTAGGGTCTTTTTTGGACTTCCTTAGTTCTTAAGCTTATAAGGTAAGGTTTTTAAGGCCTGTAATAACTAACTAAAACATTTCTTCTTAAAGTCGGTCTTCTATAACCTGTACTTCTAGCAGTTTTAAGTTTCCACTTTAAAGTCGGTCTGTAGCGACTTACACCTCTGTAGCTAACTCTTCCGAAACCCCCTTAAGGATTAAATACATTACGTCTTAAAGTTCTTCTTCCTTCTCTTCCTTATCTCCTAACTCGCACTTATCCATCTAGGTGCAGTCTTCTTCGTTACTTACCATCCTAATATAAACATCTCTTAAATTAAACTTAATATACTTTCCTCCTTTTAAGACAGGTTTTTAACTAACTTACTTTAGTAACAGGCATTACTATACTATATGTCCTTTTTTATCACAGTTAAAGTACTAAACCTGTAACAGGTCTTTTAGTTACTTTTACTACTGTTATCGTTAAAGCTTATTGCAGTTAGGTTGATTTTAGCAGTTTACTATACTAATATCCATTAGTCTAGGGTAGTAGCTTATAGCAGTTAACTGGTTCCCTTTCTTAAGCTTACTTAGCTAGTAAGGGGTCCGTTCCTTCTAGGAGTTCTTTCGATAGTGATAGTCATAATACTAATTGTCAGCCTTAATAGCCATCTTAACTAACTCTTGGAGACAGTTTAGCCGATCCTCTTAGTAAAGGTCTCTAGTAACGTGCTCCTTTAAGCTATTCCAGAACAGCATTACTAAGGCCTTTTAGCTAAGCTTAGTTTTCGCTGCTTCTAATTTAAAGTAAGTGGAGAACTTAAGGACTGAAGATATCTGTCTTAAGGCTATAAAGCGCTACTTAGCCTGTCTTAAAGCGTTTAATTCTCTAAACTCAGTCCAGAGTTAATCGATAAAGACGTCGAAGTCGTCGAAAAGAGCCTAAGTCTCGGGAGCCTCTTTACGTACTCTGTCTACAGAGAGGTTATTAATTATCTTCGTATAAGGTTCGTACTAATAAGCGGCTACTTTATCTAGTAAGGCTCTGGTAAACTTAACCTTTCCTTCTTTTTCGAAGAACTACTTGTTATAGTAGGTAATATAACTCTAAAGCTGGGCTATTTAAAACTCTAGCTATATAAAGTCTCCCTTAAAGCGTAACAGTAAGGGGAGCTTTACCCGTTTCTTCTGCGATCTCTTGAGGTCGTTATTTTCTAACTCGACAGCGTTAAGTTAAGTTTAGAGTTTTTCGATAAAGCCGATACAGCTTTTAGTGTCTCTAGGGAAGGCTTCGTTAAGTTCCTTAACTAGTCCCTACTAGTTAAGGTTTAAGTCTTTAAGGCGTGTAGTTAACTTGTTAATAATAGGGAGCCGAGGCTAAGCTTACGCCTCCTTAATCTCCTTTCCTTTTCTAGAAGTCGATATGTTAGTAAGAGAGAGGTAATGTCTAGGAATTCAACAAATAGTGTTTAGAACTGTAACGCTAATATCGTATTATAACTTACACTTAATACAGGCCTTAAGAGGACTAACGCAGGTTAAGATAAAACGTATAGTAGGACATTAACAGGTAAGGGGCGTTCTGAAGACAGCTTATTAAGTTAACACTTTTAGACGGGGGGTTTAATGTCACTGTAAGTTGTTATCACTATAATATATAGAGGTAAGTCTGAACAGTAGGATATAAATGAATAATTGAATATTAGCGTAAGGAATTAAAGTCCCTTACAGTGGTTATAGGTATAACTATAACTATCTATACTAACTAGTTAAAAGGTACTTTGTACCTTAATCACTGTGTTCACTTAACACGAGGAGTGATTACAGTAATTAGAATGCCTTTAATCACTGTAATTACCGTGCTCTTAGCAAGATCAGAGTGATCACTTAATGATTGGTCGTAGGGGCTTCGGGTCTTTGTACCCCTGGCCCAGTGCGCAGTACCGTGCGTACTGCCTTTCTGCACCGTTCCTTCTGCGGGGGATTCGTCGGGCCGCCCCGGCCCAAGTGACGGCCTGCAGGGTCGTTACACCGTCTGCTGGGATGCTCTGGGAGAAGGTGATTTCTTCCGTCATGCTGGGTGGCGTGGAGGGAAGGCGAAAGGGTTTTGCGAAAGGGTTTTGCGGTGGGCACTACTTGTAAGCGCTTCAGCTAATTCCACGCTTATACTCAGTTTGGACAGAGCCTGGCTCATAACTGTCGTACAAAACCACTGCACCAAACCCAGCAAAAGTGAATCCACTGATACTAGCATTTAGTAACAGCGACTACGTTCCACAGGTCCTTATTAGATTATCTGTATAGAAAGGGCTAGGTCTTGAGTTTTCTAATGTGTTCTAGTTGTAGCCGCGAAGTATGCCGAATTTGGGAGGCCTGCAGTGAATCCATTGAAATTAGGAAATTGATTGAGGAAAATCCCCGTTAGCTCGCAACGCTCGCTATAGCCTGCCATGCTATTCTGTAGGTAGGATGGCGGCATCCTTGACAATTCTATTGTTCTAATAACATCCTGCCCGCTAGAAATGGGGATCGTCCCGTTGTTTAGCAACGAGGCCCTAATAGGGCTTGGGTCCAAAGACGTTGTTCCTCTCGGCAGGCCCTAATATGCATTCAACCATCTTGCCCCCATGTTAGCGCGCTCTGGAGTGCGAGATTGGGGGCACCTAGCTCGGTGGCAAGGGCAGCGGCGGCGAGCCTTAGTGCTACGGCCATGACAGAGCCAGAGCTGCTGCCGCTAGGTTCTGCGTTCTGACGCCTGCCGCCGTTCTTTCCCGTTCTAGCTCCCACCGTTATTATTGAGGGCTTGCCGACCGTGTCATTCGGTGAACGAGGTCATTCGCCCAGCCCCGTCTCCCTTACACACTGGCATTATTTCCACTAAGCTCATTCCTGCATTTGGCATAGCTTCTCCTTCAGCATAGCAACTTGGTACGTTGTTACTTCGGCGTGCTCTCGCTCTGCTTTCTCGGCAATGGTTGTTATAATGTCCTCGTTATAATCGCCCTCCTTATAATTGGACAACCTGGTCGAAGATGAAACCTTCAAAGGAACTATCAATGTAAACCAAGTCCATTGATTGGTCAGTTGATTTTGATGCTTCGACATGGCCGCGCTTGCCGCTTCTGAAGGACTGCGCGAAGCCATCTTGATGGAAAAGGAAGTTACTGTAGCGGTGCTCAGGAGGTGCGGTGGAGGGAGACTTTGAACTTTTACCAACTGCGGCTCTAGCCAATTTCATCATGTGCAACTACAGTGTCTCACCCGGTGTTAAGGGAAGAAGTGAATGAGCACTGCCTTTCGGTGTGGAGCTAGGCTGTTTTTGTACGTAGAAATCAACCCTCTAATGATTCTCTGAATTCCCACTCAGTTCCCTCCCATTTACTGGATCAGAATAACTCCCCCGTTTAAACTAATATCCTGCCCGGACTCACTCTCCTCTTCAGCAACAGGCAACATATTAAAAGCGTAGTCAGAACCATCATCACGGCGCCAAGTAACATAGAACTCGGGCGATTCGTCATCCTCTTCAAAATCCTGCTTGGCCTTCTCTAACTGACTGGCCACCGGCGGCTTTTCCAAAAACATGAGCCGAATTTTCTCTCCATGGCAACCCCAACACATTACGCTAGGTAGCACAACTGTCTCCCGGCACCGCCGCGTGGCAAGGGCCGCAGCCGCTAGTCGGGCAATCGGGTTCTTGTGGGCCCGTAGGACGGCGTTATTTCCCGGAGGGTCGAGGAGCTCCAGCCACGTATCAACCGAGACGATCGGATGGCACGACCTTGGTGGTGTGGTCTTGACGTCACTAGAGTGCTGGCAGTCTTTGACTTCGAAGAGTGTCACGAACTTGGGCAAGGCTGCCAGAACGTCTATGTCTGCCACCCACTCCCTTCCGTCATACACGGACACTGCAGTCTCCAAAAAGTAGCCCGGGGCATCTCGGCGGCCACGAGAACCGACGTCGAGTGGCAACTCATAGCCGGTGAAAGAGAGGTGTAACGACGTTTTGGAGAAGTTGTCCTGTGTGGTACCGTCAAATGGCTCGTGGGCTATCATGTGCCAGGAATCGTAGGCTACTTTGCGCATCCTCGGGTTTGCCGGTGTGACGAGGAACCCTAAGCCAGGCCTTCCTACGTTCCCGATGATCTTTTGCATTGGGGCGAAGTGAGGATATGTGAGAAGTGCTGCATGTGTCTCGGTGCCTGATGGATCAGCCAGAAGGCTCGCTGCCACGAAAATCGAGCCGAGGTGGCACAGTGCAAAGGTATGGCTGCCAATAGAATCGGGATCGATGTCGAGCCCGCCGGATTCGAAATAGGTGATGCAGGCCAAGGTGACCGGCAATATGGACTTGGTGGCAGACGACATTTTGGTCCACCATCTCGCTGTGTTGAGGATACGTGACGTGACTTGTAGATCAACCCTTGCACCGTTGAGTCCCGAGTAGAGCTGTTTAGCGGCGTCGAAAGCACGCAGTGATCTAAAGTAATGGCCATCAGAAAACTGTTGTAGAGTGGTATGCAGCCCCCGGACGATTTGAAGCTCGCTAAGAACGCCAGTCTTTATCAAACTGGTAAGCTCTGTGAGGGTCAGTGTATTGACATCCCGTTGAGGTATCCCTCTTTCGCAGCTTCTGTTCACGTAGACGGCGGCCAGGTCGGAACGCCCGCAGACATAGTAGTGGTGCTCGCGCTCTTCGCCGTTGGTTGACGGTATCACGACATCAGCTTTGGAGTCATACTCCTCATCGCCTTTTGCAAACCCAGTCCAAAAGGGGTCGTTGAATAGAATATGAGCGTCCATGTCATCCGTGTCATCCTGCCAGTGAGGGGCCGTGTCCAAAGTTGCTGACTGATGGCCCGTCGGCTGTGAATCTCTTCTCTGCCTCTTGTTGGGCCTGTAGGAATGCTCTGATTGGGTAACCTTGGCGAATGTGGCACGCCGCGAGATGCCCATCTCTTGACGAGCGAAATATCGGATTGTGCAGAAGGGCAGGATCTCGGGGTCGAGGATCATATTAGCCCATACCCGAAGAAGGGCAATCCTTCCAAAGTTGTCCGACGAGAAGGCCTCCATGAGAGACACTAGGTTCGTCAGTCCAAATACCGGTGCGGGCCTGTCGCAGTCACGGGACAGGAACCTTATACATCTTCTCTGGCCAAAATTGATTAGCCTGGTGAGCTGAAGTCGCGTTATGTCTCGGGACCGCGAGTACTCGAATGCAGCAGCATCTAGAGCCGCAAGCCAGGCCTCATCGGAGCGATCAAGTGAGATGAACCGGGAAACTTCTCGCAAGGAACCGAAGACGCGTCGAATGAGGTCAAGAGACACGTCGAGTTCGAAGCTGCTAGCCTGCCACCCGCCCATAGCACTCCCTAGGACAACAAATGTGAAGTCGTCAAAGGTTATCTGGGACTCTTTGAGCCCCGTGTGTCTGGTGGCAACGGCGGGGTCCCCATAGTAGCGAGCCTGTGACAATGGCAGAGACCAAAAGATGCCCCTTCCGTCATCGTCCCGATTCTTCAAGCCGAGAGTGATGATTCCGCCAAAGTTGATTAGTGGATCGTCTTGCTTGGCGAGTTTGTCTACCTCAGCGGAATAAATATCGGGGTACAAATGCCACGCAGATAAACCAAGCAGGACAGCGCCATCGTCGATGCGGTGAGGTTCACCCTGTACAAGGCTATCTAGTGTCTTCATGGCCTTAGTCCAGGCGTCGATGGTGGCATCGTACAGTGTAGTTTTGTTGGATACCGGTAGCGATATGTTATCAGCAAACAGTCTGAACTGCGTGTGCTCGCGTTCCTTCGCTATATCGGCAGTTTGGAGCCAAGCACTGTGCGGCAGAAAGGTCATCAGCATGGCAGGTAAACAGCGTCAAAATTTGATGACATACCGAGCACTTGCGTCCCATTCATCTAGCTGGCTTCTGCTGATGTCGACACGTGAGGCTGTGAGATCAGACAAATTGACTGAGTTATCCGACTTGACAGACTGAAGCAGCGTCTTTCGCTGCTCGACCAGCTCATACCAAATGGAGACAGCCTCGTCCCGTCGCCAGATGCGAGCGAGGAGGCACGCCAAGAGGTGAATCTTGACTGCGTCATTGCCAGACGTCGCAGCAGCCCATATGCTCGTGCCGTCAACGCCGAGGTGGTCAGCGAAGATGTTCATTCCAGAAGTCGCCTTGGGGTTCACGGCAGGCAGTTTGGCCACCTCGCTAGCACGCAACCCATATGCACGGATCAGATTCGGCACGTCAGGGGTCACGCCGCTGAACAAAGCACCGAGCTTCCTAGCTGTGATGTGAATGGCGCCATCTTCGGCAGCCACTTTTCGGCGCCTCGAAAGAGAGTCACCAAGACCCTGGTACTCCTTGGGGGCATCAAATTTAATGATGGAAAAGTCGAAATTGAGGTTGGCTAAGGCAATGGTTGTCTCCTGAGATGCTCGCAAAAACGCATTGGTAAGATTTCCAAACGACGCCATTGTTGTTAACACAAGTGTTGGTAAGGAATGCATGGAGGCCCACTGCAGCCACCACTGGCATGAACAGGAATTTTATCCTCTGGTGGAAGGAGCTCGACTGTTGTGGGCCGCATTTGCGCTGGCCGCGCCAGGAAATCCGAGGTTGCACAAGCTGCGCCTCAGCGCCAACTCACACCACACCCTCCCGACCCCTCAGCTTCCACAAGTACAGCCTCCACAACGTTCCAATTCGACGATTTCCGACTTCTTTTTTTTTTCAGCTGTTTCATGACCAAAACTAGTCACACTGCCACCGAGGCTCCGCTCCATGCCACAGGTCCACACCCCCCTATTTAGCTCAGTGTTACAACCACTTGTAAGTGGGGCGATGCAATGTTGTCCAACACGAACATGTAACGAACATGTACCCTCCTATTCGATGCGTTGCCATCTCTGTCGGTCAGTTTTGACAATTCCAACACGACGCCAACAAACCAAATGTAACGCAAAGCTGTAATAAAGCCTCTCTAGCTTCGCCAGAGAGCCAGACAAAGCTCTCCTCAGAAAGAAAGGGGCTCTGAGCCAGAACGCGCAGGTGGGCGGTGTGGCCAGCCGAGGTGAATGGAGCTTACAGGTAGGGGAGCTAAATTGACGCAGTCAGTTCAGCTGGCAGGGCCACGGTTTGCCACCACTGTTGCCACCACGCAGTACTATAATGGAGGCTCTCTGACAAAGCCAGAAACCGAGCAAGCAAGACAAATCAAGTAGCTGCAGCTCCCTTCAATTCTACAGATTTCAGTGTGCAGTGTTTCTAGTGGTTTTACACAGCCACCACCGGTCTTAGCGCAACACGCTAAGACCATACTGCATTATTGCATGATCCGTGCATCTCTACTCCTCTTCCGGGATTACAAACGTTAGCGTGGTACATGCCAAGCCACTATTCCAAGGAGGGAAAAAAGGCCAATGTACAGTAAATAGGGGGCCAAAGGCTGGAAAATTCAATGATTTATTGTATGGCCTACGGCTGCAATACAAAGATCCAACCTCCTAGGCATGCCTTCGGCCAGGCGACGAAGCCATTCAACTGGCACTGCTTCCCACGCAAGTTGAGCCCATCTTCGTAATTCAGGGGGCGAAAGATCCTGAATATCGCAGCCGCAATGGAGCTCTATCCAGTCCTTTATCCAGGGCCAGACATTCTCAATTGGAGAGAGATCTGGACTATTAGCCGGCCACTGTATTAACTCGATCCCTGCTGCTGCGAACGCGTCCTTAGTTGCTCTGGCTCGGTGGGCTGGCGCATTATCCTGTTGATAGCTGAAACCTCCTAGTTCGGCTTCGACCTCGCGTTTAAACTGAATAACGAGAGGAAGAATGTGGCGAATGTATTTCTCTGCGTTGATACCACCGTATTCTTTCTCCCACACGAAAAAGGGGCCTTTTTTCCCTCCTGCGAAGCAGCCCCAGCACATCCAACCTTTCGGTTTCCTCTTCTTCAATGCGTATTTCTTCTTATCGTCATCTTTGTGCATCAGGGCTCGCTTCTTCCACATCGGATCGTTCATCGCCCACGTCTCATCAGAGAAACAAAACGTGTACCAGTCCTGCGGCTGAGGCCTCCGTTGCTTTTGAGTTCTGCAGAACAGTAACCTTTCGCGTAGGTTTTAATCAGTGCGTTTGATCTCTCGGCCAAGAACAACAGAGATGTAGTTAATGTCGACAAGGGCTCGGCGTATAGCTGTTTCTCCGAATCGGCATAGTGGAGGGGGAAGTTTGTAGGGAAGGAGGTACATGGGCGTGTATCTGTTGCGGCCGGTCTCGAGCCAGTTGCGTAACAGGTCCTTTTCGCGTATGGAAAAGTAGCCTGTATTGCGTGGTTAGCCACAGAAAGAAAGAAGGAAAGAATCCACTACTTACCGCTCTTCTTTTTGGCCTTTTGCGGAGTGGTTGGTCCAGTACACGCCCACTGGATTTGCCGCAGTGTGAATCGGCCCTGGAAGGTTCGAAAAATATCTTCGTAATGGAACCCTCCGTATTGGTGGAGGGTCCGGATTCGAATCCTATCCGTGCGGCCAGTTTCGTGTGATCTTTTTGACCTTTGAGGAGTTGTTGGAGGTTGGATTTCGAACCCCACGGTTGGGTGGCTCGCAGTGGGCGTAATTGCCTGGCTGGCAGTGGGCGCAGTAGGTTGGCCGGCCGGCTCCGTTGGATTCAAAAGGTTGGAAATTGCCAGGCGCGAGGCCATTGCTTGCAATTGCAATAGAGTATTGGAAGTAGTAATAATTGGCTTGAATTGCTTGAATTGCTTGAATTGCTTGGATTGCTTGGGTTCGAAGGTTGGAGGTTTGGTCGGGTTTTTGTCTTTGGCAAGTACCCTTGCCATAGAAACTGCTAGAAGAAGTACTTGGATTCTACAATTACGTGTGTGGCCACGCACCCCTGGCCCTAACCCTGGTTAAAATCCCTGTAATTCACTGCGCTAACGTTTGTGACCCCGGAAGAGAAGTAGAACGCTATAGGCTCCTATAGCCTATAAATAAGGCCTCTCCTCTCCTTATTCTACAGTAGATAGAAACAACAATCACCACTCCTTTCTATTCTTTCCACCCTTTGCAGTAGGCCTCCGGCCACCTGTGCGTGCACTTTTCTTCCCCTGAGTGCCCTGTAAGTCCACTGTATTACAGTGGCCGCCCTCTGTACTACAGAAGGCTACAGGCCGTTTCCAGTAACGTACTACGCCTGGAAACCACGTAATTTAACAATTATAAGTATTGAGACTTTAATAGTTATTAATAAATATTAATAAATACTAAATTTTAATAATATAATAATAAATTTTTTTTAAATATTTATAAAATTATATTAAAAAGATTAATACATATCATGAAACTAAAGGTTTACAAACTTATATATTTATATCATATATATATAGTAACAAAATATAAGATTAAAGTATAGTTATTTTATAAATAATTTATATTTAAACGTAAAAACTTTAAAAAAAGCGTTATTTAAAATAATAGAGAAGTGAGTAATATAATATTTTATTAGTGAAATAGTATCGTTATATTATAAAGATTTAGTTTAATACCTAATATAGTATATTTTTGTTTTCTTTATTAAAATATATCTTGTTTTTTAAATATAAGAAATTTCTAAGACTTTACTAAACTAAAAGTATATTATATAATAGTAAAAATTTAAAATCTGTAACTTATAATATTAGACTTTTAATTTTATACTCCAGTATATTTTACGTTAAATTTTACTAACAGTGGTGGAGCTGAAATCTGGTGTTAAAAATGGTAAGTTTTGGTGTAAAACCCGTTACATTGTAGGGTCCTTGCATTATGGAGTCACGACATCTACGTGACTGTTAGGTGGTAGATAACGAGCTGGATAACCATGTTCATTAAGCTATATCTTAACTCACTGCCTTAGCTTATATAATAGTAGAATTCTTACCAGGGAATAAGATAAGTTCCTCTTTCTAGGTTAATCAGGTGACGCGCGTAATATATATAGTGATGTAAGTAAAATAGGCCTTATCAGCAGATCAGGGCTTATTAGCACTTAGTGGCGGTTTTACCAGCTTTACCTAAAGTGACTCATAAAATGTCCCTAACGCCATAGATTTGAATTCTATTCTACACTTAGCGGCCTTAGTTAAAACACGCCATAAGGAGCTTACCTAGAAAATTAGGGGCTTTAGGTAAGCTCTGAGAAAGCTCCAAACACAAATGCTATGCAATCCTCTGCTAACAGGTGGAAACTTGTTATATTTTAAAGCAGCCAGAATAATCGGTTATCAGAAAAGGGCACTAAGAACACAGCTGGTTGCCTTTAAGTAATTGCTTTTAAACGGTGCACTTGAAAAAACCGGCACAGATCACAAACTAAATGGTTCCGTAACGTATAATCTCTATATTAATGACGTGGAGCATGTCAGCATATATAAACTCATCAGCAACTTAATATAGTAATTGGCTTTATTAAATTGCATTAAATAGCAAAGCTGCCGCGTGACATAAGAGTAATGACGTTACGTCTGAAAACTTAACTAAGGTCTCTCTTACAAGTTATTTAGTGACTCACAGAAGCGGGAAACAGTGCGGCGATCAGTGGAGATCTGCATACGTTACGTTTACACTACTGCTGTAAGCAAAAGAAGGGTGGTGGGGCATGCAAGCGGTCGAAGCTGCCTAATTCGGCGGCATCTGCTGCCGAATTAGGAGGTTGAAACCGCGACAATGAGACTAATGCTATAAAAGTTTATTATAAACTATAATTTAAAGCTTTTATTAAATTCTTTTAACTTTTATTAAATTTACTACTATATACAGGACCTTTTCGTTTTCTTCTTTAATAAGATATTATATAAGACACTATATAAGACATTATACAGGACGTATAGGATTCGATATAAGATCTAGAAGCAGTAATATTATTTTTTTATTAATTAGGATTTTAACTATTAACGTTAATTACCATACTTTTTCATATTTACTAACTACTTGCTTACCTTTAGAACTTAATTAAACTAATACTTTATATTAATATTATTATTATATAAGTCTTTAGCTATTAAACTAAAGTTATACTTTTATTAAATAATAGATTAAATAACTCTTATCTTAACTGTAAAATATCTAAAATCTCTTCATTACTTAACTTTTTAAATAGTAAAAGCTACTTATTATTAAGTATGTTTAGTAATTCTTTATATAACTTTAATTATATAATACGACATAATATTAAAGTATCTTTAGTTAGAAAAGTATAACTTTATAATTAATTATAAAAGTAATTATTTTATTTTTAATAAGTTCTATATGATAATTATTATTTAGAAAAGGCTTTAAAATTACTAAACTAATTAGGAGATATACGAAGCTCTTTAACGAATATTAAATCTTTAAAACTAAATATAGTTTAGATTAGGTTTATTAAGATAGATAAAGGATTAGAAAGTCTTCTATATAACTTAAATAACGATGTAGGATATAAGTTAAGAAAGCTTAATAACTTAAAGGTCTTAAAGCAGTATAAGCATTTTAAACTATTTAAAAAAAAGTTTCCTTTCTTACTAAAATATAAGCTTTAAGACTATAAGATTAAGTTAAAGAAAAGAGGAAAGTTAAAAAGTTTTAAGCTTTATTACTGTTGGGTTTTTACAACCCTAACCCGGCCAGTGTGGTTAGAACAGTGTGGCTGGATCCACGCAGCCGCTCCGCGGCTGCATCCGTGGATCTGCACAGCCAAGAACGCCAGACTCCACTGCCAACTTCGTATTCAGTCAGCCAACCTCGCTTCGCAGAAGCGAGTGTGGCCAATGCACTCCGTGCACTGGCCACCCTCACGGCTATAATAACACGGCTTCCACTCTCGAAGATAGAAAGAATTAATCACCTTCAACACACACTGCTTTCCAATGCCTTGACCCCTTTTGCATTTCAACACTATATAATAAGTGTCTAGCTCCTAGATTTCAAAACGGGAACAGGGTAAAAGTATTAACCGCCACTTAAACTTTACAGCCTATACGCACGTATTTAATAACAAAATGTCCCCTTATTCTTTTTATAAGTCTACCACTTCCCTATTAGTCTGTTAGGTTTTAAACTGGTCTGACAGTTACAACCACTGTTTAGAGAGGTACCGGCCTTCTTAATGCGACGCGTTTAGCGTTAGTGAAGCAAAACTAAAGGTTTTTCTTATTAAGAAGTAAAACCTTAACTTATAAGTTAAGTCTGCTGCCTAGCAGCTTTACAAGGCTATTATTAAGCTTTAAGAGGTGTTAGCACGTTTGGTACACCTTTATAAGCAGCGGTCTCGTCTTAAGGACCGGGCCGTAAAAGCATTCGATTATAAAGCGGAGTTACTAGAGTTTCAGAAGGGTGAGGAGGTTAGGCTAGACGCCCCTCTTAAAGACATAAAGTCTTTTAACTAGGGGAACTTTTTAGTAGGGTCTCTGTAATAAGTGGTTATTTTATAACTTAATCTGTAACTTCTTCTCCTAACAGCTGGAAACGGCTTTTTATTATTTTCCTTTACTAACTTCTTTTCTTAATAACGCTTATCCTTATAAACACGCTTTTCTGCCACGTGCCACTGTACTGTTACGTGTGTAACTTTCACGTGGGGCTTATTAGGAGCTTTAAAGGCTTAACCTCCTTATTAGGTTTAAGGTCCTTATAACCCTAGCTAAAGTCCTAACAAATATCTTTCCATACCTATTAAAGAGTTTCCTGCCGTTTCCTAGGTTCTAAGTCCTATAGTAATCTTACTTTTCAATTTAATAGTTTAAATGTTAGGTTTTATCTTTATTTTTCTGTTTTTAAAGTGAACTGGTTAGTTTACCTCCTTAAGGCTACATTAACTGGTTTAACTTTTACCTTACGCTTTTTTCTTTACAGGAGGTTTTAGTCGGTCTGGATTCTTTTAGTGGAACTCTGTAATTAGGTCTAGGTATTTAAGATTTTTAACAGGCTCCTATAAGTTACTTTCAGGGCTGTAATCTAACCACTTAATAAGATATTCAAACGTGTTCTTTCCTTTTTTATAAATTTATAACTTCTTCGACATCGTACTTATCCTTATTAGTGTTAACTTTAATCTTCTTTTCCAAGGGAACTCCTTTCAGGGCAGGTTCTAAAAGTGAGATGTGGAAAACCTTAATCCACACCTTTATACTGGCGGGTAGGTTTAATTTATAATTAAAGGTGGCAACCTTCTTCTTAATCTGGAACAGTTTATACCTTTTAAAGTTAAGCTTCTTACTAGGCCGTTTTAAATGCAGGTTTTGTAAAAAAAGGTAGATATGGTCCCCCTCTTAAAGAGTTAGTCCCTTAACTTATTTACCATTATAATGGAGTCCTTTTTTAAACACTGGTTACTTAATTTAGTGTTTATTAGTAAACTTCTTTATTCGTTTATGTGTGAACTTAAGTTCGGCTTACAGGTAGTTGTATAATTCTTACATTTAATCTGCGTGGATTACAGCTTAGGGAGTGCTAATAGGCAGGCTTTAACGGAGCTTAGGCTCCTTACTGTAATTAGCGAAGTATGGTAATATACCTGTCGATTTAACTAATGTTATATTATAAGTTATTTACGCTATTAGTAACAGTTTAAGTTAATTATCTTATTTAAAGTTAACGTAAGTTTAAAGATATATTATTAGTACTTAATTAACTTACTCTATTTAGTTATCTGTCTATAGGTGGAAGGCTGTTAAAAGTTTACGTCTTATACCTATTCTTTACATTAGCCTTTACTAGAATTTTAATATAATTAGCTTATCTTAATCCGTAACGATATTATCTGGCTAAAGGTGTTATAAAACTACCTCTTTTTTAAAGATATAAGTGAGTTACTTTACCGTTATATCCTTTAAGGTTAGTAAAAAGTAGGCCTATTTTATTAATCTGTTAACTATTATAAGGATTTAGTTATAAGTAACTCCTGTAACAGGGTCCCTAGACTTTAGAATCCCAGTGATAAAGTTAAGTAAGATTAAGCTCTATAGCGTCTGTAATACAGGGAGTGGTTTAAGGAGCCTATAAGGTTTATAGTGTTAATTTTATTTACAGTGGCAGATATTATAATTATTAACTACTTCCTTAACTAGTTTCTTTATTTTTAGGAAAGTGTACGTTTATTAGGCTTACGTGAGAGTTTTAGCCCGGCTTATATATCCTTTAAGTTAAGACTTATAAATCTGTTAGACGTATTCCTTTCGTTTATCCTAATTAAAAATATACAGTTTCTTTTAATACTAGAGCTTTACTCTTAGTTTAGGCGTGTTATCTACACCTTTTAGCAGCTGTTTTAATTAATAACTGGTTTTATTATGGTTTAGATATATTAGGCACTTTTTACTATAGTTTTATATATACCCTAAGAAGTCTCCTAAGGGGTATTTATACTTACAGGTACCTTTTATTAACCTTTTTACTTAAAAGTCCTGTTATTACTAATAAATGTTATACTCTGTTTATAAGTTTATACAGACGTTAATAGTTTATTCTAGCGTTTAATTATCTAACATTTATAATGTGTGTTTTAAAGTGCCGTTCTTTACTTTATTAAATATAGTGATAGGGATTAGGATTAGATTAATATCTTTATAATCTTATCTCTAATTAAGAGTATTAGCTTACTTATTATCTTTTCCCTTAATATAATAGATCTGGAAATGGAACGGGGTTATTAACTCTGCTTATTATACTTACTGTAAGCTGAGTTTTTTCATTAGGAAGTACTGGAGGTTATTATAGTCTGAAAAGACTTACACTAATTCTTTTATACTGTTTAAATACAGTGCCCACTTAGTAAAGTATTAAATAATTATTATTAGTTTTTTATTATAAATTAGGTATTATAAGGCTGGACTGTAAATTCCTTTCAATAAGAAGGTAACTAGGTGACGTTTTCCGTTATTCTAGACTTAGCTAAGTTCTCCTCTAATTACGAATTCCAAGGAGTCCGTCTTAACTTAAAAAGGCTTTAAGAAATCAGGGAGGGTTAGGATTAATACTGTAATAAAGGTGTATTTAAGGTCTTTAAACGCCTTTTATTATCTATTAATCTACTTAAACAGTTTACCTATCTCTGTAAGCTTATATAATAGTTTTACAATTCTTATAAAATACCTAATAAAGTATTGATAAAAGTTTGTAAAGCTGATAAAAGCTTGTAACTTAGTTTGGTTTTCAAATAGGCTAATCCCTAACTGCCTTTATCTTCTTTAGTTACATTTTAAGCTTTCTAAGGGTTATTTTAAACTTTAAATAGTTTAATTCTTAAACGTGGAAGTGGCTTTTCTTTAGGTTTACTATTAGTTTCATCTTTTTAAAAGCTGTTAGAACCTGTCGTATATGTTTTTAATGTTCTTCTAAAGTTTAAAAATAAATTAGAACGTTATTTAAATATATAAAGATAAACTTGTCAAGGAAGGGGTAGAGAATATTGTTAATAAGGCTTTAGAAAGTCGTAGGAGCGTTTATTAATCCTATTAGTATAATACAATACTAGTAATACTTATTATAAGTTTAAAAAGCCGTTTTATACTTATCCTTTTCCTTTACTCTAACGTAATTAAATCCTATAGGGAAGTCGAGACTAGAGAGCTAATTCGTTTTAATAATCTATTCTTATATTTCTGTAATAAATGGTAATAAGTAACGATTTTTAATTATATTTTCGTTTAACGTTTAGTAATTAATAACTATATGTAGCTTACTGTCTCCCTTCCTTAAGACAAATAACACTAGGTACCTTACTAGGGACTGGGATTTTATAATAAATCTATTTTTTAAATTTTTATTAATATACTCCTTTAAGGTTTTAGTTTACTAGGGGTTTAAGTAATAAGGCTGGAAACTGTAAAGTTTCGCTCCTAGCTTCAGCTTAATTTCGTAATCTTATAGTTTATAATTTAGTAATTATAATATCTTTTTTAAAACAGGGTAAACTTCCTATATTTTACAGGTACTTTAAATAAGTTAACTTCTTTACTTATCTATAATTTAACTTCTTACTTCTTCTTACCTTCTCAATTGTTATTTAGGTAATACGGTAAACTCTCTAATCCTTTAACCATTTTAGTAAACCTAACTTAAACCGTACTTAGTTTTAAAGGTTTAGTGTGCTTTTAAGTACTTTATGTAACTTTAAAGCGGTTTAGTGCTTTCTTAACTTTCTCTAAACAGTAATCGTAATTAAGGGACTTATTAAAGGTAAGGTAGCTACTCCTTTAATTAATTATTAGATTATACTTTTCCAGCTAGGGTAGATTTAAGATTATATTATATCTTATAATTAATATAACGTTAAAGTCTACTTATTATTTATCCTCGTCCATTTTAATTAGGAGTAGTAAATAGTAGGTAACTTTACTATTATTATACTAATACAGGCCTTTTTCTCTATTTTAAATAGAAATAGCTTTTTTATACTTTTTATTAGGGAGTTTCCTTCAATTAACTAGTAAGGGGTGTATTAAGTTAAAAGCACTCCCGTTATTAATTATTACTTTTACCTTAAATAGCCTCCCTCTTCTGTCTGTTAAGTTAACACTAACAGAATAATACTTATACTTTTTTAACATTTAAGTTATAATAATTATCTATCTTTAAGGTCTTATTTAACTTAACCTTTAAATACCTTTTCTTCTTCTTAAGGTTTTTACTAACTAGCAAACTACTGGTTTTCGGCCCTTCTAAAGGGCCTATAACCTTTTCCTAACTCCTTTTAAAAAAACAGGCAGTTTTAGTAAACTTAATAATTAACCTTTTCTAGGTTTTCACACTTTAACGTCCAGTTAACTTTAAACGGTTTAATATTTCTAAAGTCTTTAATAAGTTAATAATACACTTTATAAGACTGGATTACAGTAATGTCCTTTTACTTTTAAATCCGTTAATAATCTTCTCACTTCTACCACTCTCTAACTTTTCCGTTAAGGTGTAGTAAGCATATTATAACTAGGTAGTTATTAAATACTCCTCCTCACTAACACGTAATAAGGGCCTAGTTAATTACAGTAACCTTTCACTTACTACTAAACTCCCTTATTAAGGAGTAGGAGACTTAGTAATAAGCCAATTCTAATTTTATCCTTATAACAGCGTAATCCCGTTTTTATATATTAGGGAAGTGGTTACAGAGGGCCTTAGGTCCACTATATTAATTAAAAGTACAGTTATCATACATATAGTTAATCTATAATATATCCTTATAGTTAAAGTGGTTAATATTAACTGTAAGTGCTACAGTTATAAAGTATAAGATAGGAGAAGTAGTGTCTTATTTCTTTTTTTCTTCCACTTACCTTTATATATATTGTTTTTCTTAAATTTCTTCTTAAAACTTAGGTAATAATAACTTAACTTATTCTTCCACGAAATGGTCTTCTTTAATAAATCAGTATTTAAGTTAATTAATAAAGTGAACTTTATTATAAAGTTATAATCTAATCTCCACTACTCTGTCTTTAGATGTTACAGTAAGTCCTTTAACTTACAGGTCCTCCACTTCGTCTATTAGCTTTTAATGTTTTTCCTTTAACTCTTAAATTCTTCGTTAGTTGTGACGACCCTGCAGGCCGTCACTTGGGCCGGAGCGGCCCGACGGATCCCCCGCACAAGAAACAGTGCAGGAAGACAGTACGCACGGTACTGCGCACTGGGCCAGGGGTGCAAAGACCCGAAGCCCCTACGACCAACCAGCAGTTGCTCAGTCTTAGCAAAGGTGCTCACCTACTAAACATCTGTAAGACCTCTAAGCAGGAGGTGCTTAGTAGTAAGCTGCTTAGTTCCTTACTAAGTAACAGGCTATTAAGTAAAGTATAAGGTACCTTTAACTAGTTAGTATAGATAGTTATAATTATACCTACAATTACTGTAAGGGACTCTGGTTCCTTACGCTAATATTTAATTATTCATTTATATCCTACTGTTCAGACTTACCTCTGTGTATTATAATAACAGCAACTTATAATAACATTAAACCCCCTATTTAAAAGTGCTAGCTTAATAAGCCGTTTTTGGAACACCCCTTACTTATTAACGTCTTACTATACGTTCTGTCTTAACCTGTACCAGTCCTCTTAAGGCCTATATTAAGTATAAGTCGTAATATAATACTAACGTTACAGTTTTAAACACTGTTTATTAAATTCCTAAACACTACCTCTCTCCCACTAACATATTAACCTTTAAAAAAGGTAAGGAGATTAAGAAGGTGTAAGCTTAGCCTTAGCTCTCTATTATTAATAAGTTAGCTACCTGCTTTAAAGACTTAAACCTTAATTAGCAAAGACTAGTTAAAAAACTTAATAAAGCCTTCCCTAAAGACACTAAAAGCCGTATTAATCTTATTAAAAAACTCTAAACCTGACTTAACGCTATTAAGCTAAAGAATAACGACCTTAAGGGTTTATAGAAGAAATAAGTAAAGCTCCCCTTACCGTTACGCTTTAAAGGAGACTTTACACAGTTAAAGTCCTAAATAACCTAGCTTTAGAGTTATATTACCTATTACGATAAGCAGTTTTTTAAAGAAGAAAGAAAGGTTAGGTTTATTAAAGCCTTATTAAATAAAGTAACTGCTTGCTAATATAAACCCTATGTAAAAATAATTAATAACCTCTTTATAAACAGAGTGTGTAAAAGGGCTCCTAAGACCTAAGCCTTTTTTGATAACTTTAACGTTTTTATTAATTAACTCCAGATTAAGTTTAGAGAATTAGACGCTCCTAAACAGGTTAAACAGCACTTTATAACCTTAAAACAGACGTCTTTAATCCTTAAGTTCTCTACCTATTTTAAGTTAAAGGTAGTAAAGATTAAGCTTAATTAAAAAACCTTAGTAATACTGTTTTAAAGTGGCCTAAAAGAGTATATTATTAAAGATCTTTATTAGGAAGACTGCCTAAATTGCCTTTAGGAGCTAATCGAGATAGCTATTAAAGTTAATAACTAGTATTATAATTACTATTATTAAAAGAACTACTGGAAAGAACAGACCCCTTACCAGTTAAACAAACTAAAGAAGGGGAATTAGTTAACTATAACAGGTCATTACCTTAGACTAATGGACATTAGTATAGTAAACCGTTAGAACCGACTTAACCGCGATAAACTTTAATAACAGCAGTAATAAAAGCAGTCTAAAGACCTATCCTAGGTCCAGTACTTTAACTGTAATAAGAAAGGTTATATAACACAGTAATACTTATCGTTAAAATAAGTTAGTTAAAAGTCAGTTTTAAAAAGAGGAAAGCACGTTAAATTTAACTTAAGAGACGTTTACGTTAAGATAACAGGTAACGAAGAAAATTACATTTAAATGGATAAGTGTAACTTAAAAGATAAAGAAGAAGAGAAAAAACCTTAAGATATAATATACTTAATCCTTAAGGGTGTCTTAAAAGAGTTAGTTACGGAAGTGCAGGTTATAAAAAACTAACTTTAAGGTAGAAACTTAAAACTATTAAAGGTGCAGGTTATAAAACACCGACTTTAAGAAAAGATATTCCAGTTAACTATTATAAGCCTTAAAAACCTTACCTTATAAGCCTAGGAATTAAAGAAGTCTAAGAAAAACCCTAACTTAAAAGTCACTAAGATAGTAAAGGGAGTTAAAAAATTAGCCTTTTAGGCTACTTAAATAGTAAAGTAAGCCTTAAAAGGTAAAAGAGAATAAATTAAAAGAATTAAACTAAAGAAATAGAAGTTTTTCTTAATAATACCCTTTAAGACTCTTAAACACTTTAAGTACGTTAAGTAAATTAACACCCTTACTTCCCTAAAAGAAGGACAGCTTAGATAACTACCTTATATTAAAGCTAATATACCTTAAACCAGTACCTTAAGGGTCCCCTGAGAAAACATAAAGTAAACATACTAAAAAAGGGTTTAGAAGTTAAAGGAGAAACACTAAAAGTTAGTAAATAAAGTAGAGGACTTATAAGTTAAGGGTTTTACTGTAACGTCTAAAAACAGAGTAATGGAAATTAGGTTATAACTTTATAATAAAGTTTACTTTACTAATTAACTTAAATACTAACTTATTAAGGAAAGCCACTTCGTAAAAGAACAAGCTAGGTTATTACTACCTGAGTTTTAAGAAAAGGTTTAAGAGAAATAATAAACTTAAAGGTAAGTGGAAGAAGAGAAGAAATAAAGCGTTACCCCCCCTATTCTATACTCTATAACCGTAACACTTACAGTTAACGTCGACTACCCTAATTATAAAGACATACTGTAAATTAACTGTATATATAATAACTACACTCTTAACCAGCATTATAGACTTAAGGCTCTTTATAACCATTTCCCTAGCGTATAAAGACGGGATTACACTGTTATAAGAATAAAGTTAAAACTAGCCTATTACTAAGTCTCCTACTCCTTAATAAGAGAATCTAATAATAAGTGAAAGGTCACTGTAGTTAACCAGGCCCCTACTATATGTTAATAAGGAGGGGTACTTAATAACTACTTAGTTATAACATACTTATTACATCTTAACAGGAAAGTTAAGGAATAATAAAAGCGAGAAGATTACTAACAGATTTAAAAGTAAAAAGACATTATTGTAATCTAGTCCTGTAAAATATATTATTAACTTATTAAGGACTTTAAGAACATCACACCGTTTAAAGTTAACTAGACGTTAAGGCGTGAAAACTTAAGAAAGGTTAACTATTAAGTTTATTAAAACTACCTGTTTTTTTAAAAGGAATTAAAAAAAGGTTATAAGCCTTTTAAAAGGGCTGGAAACTAGTAGTTTACTAATTAACAAAAACCTTAAAAGAAGAAAAGGCATTTAAAGGTTAAGCCAGATAAGACCTTAAAAACAGATAATTACTATAACTTAAATTTTAAAAGAACATAAGCATTATTCTGTTAATATTAACATAATAGACAGAAAAGGAAAGCTATTTAAAGTAAAAGCAGTAATTAATAGCAGAAGTGCTTCTAACCTAATACACCCCTTACTAATTAATTAAAGGAAACTCCCTAATAAAGAGTATAAAAAAGCTATTCTTATTTAAAATAGAGAAGGAGGCCTATACCAGTATAATAACAGTAAAGTTACCTACCATTTACCACTCCTAATTAAAATAGATAAAGATAAATAATAAGTAGACTTTAACGTTACATTAGTTATAAGGTATAATATAATCTTAAGTCTACCTTAGTTAAAAAAGTATAACCCTATAATTAACTAAAGGAGTAGTTACCTTACCTTTAGCAAATCCCCCAGTTATAATCACCGTTTAAAGAAAGCTAAAAAGGCATTAAACTGCCCTAAAGATATATAAAACACTTAAAAGCACATTAAACCCTCAGAACTAAACACAGTTTAAGTCAGGTTTATTAAGACAGTTAAAAGACTAAAAGGTTTACCACATTATTTAAATAATAATTTAGAAGGTAGAAAGAAGCTAAAAGCTAATTTACAGATAAGTGAAAAAGTCGATTTATTTAAAGTATTAACGGAATATAAGAAGTTTACCTTATTTTAAAAAAAGATACTGTAACTATTAGATTATAAACTATAAGATTATAAAATTAAACTAAAGCCAGGAGTGAAACTTTACAGCTTTTAACCTTACCACTTAAACCCTTAACAGGCTAAGGCCTTAAATAAGTATATTAATAAAAACCTGAAGAACGGGTTTATTATAAAGTCCTAATCCCCAATAAGGTACCTAATGCTGTTTATCTTAAAGAAGGGAGACAGTAAGTTATATATAGTCATTAATTACTAAACGTTAAATAAGGATATAATTAAGAATCGTTACCTATTATTACTTATTATAGAAATAAGAGAATAGATTACTAAGGTAAATTAATTCTCTAATCTCAATTTCCCTATAAGGTTTAACTATGTTAAAGTGAAGGAAAAGAATAAATATAAAATGGCTTTTCAGATTCATAACAGGTATTACTAATACTATATTATACTAATAGGATTAATAAACGCTCCTATAACTTTCTAAAGCCTTATTAACAGTGTTTTTTACCCCTTCCTCGATAAGTTTATCTTTATATATTTAAATAACATTCTAATCTATTCTAAAACTTTAAAAGAACACTAAAAACATGTATAACAGGTTTTAACAGCTCTTAAGAAAGTAAAGCTAACAGTAAACCTAAAGAAAAGCCACTTCTACATTTAAGAGTTAAACTATTTAAAGTTTAAAATAACCCTTAAAAAGCTTAAAATATAATTAAAGAAGATAAAGGTAATTAGGGATTAGCCCACTTTAAAGAATTAGAAAGAGTTATAAGCCTTTATCAGCTTTACGAACTTTTATCGCTATTTCGTTAAGTACTTTATAAAAATCGTAAAACCACTTTATAAACTTACAGGCAAAGGAAAACCGTTTAAATAAACCGATAAATAACAGAAGGCGTTTAAAGACCTTAAACACACCTTCGTTACAACGCTAATCCTAACCCTCCCTAATTTCTTAAAGCCTTTCCAAATCAAAACAGACTCCTTAAAGTTCGCAATTAGTAAAGAACTCAGTTAAGTTTAAGATAATAAAAAATGCCACCTAGTTACCTTCCTATCAAAAGGAATCTACAGCCTAGCCCTGTAATATCCAGTCCATAATAAGGAACTAATAGCGATTATTCAGTACTTTACTAAGTAAGCACTGTATCTAAGCGGCACAGAAGAACCAGTCTAAGTCTTTTTAGACTATAATAACCTCTAATACTTCTTAACGAAGGAACTTAATTTATAATAAGTACAGTAAGTAAAGTTAATAGCCCTGTTCCACTTTTAGATTTACCACGTTAAAGGAAAAGATAATAAGTAAGCTAATACTTTTAGTCAGAGACAGGACTATAAAGATACTAACCTAGTTCTAATCCCTATCACTATATTTAACAAAGCAGAAAATAATATATTAAAACATACACTGTAAATATTAAATAATTAAACACTAAAATAAACTATTAACGTCTATATAAACTTATAAACAAAGTATAACATTTATTAGTAATAATAGGACTTTTAAATAAAAAGGTTAATAAAAGGGACCTGTAAGTATAAATACCCCTTAGGAGACTTTTTAAAGTATATGTAAAACTGTAAAAAGGAGTATTTAAAGCACCTAAATTATAACGAAACTGGTTATTAGCTAGAATAACTATTAAAAGCCGTAAACGGCACACCTAAACCAAGAGTAAGGCTTTAATATTAAAAGAAACTGTACATTTATAATATAGATAAACAGAAATAATACGTTTAACAGGTTTATAAGTCTTAACTTAAAGGATATATAAACTGGGTTAAGACTCTCACACAGGCCTAATAAGCGTATACTTTCCCAAAAATGAAAAAACTAATTAAGAAAGTAATTAACAACTGTAATATCTGCTACTGAAAACAGAATCGGCACTATAAACCTTACAGGCTTCTTAAACCACTCCTTATACTACAGGCGTTATAAAGTTCCATCTCGCTTAACTTCGTCACTAGGATTCTAAAGTTTAAGGACCCTATTATAAGAGTCACCTATAACTAAATCCTTATAATAATTGACAGGTTAATAAAATAAGTTTACTTTTTACTAATCTTAAAAGATATAACAGTAAAGTAACTTACTTATATCTTCAAAAAAGAGGTAATTTTACAACACCTTTAACCAGATAATATTATTACAGATTAAGATAAGCTAATTGTGTTAAAGTTCTAATAAGGATTAATGTAAAGAATAAGTGTAAAGAGTAAACTTTTAACAGCATTTTACCTACAGACGGATAGTTAAACGGAATAAGTTAACTAGATATTTATAACGTATCTTTAGGTATATGTTAACTTTAAATAAGATAATTAGTTTAAACTATTACTAACAGTGCAGATAGCTTATAATATAATATTAATTAAGTTAACAGGTATATTACTATTCTTCACTAACTACAGTAAGGAGCCTAAACTCTGTTAAGGCCTACCTACTAACGCCCCTTAAGCTGAAGTCTATATAAACCAAATATAGGAACTATATAACTATTTATAAGCCAAACTTAAGTTCACACGCGAATAAATAAAGAAGTTTACTAATAAACACTAAATTAAATAACTAGTACTTAAGAAAGAACTTTATTATAATAGTAAACGAGTTAAAGGACCGACTTTTTAAGAGGGGGATTATATTTACCTTTTTTTATAAAACCTATATTTAAAACAACCTAATAAGACGCTTAACTTTAAAAGGTATAAACCGTTCTAAATTAAGAAAAAGGTTAATACCTCTAATTACAAACTAAACCTACCCACTAGTATAAAGGTGCAGATTAAAGTTTTTCACATCTCACTTCTAAAACCTGCCTTAAAAGGAGTTCCTTTAGAAAAGAAGATTAAGATTAACGTTAATAAAGATAAATATAACGTTAAGGAAGTTATAAATTCACAGAAGGGAAAGAACACGTTTAAATATCTCGTTAAGTAGCTAGACTACAGCCCTAAAAGCAATTCGTAAGAGCTAGTTAAAAATCTTAAATACCTAAACCTAATTACGGAGTTTTACTAAAAGAATCTAAACTGATTAAAACTAATAATAAGAACTAAAAATAAAATAAGATCTAATATCTAAATTACTATACTAAAGAGTAAGACTACCGTAAGATTTAAAACTTAAGAAGTAGTAAGAAACTCCTTAATAAGTACGGGAAGACATTTATTAAAACCCTTAACTAGGGTTAAAAGGACCTTAGACCCAGCAAAGAGGCCAGGCCTCCAGAGCTCCCAGCAAGCTCCACATAAGAACAAGTGCTGTCAGGAAAGGAAGTTAGCAAGAAGAAAAACAAGTAAAGAATCGATAAAAAGACCCCTATAGGACTTAAACCCACAGACCCTTACTAAAAGAACTACAAACTAAGTTAAGAAAAGGTCATCAGCTAAAGTAACCCCCTAGAGAAAAAACTGACAGATATTCCTGCTAAAAAACCTCCCTAGTCGAAGGACTTGCTAACTTTAAAAGGAGCAGCTAAATAAGTCTCCTCCTACTCTTAGAAATGAAAGATCTTTACTTCCCGGCCAAATGCAGAAAAAGCTCGCTCTTCCGTCTTACAGCGCTGGACTTTAATCTGTTTAAGTTAAGTAGCGGTTTTATAAAGCTCTTAAGTTTTCAGCTTTAAGTTCCGTATAATAACGTTATGCTTAGCGTTAAGATAGCATTTCTTAGAAAGAAGCTGTTAAAGGAAAACGTTGCTGTAACTAAACACATTATATAAAAATAAAACCCCTGTTAATAAGTATTTAAAATAACTGTCTGATTATGTGGTAATAAGACAGGAAAGCGATTTTAAAGAATAACGACTATAAGGTGACATTTATAAGCTAAAAGTTAAAGCGAAGTCTATAAGGTTACAGTAATAAAAGGTACTGTTTTTTAAAATACGCTTTTACACACAGTTAGTAAGTATAGTTACGTTAAGAAAGAAGGAACGCTTTTATTAAGATTCTTTATAAAAAAAGAATGTTAAAGAGGGGGAATTATGTAACAACCCTATAAGCTATCACTTAAGCTAGAGCGGCCTGACAGATCCCTTATATAAAAAACAGTATAGGAAGACAGTACATACAGTATTACATATTAGGCTAGGGGTGTAAAGACCCGAAGCCCCTACGACTAACTAGCAGTTACTTAGTCTTAATAAAGGTGCTCACTTACTAAGTATCTGTTGAAATGCAAAAGGGGTCAAGGCATTGGAAAACAGTGTGTGTTGAAGGTGATTAATTATTTCTATCTTCGAGAGTGGAAGCCGTGTTATTATAGCCGTGAGGGTGGCCAGTGCACGAAGTGCATTGGCCACACTCGCTTCTGCGAAGCGAGGTTGGCTGACTGAATAC
>Ga0247758_1000232_pt1 | contig 48241 bp, 51 predicted proteins | sample UWRJL156409C4_FD_180950 | JGI IMG/M metagenome (GOLD analysis project Ga0247758, IMG submission 180950) | Plant litter microbial communities from Arlington Agricultural Research Station in Wisconsin, United States - UWRJ-L156-409C-4 | ecosystem: Environmental > Terrestrial > Plant litter >...
TGGGGGGGTGGGTGGGGGGGGGGGGGGGTGGTGGGGGGGGGGGGGGGGGGTGAATGGGGGAGGGGGGGGGGGGGGGGGGGATTGTGCTGGAATGATGAGGTGGGAATGGAAGGGTACAATAACCGTGGATGAGGTGCGTTTGGGTTGAGTCGGAGGTGAAGAACGGCAGTCTGGGGAGGGGAGGGTCAGGGCGATGGAAATTATCCGTGTAGTTGGGGGTTTGGGGTATTAAATAGCAGGGCGGCCGTAGAAGGATTTTTCTGAGCTGATCTCTTTGTCCTCGTCTGTTTGATTGAGTGAGAATAGTCCATCATGAAGCTCGAAACTGTTGTTTTGACCCTCGGTGTGATCCGCGGTACCCTCGCGGCGGCGGCGGTCCCGAGGGATGTCACGCGTCAGTACCTTGTTTCCTTTCTTAGTGGGTGTTGTTGTGTGAAGCTACTTGAGCTGATTAAGTGTCTGCTACAGCTTCCAACGTCGAGACCCTCGAGCCTTTGAACTTCAAGGACCTCGGTGCCAAGCGAGTCAGAATCACATACGGGCCGTACCTCATCCCTGGCTCTGAGGATGAGGCAACACACGGTATGACATCAAACCATGAGATGAATGCCCTGATGCCATGCCGCGAGTGCTTCATCACTGGCCTCGTCCCCGACCTCCGGTTCGAGGACGGCAAGACAACCGCCAATGCCAACAAGCAGATGTGGCTGCACCACATCGGCCTCATGAACCTCAACCGAACCGACGCCGCTTGCACGGCCTGGCCTGAGCGGATCGGCGTCAACGGTAACGAGCGCTCCGCCTTTGATTTCACTCTCAAGGGGTAAGCTTCCCTCCTCTAGTTCTACCCCATTGAACACCATGTCTTCGAAACCCCGTCCCTAACTCCCCTCCTCCCCTCCCAGAACCCGCAAAGCAGGCTACTACCTCCGCGAAAAAGACAAAGTCTTCCTCACCACCGACGCCATGAACCTCTCCCCCACCGCCCGCAACGTCACTCTCACCATCGAATACGAATACCTCCCAGGCATCCCCGCCAACTTCGACGTCATCTTCCCCATCTGGCTCGACGTCAAAGGCAACTGCCTCAACGAATCCACCGGCGTCCCCGCCGCCTCCACCGCCCCCGTATTCACCGCGCGCAGCGCCACCGGCTGGACCTCACCCTACGCCGGCGACATGATCCTGCTGGTCCCGCACATCCACGACGGCAACACCAACCAGCAGATATTCCTCGACGGCGCCAAAGTCTGCGAGAACATTCCCGCGTACGGCGAGACTGCCGAGTTCGTCTCCCACAATGAAGATTCCGGCCATGGAGGCGGCCACGACCACGGCAGCAGCGAGCACACGTACCATGTCTCGTCGATCACGCAGTGCGTCAATGTCGGGAAGGTGGTGCCGGGGAATACGTTTACGATTACGAGCTCGTATGATATGAAGACGCATGTGCCCATGAAGGACCATCATGGCGAGCTGGAGCCAATTATGGGGATTGAGTTTTTGCATCTGGCGAGGCCGCAGGCGGAGGGGATTAGGGATATTTTGGCGATGAAGGCGGGGGATTTGGACGCGTTTACGAGGCAGGTTGGTGCGGGTTAGTTACCCACCTAGTGTCCCCTTGAGTGCTACCTGGGTAGGTAGGGTGGGGGTGTTGTCTTTGATTGGAAGTGTTAGTGGGAAGGGGGATAGGGAGAAACCAACAGAAACAAAAGCTATAAGGCAACGTTACTAGTAAGGAACGGAAAATATGGTCTGCCCAGGGCTCCTTCTTATCATCTACCGAAGAAGGTGACTGTATTTAATCCGCTACTTGGATCTGTCTAAGCCCTGATTGCCTACCTACCTACCTACCTACATACATACCATGGGATCATTTCAGTGGGTATTTATTCTTCAAGAATTTCCGGAATGTCCGATAAGAAAATTGTCGCAACACCTGGAAGCGACTGTCACGGTGTTTGATTTGTAGACGCGTGGTAGATTATAAACTCTTACCGAAAACCAATTGAACTTCCAAGACACGAGATCGGCCTTCTTGGACCCGAGAGATCGGTCTGTAGTGGTTGCTCGCTTCACGTATTAGTTGGGCGTCGGTATTTAGCCGCGAATGCCGTCAATATCCTGTATCTGGGAGAATGCGGAGATGGACAGTTGCACCGGGATGCATAGGTTGGAGGGAGGTAAATGCAACCACGATGTTTCGTTCATAAATAAATAAAATCAAAATCAAGATCATTGTAACTCAAAGAAATCGCTTTGGGGGTACATAACAAGGTTGATGGACGCGAAACTTTATAGCGCATCATCATATTGAGGTTCTCCTTCAACCCATAAACCAACAGTCTTCTCCGCACCGGCAAAACTCAAGAGCGAGTACAGCCCTTATCGCAAATTCCGACCACCAACCCACAAGATGATGCTACCACTCAAGCTGTGTCTGCTGGCTCTCCTCCTGCCGTTGGCATCATGGTGAGAGGCGGCCCTGGGCTAATCGTCAAGTTGTTGTGTCTAACAGCCGAATTCATAGTGAACCGCACACGAAGTCGCACACTAGGGCGGTGTCATCTAGAAAACCCACTCCCTTCGAATGCACCGCAGCACCTGCTACCACCGCGGTTCCTGCAACCACCACCAAAAGCAAGTGGTCGATGACCTGGACTTGGTCGACCAGTGTACGGCCATCGATTTGAAAGTTCACAAGTTTGAGACGGGGTGTTTAGAAACGAAAACAAGAGGCAGACATTCAGCGGAGATCGTAGCAGAACTTTGACAGTATTCAGCTCAAGATATCGTGATAGTAACATTCGGACACATTTTGGAAATCTCCGTGGTTTCCAACCCACTACGCAACCTGCACATTCCCAGGAAGCGCCGCAAGCCCTACAAATACCAGTTAGCATGGAACACCGCCCCAAGCTTCAGACACCCCGAAAGAAGAAAGAACTCACATTGGCCCTCCCTCCCAACAACCTCCCCCTCAACCTGCGTTTTCTTCGTGCACGCAGTCGCGTCCTGCACACTCTGAAACTTCAGCGCATCGCACCGATCATTCAGACAATTCTTCCCCTGAAGCGCGTCCATGCCCCTCTGAAGCGCATCTCCCTTCCAGCCAAACAAATAATCCCCATGCTGGCCATGCCCCGACTTGTCCCCAAAGCTATAAACAAACGGCTGCTTCCCCCCCTCAAAATACCCCGGCTCATTAAACGGCACCGTATCCCACTGCATCTCATACATGACCTGCGGCACACGTACGGGGTGCGAAGCAGGACAGTCTGCGCCAGCGAGCGTCTTGCTGCGCGGTGAGTATGCTACGTGGCTGCGGTGGTCGGGGCTGTCGAGGTTTTTGCCGTCCCAGCAGGACGGGAAGATCACTGAGGCGCGGATGCCGCGGGGGCAGATCTTGGCGGGGAATTCAGAGGTGTCTTTGGAGTCGCAGGGGGCGAAGCCGTCGCCGTTGCCGTTGCAGCGGTGGCAGATTCCGGGGAGGGAACCGGAGGAGGTGCGGAGGGTGGGGTCGCCGGTTATCATGCGGAAGCCCTAGGGAAAGGGGTTAGAGGTGTGAAGAGAGGGGAGGCGGAAGGGGGACTTGCTGGTTTGAAGGCGGTAACTTTGGGGTTGGAGCCGCTGAAGGGGGTCATGTAGTAGACTGTGATGCCGCCGCCCTGGGGGTGTTTCTCGTTGTCGAGGCCGACGAAGTTGGTTCGTTGTTGTACCATTTTGAAGGAGCCGTTCTCGGGTGACCGGAAGTACAGGCTGGCTGTCCAGTAGTTACTGAAGTCTTCAGAGTACGTGCAAGTCGTGCAGGTGGACTCGACGGATGGGTCCATTCTGTTGGGGTCCATCTGCGCTTTTGTCAGTGTCTGAAATATCCAGGGAGGTCCGAATATCCGTCCTACGTACTGTCACATTGAACGAGTTGCCTCCCACGATCTGATGGACATGGGTTGACGGATTCATTCCCGGGTTGACGAGCGGATCCGTACGCTCAATGACAAGCTGTGAGCAAGCAAACCGCAGCAGCCTGCCGACGTTCACATTTTGAGCGGCACCATGTTGCGCAACGAGCGCTGCGCCGACGAGGCGTTTCCACAACATGCCTGCTGCAAATCCAGAGCGAACTCAACTTCAAGCAAGAATGTTAACGTCGTGCAGTCGGCTTGGGAGGTCTGCCGAGTTTTCTTGCGTGTCCATCGCATTATATGTCGCTACTATCACTATCAGCGACAACAGCCTGCCAAAGCACACAGCCAATCGGAATGCTAGCGAAGTGATCATCCGCAGTATATTAACACCCCATACACCCACCACTGGCAAGTATTCGTCGTGGATGTAGTTTGCCAAGATTTCGGCAGCTAATACTCGGCAGCTTTGATCCGAGCGAAGCGTTGATCCGAGCGATTGGGGTGCTCAAGATGCAGTGGCTGTCATGTTCATCTTTGTCATCGTGTCGAGTCTCTCCCCCTCCTTCGTTCGTGTAGGCTTAATAGGAATTAAAAACTGATATACGAAGATATCTTCAGTTTACGATGTACAGATCTAGGCGATCTGGTAGTGGGCAGGGCTAAAAAACTGCCAGTCCCAACATTTCTGTCTGAGATTTCGGCGCACGAACGCTCCTTCCACATCTCATGCCTCGCAAGGAACTGTGAAATTATGTCACTGCATGCGAAAATCCCGAATTTCCTGACCCGTTCCTTCCCAAGCTTTCTTTTACCTGCCTCGGCTGTCCTCCCATCCCTTCATCGTCAACCGCAGATTTGAGCTACCAGAACAAGAGAGCTGTGGTAGGCATACGGCTTCAAAATATGTGGCTTCATCTTCATTCTGTCACGCGACACAAGTCGTTGTTTGCTTTTTCAGCAGTGCCTCAAGCAGGGCCAGTCCAATCCACAAACCAGGCAGCTAAATCACGCCGCAATGTAACGCCTGGCGAATGAATTATTTAACGGCACACTAGTTGACCTCTTAGGCTGGAAGACATGTCTAATTACACCGCCGACGCGCCACAACCCCCCAGCCCCGGCCCATGCCATGTTATGATTCAGCACAAGACATCTTCACCTCCTTTGATGCACGTTGACGGATTGCACGTCCGAAACAGGTAACAGCAAACGGATACGACGGTTGTGTCACATCGCACTCAGAATGGACGGAGCAGGGATTATGGTAATTTTTGTTTTCAATTTCTAACCACCCAAAAAGGATATCTACTTCCCGACGCAATGAGATCTGAACTTGGTTTATTATATGTACAAGGCAGATCTAGTGTGCAAGAACTGGCCTTCAGCTACCCCTTCACCACTTACTGCCCTTATGCGAGGAACATAGCGGCCCACCCGACTGTCACAGCCATGAGGAGACCAGTGGCTGCGCCAACAGCGCCGGCACCGCCAACCTTCGGCCCGGCCTCAGTCGTGGTAGGGCAGAGATCAGTGCCATTGAGCATATTGGCGTGGACGTAGACGCGCGGCTCGCCGTCAAACTGGTACGAGGTAAAGGTACCACCAGCATCGGCGGTAGCGGTAGTGCAGCCAAGGACCTCCACGACGGGGTCATTTGACTCAAAGCCGCCAACGACAAGCTTGTAGTTGTCGCCCTTGCTGCTCTTGTTGTTGATGCAGAAGACAATCTGGCTACCTGTGGGGCCCTTGCGCAGGCAGAAGTGGTTGTTGTCGACAGTCACGGCCTCAGAGGGGTACTCGATGTAGTCGGATGACAGCTTGATCGCGTGCTTGCGCAGCTTGTTGAGGGTGGAAGCCAAAACGTACAGAGGGGCGGTCTTGTTATAGTTGCTTTGCCACAGGGGTTCGCGGTTGAACGGCGTGCCGTTGCCCTTGAAGTGCTGCTCCTGGCCCTGGTAGACTGAAAAGGGGGTTAGTTTTGTTCTGCGGAATTTGTTATTAGGGCTAACTTACCAGTTGGAATTCCATCAGTCAACAGGATGTACGCCATGGCGTTCTTGGCCAGAGCGATATCATCGTTCTTGGCCGCGAAGCGAGGCATATCGTGGTTCTCAAGAAATGATCCCAGGGCGAAGACATCGGTGCATCCAGTCTTTGCCTTGCTGCGGATATCATCAAGGTCCTCGAAGGAGCCACCGTTGAAAGCAAGGTCCAACTTATAGTACTCGAGGTAGTTGGGCATACCCTGAAGCAAGTCCTTGGTCTGATAGCGGCACATGTCTTCGGGCTCACCGGTAAGAACCTCACCGATGGAGAATACACCCGCAGCCTTGACGAACCTGGGAAGAAACTCGTCATTGACGTGCTTGGCGGCGTCGATACGAAGACCATCAATGGAGTAATTGGAAACAAGTTCCTTCACCCAGCTGCTAAGCTCGTCAACAACGGCGGGCTTCTCGGTATCAAGATCGGCGAGGGCGACACCGTATGGGTACAGCCAGCAGTTCTGAATATCGGTGCTGTTTTCCCATTCCGTGACGTTGCAGTACGGGTGGAAGTACTTCTCGTGGTTGAAGGGGTTGAACTTGGAGAAATCGACCTTGGGCGGGACAACGTTGTCGAAGGCCTGGGCCATGTTGTTGACAACGACGTCTACCATCAGAAGAATGTCACGCTTGTGAAGCTCGGCGACGAGGTTCTTGAAGTCATCCTCGGTGCCGAACTTGTCGTTCAGGGCGTAGTTGTCGACGGACCAGTACCCATGGTAAGCGTCGCCAACGGCGGTGTGCTCCTCCATGTTCTTCACAATGGGGCTGATTTGGATCGCGGTGAAGCCCAAGTCTAAGCAATTTTTGGGTCAGTTGGGATGCTATCTTGTCAACGGTGGGGATGGTGAGGCTTACCCTCGATGTAGTCGAGGTTGTTCATGAGGCCGGCCCAGGTGCCGCCGCAGAACAGATGCGCCTCACATTCGTGATCCATAGACCCATCAGTGCGAGCGTAGCGGTCGATCATGACCTGGTAGATGGAACGGGACTTCCATTCCGTGATGTTAGCGGCGCTGGCCAGGCCGGAGAAGGCGAGGATAGCAGCGGTGGCCGCGTTGAGGGCCGAAGTCCGCATGTTGGGCGGAGGCCGACAAGTCGGTCGGGAGCAACGGGGACGGAGCCGAGTGTGAGAGAACGCGGGGGCTCAGCCTGTGTAAGAGAGGTGCTGCAGGGCGCTCGCCAACGTTCGGGCGCAGGCGGCAATGCAAGTCTTCCTTCGGTAGCGAGTGATTCGGGTCAGGTTCTTCTTCCTTGCTCCTTCTACCTCGTTCTTTCCCTTATTCCGGAAAACGAGCGACGAAGAGGCGGTGCAAACGAGTGTATGCGTTGAGACAAACGCTTGAAAGGAGGGATGCGAGAAGAACGAAGGTCGCCGGCATTTTTGGGCTCTGGGAGCCTGGGGGACGGAAGCAGCGGATGGGGATTTGGCGCAGGGCCGAGCTACACGCGAACACAGCCATCTTGTGACCCGCGTAACCCTGTGATGCCCCGAGATGCTGGTGGGGACGGCTCCCAAGACGAATCATCGCAGCTCCGAATATGGGCAGACATGGCAGGGTTTGGCCGAGTTGGGTGATGAGAGCAGGCAAAACGGCGGCAAAACGGACAAAAGGGGTGATTGTTGTTGTGCTCTCCGTTCTGAAAACGGCGCTTGCAAGCGCTAGGGTCCACTGCACCTGCCCATCTACTTCCCGCCCACTGTAACGTTTTGCCTTAGCCCTCGACGCGCCCAGAACACGATCCTGCGGAGAGACGTCATTTGTCGGAAATTTTTGCTCCAGCACCAGCTCTCTTTTGCTCCTCCGGAATCACCGAGTCGAAATGCTGAGACCCAATACCACACACGCTTGCGATGGCGGGCCGTTAATTCTCTCGCTGCTTCTCGGCGCGACCGCTGAACGTTAAGCTAGGATGCCGAATTTTCTCTGTCGCTCTGGGCAGCGTTTTCGACGCCTCAGGTCTTGCCTGGCTGTGGCGAGCTCTCTTCCCTCGCTGTGGAATTCTCCGTTGGGGGGGGGGGGGGGGGTCAGGGGGTGTTGCAAAGCCAAGGCTCTCTTGTAACGCCGGCTAGCCAGGCCGTCCTAGCACGAGCACCGACAAACGCTCCATCACAGCATCAGCATAGTGGAATTGTCCAGAACAAGAGTGGGCTTTCGCTGCGGTGGTCGTGGTGGTCCTGCTAAGGGAAGCGAACGCCGGCTTGCTTCGCCAATCGCCGCACCCAGCGCCACCACGATGTAACCTCTTGGTGAGTGCGATCGCCCAATGCATTCGTGCGCCGCTGTTCTGGTAACTGCCCGCTAAGCTACAATCGAGAAGGTGTGTCGGTGAATTAAATGGACGAACGACACTAACGCTCGAGCGTTTGGTGCAACTGCGTTAGTTCTCGAGACTGTTAGAGCAAAAATACCGTGCGAAAGTCCCAGCCCTCGGCAAATGTCAGATCTTGATGCCAGGGCCCCGGTAACCTTTATCGATCCTGCCGCTCTTGCGTGAGACAACGTTTCGCTCTAGAATGATCCCGCGTTTAACTACGCGCGAGCGACGCCGGATGGCAATAGGAGATATCTAAATCTGGCACATCCCGAAAAGGCAGCTCGGGATATTTTAGGGAACACGATGGGGGCTCATCTTCCAGTTTCCACGGCCACTCATGCGAGCGATCGTCATCTGGGCTGGCAAACCGGGCAGGACTTGTTCCGCTTGTCTCGTATCCGGTGGCGATGTCCACATATCTGACTGGGACAACCCAGCAGCAACCCAGATGGGTCTTCCTTGTCGGGACCCCGCCGGCTTCCAACGACACAAAACAACTCCCGCTTCGATCCCAACTCGCTTCTGAGCAGTGACGGATAGCGTGCAGGAAGCCCCAAGGTGGCGAGTTGAACAACGGCGGTCTGAACAGAGAACCGGGCCCGAAACCATGGTCGCGTTCGCCCGTCACTTGCGATGGGTCTCGGCATGACACAGCACGCAGATAGGTACGGCAAGAAGTTGGCGCCCCTTTTTCTACGGGCCTCAATTTTGAGCTTCCGACTGAGATTTTACCAGCTACATTCCCATCAAAGGGGGGGCGGACTCGGTGGACTCACACGGTGGACCGACTCACCGGCTACCCCTGTCCCCTGCTCTCGCCAAACATCAGAAGCCATGGATGTGCGTGCTGAGAATCAAGATGGTGATGCTGAACATCAGACGCCGAGTCCACTCTATCCTGGGTCGGCAAAAATGCCCTCTTACGTGGTGGGACATCCGGGCTGATGCGAGATCGTTCATGGGGCTGCTGGTCCTGCCCACAGTTGAGCTGAGTGACGAGGCCTGGGCCATGTCTTTTTCCCTTCATCAACCTAAAAATCACGTTGGTTTATCGACAACCTCTCTGCCGTGGCCTGTGTTGTGTTTCCCGGGTCCGGTTTTGTGTCCTTCCTTTAGGTTTACTTACTGTTGTTATCTTTCGTTTTTATATACCTCCTGTCGCTCCCATGCGGTGGTGAGCGACGGTGATGATGACTCGCCTTGCGTTGCTTTCGATCCAACTTCTCCTTATGCTCTTTACAGCAACCAGCACAGTACAGGGTCTCCGATATGAAGCCAAGGAGGCAGACTGGAATCTCAACGCCAACAAGACAGCTATACAACCACTCGACTACTGGGGAGAGAGAGACAAGACCCATACATATAAGGAGTCGCCCAAGAACTGGAGGGTTCCGTTCTATACATTATTCCTGGATCGATGGGTCAATGGCGACCCGACAAACGACAATGCCAATGGCACGCTATACGAGACCGATATGATGAGCACCCAGCTTCGGTTTGGCGGTGATCTGGCGGGCTTGATTGACTCGCTGGACTACATTGCTGGTATGGGCATCAAGGCAATCTACATTGCCGGCTCACCTTTCATCAACCAACCGTGGGGAGCTGATTCCTACTCGGTAAGTTGGCTGAGGCTCTCATGCTCTGCACAGTCCTCACTGACTGGCATCTTTAGCCCATCGATTTGACTCTGCTCGACAAGCACTATGGCACTATTAAGTTATGGCGAGAAGCAATCGACGCTATACACGAAAAGGGCATGTGGGTGGTTATGGACAACACGATGGCGACGTGAGCAACCTCCCAGCTACCTGCTGTGTTTCTGATGTGCGCTGTCTAACCTTCCAATAGAATGAGCGATCTGATAGGCTTCAAGGGATATCTGAACGAGAGTACCCCGTTCCAAGAAGAAGAGCACGAAACGCTATGGAAAACCGAGAGAGTGTACCCCGACTTCTCGATCAGCAACGACTACAACCAGACTTGCAAGTTTCCCGAATTTTGGTACGAGGACGGCACGACGATCAAGCCGGCCGGGCTTAAGGGCTGCTATAACAGCGACTTCGATCAGTTCGGCGATATCGAAGCGTTCGGCGTGTACCCGGATTGGAAGCGCCAACTTTCCAAGTTCGCGTCCGTGCAGGACCGCCTGCGCGAGTGGTACCCGCCTGTGGCTGCTCGACTCGAGCATTTCTCCTGCATGGCCATTGCCAGCCTAGATATTGATGGCTTTCGTATCGACAAGGCTGTCCAGGTCACGGTGGACGCCCAAGCCCAGTGGAGTAGCGCAATGCGTGCGTGTGCGAAGCGGTACAAGAAGGACAATTTCCTGGTCGTCGGCGAGATCACCAGTGGTAACACCCTTGGCTCCATCTACCTTGGGCGCGGCCGACAGCCCGCGCAGGCTGAGAAGCTCGATATGATAACAGCCATGACCCTCAAGCCCAAAGTATCCGACGCTCCAGAATTTTTTGTCCGCGACGAAGGTGTCAGCGCTCTCGACGCGGGCGCCTTTCACTACTCCATCTACCGCTACATGACACGCTTCCTCGGCATGAGCGGGAACCTGGAGGCCGGCTTCGACCTGCCAACCAACTGGGTTGAGACTTGGAATCAGATGGTCATGACAAATGACTTCTACAATGCCAACACTGGAGAGTTTGACCCACGTCATCTGTATGGCGCTTCCAACCAGGATGTTTTCCGCTGGCCCACAATCGATCTCGGAGTAGAACGTATGCTCCTGGCGTACTTCATCATCACAATCCTCCTCCCTGGAGCCCCTATGGTGTGGTACGGAGAGGAACAGGCCTTGTATCTTTTGGATGGAACGGCCGAGAACTACGTCTATGGTCGTCAGGCCTTTGCCCCTTCGCCAGCCTGGAAGACGCATGGCTGCTTCAGCCTTCGAAACGATCTGTACAAGAACTGGCCGGTCACGAAGGGCCGCGACGGTTGCCATGATGAATCAGCAGGTTGGGATCATCGCGATCCATCGGCACCAGTTAGGAATGCGATGAAGCACATGTTCAAGCTTCGAGATGCGCTGCCAGTGCTCGAGCACGGCTGGCTCCTTCAGCAGCTCGCAAACAAGACGGAATACGTGCTGTTAGAGGGCAGTGGATTTCCTACAGAACTTGGCATCTGGAGCGTCTCGCGCGGCTTGTTCAAGGCGGTTCAAAAGGACGAAGACGAGACGGAGGTGTGGTTGGTCTTTCATAACCGCGAAAACCGTACCACCTACGAGTTCGATTGCAACGATGCGAAATCTGCGTTCATTGCACCGTTTGATTCGGGATCCAGGGTCCGGAACTTGTTCAACGAGGATGACCCAATCTCCCTGGAATCCTCCGTCCTTGCCAACAATTTTACTGGCACAGGGAAAAGCGCCGGCTGCCTGAGTAGCATCATCCTCGAGCCGTTCGAGTTCCGAGCGTATGTACCTTCGATTCTCTGGGTTCCTCGGTCCCCCATGATCACTGGTTTCAGCCCTGGGCACGACTATCCTCTCGACTCAACGGACGCCAACGGAAGGATCGAGATCGCCATTGATTTTAACGTGGAAATGGACTGCAAGTCCGTGGGAGACACCTTCACCGCGTTCGTCATTTCCGACAACACGGGCAACTCGAGTCTCGCCTTTGAGACCCCGAAGTGCGGATCCCTTGTTGATGGCGCCAAGCCGAGCTGGACGGGCGCAATCCAGTCGACGTGGCAGTTTAGGACTACACTGCTCAACGTCAGGGAAGGCATCGTCAAGCTAACGGTCGACAAGCCGCTATCGGTTGACAAGAAAAGCACAAATGCAACCGATCACTTCCTTCTCCGCTTCGGCCGGCCAAACAATCCCATCGTGTTCCCCACACTGGCTAACTACTCTCGCACGCTGCTTTCCCTGGAAGGTAGTCAGCTGTACGTCAACCATGACGCTCCGGGTGCCACCATGTGGCGCTATACCACGGACTGGGGCACCAAATGGAGCGAATGGATCAATTACACCGCCACTGCAATCAAGTCAAGGGTGACCGAGAACCCTGAGTGGGAAGGGACTACGCTCCAGGCATGGGAGGGCAAGCACCTCCAGGTTCAATACTTCAGCAAGCCCTTGGGATCGTCAGCTTTCACTCAGCACGCGGACAGCAACGACGTCACCTTCCAGCGGCAGTTCCCTCACGTCAACATCCATGGTCCCTTTAACAAGTGGGGTTACGATGCAGGCTTGCCCGGATCGATGGATCTGGTCTACCACCACACTTGGAGTTTGCATTACATGCACGAATGGCCGTCAAACTTCCAGCTCAACATATGGGGCATTAATCCCGACAACCAACCCGACGTCGGTGCCATTTTCGGCGACATTGATGGCGACGGCATTGTTGATCGACTCCCACCCAGCAGTTTGGCCCAGAATGTAATCAACATTACCGAGCCCCCGCCTATGCCGTACTTGGCTTATAAGCTCGTCTACAATGATGCCACCTGGAGGTTTGAGTACATTCCAACTGGTCATATCGGCCCTCAAGTCGTCGTTTTTGTCCTCTGCCTCATCATGCCCGTTTTGCTCGCCGGACTGGCGCTTTGGATCTACGTGGACAGCTTCTACCAAGTCAAGGTCAACAAATCTGGATTATCTACTGCAAAGAACTGGTTCCCCGTGGTATTTGGGAAGCTCGACACGAAGAAGGGTGAGAAGAGCCACGAGATGAGCCCGATCGGAACCCCTCCGCCTCCCAGCTCCGCCTTGAGTACCTTTGGCAGCCATGGGGGTCGGAGAACGGTCCTTATCGCCACCATGGAGTACAACATTGACGATTTTGGTATCAAGATCAAGATTGGTGGCTTGGGTGTCATGGCCCAGCTTATGGCGTCGGCCCTCTCTCACGTTGATTTGGTCTGGGTGGTGCCCGTCGTTGGCGATGTCGAATATCCTTTCGATCGTATGGAAGCTGCCAACCCGATGTTCGTTGATATCATGGGGCAACCCTACGAGATTGAGGTGTATTACCACGTGGTCAAGAACATAACCTACGTTATCCTTGACGCCCCTATCTTCCGGAAGCAAACCAAGGCCAACCCGTACATCGCTCGCATGGACGATATTGAGAGCGCTATCCTGTACGCAGCTTGGAACAGCTGTATTGCCGAAACTATGCGTCGCTTCCCGATCGATGTATACCACATCAACGACTACCATGGTGCTGCGGCCCCATTGTACCTTCTGCCACAAACAATTCCCTGCTGTCTGTCACTTCACAACGCCGAGTTCCAAGGCATGTGGCCGATGCGCACATCGGAGGAGCAAAAGGAGGTATGTGAGGTCTTCAACTTGCCTCCAGATGTGGTCAAGGACTACGTGCAGTACGGCTCCGTCTTCAACTTGCTGCATGCTGGCGCCAGTTATCTCCGTCTTCATCAACGCGGGTTCGGAGCTGTAGGCGTCTCTAGAAAGTATGGCGACCGTTCTCTCGCCCGGTACCCCATCTTCTGGAGCTTGAAGAACATTGGCCAACTTCCGAATCCCGATCCTTCTGATACCGGCGATTGGAACCCCAACAAAGATGCAGCCGAACAGGCAAAAGGTGTGGAGGTCAGCGAAAGCTTCGAAGAGAAACGCGCAGGCCTACGAGCACAAGCACAAGAGTGGGCCGGACTTGACATCAACCCTAACGCCGAGCTTTTTGTCTTCGTGGGTCGCTGGAGTTTGCAGAAGGGTGTTGATTTGATCGCAGATATCTTCCCCAGCATCCTTGAGAAGTATCCGACGACCCAACTGATCTGTGTCGGCCCCATCATCGACCTTTATGGACGATTCGCAGCTCTGAAGTTGGAGAAGCTGATGCAGAAGTACCCCAGGCGGGTTTTCAGCAAGCCAGAGTTCACACAGCTGCCCCCTTATATTTTCAGCGGTGCGGAATTTGCCCTCATCCCATCCCGCGATGAGCCCTTCGGTTTGGTTGCGGTGGAGTTCGGAAGAAAGGGCGCCCTCGGTGTAGGAGCTCGTGTCGGCGGACTGGGCCAAATGCCCGGCTTCTGGTACCCCGTCGAATCCATGAGCCCGTCCCATTTGCTTCAACAGTTTAGACTGGCAATCGTCTCGGCTCTGGAGTGCAAGTAAGTGATCACCCATTTGGCCCAACGTGCGAACAGACCGTGCTGACCTACAACTTCTACAGGACCACAAAGAGACAGCTGATGAGAGCGTGGAGCGCGAAGCAGCGCTTCCCAGTTGCACAATGGGTGAAGCAACTTGACGAGCTTTACAGCCAGTCGATCAAGGTTCATCACAAAGAAGCGAAGAAGAAGAAGTTCGAGGTCGTCAGCGCAGGTCTCGTCCAAACACGGCCGTCCTCCCGCAGTAGTCATACCAGCTACCTTGAGCATGGACCAGTCACCATTCTCAGCCCTGCCAGCGACGCCGCCCTCATGTCACCTGCCCAGGTGTCCCGCGCTGGAACCCCGAGAGACCTCACCTCGCCAGGCCTCCAAACGCCCATGACCCCATGGGCAGGCGGCCCGAGGACTAACTCTCCCCGCGCATCGATCGCTAGCACAATAGGAGCTTCTCCCTTTTACTCCAACTCGGCTGCAAGGGACAGTACTGTAAGCGTCGACAGCTTTGCAATGCGTGCGCAGAACGGTGGCATGGCATCGGCTGTTTTCCCACCTGAAGGCGGGCTCGGCTTCCCTCGCCCGGCCTTCATGGCGCACCGCAACAGCAGTCTGCTCAGTCTCCCCGATGTTGTGGGTGACCGACATGACTTGAAGCTGCAGCAGGTCGACCAGTTCTTCAATGACACCAACGGAGAGTACTACGCCGAGTTCGACGAAATGCTCGACGAGCTTTCCGCTGCCAACTCGACCAACGACATGTGCATCGAGGCCTTTATCAAGAGGAGCGAGAAGGAATGGTTTTCACGATACAGAGATGCAAAGCTAGGCCGCACCAGAGACTCAAGCCGACTAAGGAGCGCGACAAACAGCAGGCCGAGTTCGAGGAATGGTGACCGCAACGAGTCTGTGGTAAGCCGTGGCCGCACAAGATATCGCAGCACGACACCCAGCGGGCTGGCAAGATCGGTTTTTGAGCTGTCGCCCCCATCAGATGACCACGTCGACGACGAGTTTCTGTTGGGCGATGGCTACCAGGCGCCAACGGGCCTGAAGAAGTATGTTCTTCCTCTCACAAGTGTTGAAATATTTGTGTGACTAACAGAGATCTTTCTACTAGACTCCTATCCATTCGCCTCGGTGATTGGCCTATTTACTCCTTCCTCCTCGCCTTCGGCCAGGTTATCTCGGTCAACTCTTATCAGATTGTTCTCCTTTCTGGAGAGACCAACCAGACGCCGGAGAAACTGTACATGGTTGCCGCAACATACATGGGCACCTCAATTCTCTGGTGGGCCATGGAGCGCAACTTCAAGTCGGTCTACGCTCTCTCCGCACCTTGGATCTTCTTCGGCCTGGCCTTCCTCTTCCTCGGTATAGCTCCTTTCTGCGCCGACTGGAAGGTTGAAGACGCAATCACCAATGTAGCCACTTGCTTCTATGCAGCTGGTGCGAGTAGCGGTGCCCTGGCCTTTGCGTTGAACTTTGGCGACGAAGGCAAGCCACGCGTCACTTAACCCCTCGTATGATAACATCAGCTAATATTTTAATTGCAGGCGGCGCCCCCACAAAGCAATGGATCACCAGAGCCCTCTCGGTGAGCGGCGTAGCACAAGTCTACAGTCTTGCTCTCTGGTACTGGGGTTCAGTTGTGGCAAACCAAGATACTACGGCGACAACCTTCCTGGGCAACAGCGATATTCCACAGGCCATAGTGGTCTGCATTCCCATTGCTGTATTTGCTTGGGCGATCGGCATCGTTCTGTTCCTAGGGCTTCCCGACTTTTATCGCCAAGCTCCCGCTCAAATCCCCGGATTCTACATTTCGCTGTACCGCCGCAAGATCGTACCGTGGTTCTTCGTCATGATCATCCTCCAGAACTATTGGCTCTCGGCTCCCTACGGCCGAAGCTGGCAGTTCCTTTTCGCCTCGCAGTTCATTCCTGGCTGGGGTGTATTCCTGCTGGCGCTTGGCTTCTTCGTGGTGGTGTGGTCAATCGTCTTGTACGGGTTTTCTTACTTTTCGGACGAGCACACGTGGCTGCTCCCGATCTTTGCCATCGGTCTTTGCGCGCCTCGCTGGGCTCAAGAGTTCTGGGCTACGAGTGGGCTCGGTTGGTACTTACCCTGGGGAGGAACCCCTCTGGGCCAAGCTGTCCTGTCCCGCTGCCTGTGGCTGTATCTGGGCCTTCTAGACAACATCCAGGGCGTGGGGCTGGGTATGATGCTGTTAGCGACACTCACCAGACATCACGTCATGACCGTCCTCCTCGGCGCCCAGGTGATCGGCAGCGCCTTCACCATGTTGGCCCGGGCCACGAGCCCTAACGCACTATCGCCCAACACGACATTCCCGGATTTCTCGCAGGGCATCATGCCCGGCGTTGCTAGTCCGTGGTTTTGGGTATGTCTGGGATTCCAGTTAATCATCCCCATCGGATTCTTCAAGTTCTTCCGGAAGGAACAGGTTTCAAAACCGTAAAGCGGCATGACCAGGCGGGGGAAGAACTAAGTAATATAAGTATGACGTGATGCATGTGACCTGGAGTATTCTATATAAATCAGCTGTACTCGGGATTAGACAAGAGTCTCGGGGCTTTTTCTTTGGATGCTATTTTGGATTTAGCTTGGATTGGATTGGCAGGCATTGGTCATCTTGTGAATATAGATGTTTAGATGTATCATTTTTTCTCTGTAGAAGTATATTATATCCTTTTGTTAAATGTCTTTACTGTACTGTGCTGTGTTGCGGTAGTGGTTCTGAGTGCCCTGATGTTGGGGTTTTTGGTGTTTTCGATGTTGCCTGCAACTCGCGCCTGAACCCATCACTGAGCTCATATGACATTCCCATGTCCAATTAGCTATTTGTCTGTTAGCAGGTCCCCCATAAAACTAACTTAAACTTTTTAAGGTCAAAATACCGGCTAACACATACAAGCATTCTACCAATTACTAGCTTTTTCTTTTCACAGATTACATACGTGATCTATACTTATTATCTGACATCGCAAACACAATCATAGCTATCTAGTAAAGCAACTTCCGCCATGCCCGCGTGTCATCCCGTGCCATTGTTTGGTAGCTTTTATTCATGACCTACACCCGTTAGCCAGTGACACAAGCTCACAACCCAATGATTATGTGATGAGGTTTGTTAGATTTGTCCATAACTTTGCCGTCAGCGAGCTTTCATTATTGTATCAGACTTTCAGCTGAACTCCCTCTGTCCACGTCTAGTGTCTTGAACGAGACATACACCTGGAGCGCCCCCTCGATGCTCTGCACTAACCCAAAAACCACCGTCAGTAGCAGCACGAGGACAGCAACCCAGAACGTATACCATTGCACACCATTCCGTGAGTCATACCACCATTGTCGGATCGTCTTGGGCTGGGCCTCGTCAAATGCCTGCTTCAGCATGACCAACCGGTCTCTCCAGAATACAAATCTGTCAACCCGTCGATTATCCGTCTTCAGCCGTCCGCATTGACTTATCCTTTTATCTAACCCCTCATGCCTCGGTCCAGACATCCACTGTTTAGTTTCCACATCGCATGTAGGACAGAGAAGCGCCAGCGTCCGCATTGTTTCTTCCGCAAGCCCGTCCGGCAGCAGGCTATTAACACTGGTCCTCTGAGCCTCAAGAAATGAGGCATGATGAAAAATATGCACTCGCTTGTCGTCGTCCGTCATCCGCAGGTGATCCGCCAGATTGTCCGTCCACACAATTTCGAGCCCCGCAATGCGGTCGAGGTTGCTGGCCTTGAAGATCTTTTCGAGCTTCACGTTCTCGTTGGCGAGCTTTCTTTCGGGTTCGAAGTACCTCTGTAGAAACTCCTGTAGTGAGCCCTTGTTCCAGCATACACTGCTTTGGCCGGAGAATCCATACGAATATGATCCGAAGTTGGCCATCAGGAGGAGGCTTGCGGCTAGGTCAATCGAGTTGTCGAGCATTTCGTCCTCGTTGGTGTGCTGTGAGCTCAGCCTGGAGTGTAGGGCGGATTTGATGTCATCGCGGAGCATGCCGCTTCTGAGCATGGAGACACAGTCGATGATGTCTGCGTGCGTTCTTGTTGCGACATGGCGGCCGCTGTCGTGCAGAGCGTTGCTGCATTCTTTGGTGTAATAGGTCCAGTATGCGTCGAGATCGATTGCGTCGGGATCGGAGCCGCAGAGTCGTTGGCCGGTTGCGGATGTGGTGGTGCGGCCGCCCCAGAGGTGGGAAAAGATGGTGTTTTTTGTGAGTTGGGAGACAGGGCTGTCCAGAACTTGGATGCTCTGCCCGAGGATCATACTTACCAAAGTCTCTGACTCCATTTTCTGCAAATCAAAGGCATGCGTCACGCAAATTAACTGACTCCTTGAGCCACGGATACAGCAGATTATCATTGTCCCCTGAGGCTTGCCTCGGATGCCGCTTGGCGCTGTGGCTCAGCCCTCTCCATTCCGTCGGCTTCAATGACGCGTCTGTGCAGTGCACAGCGCCATGATGCTGATGCTGCCTCACAAAGGCCGCCAACCAGCGAGCTTCCGACCCAGCTGCACGGGTGCCCGGGAAAGGTGGGGCTGAAAATGAGGGGCTTCGGCCTCCCGAATGGAAGGAGCGGCCTCCCGAGCCATGGGGAGTGCGTCAGCGATGTGTGTGGAGGCCGCGTCACCAACGCTGCGCGTTCCCGCCCCCAAGGACGAATACCCGCCATCAAACTGCGCATGCACAGTTCGCCAATTGCAAAAAGCTCCGAGACTTTCCCTTATCATGGATGTCCTCCATCCGTACCAAGCTTCTTACACGATGAGCGTTTCTAGGTCTCGAAGTCATCCGAAAGCCGCTAAAACGAAAGGCGCAAAACGAATCACCAGATGAACGCTGACAGCCCAAGACTTACAGGACGAGACGGGATTCAGGATGGCGACCACTTTTCGACATGACGACCTGCTACCACAAGCGACAACCGGCCTCTCTAGCTTTTTGACTGGAAAATGGCCAGAGAAGGGAAGCGCAACATGGCCCGATCCGCAGCTCTCAACCGGTCGATTGATATGCAAGGTTGGCAAGATCTCGTGTTGGGAAGCCCAGGGCCCAGCAAGGGACGCATTCAGCGAGATCGCCCCCAAGATCAAGATCTATCTCGACAGATCAGTCGATCCCATCTCCAGCTGGGTCACATGGTCGATTTACATGTGTGGGAAAACTCAGCAAAGCGCCAGCCCTACCATTCTCTTTTGCTGCGAAGTCGCCGCCCACCGCAAGGAGGTCAGGAAGGTCATCGTTGAGAGCGGCCTCTTGGATGGCTATCGTGGCATGAAGACAGGTCATATGTCCAAGGCCCCGGGCTTTGAACAGCTTGTTCCGCTAGCATCTAGGGGCTTTCCTGGTCAGCAATGCTATGCCAAGGTCAACGCCGCCGACCGGGACAGTACCTCCTGCAGCGGTATGATGATATCCGTCGGCAATTCGCATGCGACGATCGGCGGGGTCATTCAGATACGCGACAACTTTTACTACACTACAGCTGCGCACGTTTTCGAGGCTCCAAGGTATGGAATGTCCTCCGAGGACGTCCAGGAGGGTGACGGCATTGAGATCGAAATCGACGGCTTTGACGCAAGCGACCTCGACGCCGATACTGGGCTTGGGCCTGAAAGCACAGGGGATAGTGTTCCGACACCTCTCGGAGAGCATTGCCGCTCAGGGGCTGGTATAGGCCGTGAGTTGCAACCCCCGGTTATGGCGCCAGACAATGTGGGCCTGGGAGCGCCTTTTCTCAACTCGTTGGATGAACCTCAATTACACCCTGGCCTCGACTACGCTCTCATAAAGGTCCTTCACCCACCTCACAAGCGAGCAACCGAGATTATCGATCCTCATCATCCTGGGAAGAACACCAGAGTTTTGGTCGAGGCTTTGTCAGGTGCAAAGCCAAAAGAAGCGAGAGTCTTGTGCGCCACCCCTCGAGGTGTCTTGGTGGGAGCATTGTCAGGGACCCCGATCTATAGCCGTTCGTCACAGAGCACGCACTTTCAGGTCACCATGAGCGTATCCTTTGAATTGCCGCTCGAGGTAGGCGATTGCGGTGCGTGGGTCATCGATGCGGAGACTGGAGAACTGTACGGCCACATCATCGCCGGCTCACCGACCGTAGGCACGGCGATCATAGTACCATTCCAGGCCGTCTTCGCAGACATCGAATGCCGACTCGAGGAGCGGCCTCGTCTCCCGGAGCCAACGGTCGAGGTTTGGGCTCGGAACCTCAAAAAACGCTTCCAGAAACTCATCAGTGAAAAGAACACTGTTTCTTTCGTCAACAATCTCAACCTTGGGTCAAACCTCCCAGTTTCAAACGGCCGCGACCCACCCCCGTACAACCCTCATATCCGTAGGATCCTTCCCGAACGACCGGTTGAGAACGATTGGGCCTCTCGGCGATTCCGTTCCATGCTCCTTGCACTCAGCCAAACGCCTCTCAGGTACGAGAACCCCGGCCTACTAGACGAAGCGCTTGAGAAAGTACCGTTAGAGAGGATATACCCTGAAGCAGACGAAGAGTTTGCGGTTTTCCAAGCCCAAGCAGCATCTCTGGGGCCGAAATTCCGGCCTGAATGGGGCTACCAAGACTGCGTCATTCGGGCGTTGCTGCGCTGGTTCAGGCGGTATTTCTTCAAATGGGTGAACAATCCGCCATGCAGTGTTTGTTTCGCGTCCACCGCACCCAACGGCGACGCCCCGCCGACAGCTGAAGAACGGGCATGCGGTGCGATGCGAGTTGAGATATATCGATGCAGCAACCCTTTCTGCTCGGCAATAGAGCGTTTTCCCCGGTACTCGGATGTGTGGAAGCTCATGCAAACCAAGCGAGGCCGTGTGGGCGAGTGGGCGACCTGCTTCACCATGTTATGCAGGGCTGTCGGGTCAAGGGCTCGGTGGGTATGGAACGCCGAAGATCACATCTGGACTGAGGTCTACTCGGAGCATCAGCGCAGGTGGGTACACGTTGACGTATGCGAGGAAGCATGGGACAACCCCTTACTCTACACCCAAGGTTAGTCAGCACTCATACCCCAGATATGCACCCAAGAGCTAACAGGCCATCAGTCTGGGGTAGGAAATTGAGCTACTGTATAGCCTTCTCGCGGGATGGTGCGACCGATGTCACACGGCGATACGTCCGCAGGCCTGAGCATGAGATGCCCCGAAATAGGGGCCCCGAAGCTGTTTTGCAGCATACCGTAGCTGAGATCAAAAGCATGAGGCGGAAGGATATGCCAAAGGACGAAAGGTTTCGATTGGAGAAGGAAGAACGTCGTGAGGACAGAGAATTAGCAGACTACATCGTCACGACCATCATTCATGATCTGTGCTTGTCTGCCGCTAGCGGGACCGGAGGAGCCGGAATGGCGATCTTGGGGCATTTAGGTAAGCTCCAAGAAGACGGGGAGACGCTGCAAAGCCGCCAGTTGTCCAGTCAGGTCGGAAGGCATTAGAGTTAATGAGTGGTTGATACCCCTGATTTTGTGTAAATTCTGACAGACGACTCTGGTCATGCAAGGTATTCGGGAGCTGCCGGATAATCTGGAACCTCAACGAATAAGAGCAGACTGTTTGTTAATTATTTTCGTCGTGATCACCTCATAGACTTCCTCAATGTGCACATGTCCAGCGAGAAAAGACAGGTGACACGCAGATATCGGCCGCTCTGTTCTTGCCTGAAAGGTTCTTCTCCTCGTCGTCTTACGGTTCGTAAGCCACGGCCATCTCCGTAAAGAAGTCAAGGGCCAGTAGGGAGCCGATGAATCCCCCTTCACTCCCGCTCGCTTTGCCAGTTTCAACCAAGCACAAATTCAGCGCTCCGTTCGGACTTTTCAGCTGATTACCTACGCAGCGCGGCGGCGCGGTTCGGTTTCTTTTCCCATGCAGCGCCTGATTCTTGGCTGCGGAGAGGAAGGCACGAGGGAGTAGACGGATGGGATACCTTTTTTGCCACTTCGTGATTGTGTATCATTAGGTACCTACATGACACAAAATTGCAGGTTCTCTAGCTGCCACCCAACTGACGCTGACAACGGCGGGGGAAGCAGGGTTGGTAAGTCTTCTGCGCTCGACTTTCCTCGGGCCACTGGCAACGCCGTTTCCCGCCAGAACTCGCCAAAATGAAAGCTCTTCCATGGGGGCAGGCACGTTTGGTTGGCAGCAGCGGAAATGTTTTCAGACCCAATTAACACTATCGGTCTCTCTCTGCGCCTGGGCAAACATTGATCCATCACGTTAACACTTCATCTGCTCAGTATCAGCCCCTGTATAGACGGCCTGTACGACCAATTTGTTTCCTTGCCCGACAGATATTATTCCTCAGGCGACAGTTCATGGCAATACTCCTCCGACGGCAATTCATATTCGCCTCCAAATTCCCCGGACGGCAGCGAATTAGGGGCACCTGCTTCTGCCTCCCCAGACGCGTCTGACAGTTCATATTCCTCGAACGACAGTACATATTCCCTGGGCGACAGTCTATTGGGGATAAGTGCGCCTCCTTCTCCAGACCTGTCCAGACCGTTGGTATCCTTGCCACACTCAGGGCAACGAGGCGAGCCTCACCAAATCCACGGCGACCGAGGTTTCTAGGAGCAGCTACAGGATTTCAATACATACCTGAAAGTCCTCGTTGACGATCCAGACTACCGCGCCCATTGCATTAACAGGCAACTACGCGGAAGGATGTTGAGAACCAGTGTCACAGGACACCTCGCTTGTGCCTGGACGGGCCACGACCAGTTACGATTCGGCAGAGCACTGACTGCATGCATCATCCCACATTTGCAACATCTCATACTAAGTTCCTCGAAGACGAACGCTTTGGCAGAAACGTTTTGCCACCGTACGAGTACCAAGGCAAGGTCCAGGAAGAGAACCGGGACGAGCAGCGGGACCAGGATGACAGACTGAGGAGAGAAGAAGTGCTCAGGGAACTGGACGACGAGCAGGACGAGCAGGACGAGAAGGTCATACAGATGCGGGAAGTACGGCACAACAGACCGCCAACGTGGCAAGAACCGTTTGAATGGCCACTACATGAGGGTGAGTTACACGGCGTCGAGCGTTTTATCATGTATCGCGACCGAATATTTAGTCCAGGCGAGCGTTATCGAGAGGAGGTAACACTCGAAAGGTTTCGCGTAGAAGAGTGGGTTCGAAATAAGGGAACCCCAGCTGTGAAGTTCTTTGTTGGCTTGTCGGAACCGGCAGGAAACAATAAAGGGGACTCAAAGAACGCATCTGCTGGTCGCGAGCGCATCAACATTATCGCTCGGCGCAACATCAGGAGGTTTTGGGAGAAGATGAAAGTCTGGGATAATGATAACTGGGGCATTCCCGGAAAGCTTGAAGGCACCGAGTTCAAGGACCCAAAAGACGACTCCGGAGGGTGGGTTTGGCCCTGGCAATATTCCGTGGCTTCTTTAAGAAACAGACCACCACTTCACCCCGCGGAAGCTGCACGCCGTCACTTCGACCCTGTTACCAGGGCGGTTTCGTCACGCCAGGGACTGCGCTGGAACGAAGAAGGTTACTACACCAAAAACCGGCGTGTTTTTGGTTGTCGGAGCTCCGAGAAGAAGTGGCCGCCGAGGAACGAAGGTGACTCCTTTCTTGTCAATCGTCCCTGGTTCTTGTTTGGGTTGCAATGCTGCGAGGAATTTGTGAGAAGTTTGCGCCTCCCCCCTGGGTACGCTCGAGGACCAGGAGGCTCTCCGGTAAGCACTCCGGTATCGGGAATTCTTCCTGAGGTGGACATCTCAATCTTCGACAAGTACGGCACGGACCGGAAAATCTATAAACTATGGCAAAAGCGAGGCGATGGGGTTGAAAGATGGGGGAAGCCGTGGGAAGGACAAAGCTTGATCAGGTGGAGCTGGAAAAGGGAGCACTTGAGCTGGAACGAGGACATTGAGAAGCCCGAGGATCTCTCAAGCCTCAACCGCCTTGACGACAAGACATGGACTTGGCCGTCACATTACCTCAAACTTGACGAATGTGAACTCGCTGCATTCGTGCAGGTCCACAACAAATACGGGGACCTTCTGCCACTCGAGCCGTCGAATGGGCGTGCTGCTAGTGAGGTCGCTGCCAGTTTGCCGGTGGCACTAACACTTGTAGGCCTTTGCGCCACCTACGTGGACGCCTTAGTAAAATGTTGTTAAGCGTCGGGTGGATGGGGGGGGATGAACAGCAGCAGGTATTACCGATGTCTTTGTCATGTACTTCAAAGCGAGCAGCGATTTATTGCGTAGTATCAGTGGTAGCGACAGTACGACTTTTCAATTTTCCGCAATGGGGCGGTTTTTGGTCAGCCAGGGGCGATGCTCCCTATGCTGTGATCTCTCGTCTCTCGTCCCGATTGCCAGATCGGCCCCGCATGCGGCGCATCGGCGGCCATGTGCGATCGGCTCAGCAGCAGCGGGTGGGCGAGTCAATGTGATGATCTGCCGGCTTGGCACTTTGATTCCTGGTTATTAGGAACAACTCCATCATCACCCTCGGTGTCGAAGCGAGGATTTGTCGCCGCAAGTATTGGCATGGTCATCATTATTCAACGGCATCTCCGGGCGTGCCTGGTGATGCCGTCGCATGTACCGAGTATGATGGTAGTATGATGGTACGCGATCCGGTCGACCAGAGGAAATTCTAGATTCTACCTCGGGATATAAAGGCGACGCGTCGTCGTTGACAATCTCACCACATCCAGCAACACTCAGCAGCCACTCACTCTACCCTCATCTCTCGATCACCATCCTCAACACCTTACCAACCCATTCCACCACCGCACCACCGCCACCATGCGCTCATTCACCCTCCTCTCCACCCTCACCGGCCTCGCAGCCGCGGCCAAGAACGCCGTCCCCACCCTCTGGGACGGCTCCTGCTACTACCCCCAGCCTGACCCCGGCTTCCAGCTCAAGTCCTACATCGGCCGCTGGTACCAAGTCGCGGGCACCATCGCCCCCTACAGCCGCGACTGCAAGTGCACCTCGGCGCTGTACGGCCTCAACGACAACGGCTCCGTGAGCGTCAACAATACGTGCCAGGTGGGAACGCGGCCTATCAGTATTGTGGGCACGGCGACCCCCGTCGGGGCGCAGTATGGTGCCGATGGCGTATTTCAGGTGCAGTTTCCAGGGGAGAGGGCGCCGGATTGTCCGGGGCCGAATTATATTGTTCAGGGTGAGTTTTCTTCTGGGAGGGGGAGGGGGTTTTGGGAATCGGGGACTAATGCGGATGGGGATATAGATTACACCGGCGAGTTCTCGCTCGTGCAGTCGAATAACTTTACGACGCTGTTCATCCTGAGCAGGGAGCAGCACCCTAAGCCGGAGGTCATTGATGTAAGTCACACGCACTCGAATTTTGTGTCCTGTATGGGATGATGATTGATGAGATTATGCTAACATGCCATGTAGGCTTGGATCGCGCGCGCTGGCGTCCTCGGAAGTAACCTTGCCAATGTTGTCAAGACTGACCAGACTGACTGCCTGTTTCTTTAAGGGGGGAACCTACGCATTGCTGCGGAGTCCTGCCGGTTATTCAGTCATACCTGTTTCAGTCATACCTGTACATATGTACTCATAGAGTGGACATACGAAGAAGCGAGAGGAGTTTAGAGAGTTCGTGGTTGGCCTGAGTGTATCTAATTAGAGTTTAATCTTCCTGGGGATTTTGTTGAGGATTCTAGGTTCTCATCTTTTGTGTCTTTGTGGAGACTGTCACTTGTGACACCAACCCCTGAATGACAAAGTAAACAAACTAGTCGTGTGTAACCCACCTCAGCAACTGGTGTATCTGGCAGCAAACATGATATACCGACCATCAGCAGATGAACTAATTCTTCTTTTAATATCGACGTTGTAGCCTTCGGAGGTTAGGGACGCCACGAGACGCATACATGAGCTGCATTTGATTGTATTCGACTGCGGCCAGAAGGTGTGCCTAATGTTGCTTTCGGAACCAGCACGATCATTAACGTACCGGCGTTCCCAATTTAGGGAACGTAGACGGCAACGGAGGTAGCTTGATATCCTCGTTAAGGAGGAAGAGGGCTGTGAAACCCCATCGCGTTAAATTAATGAAAATAAAAAAGATATTTGCATCCTGGAAACAAATATGCAGCGCTCTCATCCAGAATTCATGCCATACTCTCATGCATGTCACATTAACCTTATCCAAGATCCCAATTAGCTTCCCCCTGTACCCAAAGCCCCAATCTCTAAACAGGTTTCCGCCCCCAAACAATCGTCCTACGCAAAGTTAGCATTCATTCTCCTCCAAACCCTCATCTCACCTCATCTCATCACCAGGACCGAATAGTGAACTCACTTCCAAATCCACGCATAGTTCGAAATCTTCCTCGACTCCTTCCGAAACGCCTCCGTAAACGCCACCGCCTCCTCCCGCGACCAGCCATGCACCTGCGTGAACAAAAACGTACTCAGCCCATCCAGACTCTGATCCAGCGCCAGCTGTCCCTGATACCCGGCATTTTTCAGCTCTGAATTCCTCGCCCACCCATGCATCGGCATCTTGAACTTCCTCTCGTGCACGTCCACAAACCCCACCTTCTCCATGAGGTCCTTCATCTGGTGGCCCTCAGCAATGGCGAATGACCGGCCGGTTTTCTCCCCGCCGGTGTAGAATAGGTCGGCCCACTTGTTGAAGACGTGGTCTGTGGGGATGGGGGTGTAGTCTGATTGCAGCCTGCATTCCCGCTCGACGTGTTCAAACCACCCGCCGGGCTTGACGTGGCGGAATGCCTGCGCGTAGAGGGCCTCCCAGTCGGGAACGCATCCGTACAGCGCGCGCAGGTGGATGAAGTCGAAGTGGTTCGGCGGCCAGCTCCACTTGAGCAGGCAGTCCTCAACGACGAAGCTGGCGTTAGGCGGCACCCACGCGGGCTGCACGGCGGTGATGTCAGTGCCTGTCACGGAGGCGGTGGGGTACTGGTGCGCAAGATCGACGGCCCACACGCCCGTGCCGGTACCGATGTCGAGGACCTTTCCGAGGTCAGGACCAAGCGGGGACTGGAACAGTTTGTTGCCTGCGACAATCAGGTGCACGTTGTGGAGGACGTCAAAGGCGTCGTTCTGAGCTGCGTCGACGGGGGCCCAGTATTCGGTGGTTTCGGAGACTTTGTAGGGGCGGCCGTGGAGCTTGCGGTATTCGAAGACGCTGTCGGTTACGGAGGTGGTGGAGGAGGCGAGGGATTCGTCATAGCTGCTGCTGCTGTCGTCGCGCGGGATGAGGCTGGCGTCGAGGACGGCGGGGGTGTCGGCCATGCTGGATGGCTGGATGGTGAGAGGTCTAGTTGCGAAGAGGTTAGTCGCCAAGGGCCGAAGGAAGCGTTGCAGACGGGCGGGAGCGGACCGCGAGGAGCTTTATTCGCATGGTGTTGCGGGGAATGGATGTCATGGCAGTTGGGGGATTTTGGTGGGGGCGGGTGATGTACGTTGCTATCCGCGGCTGGCGAGGTGCTTTGGCGGAAGCGCCACGGATGCGTTTCCCGTGCAGATGTCAGGACCAACACGCCAATGGCAGGGCGTGGGCTTGGAAGGGTTCATCTGCATATGCACACAGGGTGGTGGTTTTCCAGGTTATTTTCCTCTGATGGTGGGGCGGGTTGCTCGATTCGATTAGGTGCGGGAGCTGCGTGTTTGTGGACGGTGTTCTTAGCGAAAGTTCCGGACAGGTTTTCACTGCTGACTGAGGCAACCCATTGGGGATAAGGTTACCAGAATCGGAGCGCCACGAAATATCTCAACAGGGTATCGTGGCTTCCATCTATACAAGATGATACTCCTTCACGCAGCACTAGAACTTATCAGCAAAAGGAGCTTAGGTACTCGCCATCGTCTGAGAATGCTGGTGCAACAGAAGAGAAGGGAGGAAGTTGAACCTACAACAGGTAATCTGACATATTTTTACCCTTCCAAGTCGTAGTCTCCGTCATCGTCTTCCTCCCTCCGAGAGCACGCAGTCCAGCTGCGATACTATTGACTCCTCCCATTCAACCGCGCCATCAAATATCCAATCACGGCCCCCATCGCCAATCGCACACGCATCCGTGCGCCCAGAATACATATCTCGGGACAAAAGATCAACAAAGTTGTGAGGCCAGATGAAATGGTTGTGGCCGGGAATCCAATGCTGCTCAACACGACAATCAAGTTTCGCAAGTAAATGCGACGTCCATATAATTGCCTCAACAACTGGGGCCAGTTCTTCGTCCACAAACAGAGGTGATGCAGGAGAGGCGTGGGTAAATAGGCGGGAGGTCTGTAACTCCGCGAAGAAAATTTCAAGACGTGATGATATGAAGTCCAATCCCAAAAAGGAAGGAACGGACAACCGGAATTCATCCCATCTTTGGGTCTGCCAGTCTTGCCAGCTGTCCAGCCCTGGACTACCTGGTCTATGGGCAAAATCAACCAACTGTTAATTCAACAAAGGCCTGGTAGTGGTCAGCACATGGAGTTGAGGAGCTCATTGGAGCGCCCTCGCAACAAGCTTCAACAGCTTGTCTGTTCAATCCCGACACTCGCCAACTTATTTTCACGACAGTTCACCACCCGGACACGTTACCTCCTACATTAGGTAGCGCATGTCTGCGCGGCTCCTCTTCTCCAAGGCACTGGTTTAATTCCGGGCTGGGTCTTCTTTTTTGCCTTGCTAGGCTCCTGAAGAGCCTTATGCTGAATGCCAGCTTTTCTCTTTTCATCATCTCAAATCATAACATCTCCTTCCTCTGCGTCCTTCTCCCCCTCAGGCAACCCACTACCCCCGCTCTCTGCCCCCAAACCAATAGCCGACTTATCAACCCTACAGAGCGCTAGAAATTCCCTAAACGACGGCAGTGTCTTTCTAGCAGCAAGCAACGCATCCGCATTCTCGCTAACCTGATCCCCAAAGATGCTCCCCAAGTCGTCCACCCCCACCTTCAGCTTCTCCAGGACTAAAGGCCTCAAGCACTTCTGCCCGTTCTTACTCCTCAAATGGTCAGCCAGCTTGTCAGCTCGCGCGAACGTTGCTCGACAGCCCTAGGTGCCTCCGTCCTGTAAGGGACCGACGCAAGTAAACTTCTTGTCGCCGTGGCTGCGCTCGTGTCTGTCGCAGTCGGGTTTGCGGGTGAAGCGCTCGGCGCACATGCTGCACCCGAATGGCTTGATGCCCTCGTGTGTTCGACGGTGTGACTTTAGGTTGTGATTGCGCGTGAACTTCTTGTCGCACAGGTCGCATTGGAATGTGGCTGGAGCTTTGGCCGTGCTGCCTGCCTTCTCCTTAGGTGGATCTAGGAACTTGCCGTCGTCATCGTCGTCCCCAGTGAACATGTCGATGCCGTGGTACTTGAAGAGATGTATCTTCAGCTCGTCCTCAGCCGCGACGCCAAAAAAGCTTCCAAGGGCAGGCGGCCACAAAACAGTGAAAGGGTCGGCCATGCCGGTTGATGTGGGTGTCGCGTTGTGCCGCTGTGGGGAAGCCGTGATGGTAGGAAAAGCAGTTAACACGCGGGCATTTGAACCAGTTTTTGCCGTAGAACTTCTGCATGGCGGGGGTGTTGCGGCCATGCTTGTGCATGCGTTCTAAACGGTCCGAATATTGAGGTTACTTGCTAGAGATCGAGGGCTTCGTCTGGACTCGGGCCTTGACCGTGCTCCCCTGTTTGCTTTCTAGCCCAGCCGGCTGCTTTTGTTATTTTGTCGAATAACTCGGACTTTCGGAGAGGCGAGAAGGCCTTCTCGATTCGTTCCAGCTCTGGTAAGCTTTTGTGCGTCGATGACCAATGTGCCTCGATGAAGATCTCGAGAGTTTCTTGTGGCTGGTCAAGTCTTTCTCCGGGCTCGAGGTCCGCCATTCTACTCTGAAGATGCATGACCCAGCATGTCGAAGCATAGTCGTAGAAAGGATGAATTCTTTCAACCAGGTCCACCTCGATATCATCCTCGCTCCTATTCTTGTGGGCTTGAGGAAGAGAAAGGTAGGACATGCTTAACATAGCGAGAGAGTAGTCGACCTCCCGGGGGCTGATAAATTTCGTACGGATCATGTATCTGTATCACTGTCAGTTTGAGTCGATTTGCTGTCATAGAGAAGCATACTCGCGTGCAGTCCCATGTACGAACTCCTTCTTCTTCCCCTTGTCGCTGCCTTCCGCTTCGGTTTCGACTTCGGCTTTGTTCTGCCCTTTGCCCTTGTGTTTTCCTCCTCCTGGACCCCACTCGCGGTGTTTTCCTTCTCCTCGGCGGCTTCGGCTCTGGCGCGCTTCCTGGTACACAGTCCTGCCGTAGATTCTCACCGCTCTGGGTTTGTAGCCGGAACAGACTCTGCTGACATGCAGTTGTAATGATCCACGCACACTTGAATGGGAGCGAACCATGAGCCGACCCAGTTCCAGGCCAAGTTCTCGTTCACAGTCGGAATTAGGATACCAGTTGAGAAGATGCCTGGAGCCACCACCATATCGATCGGGCGGCCCTCGGCCAAGGCCCCGTCGCACCTGTGAAGCGCAGCGGACTTGCGGAAAGGGCGGCCAATTATATCGCCCTCGGTGCGACCCAGCAGGCGGTATGTGACCATGGAGTTGCCTGTTGCGATGAGAAGGTAGCGATCGACCTCGACGGCTAGTGTGGCGATTTTGGCTGCGGTCGTTTCTAAAGTGCCGTCCAGAGAATTTTGGTCGAAGTCGAAGGCTGCCGTCACGTCCTTGACAATGGCGCGGGTGAGGCGGTTGGGCGAAGCGTGCGGGACTGCCTTGTCACGGCGCAGCATGCCGTAGGTGAGGGCCTGCCACTGGTGGTACCGATACTCGAGAAAGTAGGAGTCCAGGTTTCCATGGCTGCTGAAAACCCTGTTAAGGGCGCCATTCGCAAGGCTGGTGTCGCAGACCTTGCTGTGCTTGTCGTTCTTGTTGTTCGTGCTAGTGCCGGGGTTAAGGGTGCCAATCAAAGGGCTGGTGTGGCGGACCTCATCGTGCTCGTGGTTCTTATTGTTCGTGCCAGTGCCGGGATTAAGGGTGTCAATCAAAGGGCTGGTGTCGCGGACCTCGCCGTGCTCGTCGTTCTTGTTGCCCGTGGTAAGGCTGGAGAGGGGCCGCGGATGGATGGCACCGTCAAGGGTTCCTGCGCGGCGCGACAGGGCTGCATCCAGCGTGCCAAAGGCTTCCCACACAGGCGTGTCGTATCGGCGTGGGTTACACAAGATGTCGTCGGTAATGATGCACCAGATCCACGCGGTGATGAGGATGTCGCCGTCATAGTCGTCGTCCCAGAAGCGCTTCGCCGTCGTTGGCGCAATCCCGAGCAGCTTCTCCCGCGTCTTGGCGCTGAGAGTGCCCCACGGTCGGCGCTCTGCCTCCTCCATAATGTAGAAGGCGAAGCTCCGGACCGCTCTACCCAACTGTTTCCACTCCTTAAACAAGCCGAGAGGAGGTAGGGCCTCGCCCATGAGAGAGCTTGGCAATACGGCGACAATTTTCGCATAGTCTTCGTCCTCTTTCACATCCTTTCTGGTGAGGTACGGCGGGTCCCCCTGCAAGCCTTCATTGACCTGAAGCGCGTTGTTGCTGGCCATTGTATTGCCCGCGTGTGCTGTCGACTTTCTCAGTTGTGGGTGGTTCCGAAATAACTGACTGAAAAGCTCTCCGAAGTTGATGGGTTGGCAAGTTATGTGATTTGCGTTTTTATTTTCCCTCTGCAGCCTGCGTCAGTCCTTTGTACTGAACTGCCTTTGTGTGTCAGGCGCCGCTCCCGCCGCATACGGCGTCTTCTCCCCCAACAAAACCTTTTGGGCTGAGTCAAAGCAAAGTGGCCGACCGGCCCGCGGTAGACTATAGCCGACAAAGGAAACAAAGAACAGACGCAGAGGTATCTCGGTTATTAGAAGGGCTGGAATGCGCCTAGTAGCATGAGGATGGGCGGCGACATGTTCTGGTTTCTCTTAGAAACACTACCTAAGCAAAGCAGGCTAGCAAGCTATTGAACCTTCTGCCCCTTTGGTGTCTGTGTCTCGAGCTGGCCAATGAGCAAGAGCTGGAAGATTCTCCGTCCTAAATTCGGGCACGAGGGTGAGGGAATGTTTTTGTATAAAGCCAGCGGTGTTTCCTGCCACCATATAGCCTTGGTGAGCAAGTTAGGCCGATCAGCAAACACTATTAACTATTTCAACCCCTGGCCATAACCACTCTCTCGTGCACCCATCACTTCCATCCACAAATCATCGCCTCTCTCCACATGGTGCTTAGTGCAACTATGGAAATGACCCGATTCTTTGTCGGCGTTGACTTTGGATCAAGGTAGGTAGAAGACGCCTTTCTTTGCGTTGCAGCGGCGGCAGGTTCTCGCTAAGCTAACGCCTGTCGCTGGGACGGACCAGCTTCTCTGCGGTATCCGCAAGCATGCTCCAGAGCGGGCCGATACCCTTTTCCCCTCTACTACCATTCAAAATTTTGGACGAAAGCGACGACAATGACCGCAAACGTATGAAGGAAGCTGTTGAGGCAATCAGCATCCAAGCATTGGCACCTGGCTCACCAATCTCTACGTCGTACGTCTCGGAGCAAGAGGCGGCCTTCCTATCCCTGCTGGGCCACCCAACTATTAGCAACCTTCAGGCAAGACACTGTTCCCTGGATCCCCGCAATGAATCCGAACTAACCCCCAATGGGTCGGTCCTACCTCATACTAACTCGTGGATGCTATAGATGGCTCGCAGTTGCCAATGGCGCCGCCACTCACTCTGCGCTCGACCTCATCCGGAATCGCAACAGAGCCAACATCCTGGTGCAACGAACCTCGCCCGCTCACTTCTTTGTCAAATGCCGAGGCGCCAGCAACATCACTTTGGCCATAGAGGTTCGTATTTGACAGAAACCTCTCCCAGCACGTGTATGCATTGCACGATATCTGAATTTGCGGAGCTAACTGGGTGCCGAAAACAGGGACAACCCATCCAAACTCACCACACTACATGTCAAATTCCTGATCTAAGTCTCACCACGGAAGTGCCCCTGGGCCGACGCTCGCTTGTCGTGCATTGCGCAACGGGCAACATCGAAAGCAAATATATCACCTTCACTTGGGCGTCGGATCCGGCTTTGCAGAATTGGAGGCTATCTCTGAGGTTTTGCCCGGATCAAGAGTTTGGGTATTTGACCATCGGGCTTCTCGTAGATGGCGTGGCACGACCCGACCTGGTTTTGACCCAGAACCACTTCGAATCGTAGGCGCAAGTGGAGGGCGGTGGACATTGGGTCTCGACCGCCATGCCACCATCAGAATGGGACTAGGGGGAGGAAGCAGGAGCAGGAAAGAGGAGAAGGAGCATGGAACTGTCCAGCGCTTTGCAGCATTGTCAGGAGTTTGGTTTCGGTTTTCCCTTTTTGTCTTTCCTTTTTCTTGGGGTTTCTACCACGCGGATGGGGTGCACGGCTCTGTACTACAGTCCTGGAATTCTAACATGCGAGTGGTCAAGACATTCTTCGCACTACTATCTGATTCTGTCACTGAGTGAACATAAGATGACAAGTTCGACACAGATACGAGGCCATCCCTCGCGAAGGCAGGGCATTAGGTCAGGAGAACGTATATGTCTAAAGGTGTGGAAGAAGGCGCGGCTGCACCCCAGAGGGGCAACATCCCACAACACTGGCTCCTGTTGGAGCAGAAATCGAGACCGATGCAGGAGCTCAAACGGGCCGATATTAAGGTTGTTGCAGAACTCGATGGTGGGAAGCGGGGCTCCCAGTCCCTCACAGAGGATGAGGTCCTCAAACATGACTTCTGTGGCCTCCAGGTTGGCCAGCGACTCACGGCCTAGAGAGACGGCGACTATCGGTCGGAGAAAGTGGTTGGCGACATGGCAGAGTTGTCGGCAGGTAAGCCGGATAGGGACGCGGCTTCTCGCTCACTCGATTCAAAGTCGACGTCCATTTACGGACAGTCATCATGCGGCAACAAGACGTGTGGGCGCCGCCGATGGGGCCTCAAGTAGCGGCATCAAGCTGTAGCGGGCATCGAGTGGACATCGTCAGGCATTGGTGCACCCTACCGCTAATGTCGAAGCTCATCCCTACTCTTACAGCAGGCCTCATTGCATTTGAAAAAGGCCGTCCTGCATTCACTAGCGGCCTACAATAATGCAACATAGGCGCCCCACGATGTGAATGAGACCTCTCGCAATATAGGTAAGCCTTTGAAGATATAAATAAGGCCTGTGAATCAGCAAGTTAAGGTCATTTATGTAATAATCTAAGCCTTGTTGTTTTCATGTAAGGTGTTCAAGGGTTCCTTCAAACACTTTCACATAGGCCAATACCTTGCAAAATTAAACCGCAATCATTTGTCAAATGCTACGGTGCAAATCGGCATTTTATAGCTTTAACACAACAAAAAGACAGTGGGCTGAATACAGTCGTCGATAAACAGGAGAAGGTGAGAACGGGGACGGGACGGGACGAGAAAACATGTTTTGCTTAGGTCAGACGCTTCTGTACTGACCTAGGTATTGACGGGAATGACAGTGCAGGCCAGAACAGATGTCCCGGTTCAAGGGAATGTGTCCCTCGCAAAGCATTTGTGAGAAGCACCAAAAATAAAAGACTCAGCCTGGAATTGAACCAGATCCTTGAAGTTAAGGGACGGTAGTTGTCGTGGTTGTCGTGAAAAGTTGTCGAAAGGTCAACACGGCTCCCACTCTCCTCCAAAGCTACTCTGATATATATAGGAAGTAGATGATGGGATATTGTTAGATTTCAAAGTACCTCGAAACGCCAGCGAATGGAGAGTGGAAGGCGTAACCGAACTTTTATCCAGGTCACCAAACCACACATCCTACAAGCAAGGAGAGGAGGTGTCTGAAGGGGAACGCCAAGCGTCAGCAACAGTCAATATTTCCCAGCCATTAGAGCCTTATTGAGCGCCTCAGCAACCGCCTGATACGTGAGTGGTCATGGTACGCGAGCCGCGATCATCGAGGCGCGTGAGACACACTTCGGCATTTACTCGCTGGTGAGCGCTCAATGTTTACAAACAAGGGGGGTGCTTGTCATTCTCGAGCGCCTCTATCAAGGTGATCCAGCACCATGATTTGGGCACGCGGAGCACGACATTCTCAACCTGCGGGCACCCGGGCAGCAGTTAGACATGTTGCGGGATCTCGGTAGCAACGCAATACGCATGTCTCACACCCCGCCGGCGGCTGAGGTGCCCGGCCAGGCGGGCCGCATGGGATTCCTGGCCATGCTCGACTGGACGCCCAAAGCTGAAGAGTCCACCGAGTTTCATTTGATTTTCAAGGCTGACCGGCCGGCTTACCGTGGCAGATGTGCGGTTCTTCGCATGGTACGAACGCTAGTGCATATCAGTCATCGGCTGGAACATCGGCGGCGAGGTTGGTGAGTAATATACGGCGGGAGACGACACCATCATCTCTGGTTGGCCGGGCACTACGTGACATCGCACTCGAAGAGAGCTCAGCTGGCTCATCGTTGGCGTGTTGACGATGGCGCAGAGAAGCTAATGTATACCAGGTCGGATCTGCCATTCCCAGGCGAGTTCAGTATGTCGAATCTGATCTTTCAGGGGGGGTAGGGGGTAGGTCATGCAATACACTCCGGCCTATGCCTTGGGTTGATAGCATGCGGTGAGATTTTGATAAATCGCGGCCGCTTTCAGCATGTGCGGTACGCACCCAATTGGTCCCGGCAACGAATGAAACCAGTGCGCTTTTTGTGACGCATCAAGAGTAAGAGAAGGGGGGGCATCTCGACGACGCGACAGGTCAGCGCGTACAGGCTCACCATTCACACCATCCTGTTTGGCGACTCATCTAATCAGGTCGTCGCAAACAAGGGCTAAGAGCTGCCTTGCTCACTTGCGAGTTGTGCGTGGAAGAGCGAGCCCACCCACACACCGTTACTCATCGCGAAGCAATTACCTACTTCGGCAACGTTGCTCACCTTGTTCGCATTGTCGTCGACTTGGCGAGCCTCGGGAGTGAGCGCTACCACCTATACGGGGCGCACGGCAGCCAGAGGATTCCCACGGCGCCGCATCCTGCTAAACTGGCGTGGCCTGCTCGGGTTGGCCAGGTCACATACCGTCCACGTCGTCTCGGGCGCCGATGCTTGATGCTTGATGCCTCGATGAGGTAAAACTGTCTCTGCGAGGGGAATCGCAGGGCACCCGACGGCGCGCCAGGCACGCTGCCGCTTCAGGTGGGACAGACTCATCTACTGCGTACAGTCCCGGCGAGTTGCTCACCGTGATACAAACCGACGGCAAAGCAAAAGCTGTGCGACCAACGCCACGACGCGGACCGTTGGCGCAGGGGCCCAGCTGCGACAAAATTTACGGCCGACGCCGCTCCACATGATCCGAGACCGAGCCGGATCCGGATGCAGGACTTGTCTTTCCTCAACTCCGAGGTAAGGTGCTGGTGGACGCCAAGAGCTGCGACGTGTTGCCATATACGCAGTGGGTAGGCGACAGCATCAAACGCTCCTCTCCGACCGGTCCGGCTAAGATCGAAAGGAGATTATCGCCGCTGGCGATGGCGACGTCGCCCAGCATGGGTCTCGCTCTTACCCAGGCACGAGAAGGATTTCGAATTGCCTTCTGCGTGGCATCGTCGGCGGCAAGGATGGAGTTAATGGAACAGTAAACTGTAACAGCAACTGGGACCGCTGGTACCGGGACCCCGACCACCCAGATAACCGAGGCCATGTCAGCACTAGCATCAGTGTAAGCCGCATTTGTCGCTCGTCGTTCCTCCCTTTCGGAATCAGCGCCGAGGCTCGATTAGGCAATTCACAAATGCACGTGTGGCCATGGTCGTTAGTAAGTCGCCGCCTTCTGGAAACTACATGGAGATGAGGTGTGTGTCCCATTGCTGATCCCAAAAGAAGCTTTTCGCCCCAACTGACGTAGATAATTTGAGTGACTGCCTTGATAGATTGAGGCGTTGCGTATCGATACGACTCGAAAAACACGCAGTCATCATCAGGCTCCGATATTCCCGCAGCCATGGAAATCATGGTGTCGGGCCCTGACCACCATGTGCCTGTAACCGTCTGATGTGTGCCATTTAGATGATTTTAGCTTTCCAACAGGCGCACACAAATGGCACGATGGATCCGACATGTCTGGCGCCAAGTTGGCAAGTTGGGGCTAATCGCCAATCATTTGCCACCCGTTGATTGGACTGCCCGAATGATGTCGAATATCTGCCTGGCTGCAAGAACCGAACGCACTCGCGCCCTCTTGTCGCAGCGCACCATCACGACGCTACTGAGAGTCTGGTCCTGTGTCACGAGTTCCATGGCTGCTCCTTTCGCTACCTACCTGCTAGAAATGCGAGGCGTCGCCCTAGAATGCGAGGCATGTGCTGCACAGGCAACATCCCCTCAATATGGCAGTCTGACGGCTCGTCTCGCCTGTGAAAGCCTATTGTCGCCCGTGATGCGCCTGACGGGGGGTGCAGCGCAGCACGCACTCACTTTGCGACATACTAGCCAAGACTCTAGCCGGCGCTACACAAGCCGCGGAAGGTTTGATTCCTAGCGCTCGTCCAGTCCGAGCCCGCGATGCGACTCGATCATCAGCGACGACGGGGTGCGACCATGGTTGAAATATATCAGCGTTGCCACAAGCCAGAAAATCATGTGGCGCGATCTCAGGCGATCTGCGAGGCATGAGATTGAAATGCTCAATTTCTATGCGGGAGATGAAGGATTGTCATGCCCATCAAGCTCGCGAATTTATCGGTGGGATTGACGTCTGGGTACGCTGGGGAGAGGGCGTCCCGATTGGGCAGATTGCAGATTGAAACGGTTTCGATTGCCTGCCCTGGCCCTTTTTCTGCGGGTGGCCGCCTCGGACCCGAGGCGAAGGAGGGGCTCGCGAGCCCGCAGTGCCCGCACCTGGTTGCGGTGCGAATGATGAGCGCTGGGCTGGGGCCAAGGAACCGAGGAGCCGTCACTGACCGTCTGTCCCAGGTGGTTGCGCGGCCTGGCGCCAATTCCTGAACATGCAGGGAGGAAAAAGGGCCCTGACTGGCTGCCCAGTTCGCCCACACCTTCTGACGCTGCTGCCCAGGCCCTTTTCCGCCCCCATCGCTCCCACACGCTCCCCACGATTGCCTGTTGGGTGGTGCATCCATATTTTACGCGCGTTTGCGCTTGCTTCCAAATCCAATGGGGCGGGGGCCCAACCGAGCGAAAGGTGTGTGAGCTTCAATGTGCGAAGACAGCCTTGTTGGTTCGTAAGGCCTTGCTGGGCCCTACGCTACCTGACTGGGCCTCGAAGGGCTCTCACGATTAATGGCATAGAACCAGGCACGGTCACATGGGCACAGCAGCCAAGACTGTTGGGGGAGCAATCAAGCAATCAATCAACAAACTGCGTGGGTGGCCGCTTCTTGCCGCCGTCGAGTTTTTACCCCTCACAGGCTCACGGCGTCCACGCCCCATGTACTCAGAGCACCGCAGAATTCGAAACATGGGGGAGTGAGGGGTAGGAGCTGCAACCCTGGCTGAACTTGTGTGCGACCCCCAGCGTCTTAGGCGTCTCCTGTGCAGTAGAGGCTGTCTGGCGTGTCTGGCAGTCGGTCTGAGTCCCCTCGAGGTGCTCTCTCGGCCGAACCCCGACCTTTTTGGCCCGGCTTCCCTTTTTGCCCCTCTGCCGCGCAGAACGTGCTTGAACGTGCAGGGGGCCCCGTCGTCCTCCTGTTTGCATCACTGGCCGGCTGAGGTCGATGACGCGGATTGCCGCGCAAAAGCTGGTCTCACACTGGAACGCCCAGCCAGGTCTCTCGCTGCCCATGTCTTGCGAGAGCGGACGTCGGCGGGTGAAGACGCCGATGCGAGCTCCCGTCCGCTTCCGATTGCCCACTGATCAACCCGCCCGAGAGCCCGCCGCGCGCGACCGCCTTTGTTGCCGGGGGCGCGAATCCCTTGCTGCTTGGTCAGGTGCTCAGCCTGAAAGCGTAAACGCGTCCCTCCGACTTTCAGGACCAGTCACGAAACGGTTGGAAGAGTGCAAGCCGCTTAGCTGTGACGACAGTTGCTTCTGGGTCCTTTGCACCAGCTGACAGGTTTGCCGTCAATTGGGTGGCAGAACCAAGAGACATGCAGTCAGCTGGAATTTGGCATAACGCACGTTGTTGGGGACGACTAGTCGGTCGAAGGTACCTTCTCATGTGGACAGATGTTCGACCAGTTAGGAAGGCGGGGCCGTAAAGTGGGTAAACGCACACCCACTACCAACCGTGCCAACCCTCGTGAGCAGCAGTGTGTGGCCGAGGAAACCGTAGCAGCGCAGCGGGAGCCCAGATTCCCTACCTAGGCGCGAAGGCGTTTTGGTTGATTGCACATCGATGCACCTATCCATCATTTTATGGAGACACTCAGCCAGCCATTCGTGCCATTCCAGCGTGCCACCTACGACGTCGCCAGGGCAGCACCCTCAATCAAACCTGGAACCGCGTTTAGCCCCGAGTCAGGTAGGTAGCTAGCCAGCCAGCAGACCCCGAGCCGAGCGGGAGGACGCCAGAAGCGGAAGCAAAAGGAAAACACACTGGAAGGTGAGAGGTTGGCTCGCGCGATTCTAGTGCGAATTGCAGGCGCGCCGGCAATAGACGGCGCACCCGCTGGCGCCCAGTCATTGACACAGCACTGCGTAGTCAACATGCTCAGCTGCCAGCATTTTCGCGGAGGCTCGGGCGTTCTGCCAATCGCGGATCCCGACCCCACCACGGCCTCTGAGGCAAAAATTCGCCGCTTTCGACGAACCAGGGAGTCAGGCAGGTGGTGTGTGGTGGCGCCGCCCCCCCCTGAACCCCAGCACGCCCAGGAGCCGAACCGGGTGCCCCGCTTGGCGCCCTCACACCCTGCTCGCCCGCCTTCGAGGGGGGTTCCTATCCCATATATCTCTCGAGACCACCCTGTTGGTGTGTGTGCTTGAGATCCAGACCAGCATCTGCATATCACACACTCTTCTCTCTCGATCCAGCAAGAAAGAGTTTACACCAAACCACAACACGATCACAACAAGACACAACAATACATCGATCGGCACCACGCATCGAAGTACGACGCAAACAACACCAGCAACACTTACACCACACCTCACCACTCTCAGGATGAGGTTCTCGCGAGATCTCGTCCTGATCACCGGTGCTACCGGCCATGTTGGGTCCTGCACCCTCCTCCACCTTCTCGAGTCGGGTTACCACGTACGGGCGGCTGTTCGGTCAGAGGCAAAGATTGCGGCCGTTCTCTCACGGCCGCAAATAAGGGCGCTGAACCCTGGGGCGCGCCTCACCTTCACCATCGTGCCAGATATTAGCACGCCGGGAGCGTATGACCATGCCGTCGACGGAGTAACACACATCATCCACATCGCGTCACCTCTAGCAACAGGCGACAGCGTACCAGCAGATCGACACGACGAGTTCTTCATCCGGCCAGCAGTACAGGGCACGCTCAACCTGCTTGAGGCGGCCAACATGGTCGGTACAGTACGGCGCGTTGTCATCACCAGCTCCATCGTCGCCCTTGTTCCCTACAACGAGATGGAGGGGATCACAAAGCGCAGCCCGCTCAAGCCGGTCAGCCCGAACGACCGCATCCCCTTTGTGCCCGGGCCGTACAAAGACACCTTTGCCGCCTACGCCGCATCAAAGGTCGCCTCGCTCCACCACGCCGAGGCGTGGATGGCACGGGAGCGCCCAGCCTTCGACGCCGTGTACTTGCATCCAGGTTTCGTATTAGGGCGCAACGACACAGCCACGACACCTGGTCAAGCAATGCAAGGCACAAACTCGGTGGTGCTCGCCCTCCTCCTCGGCAAGCGATTTGGCCCCTATGCAGGCACAACAGTTTACGCAGAGGACGTCGCCAGGGCGCACATCATGTCGCTCGACCCCTCAGTATTCGGCAACCAGAGCTACATCCTCAGCCAGTCGTCGCGGTGGAACGACGCCCGCGAGATTGCTCGGAGGTGTTTCCCCGAGGCCATCAAGAACAAGATGCTCGTGATGGGCGGCAGCGTCAGGACGACACATCTACCGGTTGACACCAGTTTGACGGAGGAGACATTCGGTTTCAAATTCACAAGCTACGAGGAACAGGTCAAGAGCATTTGCAGCCAATTCCTCGAGCTCAGGTTACCAAGGGGGCCCCGATTCAACATTGGCGGGGAAGTGAGCGTCAAGCAGCGGGACGTGTTTGTCAGTGTACGAGCGATTACATGCTAGAGCGCCCCCACAGTGGGCGCCGGGACTGGTTTTCCGCGTTCTGTCATCTGGGATGATTTTTCTGCTTCTTGAGGCAATTTGGACACATTGGGAGGAATGGGTCGGGTCCAAAATTTTTCACACCTACTTGGGTACTTCGTTTTCCATCGTTTAGAACTTTTAAGATACCCCCACCACACTTTAGGTAGATAGTTGGAAATCAGATTGATGCCAACAAACACATTTCTCGCCGCTTCAATATCGACGTGATATGAACTGCATTCCAATGAACGCGTAACCTGTGTTAGTCTGGACCGATCAGCCATGCAGGTAACGTTAAGGGCTTTTTTGGAGGCTCCTTTGGCGTTCCGTTCTAGATCTCGCTTCTCGTCCGCTCTCGCTGCGCGATAAATTGACGTGTCTTCTGCTGCATCTCGGTAGTTTTCGTTCGTCTATCTTCCTAGACCCCTGTTTCAACAAATCCCGCTACGTGCATTTCGCGGGGTCAACGGCTTTTTTGCACTGTCGGGATCGAGCCGGGTCTCTTCGGTCCCGTCGGTCCCGAGCAGTTTAACGGTCCCGCACCTGCCAAATCCGCGAGCCCCCCTGTTCATGGCCGCGCTTAACGATAAGATAAGAAACCAACAAGCGCGCTTAAACCTCGGAGAATTTTCCCCAGACCCAGAGCTCCACTCTTTTTGAGATCCGGAGCACCGATGGGAAACACCGGACTTCCACATTAACTCGACTGCACTCCCCCATCGCGCGCGCCCCCCCTCTACTACGCACCATGGCACGCCTCGATGAGGTGCGGTTCGACCCAAAGAAGATATCCAAGACGAGTGCCGCCGAGTACTCGTCGTCGGAGGACGATGGCGATGACGATGACGAATACTTGATGCCGTCGCGCAATCCGGACCACGAGAGCGAGTTTGCCAACCATAATCCCCGGAAGCGAAGACGGACCGGCCGCGATGCGAAGGAGAGCGCGGCACTAGGCATATTTGGCTCGGAGAGCGAGGATGATGATGGCCCAGGCGGGAGGTGGAAGCGCAAGAATCTCCGGACAAAAGGCGTGAGCTTTGTGTCGTCTGCTGCGCAGGCCGCCGCGGCGGAGTCCGATGAGGAAGATGAGGATGATGAGGATGATAATGGCGATGCGCGACCAACCATGCGAGCGATGATACCTGGTGGCGATGACGCGGATGAGGATGATGAGGATACTGGCGGCGTCGGGCTTGGCTTCGGAGGTCGTGGTCTCGGCTTTGGAGCCGGCGCCGCTGCTGGCGCTGCTGCCCAGGGCCTGGGCTGGGTGCCGCCTACGCTCAAACACAAGGCTGTCAAAGACCCCCACTCCCAGAAACCCTTCGTCAAGTCGTCCGTCGGTCCGAGTAATCCTCTTGGGCCTGGTTTCATGCCGAGCTCTGCTCAGATACCTACGCTGCTAGTCGAGGATGACGAGCCAACCACCCCCCGCGCTGTGATGCCTAGCGCCTTTTCGCAGACCAAAGGAGGCAAGACAAAGATTAATGCTGGCTCCTTTGGTGCGCGGATGATGGCCAAGATGGGCTACGTCCAAGGAAAGGGTTTGGGAAAGGAAGAACAAGGTCGAAACGTCATCATCGAGGCAAATCTACGGCCGCAGAAGGCCGGCCTGGGCGCCGTCAGGGAGAAGACGGAGCAGGAGCGGCAGGAGGAGAAGCGGCAGGCCCGTCTCCGTGGCGAGACTCTGGAAGACTCTGACGACGAGAGGAAGAAGAGGGCCGCACGCAGGAAGAAGACCCTGGCTGGGGGTCTCAGCAGTACCCCCGGAAGCGGTGCCAGCACGCCTCGTCGGCAGAAGCCCAAATATCTCACCATCGACGAAGTGAAGAAGGTAGCCCCCGGGCTCAACATCCCCGACGCCTTCACCCCGATATTGGATTTGACAGGGCCAGGGAAGAAGATGTTGACAACCTCATCAGGGCTGATGACGCCCACCGGAGCCAACGCCCCAGTTGAGTCTGTCGAAGCTACCGAATCGCGAAAGCTGGTTCGGCGCGCCCAGAACGACTTGATGGCTGTTCTTGAGGAATGGCAGAGCCTGCAGGAGCGCAAGGCATATCTGGAGCTGCAGCTCCAGCAGGAAAAACAGGACTTGGAGGAGCTGGCGGCAAGCTTGCGGGGCAACCAGTCGGTAACAACTGCGTGCGAAGCATTGATGGAGCCGGTCGAAAGTGGTGAGTTGGATGAGGGGGCAAACCTGGCGTGGAAGCTCGGTCGCATCATCTCCGGGCTGAAGGACGCCAACACCGCTGTTTCGGATGCCATGCTCCCCCAGATCAAAGAGGAGCTGTCCTCGCTCGCGGTTGCGGCTATTCATCCTACCTTCAAAGACTTCCTCCGATACTGGGACCCGTTAAAAGAACCCAAGCCCCGTTTCGTCGACGGCCTCAACTCGATTCGCGGCCTACTAGGCCTCGACCAACCGACCAAGAAGGCCCACCGCAAGGCAACCGCGACCCCCTGGGAGACCCTCATGTTCAAGCTGTGGCTCCCGGCGGTGGCGTCCGCCGTTCGAGAGTGGAGCGTAAGGGACCCCGACCAGATGATTGCTGTGTTTGAGGCATGGGACAAGCTCATGCCGGGCTTTGTCCGCACGCAACTGTTGGAGCAGGACATCGTTCGCAAACTGGACGAGGCTGTGCAGAAGTGGCAACCAAAGAGAAAGAGTGACCGCAATGTCCCACACGTCTGGATATTCCCGTGGTTACCGTATCTCCCTCCCACTCATCTCGATCCAAAGAGCTCGACTGGCCTCGTCGCTGACGTGAAGCGGAAGTTCCGCCAGCTCATCGACGCGTGGGAGTTTGACAACGGCGTCATCCCCGGCTTCAAGAAATGGAAGGAAGTCCTTCGCCCAAGCAAGAGCCGCGACCAGTGGGCGCCGCTTGTCATGAACCATGTCTTGCCCAGCATGGCGCGCTACTTGAAGGCAAACTTTCGCGTGGTGCCCCAAGACCAAGAGCCCTACATGGACATGCTCGAGGGCCTACTCAAGTGGCTTGAGGTTCTCTCGCCGTCGATGATCGGCGAGGTGGTCGTGGCGGAGATCTTCCCAATGTGGCACACCGCACTCCACCAGTGGCTTCTCCTTGATGATGCAGATTACGGCGAGATTGGCCAGTGGTTTGAGTGGTGGCAGGAGTCTGTCTTCCCTGACGAGATCAAGGCACTACCGTCTATTGATGCCGAGTTCAAGAAGGGTACTAACCTCATCGACCGAGCTCTCGACCTCGGCGACCGGGCCAAGGAGGAGCTACAAGCCCCCGAGAGAGGGCCTGCGCTCCGGACCTCGAAGCTTCCCTCTCGTGACAAGGAGCAGAAGCACCGCCACCAGCCCGTACCGCAGCCCGCACCGGCCAAGCAAGCAGAGGAGGTCACTTTCAGACATGCCATGGAGGATTGGTGCCAGGAGAATGACCTGCAGTTCATCCCAGAACGCAAGAAGGTCCACGCCGAGGGTCCCATGTACCGGATCACGGCGCGTGGTGATGGAAAGGGAGGAGTATTGGTCTACTTCAAGGGCGACATTCTCTTCGCGGAGAGGAGGAACAACAGCCCTCTGGAAATACGCCGCGATCAGCCAGAGATGCTCGACCTCTTGCAGGACCTGGCATCCTAGCAAGAAAACGTCAGCAGAGATTAGGGAAGTATTAGATATGTATGTGGACAAGCATGATTCGCCCCAGGTTCTCTGTTGTGCAACGCCGGACGAGCAAGGAATCAATGTTTCCGCTCAGCATTTGTGCCAAGGTATGTGTTGAGCGTCTCCTGCCGCTGCAATTCCCTCTTCGCAGACGCACTCATGCTAAGGTTTCCTCGTGGTTTCTATTCTGGATCCCACCGGGCCTGAGAGCGCTGGGAGTGGCCCCATTACGCCGGCTTGATATTAATTTAGGCGACCGGAGCGCCTCCTGTCTGCCCGGTGACGGCGCAGATGAGCGACACTCGGTCCGCCGTCCAAGATCCTCCCGGGAATCGGATGACGAGCCTGGGCCGTAGGCAGCGCTCACAGCACAAACTAAGTGTTCGCTCGGATCCCACGCGGGTCCGTATTCTTGCCGTCGTGCGGGATGTGCGCCCTACGCTGAGCCGCAGGCAGGCAGCACTGTAACTCCTGCCCGGGAAGGGAAGGACGCGAGGCCTTGGCGGACTCGGATTACAGCACAGCCGTGCCCTCACCGGTTGCCGTGACGTGTGCGATGACAGAAGCGTAGTAACCATGCGGCGCCCGGCGGTGGCCTCCCCACATCACCGGAACACCGCATTTGCACCGTTCGCCGCGATTCCCGTCCTCCAATGGAAGGGGGTCCGGGGGGTGTGACCTCATCCACGCAGTTGTTGCAACAGTTGCAACGACAAGAGCCTCTTGACCCCGTCCCGTTTGAGCTTGTCTGGCTCGCTTCAGTAATGCTCAGGCCGTGACCGCACACACGCGAGTAGATTGGCGAGGTCATTTGTCCGGTGTTTTGTGGGCTGACCGCCAGCGGAGTTGCCAGTTCATATATTCGGTGATTTCTCTTATATTAAAAAGACTACCTCAATCTACTGACTAGACTCCTTTCCACCAGCGAGCACCAAAACCTGGTTGACTGGTGCCCGAGCCCCCGCCCTTCCGTGGCCCTTGCCCCACTCGCTGCTGCTCACATCATCATTCCCCCATTTTCTAATGTCTCTGTCTATTGGGGACTATTGGCGTTGTCTGTCATCTCTCTTTGATTTCTCGAGACGCTGCACTAGAGTGCTGAAATGCAGTCAACCAATACAAAGCAATTTCCCCCACGCGAAGCCGCATTGCAATTCTCATCTGCCGAGGCGTTACTCTTTGAAAAAGGATTCACCGGGCGTCCTTGACTGCATTCCTTCGACCGCATCTTCCACTGGGGATTCCACAGATGCAGTTAGATTGCGGACCAGACTTCTAGACGTTGTGTGACCGATATCACCGGGGGCTATGACCGCTACAAATATGTGGTATTGATTGCGCGCCACCGCCGGACTGGTCGTCGTGACCCGGGATATGGCTTCGCCGAGGGAATATGCCGTAGTGGGTGCCCACCCCTCCCCCCAGCGGCCGGGGGGGGAGGACTCTGGGCACTGGGGGGTTTGGTCAGAGGGAAGCTGCCCCCGTGCCAGTGGCCCCTTTTTCTAGGGGGTTTATCATTTTTGATGTGCTGTGTGGCATTGGCTCTGCGCTTTTCTATGTTGGACCGACGTGATGTCTCAGCAAGACGCGATTTCTCCCGATCTGTCATCGTTGCTGCCCTACCCCTTAAACACGTCGCGTGAGCTAAAGCGATATCAACTCTATCAGAGCAGGAGACGTTGTAACATGGCTACGTCCACGCGCACACCAAATACACACACACGCTCTTGGGCAACTTAGCATCCCTCGGGAGTTGAATCAAATGCTGGGAGCAGTCTCCCTTATCGATGCCATCCCATCCCATCCTTGCCTGCCTCTGCCCAGCCGCAGCTTGGGTTACTGTATCGGGAAGCTGGGAAGATGTGTCGTCTGTCTGCAAAGGGGTGTGGCCGGCGTTGCGTTTCCTGTCTGGTAATCATACCCGACTACGGACCGCATGCTGGAGGTAGGTTATCGCGCACGCACGCACACACACGTCGGATGAGCCACCGCGGAGGGATCTCGTGTCATTGTTGCCAGCGGTCCTTTGACGCAATGCCATCCATGCCTTTTGATGCCCGGGTTTCGTGCTCTGCCCTGCCCTGTTCTGCTGTGCCTGACAGCGAGATAGGAAGGGTGTCAGGCTGACCGGTAGCATGGAAGCGTTCCATCGGATCTCTACCTACCTCGACGGCGAGGAGGGGGACCGGTCAACGACCGTTCGTTCGCCTTTGGAAGGGCCGTGAGCGGACTGATAGGTTGGTTTCCGTCTGGTTCGGAGGTGTACTGCTGATTGATATAAAGTTGTCGAGGAACCTGCAATGTTGTCTTCGGGATGAACGCTATCTGTATCTCATCCTGTCTTCAGACACACACCAGCACATACGCCAGTCCTTCCCAAAACGGACTTATACCACCAACCCCGACGATCTCACACCCACAAGCCCCATCTCCTCCACAAAGTCTCAGATCTGTCTGACCCAAAACCATGGTTAGCCTGCGGCATCTCACTCTTTTTGTGGGGATCGCCCTCGCCGCCCCTGTGATCGACACCCGCGCGGCCCAAGTCCTCCCTGGAAAGTACATCGTCACGCTAAAACCGGGTGTCTCGGTTCTCGATATCAATTCCGGCTCCCACATGAACTGGGTGAGGGATGTGCATGCCCGCAGCCTTTCACGCCGCGATACCCGCGGCGTCGAGAAGGTGTTTAACCTTGATGACTTTAACGCCTACGCTGGAACATTTGATGCCACGACTATTGCCGCGATTCGAAATAGTGAAGATGTAAGCCCCTAGCCGACGCCTTTTCTTTTTTGAGAACGTCTCCTTGCACTATAGCCTAGGCCTTGGGAGCGGCTGTGGCAATACGTGGGCTTACAACGCGTGAGACCGGGGTCATCGTGCAGGAGGCGTTCTCCATTTGTT
>Ga0247758_1000234_pt1 | contig 48090 bp, 69 predicted proteins | sample UWRJL156409C4_FD_180950 | JGI IMG/M metagenome (GOLD analysis project Ga0247758, IMG submission 180950) | Plant litter microbial communities from Arlington Agricultural Research Station in Wisconsin, United States - UWRJ-L156-409C-4 | ecosystem: Environmental > Terrestrial > Plant litter >...
CAAACTGTGTGCCAAGACGTAGGACGATGGCTCTGCCACCTCGCCAAGACATCTCGGATCATCCACCGCCAAGTAGGTGGGGTGCAAAAGAACATCAGGCGCATCGAGCCCAACTGCAACTTGAAGTGTCACTGTCAACGCAGCAACCTTTCCCTACGTACAACCTGCGCCTACAAACGATGGAAGAACCCGCTGTCTGCTTGCTTTGCAACAACTTGGCCACGACAGAATGCCCAAAATGCGATGCGCTGCTCTACAGCTCCGAAGAATGCCTTCTCGCTGACGCGCCAAGCCACGGGCTCGTCTGCCCCACCTTTGCGTCCCTCCCACCGACGCCCAACAGCGAGGGCAAACATGTGCTGGGAGTCCTCTTCCCTGCCGACACGATCAAGCCGGAGCTTGTATGGGTTTCAGTCAGTGGTTTTGCCGACGAAGACACGGGAATTTCGTTCCAGGAGGCCGAGGTTGGGCCCTTCTTTGCCGGGGTCGGGACCCCACAATCGCTGCATTCCGAACGGAACCGCGTTCGGAACCGCGACACATGCAGCATGTTGGAGGTTTGGCACGCGGTGACGGGACCGGCCAATCCGTGCATCCAGTCGATAGCGAATGGCTTTGAAGGGCCATTTCACGATTGGAAAGGCCCGGTGCTCGTGCTGGCGATGACGCGACCCACGGGGTTCATGGTGGACCCGGGTGCATACCGGGACGCTCAGCTCCGCGACTTCCGGGATGCAATCGATTTTGTGCTGGACTATGGAAATGACTCCCACGGCCAACGTCTTCGCGAGGTTTTGGAAACGCTGGGTACGACTCGCGCTGAGCCCGAAGCGCCCTCTGGCACTGGCGAAAGCTCCACAGTGCACCCAGAACCCCCCGTTGGGAAGGAAGGTACTGTCATAATTGAGATGGAGGGATAGGGGTTGCCCGAACGACTTGTTGCAGAGATAGATGTCACGGAAAGGGCGGTTGACTTTGCAACCGTTGCTGCCGTTTCTGGACCTTAGGCAACTCGGAAGTTGGTGGTCGAGCGTCTGTCTCGAGGAGTAACGATGTGAGGGCGACCCACGATGATGTTACAAGTGCCGAGAACCTGAACGCAGCTGAGAAATAAATGTAGTGTTTGCAAAATCTGGCTGCAGTCTGCCCTGGCCATGAGAATGAGGCACCATAAGAATAACATTACTGCCACAAACATGATTCAATAGAGAGGTCAAACCGTAGTTGATGATGTCACCCCCGTAGAACACCAAAGTGGGGCATTTTCAGATACTATTGCTGCATGTGGTGGGTGGTATTCCGTGCGGTCAGTCTTCTGCAGCCCCCTCTCGGGCCACCTGATAGGGTGCTTGGGTGCTGGCCCAAGACTTTGATCCCCTGTAGCCAGTCCCTCCGTCGTCCACAACCCCCGACGCCATAGCTCTCGCTGCATGCGGGTACTGCTGGCGTGCCACACTGCATATGTACCTACCTGACTGATATTTGCCATGGGTCTACCGCATCAAATGTGAACAAGACTGATCCCCAAGAAGGGCCCCAGTCGCCCCCAACCTTTCTCTCACATGATGTTCACCGTGTCTCAAATAAACCAAGCCATTGTGCGTCTTGTGACACCAAAGCAACTGAACAGGCGTTAAAATAGCGAAAAGTCGCCGCCAATGCCTGTGTTGACAGCAACTTGGGCGCTGTATGCAGCGCAAGGGTTGCTAGCATGGGTCTTCTCGACAGTCATGTACTGGCACTTCTTCCACCCGCTGTCCAACGTCCCGGGGCCGGTGATGGCGGGCATGACACGGCTTTACATCTGGTATTGGAACGTGATGAGGGACGGGTAGCTGTAACGGCGCATTGAGGAGTTGCACAAGCGCTACGGGCCAGTGGTGCGCATCGGGCCCAACGAGGTGCACCTAGCCGATCCTGACAACTACGACAAGGTGTACAGCGTGGGCGGGCCATTCTACAAAGACCCTGTCTTCTACGAAGTGCTGCGCGCCGAGTGCACGTTCACCGCCATCAGCAACGAGGAGCATCGCCGGCGCCGAGGCCCGCTCAACCACTTTTTCTCGCGCCGTGCTGTTTTGGACCTCGAGGATATCGTGCAACAAAAGGCCGCCCGGCTGTGCCGGCGTGTGCGGGAATCCCTGGATGCCGGCACGCCCGCCGACCTCCGTGCCGGGCTGCGCGCTGCAGCATCGATGTGCTGACCGAGTACGCCTTTGCCGACTGCTGGGACCACCTGGCCGCCCCTGACTTCAATGCCTGGTTCTCTGACGCGGTTCGCGACACAGGTGTTATGTGGTCGAACTTCCAACAGTTTCCTCCCCTGTTGGCTGCCCTGCAGGCTCTTCCCGACGACTTCGCACGCAAGATGAGCCCTGCCATGAACGGCTGGATCGACTGCACCGTGCGCACAAGGGAGTACATTATCACCGTCCAGAGGAATTTTGCTGCCGGCATCAAACCCGAGCGCCGTACCATCTTCCATGAGCTCCTCGACCCCACAACAACCGAAGAGGAGACCCCCATCCCTCCGACTCTCGAGTCCCTGTCGGGGGAGGCCCTCAGCTTCTGCACTGCCGCGGCGGACACAACCGGAAATGCTTTGGAGACATCGGCCTACTACGTTGTGTCGAACCCTCACATTTACCATGCCCTAGTCCAGGAATTACGGCAGGCCTTCCCCGACCTAAGTTCCGAGTTAGACTACATTACCTTGGAAAAGCTACCTTACCTCACCGGCGTTGTGAAAGAGGGACAAAGGTGCGCTTTCGTCTCGCCAACTTATCTTTGAGCATGCAGGGGTGCTGACTCACTCCAGGTTGTCGTACGGCGTCATCAGCAGACTGCCTCGTGTTACTCCCGAAGGCGGTGCCACCTTCAATGGCTACTGTATCCCCGAGGGTGTAAGTCACTCCATCTAATTCCCAGATGGTCCCAATGGCTTTTTCTGACGCCCTTTTACTCCGTAGGCCGCTGTTTCGATGAGTTCGTGGATGATGCACCGCAACGAGGACGCTTTTCCGTCTCCTGATGTATCCTGCTCGATGGACGGACCCTGACGCATTACGCGTCCGAGAGAAATGCCTTGTCAGTTTCAGCCGGGGTTCCCGCGCCTGCATTGGCCAGAACCTGGCGATGTGCGAGCTTTACGTCACACTTGGTACCTTGTTTCGCCGATTCGAGGATCTGAAGCCTTTCGATGTTGGGCCTGAGGATATGACTTATGGGGATTATTTCTCTGCGTTTCACCCCAAGGGAGCGAGGGCTTTCAGGGTGGTGATGACGGATACGACGACGGATCCCAACTCGTTCTCATGACTGGTAACTAGCGCTGAGCACATACAGATCGAATAAATCATCTTGAAATAGCGGCTATATAAGGAACTACCTAATGTCGGCTGGGTGCGGCTAGGTCGCCACTTAGAGATCAACCAGTACCTGCTCAATATCCCTGACGAAATGCCGCAAACTACCTACCTAGAGGTCCACACTTTATATTCCGACGTGGAACAGAGAAATCGTGAAAGGCAAACCAGTCAGAACAACAGCCAGCCCCCAAACCTGAAGACAATTCCAATAACAAAGATAAGTGAAACAATTCAAAAACATACCAAATGTGGGTATGTAGCGCCGGAAACATTACTATAGCCTCTCCCCATTCCTCAACAATCACATTCAAACTCCTCCAACGCAGGGCGAGGAATCAGTTTCATGAGCGCCAGCTCGTGAAGTGTGTTGAAAATTGAGTGGTACGAGTCAACTGTCCCATGGAACCCAAACTGGCGTGCCTTGCGGACACTGCTTGTCATGGGGGCGTTTCCGATAACAGCAGAGTCCGAAAAGGAAAAGACCCGGGCGCGATAGCGGTCAGTGAAAGGGTCCAGGGCTAAACCGTGTTTCTGTGCCAGCTCTTTCCAGGCGGATTCTACTTCTGGCTGAAGTGACCACTCCAGCAGACTTCCGGTTGACCGAAACGTTGCCTGAGGCCCGTATCTGTGTCCGAGCGGTTAGCCCATGAAACATCACTGTAGCTAAAAGCGATGAAGTGGGGTATTATGGACATACCCTCTTGGTGTCGTTGCGTATGGTAGCGTCATTACCCTGTACTTGTCCTCCTCCAACTCGGGTGGGGTCCAGTCTACCTTGTACCATCGAGCCAGGTTCGGCCAGAGCCGGCCCCAGGTAAAGGATAGTCCGTCGTGGATGTTGAAGGCTTGATTCGCGGTCTTGTCGCTGAGCACCATCCACTCTTCGAAGTAGGCGTTCATCATGGCGGTACTCTGGACCTGCTCCCTGTCCCAGGCACTGAAGTCGCCGGGAAAACGGATCGGTTGCTCCAGATGAGCCTGTACCGCGGCGTATATCCCAAAGCCGACAAGATGGTTAAGAGAGCCGTCGGGGACGGCTCCGATGATGTAGGATGGACGAGCAACACCCCATGCCGCGCCCACTGACTTGCAGTAGGCGTGCAAGGCGTCTTCTTGCTCGTAGTAGAAGTTCCTACCCATTGTTACTCGAGGGTCAGTTTCGAAGGCGGGAAGTGGGGCAGGCCCCAGGTAAAAGCCATAATGCTTTGTGCCGGTTTGGAGAAGAAAGCGCCGGGGTGTGAGTGTTGTCTGCTTTAAAGCCGCGATAAAGTTGGCAAACATCGTGACTTTCTATCGGTCAGCATGTGCTCGTTTTGGGGCTCCTCGGCTGGGTTATGGGGTTGATGGACTAACCGTTCACAGTGGCGAGTTCGTCTGCGTTCGCCCACAAATCCAACACGTTGCCCTTAGGAGCTGGCTGTAGGTATGAGAAATAAAAGACCGAATCGCTATTCCTCGACGTCAGTATGCCCATGATAGTGCGGTAAGAGACATCGTAGGGGTGAGACTTACACGGTGGAAAGCTTTTCAGCCACACGGCGAGCAATCTCTGAGGGCTCAGCCAGTAGGTCCACCGCCAGATGTTCAACGTGGTCTGCATCGTCACCCAGGTCGGCGAAGAAGTTGGCAGGCGGAGACCGAGAGCTAAGGCAGACGACTTTCTTCCAGCGACGCGACGAGACCAAGACCCGCACCATGTGGTATCCGGAGAGACCCGTGCCTCCAGCAACAAGAGCCGTAAGTCCTTCGCGCTCGGGATTATCCGGATACAGCGGGAGGCCGTGATATATATCGACAGAGCGGACAAGTTGCGAGTCTGACGATGGGGACGGTGTACGGGGAGTTGTCAGCTGCGGGGCCACCTTGATTTGATATCGCTTGGCGGCGCTGCACCACTTGAGATGAGTGTCTGCCAACAACAAAATATGGCGTGCGACTGAAACGACCGCGATGAATGTCTCACGCGGTGCCGAACTGGCCGCAAGGCAAATTTCTCCCATGGAATCAAGAGACAGGGCAACACTTTTGTTGTGCTCATCAGCAACAAAGTTGGCATGATGGGATAGGGGGGCGTTGTCGGCCCTGCTGGACTCAACACCAGAGGCACGAAGCAAGACGATCACTGCGTTCAGCTGCTCCCCATCCATCAGGTCTCTCTCCAGCCCAATGAGGTCATTCTGCAGTCCGGCGGCGCGTGAAACATCCAGCTGCAACTTGTCCCATATGGCGATGGATCTCCAGCTGTCATCGAGATACTCGCACTTGATGACTTCGAAAAAGGGATTGAGAGATATCGTTTTGCACCGGAATTTGATGTAATTTTCGAAGTTAGCAGGAATGACGCTACGCAGGAAGCGAGCCTCGTCCACATGAGCTCGAAGTACGACCGCAACGGCCTTGAAGAAGGCACGAGCACTGGCCTCGGTCAAGTGCTGCTGACAATGGTCCAGTAAAATTCGTGTAAGTGCTTGGATTCTGGTATCGCTGCTTCGTCTGGTGGTTGAGTTTGCGCTGCCTGGAATTATTATGGAGGTGATTAGCTTGCTAACTCAGTGTGAAAACGTGGAGAACAAGCACAAAGTGTTCAGGGATGACACCTATACTAACCTTTGAGAGTGCGCCTCAGGAAGCTCAGGGCCTCAGTGAGCCGAGAGCGCTTCGATGAGTTCGTACACATCTCCTGGATAATAGCGACGCATTCAAGAAGAATATCTTCCCGCATTTTGGGCTTCAGTGTCTCCAGGATGTCGTCCATGGCACATGCAAATGATAGCCACGCCGCGAAGCAGGTGTAAAGACCTTCAGACCTGATGAAAGGGAAGAATGTGCTGATGGCGTCAACTTCACCTACGCACTTTTCGAAAAATCTATCATCCTGTGCCTCATCAAGGTATATGCGAGCCCTGAAAGCGAGGTGGTTTGCGATGACTTTGCTGGTGTCCAATCCGCAAGGCTGCTGACCTTCTGATGTGCCAAGGGGTCCAAAGTTCGGAACGTCAAGCTTCCAAGCCGTTAGCATTCACGAGTGATAAGCATGACAAGATCCGATATCGTACCGAGAAGTTGATTCCACACTTCAGGTTGACGGCGACACTCCTTTTCCCCGGAAGTACATTGGCCTTGGGAGGCACAGTGTAGTCACAGAAGCCCTTGTTTGAAGACATGACGTCGCGACAATGAACCTTCTTGACGCGATGCGGTCGTGAAGACTGGTATTGACTGACACTGATGATGGAACCCAAGAGGTTTAGGTCATTGATTGTCTTTGGAGCTGCGGACAATGACGGAATGAGAGGTCGAAGATTGTTTTCTGCCGTGACTTATACTCCCTCATCCTCTTGGACCTCGACCCGCTACCTACGTATCAAAGCTTCGTAGAATTGCATAGCTTCGATAACCAAAAGCACCCCGACAGTGGAAGGTAACAAGACAGGAACGCCAGTGCGCATGTCTCAGAGCAGGTGGGGCGACACCAGCTGCTTCCTTCTGCTGATCACACCAAAGAACGACCTGTCATTCGCTCCCCGCCTGCATGCGCATGGATGGATAGTGTAAACACAATGGCCACTCTTGCATTCCAAGACACGGGATGTCGTTGATAGCTGAGGTGGAAAGTGCCCCTGGCTCCCACTTCCACCACTAGCCTTTCCCGTTCCAGGCTGACTCTATCACATCACCACCTGATCGCAAATTCCCGAGGTCTCATTCCTGTGCAGATCTTATGACAAAGGATGAGGTGAGGTCTTTGGGAATTACTCCTGCTGACATGTTGGCACAAAAGAACCACCCGAACTTAGAGAGAAGGTCCACGCTGGGTAATTTCATCGCCGAAGTGCAGCTTTCTTCGCAAGCGAGGCCAAAAAAGGGATACTTCAAAGGATAGTACTTATCCACGAGGCTCCTCTGCAGCCCAGCAATATTAGACTAGTCGAAAATCAAGAAACATCCGCAACCTGCTCAATAAGCCGACCTTGCGATGCAGACTGCAAGTTACGCATCTGGAAAGACGGCGTCTAAGTCGATCTGGTCTGAGAGCGCTAGGCCACACCCAAACAAAAAGTCCGGCAGCATACCTAGTCACAGAGGGATCATGGGTATCCCTGTAATGTTGCCTTGGGAAGAGAGTCGGTAGATCGGATCATTTGCCGGGCAATCTTATCTCGGTGTTGATACCATTGACCCCATGATCGACTTTGACGGCCGACACGATCAGCCCCGACAACCTTCGGAGACCCACCCCCACAGACCCCTGAACCGCGCCATAGAACAGTTGCGCGGACTTTATCGGCTATGGACCGGTGCCATCTCATAGTCGATGACGGCAACTTATCCCATCCGAAAATGCTCAAATCGCCCGGTGTGTACGTGATCAAAGTTCCCGCACGATCTCCTTTCATTTCTAAATCGGAAGTACTCCCACCACGCATGCCAGTTCCGTCGGTCAAAGGAGACACTGGCCTGACACATAAATGATGGCTCTCTCTGAGACTAGCACGATGTTCCTAGCCCTCCTGAGCGGCCTGATAGCACATCTCGCAGTGTTCCGCAGAGGAGAGTGGGATGCATCGTCACCGTCAATCCTCAAATTTTATTTCTTCTCCTTTATCTTGGTATCCTTTCCACTGCATGTTCGTGTCGGCATAGCAGTTTCGGGCATCCTCAAGCTCGCCAGCTGCCATGCCATCGGGCTGTTCACCAGCATCCTGGTCTACCGTGCCTGGTTCCACCGACTCTCAGCTTATCCCGGTCCGTTCCTAGCTCGACTCACAAATTTCTACATCACGACTCTGTCCATGAAAAAGCTTCATCTCTACGACGAGGTACAGCAGCTTCATGCCAGATTTGGCGACTATGTCCGTCTGGGGCCCAGGGAATTATCAATAACGGACCCGAAAGCCGTGCGGGCCATCTACGGCAGCCAGTCTGCAACCACCAAGGGCCCCTGGTACACACTCCTCGAACCACGGGTCCCTCTCTTCATGGCTCGCGACAAACAGGAGCATGCGAAGCGGAGAAGAGTTTGGGACCAAGGATTCAACACGAGTGGTAGGTGATCCGTACCTACTCAGGCGCTTCTGTTACATTTCAGCCAACTAATGTGGTGCACAGCGCTGGTGGACTACAATCCGCGCGTCACGAAGGCGATCGATCAGCTTCTCAGTGTCGTTCAGCGTCATCAGCTGTCAGGCCAGCCCATGGATGTTACCACGTGGTTTGGGTACTTTGTATTCGACGTCATGAGCGACCTCGCGTTCAATAAGTCATCCAACATGCTGGTTGATGGCAAGGAGGCCTACGTTTTCCAAACAATCCGCTTAGACATGTTCAACATCGCCTTGTTCACGCACCTACCTTGGCTTTTACCGTTCCTCAAACGAACACCGATCCTCAACCACAACTATCTCAAGTTCTGGAACTGGATACAGGCCCAGATTGACGAGCGAAGTCGGGTATGTGATCTGGATTTCCGATTGTTCCTGACTCCTGAAATCTGTCTGACACACTTTCTGCAGAATGTGCCCAAAACACGCGACATCTTCTCATACATTCTCGACGCCTACAACCGCGGACCAAAGACGCAGCAAGACAAATGGAACCTACATGGCGATGCGCAGCTCATTGTCATCGCAGGGAGCGACAGTGTCGCTGCCGTCTTGACGCATGTTTTTTTCCACCTCGCGTATGACCCATTTCTTGCGGATGCTTTGCACGCTGATTTTGATGCACTGTCGGAACTCTCAAACGAGAACCTCATGCAAGTTGCTCTGTTGGATGCAGTGATCAACGAGACCATGCGACTCCATCCGCCTGTGGCCTCCGGGACGCAGAGAGTTAGTCCGCCAGAGGGACTTTGGATCGGAGATGTACACATCCCCGGAGACGTGATCATCCAAGTAGTACGTCTGCAGCCCCTTTACACGTTCCAGCCTGTACTGACATGCACCCGAAAGCCATCATATACGGTGTTCCGAGGTGAATCAGTTCCACCTACCCCGTAATCTCAGGGAAGCAAGACTAACCCAACTTTCCTAAGACTCCCGTGCATTTGACCATCCCAATGAATTCATTCCTGAGCGGTGGACGACGCGCCCCGAGCTAGTCAAGGACAGATCTGTTTTCATCCCATTCAACATTGGTACCTACCTCTGCTTCCCTCCCCAACAAGTCTATCCGTGACCTTGAGATTAATGGTGATGTCCCTGCAGGTCCTTACGCGTGTGTCGGAAAACGACTAGCATTACTTGAAATCCGAAGGGTTGTTGCAGAGGTGGTGTCGAAATACCACATCTCCCCTGCCATGGGGCACAGCAAAGAAGGGTTCTTGGAGGCAAAGCAGGATACCTTCACTACCGTCTCAGGTTCACTGCCACTCATCTTTACTCCCCGGGCGTGAAATGCAGCGCAGACCATGGGTACGACGCTGCGTGATGCACACAATCTTCAGTGTGCGTGGCTGCAGCTCGGCGTTCCCCTTGGCGGTCTTTTTGGGATGTAGTCCATAGGGTGTATATACATTTATGGACATATGCAGATAGGCAATCAATTGGTGACTCAAGTTTGGATCAAAAAACGCCTTGAAAATTGGACTCTGCGGCTGAAAGACATCATCACTCCGTGCTAATCCGTCAAGTTGTAACCCCGCCCATCTCACAGCACTTCGCATGTGAAAGTTACACGACTTACCGACACCCGTATTGTTGCAAGGCCGGGACTCAGAAGGATGCCTCCGACCGATGCGCTGTTTTCTATCTTCTTGAACGTAACAGCCCGACAGTGTTAGACAGGTAGGGGCATGCAGTAAGAGAGGCGCAAGTGCATCCGTTCCAAGTTCAAATATAATGCGATTCAAATACGCCCTGAAATAGGTTCAATGTTTCTATGTTGCGGTGGCATTTTGTGCCCGATTGCCAGCTCCTCGACGAGTTGCGGTCACTCCAGCCTCTTGTCTCCAAACACGTATTCGTCCACCAGCCGTGCGGCTTCACGGGCAATGCCAAATGACAGCATGTACCCCCCAATCGTTGTCCCGTACGCGTGTACAATATTTTGGCCCCCAATTGTCTCCTTTTCCAACCTAACATTTGGCAGCCGAAGGGGACGGATCCCCGTCAAGTCTTCGAGAATGGTGTAATCGTCTGGGTTGCCGGACGGGAATTGCTCCGGAAGGCTCTCGTGCGCTCGGCGGATTAGCTACATAGTTTCGGTGTCAGTTTGTGGGATGTCCACCCGCAGATGGGAATGGCTGGGTGCTACTGACGTTGGAACGGACAGACTGTGAGCTTCGAACCTCGCTGCCCACTGGTTCCGAGATGCCCCCAATAACCGCAGTGCCATCATGTCTCCCGAATACATAGAGATACTCGTGATTGACGCTGCGCCGAACAAACATGTCTTGGTACTCAGATTTGACTAATATCGTGTATGTTCGGTCGGTGAAAGAACAGCCGTCTTTCACATCGGTCAAGGTCTGCGAGGCAATTCCAGACGCGTTGATGAGGATGTCATGGCCCATGTCTGCGAGATCTCCCAGAGCCTGGACTGCGGGTATGCGCTGAAAGCGGACGCCAGAAGCCTCGAGTTGACCCCGCATCCATGTCAGGAAAATGACAGGGTTGACAACCACGCTTTGATACTTGACCACCACTCCACCCCCCTTGCTTGGAAACTCCTGGAAACCGGGCACGCGGTTGTAGCACCAGAGCTCTTTGGCGTCGGTGGGCCCGGCGTCATGGACGTCAGTAAGTTGACCGCATCGAGCACTTGATTCGGGATGAGCGGCAGCCAGCTTCTCGAAAAAAGCAAGCGTTTCCAGCTGCATCTGCTCCTCTCGTGGCGTCCCGCCAAGAGCCACCCATCCGGCGCAGGCCCACGGGCTCGCCCAGTCCTCTGACAGATCGTCACCGGGCAGGTCTCGCGCCACAATGGTAACCTCGTATCCCCTCGGCAACTGGCTGGCGACAGCCATGCCCGTGATCCTGTTGCGGTGAGCTGTCAGCCAATCCGCACTGGTGCAATAGCAATGCCGGCAGAATACTCACCCTGAGCCGAGGATGGTGACTTTGGTCATGGTGAGTGATTTATGGGGAGGCCCCGCTCCAGTTGTTCAAGGTTGCAGAAGGAGAAAGCGGGTGGTTGGTGAATAAGGGCTGTTGGCAGCGTTTGGGTGACCGAGATGAGAAGGTGAAGTCTGGTGAACAGGGATGGAACCGCTGCTAATAAGTTCTATTTCGGAGTATTTGAACGATTTGTCTCTGTGCTGTCGATCTGGGCGGTTTTCCGATCCATTCCGCGATCGAATAGTGGTGTGATGGTTGCATGTGTGAGGTTGGGTGACTGAGACATGGCGATGCTGTTAGTGTGGTGCCGCCGGCCAATGCGTCGTTGTCTCGACTACTCCGAGGCTCAACTCCGAGCACCGAGATGCAGGGACTCAAACCGCGGCTGAAAACGGCACAATTCCCTCGTTATATACATATTCACTCTCCCGGAACGCCATCCGTTCCCTGCGACGTCATTGTTCGCTACCTGCTCGGGTAGGGAGCTCCCGAGCTTGGGATCTTTGGCTGCAGCCCTTGGCGGGGGGGGCTAGCGCCGAGGTGCATACGTACCAACGAACTGCCAGCTTCTACGTGACAGGTACTTTTGAGTACCTGAACGCACCCCCCCTGCCCTGCGCACCCCGGACTGTCTAACCCGGTGTGCGTTGACGATATTCTAGCGCGTGAAGTTCGGCACCGCGATCCTTGTCCTCGCTCTCGAGGCCGCTTCCAACCAGGTTGATAGCCCCGACAAAAGTCTCCTAACCACCATCGTCGGCCGGCTGGATGTAGACTAGGGGGTTGGACATTGCGATGTCCGAGCCTACGAAGATTCGAGGAAACACCGGGATCAACTGCGACGCAAACTAATGAGGTAATAGAATTGGAAATCTTCTGACTAAGACACTCTATCCTCCTTCTAGTTGGCCTTTCTGCCAGTGCCCCCGTGTGAGTGAAATATGAATCCTTCATCCGGCAATCCGTCCGCAGTCAATAGTTGCAACCCTGCAGTCCTTTCCAAATGCAGTCATGGCTGAGCCGTGCCTTGATTATCCCACAGGATGTACGGCCCCACACAGCATGCTGGCGCTTGGAGTATGCATGATCTGACCGGCTCGTGTTGTGAAGTTTCTCTAGTTGCGGCATCATCCCCGCCGGGGGTCAGTTGATAACGAGTTGCTCGCTTCATTGGGCTGCCTCTGCCTTCTCGAGCTCGAGGATCTTCTTGGCCGTGTCAGCCATTGTCTCCTCGATGCTGCGGAACTTCAAGCCGATGACGGCGTTATCGGCGTCGGCGTCAAACTGCCCAAAGAAAACGTTGGCATCCTCCCCGCTGTCAGCTGAGACACGACCGGCCAGCTCGGGGATCTTGGCGAGACCGTGGGCAAGCATGGTGAAGGTCATCGGTTTGCAGTTGATAAGCAGCCGGCGGTTGGCGGCCGCGGGGGTGGTGAGCGCTTTGACGTGGGCATCGGCCAGGTCACGCGCATCAACAGACGAGGGGAATGCTGTGGGTGGGACCATGGGGTTGGACCCGTTAAAGAGGCTGTAGACCAGGCCAACGCTGAAGTTGAGGCTCTTGACACTCTTCACCGGTTGTAGAGGCGGGCCAAAGATCAAACCGGGAAGAAAGACAGTCACCGAGAAGGACGGCTTCTCCGTCTTGACAAAGTCCCAGATTGCCAGCTCGCCCTCCTTCTTGGCGCTGCAGTAGGAAATGAAGGCGTTGTTCGCCTCGCGCGCCTCCTCCTGGGTGATTGGGAGCCATGTGTCGCTTGTGATGGTGCCCGAGGAGCGGAGGGCATCAGGGGCACCTGTCGTGACCGCATTCACGGAACCCGTCACAACAACTGACTTAAGTGCTGGTGCGTTTCGCTGCGCCGATCGGAGGAGCGCCAAGTTGCTAGAAAGTTGATCACAGTCAGGACTCGCCATATCGGGAAGACGAGAAGTGGCCGGCACTTACCCATCCACAGACGGCTTCAGAAAGTCGCGGTCATAGTCCGTATGTGCGGGATTGTCCAACAAGGGGGCCGCAACGTGAACGATCTGCCAGCATCGGGTCAGCACGTTGAAGATAATTTCATGGGGTGGCAGAACGCTGAGCACATACATAGTCGAACGAGTACTGCTTGAAGAGAGCGTCCCAGCTCGCCTCTTCAGCGTAGTCGCTGACCAGAGCGAGCTCGAGGTTCTCCTTCCACTCGGGATGGAGCGCGTAGATCTGGCCAATCAGGGCTTCACGCCGAACTGTCCCGACGACTTGGTGACCCGCGGCGAGAAGTGAGTTGATGACGTGCGCCCCCACGAAGGAGTTGGCACCTGTGAGAAGGGTCCGCGGCATGATGTGCTGTTTGTGGTAAAAGGGGGTTTGATTTGCGTGTTGACGGGCTTGGAGTGTATTGAGTGTTGTTGACCAGTGATATGTTCTGAAAATGCTGTAGGGCGCAGGCATCTGGGCTTCTCTGCTGCTGAAGTGCGAGCGGGCTTGGCGCGTTTTATGCTCTGGCAGACGGGCCATCATGACTGGGTATCCATGCCTCAGCGTCAGGGCTCCTCAGCCCTCCAGTCCACACCCAACCCATGATGCGTGATGCGCTTTTGCCGACAGCAGTTGAAAGCAGCCGGCTCTGACAAACAATCGGTGCTGACTGATCATGGCGGGTTCCGACATTGCGGCTGCAAACGGCCGCTGAAAGCTTAGCGCGCTTGGCGATTAGTGATGACCCGCGCATCCAAATCCCCTCGGTTTAGTGCATCTTGTCCAATGATGACCCGTCCCGAGACCGCACGTGATCCGAAATGTCGGGATCGAACGGCATTCCATGACATAACAGCTAAGGTAACCTTTCTATGCATGCAAGTCCTTGCGATGGGGTCTATTTCCAATGATTAGCATAAATCTTGGAAGGAGAGTTGTTTTGACCGCAGATGCGGAATGGTACCGTGAGGGGTGATGTCTAATTGCTGACAGATCACACCGAGACACGTGTGTTCCGAGCTGCACGTCTTATCAACGGCTTCCATCAGACGGCTTGCCCACCGCTTGCGCTCAGACTTTCGGGAGGTGCTGGGGGATCCGAAAGTCGGCAGCTTCATTACCCGACCGACAGATACCACGATGTGTAAGCGGCCATCCGTCGAGGGCATTGTTGAGCTGGGGCAGCTGGTCGGTACGCCCGTACTTCGTAGATCCTTCGTTTGTGGTCGCCCATCACCTCGCGCCGGCTCAAGAATGCTCTAGTGGGGAAGGCCCGCCTCCACTTCGGATCTCGGAAGCTAGAGCGGCCAATCAAGGGGCATTCACCTACGTCCGTGCATCTCGATCCCTGATAAGATAAGGCCGCCAAAGCAGTTTCTCGGCGAAAGCACCCACTGCTGCTTGCACCACCCGTCAACAACAAAGCGTCGACATCCAGCACTTTTCTCTCCCATCTCAACAACACATCGAAGGACGACCTCTGCTGCGCCTGCGCTGGGAACCCCACCGAGGCGGACAACCGGGCAATGCTAAATGGATCCATTGTGTGGGCAGTCTGCTGATTGGCTAGCTCGGAAGCCGCCGAGTCCAGGCAGACATGCAGCGACTGTGACACATGTTTTGCTGCGGCGCACCTGCTTCGCGACATAGAGCGGTGCTGCTGCCACCACTCATCTTTGCGCCAAAACACGCACAAGTCTCCGTTCGCCCAGCGCAATACCCGACGCAATGCACAAGATGGCGGCTTCCGGGACCGAAGCAGACGATGTGCTGCAGGACGGTGACATTGTGCAGGCTGTGTACAAGTCCCGCGACGTCCCCATCCCTGACGACTTCCTCAACACCGACCCCTCCGACGCCCGCCCCATCGTCGCCAACGATATTGACTGGCTGAAGACCGACCTGCCCGAAAACGAAGGCCGCTATGCCACCGTGTTGGACAACGTCTTGAGTCCCTCTGAGTGCGATACGCTCCTGCGAATGGCCGAGGACAGCGTTGACGACCGGGGGAAATCCGGCAACCGAACCTGGGCCCCCGCCCTAGTTAATATCGGTGGCGGCTGGGAAGCGCTCAAAAAGGGATACAGAGACAGCGACCGCATCGTCTGGGATAACCAGGCCGTCATGGACAGGCTGTGGGCGCGGTGCGCCCGCGTCGACGGGCTTCTGGAGAGACTAGCGACTGTGCAGGAACCGCCATCCCAACGCATGAGGATGAGGGGGTCAAAGGGAAATACATGGGAGTTTGAGCGTCTCAACGAGCGCATGCGCTTTCTTAAGTACGGGGCCGGTCAGTTCTTCAGGCGTAAGTCAGCACACTCTTCCAGTTATTCCCAACAGACACCTAACCCACCATTCCTAACAGCCCATTGCGACGGAGCGTTCTCCCAAGAAGTGGATGGCAAAGTTCTGAGGACCTTCTATACCCTCCATCTGTATCTGAATGACGCCGAGGCCGAGGCCGAGATCCAACCCTCCTCGAGCGATGCTACAAGTCAAACACCGAGTTTGGTGGGAGGCGCAACATCCTTCCTTTCATATGACCACGACGTACGCCGAGTTGACGTCAATCCCAAAGCGGGGCGGGTACTTATTTTCCAGCATGACGGACTTTATCATTCGGGCGATGATGTTGTTCAGGGAGTGAAGTATACGATGAGGACCGACGCCCTTTTCAGATTGGTCAAGGAGTAGCGGACCTGTGATGGCGTCATCTGGGGGATGTAGCCTCCAGCCACCAACACCCTCAGCCATGGTCATCCAGTTTTTCCTGTGTATGCCGGCGTGGACATGTGATCCGACCTGCCTGTTTCTTTCTTGAACCCGTTCCTGCAAACACCTGTGAATGCCCGTAACCTTGTATACCTTGACTCATTTTCCACTTAACAGCATCCCCAGAGACAGGAACTGCCCCTTGACTGCACTTCGCACATAGGCTCTTCGCTGTAGAAGCACCAGACTTACGCAACTCACATTCCTGAACGACCCAGCCCAGGACATGTGGACTGGAGAGCGTTATGTTCAGCCCCCAATCAGCGAGTCTGTACAGTTTGTGCCGTGAAACATCATATTGCGCGAGTGAGCGGGGCCAAACACACCACTGTGGGCGCTCTGATATCCAGACAGGACCAACAGCTTTGTGAAGGGGAGCATCCCGTTGCAAATGCGCATAAATTCGGGTGTTGTTCTCGGAACCACAACATCAGCGTACCATCCACCCCCGCAACGAATGACCAGGTTACCCCAGACGTCTGCCGGCCACCCGAGCACCTTCCATAAGAAGACAAATCCAAAAACAGGGAGTACGGCACACGAGAATCACAGACATGCGAACACTTGAGGGCACCCATGGCCCCTGTTGGAGTCAGCCAGCGGACTCGCTCCCCCCTTTCCCTCGCCTTTCCACTGGACAGTGTAGTTGAACCCTGTCCAGCATCACCCGCAATATCACCCCCGTCGATCGTCCGATCCTATATTGCATTGGACCAACTAATACTGGGATCATTGCGAATAACTCTCGCCATCAGAAGTATTTGACTCCCGCGGCTGGCATGGTGTATGAGAGGTTCCTTTTGCCTTCAAGATGTAGGCTACTTTAGGAGGCTAGGAACACTACCTTGCCCCTAGCAATGCACCAACTCCTGTTATCATGTGAAAATAGAACACAAGAGGAGAAACACAGCCCCGTCACGCAGTGCCTGGTCGAGCAATGATGGTTGTTGGGAAACGAAGTAGACAGGCTTTCAGATAACTTGAACTTATATACAACTAAACTGCTCCGCACTGCTGCAGCTTTCAAGATGAGATGATGAAACATAAACCGATGCGCTGCCTGACACTCAATACTCTCCATACCACCCCGTTCCGTATTCCATCTTAGCCGGTGTACTTCAGCACATAAGTGCCACGCTCGATGCTGTTGAGCAGGATGTGACCAGAAGCGAAGTAGGGATAGACACTCCAGGTACCGACGAACTCGGCCTCCCCGCCCACACTGTCATCATCGGGGTGGCAGTCGAAGAAGCCCACCTCGTTGATTCCCTTTCCGGTGGGATCAGTCTTGAGGGATCGCACATCGATGATACGAAGACCCGATCCGTAGTTCGCCTGGTAAGAAAGACCCTTGTGGACGTATTGGTTGTGGTCAATAGCCTTTGCTGGGCTCTGGTAGTTTCCGGTGAAAATCGGCTTCGTCAGGCTAGTGATGTCGACGATGTACGTGGTGGTGCGCTGGTTGATGGCCGGCCCCTGCTTGTTCTGCTCGTCCAGCTCGTCGTCAAGAAGCAGGAAGCGCATCTCATCATCAGCCAGCCAACCCTGGTGGGTATATGTGGATCCAGAGTAGCTGGTGCTGCTGAGGGTCACGGGCTTGGCCTTGTCGGTGACATCTGCAATGTCCAAGGTATCCTCATTGTAGTTGAAGCAGATCTCGCGGCCGGTGTAGCGGCTGTCGGGGCCGCGATAGATGACACACTGCGCGTCATGGACGTAACCGCCAGCCGAAAGACAGCCAGGGGACTTCGGGCTCGCCGGGTTGGAGACGTCGATCATGAAAAGACCGCCCTTGCATCCGGCGCTGGTTCCCGTGCCGACGGCGTAGATCATGTTCTTCTCGGCGTGAGCAACAATGTTGTGCGAGTTTCCGAACCCCTTGAAGTGGGCCGTCAGGTCCGACGAGACGCTGAAGGTCTTGGGCGAGCTGGAGTTGAGAGTAAGAAGCTTCTTCATGTCAAAGATTTGAAGCCCGTGGTTGCTGGCCTCGGATCCAATGTAGACGTAGTCACCAATGACTTTCATGTCTCTCCAGCTGGATGACGACGTTTGGGTAGGGAGACGCCCAAGATACACAAGCGAACCGTTGCTCAGGACCTCGACAAAGGCAGTTCCGTCTGTCTGGCCAACAGCACCAAACTCACGACCAATGGACGAAGTCCAGCCCCCTGATGTGTATCGTTAGATTCGCCCATCTCCGTGGGTCAAGCGTGATAAAACATACAGATATCGTTGCCCTTCCTTGTTGAAGAGCCCATGTCTTGGTGGCGCAGGAAAGAGATCAGATCAACCTTGTTACACGAGTACTCTCCGGCCTTGCCGTTCACACAGGCAGTTGATGCTCGGAGCGCTTCATAGCGGTTGATGTCATAGGCTCCAGCCTCCTGGAGTTTCGACCAGGAAGCAAGTTTCAACTCCTTGAGGACAGCCATCGATTCGGCTGTTGCCTGCCCGGCGAGGGCGGCAAGGGCAATAGCGATCAGCTTCATTGTGAGAGGGTCTGGGGCTACTGAAGTTGAGGAATGCTAGTATTGGAGGAATACGATGTATTGGACCTCCTCGGGTGAGTGCCTGAGAAAGATGGATCAACAGTATCACAAGTCAGACCTGGAAGAGGAGACCATCTATCTATACACACGGAAGACTTCCAAGATGTCCCTCACCAAGGCACCGAACACAACGAGCGTGTGTCCCTCTCACCAGTGTCCCATGGTGTCCACCCACAGTCGAGTGCTAGTGTCCACTGCCTGGGTGTCAGAATCGGAGTCCATCGTGAAATTGGAAGGTTGAACGATTCAAAGGCCCCTCAGATACGAGCAGGGTGAGTGCCAGTGCATGCAAAACAGAGACTCAAGTAAGAAGGCCGTCGACAGCCCGGATCATAGGGTAGCACTGGATGCGGACCGTCTCGGCATTGAGCATCCGATGTGATTTAAATTGCCGCCAAGATCGCTTGAGATAAGCGATCACACGAAAGAAGACTGATCACATGGTTCACTCGAGTCGGCCTCCTTCCGCTCTGGGAGTCTGGGCATGCTCGGATCACTTTCATTCATGGCACATGCCCGGGGGAGTGCCACCAAGTCGGCAGGTGAAATTAGCTGGCCAACGAGGAGAGGGATTTTACAAAACAAATACCGAGGTGGCGTAGATCTGATTGAAGATTCGTTTATTAATCTCCGTATGGCTGTGTTTTGTCACAATTGGCCGCGACACAGGGTATTGTCCTTCTCGAACAGTTTGTCTTTAACAAAATCGCACATAGATTTAAGGTACCATACATCCCTCGCTTCAAGTCTGATCACTGACTATCAACTCACCCTGAACTCGCATTTTTATGTCGGCTTCCTTCCGTCGAGTAGTAGTCACGGTGGTTAGACCGGGATATGCATCGCCTTTTTCTCTCCGAATTAACCTTCTCGAAAGGCAGCTCAGCCCTTTCGCTGATACTGTCAGGGATTTCCTCCTTGCACATCGGCACGTTATCTTGGGTCTTCGGCATCGCAAAGAATTTGCAGATTAGAAGTGTGTGACACGGATGGCTAAGCCGGCCCAGTAGGTGAGCTGGTAGATTCGGATCCATCCCCCGGCTACAGGCCCAGTGTGAAGGCGGCAACAAACACGGGCGCGACCCCGCCTCGCTCAAGTTTTTCCCGTGCATGATGCCCATCATCGGCAGGACCGAGACGGAGGCTAGGGTTCAGAAGTATGAGCGCTCCGTGGCTAACGCCGACCCTTTCGCCGGCCTCGCCCAGTTCTCGGGCACGGGCATCGACCTCTCGCGCTTCCCACTCGACAAGCCCATGGATCTCAGCAGCTTTGCGCAGGCTAATGCCGTCCAGGCTGTTCTCCGCGGGCTTGAAGCAGCCTAGACCGAGGCCGCCGCCCCGTGGACACCGCGTCTCCTGGGCATGCGCATGGCCCCGGGTGGTCTGCACCCCTCACCCGCCGGCACGCCTAAGTAGGTGGCTGATGTCTTCCAATAGTGGGTTGAGGAAGCCCACGTCGACGTCTTTAACATTGGTAGCGCCACCAACCCCGGAAGTTGGGTGGATGTTATGGATCTGCTGCGTCCGGAACTCGCGAAAAGGGGGTTGGCGTGGGACGAGTGTACCCTATTCTTGGCGCCACCTTCCGCGAGATTCTCATCGGCCAGCCTCATCTGCGAGATGATCACTACAGCAGTGGTTTTAAGCGGGGGACAGAGAAGGCCATGAATGTAGATAGGGTGCCTGTCGAGCCCGTATCTGACGTGCCTGTTGTCCTCGCACAACCCTTGACATTGAGAGCAGCGTCTGGACAGCGAACTGGCCTGTGACTACCAAGCCGCCCCAAACCAGCATGCATTGCCTTCCAGTCTGCTCCGGTCCGCTGTCTTGCGGTCCCGAGGGGTGCATTGGGACCCCCAACCAACGCTATAGAGCCATCGCCGCCGTCAAGCCCCCCAACCCCAAGGTAGCTCGCGGCTGTGAAGTCCAAGTTGCCTGGGATCAAGCCCACAGTGTGCTGGGGGACCACGACGAGTTCTTGGAAGCAACCAGCTCTTCTGTCCTTGTAATACGTGCCTATTTCATGTGTTGTTAGTCGCTGACATGAATCCAATATACTCGACCATGCCAGCCATCTCTCGACCTGTGAGATCCACGGGAGCTCGGGCAGACAAAGGTTGTATTGACTGACTTCCAATCGATCATTAAGGTTTGGTTAAGTCCCGCAGCGTAGTTTCAAATCATTACCTCGTTTGGTGCCAGTTCTTGAGGGACTTTCCTGTCGTCCACCAGCTTGTAGCTTCGGACTTGGGTGACGACAAGAGCTGTCTGGCACTACGCAAACTTCAACACCCGGGTCTCCCCTTTGAGCGGCCAGTGGGGGATTGGTACCTACTCTGCCAACCATCTTTCGCGACGTCGGGTGTAGAGGGTTGACAGGGTGATACCGAAACTGGCTCGTCGAGATAGGTGTAAATGTAAGTCTACGGTTGGAGTTTGAGCGTGGCCATCTCGAAGAGTCTGAGCTTCAATACGAAAATCGATGGAAAATGATATGGCCGAGCAAGGATGGTGCAGGTATGTCTCTCATCTGCATCAAGCGACCTTGTTGTTTTCGTATTTATTCCAACATGCTTGTGACCTAGTTTCCCAACACTTTGCTGGGAGTCGTATGATACAGCGGATGGCCTCAATTAGCCGTTCCGACGCATCACACCCCGAGAAGCCCCATTTCCGGTGTCAGGGGCTTTCTCCCGGCGGAAGGACCCTCACTCCCGTCTGTGATGTAATTATTTGCGCTGGCATTTTTGGTTTTGTGACTTTCATTTCAAACATTGCCAGACTTCATATGGGACTTCATATGGAACTTCATATCGAACTCGCATTGCAGTCGAGAGCAATTTTCACCGCAACTTCCCCGTAGATCGTAATGAGCTATCTCCTCAGGGGTTGGCAAGATCTTGAGAACATGACGCTCAAGTACGAGGATACGGTGAAGGAACCAATCCGAAAATAACGAGGAGTCCCCGTTGTCTCGTCGTTTTACTGTTGCTTTCTGTTCGTACAGCTAGTGCATCCTCCTCACGGGCGCCCACCAGAACTCAAGCAGTTGGGGTGTTAGGATCCTGCATGAACTTGATGTTCACAGTTTCGCACCCCGTGGCGGGAAACGGCAGGGCATTCCCTCCACCCAAGATATGCCCAAAGAAGTCAAGAGACCGCTGACGGCCATTCGTGAGCTCGTCGTTGTGCCCGCCCCAGGAATTGCGATGATACAAGATGTTGGACCCCTTGTCGCAAAACTTGTTCACCACAGCGTCCGTCTCTTCGATCGGTGTCATGTCGTCGTCGATGGCGTGGTACATGAAGATGGGCGTGTTGGGGATGCCGAAGACGCCCAGAGTGCCCTCCCGGAGGAACATGTCGACGATGTGCGGGACGAGCAGGTCGGCCTGGCCGCCGATGAAATACTGGAATACGTCGACGTACGAATAGTACAGCAGGGACTGCCAACCGCTCATGTAGCTCGCCCAAAAGAACTCGGTGGCGTTGTACGGCCCCGAGGGGTTCAGTCGGCTGACGATGTACTTTCTCTCCTCCGGGTACTGGCTGGTGACGCCAATGATGCCTTGGATGAGGAGTCCCGATACCTGAGTTCTGGTGATCATGGGGCCAGATGTGGTCATACTGGGTGTCAGACCTCCGATGGCTGCTCCGGCAAGCTTCAGCTCCGGCGCGTACTTTGGCGCAAACTCGACGGCCGCCTCGGTAGCTGAAGCGCCATTGCTGTATCCCCACAGGCCAACGCGGGCATCATGGACGCCAAACTCGGTGGCTACTGCAGTCAACACGGCCCGGATCGAGTCGATGGTGATGTACCCGGCAACGATACTGGCGCCGTACGAGGCGAGCGGGCCCTCGTAGTCTGGGACCGACACCCACCAGCCTCGGCCGAGAGCTTGTCCGATTTCTCCGTATGGCTCGCCAAATTGTAACCCAAAGCTCGGACTTGCGTCAAGACAAGACGTGTCGTAAGGAAGCTGATACGAAACGATGCCTTGGGAGCAGTTGCTGCTAGTATTCAGCGCTGCATCACATTGCGAGTGAGTCGGTATGAAGACGGTCGTGACTGCCCATGTCGCATTCTCCAAGCTGTTTGTTGAGCGGAACAGCACCTGGAACACGTCCTTCGCATTGGCGATAGGGAGTGCTGTCACGTTGTATGCGCGTTTTCGGACCCGGAGAACCGTGCCTGGCTTTTTATCTTCCCAGCCATCAGGGGCCCTGTACCAGCTGTCGTTGGATGGGAGACGGAGATAGTTCCCAGCGTTGTCGTCAGCCTGGGAAATGGCCGTGTGTTTCAGGGCAAATTTCCAGATCGCTTCCACGCCAGAGAGGTGGGCCGTCCAGAGCAGAAGCAGCTTGAGACGCATCGTCTGATAATTACCGCGGAATGGCAGCGCTGAGATCATACGGCCGCTTTACAACGCTTCGTGTAAGTCTTATGTGTGCCGTTTTCACATACCTTCCATGCTTCACAATTGGCCTTGGTGGCGATTTACTGGCTATTGCCCGGTAACGTTACGGGTGAATGCCAGTCGCTCGGATCAAGCCACTCTCGGAGAAGTTTCCGAGCTTGCACTCTATATGCTGAGTATCTGAGGTACGTGGAATATGAGTTTACCCGGCGTCACTTTCTCACTTCTAGAAGCTTTGGTTGCATTGGTCTATTTTAACGTGCATGCAAGGGGGGTGGGAGTGAGGGACCCCCTGAGTATGTCAGTTCGACTGCAGCACCGGTTGTCAGGAATGAGAGCACCAAGCCCGTATGGTACACACATTCATTGCCTCGTGATGCTTGTGAGGAGCAAAAGCCGGTGGGGGAAGCCGGTGTGGGGGGAGGGGGGGTGATAAAACCGTGCGACTTGTAACAGCGGCTCCCCCAAATGCTCCAGCGTTTTTCGCACACGTCAGACTAATTTGTCCTAAGTGCCTAGGTATCCAACCATGGTAGGCCCGATGGTGGCGCGTTCTCTTTATTTCCAGATCCGAGATCTTGGAAAAGGATCATTGCACTGACAGCGGAATGCAGATCAAAACCCGCATTACCATGCTATCTCTGCTGCCTGCCTGGATGGGAAGACACAGTTTTAGCCGACTGGCAGGGTAAAACTGCCTCCAGGTTGTATGGGCTTAGATGAACCATCATGGTGCGCTGAGAGGAGACCGCCGCAGCGCAATAGCCAGCCACGGGTGTACACTCTCCTGCCCTTGGTCTGAGCCAAGGCAGCTTAAAGTAAGGTACAGCCGTCAACAGAAGCACACTCCAAGGCGCAGGTCTAGACTCCTCTCGGGGCAGCGTCGGTAGCGAGCCAAGACATACCTTCTTTACTCCCGCCACTGACTGCCGTCTTCATCGGACGTCATGTTAGCCGGAGCCAATAGGGTGTGTTTGCCTTATAACCCAAGCCCGCAGCCACTTTTTGAATGGAGATAACGGGGCAAACACCATTATAAACCCTCCGATTGATTGGATAGAATGGTGGGTAACAATGAAGCAGAAAGATAGCGCCCATGGTTGGTGACATTTTCTACTTCTCCGATGGGGGCCATCATTACCCCACCGCGAATATCCTTGCCGAGTGAGATATCTCGGAGTGGTTCCAAACAGAGGCTGCTTTTGGCACGAGTCGAACAACTCGCAACCGCTCTCAGATGCCGCCTCCGAAGGCACGGCGATCATTCCCGTCATCAGTTTTCCTGCCACAGTACTCCTATAAATAGACGATAGTTGACCTGCTGCCACTATATCAGGTACATTAGGTCCCAAATGGCTCGGATCTCGGCTGACGGACCATCCCGGTCTCCGCACCTTTTTTCTTTCCCTTTTCTTTAGGAGTGTCCTACGCCAACACGAAGGATGGTTTCTTGGTGGACAAGGTAACGGCGACCCCGCCACACACCATTCAAGAGCGTAGCAGTTCCCCGCTTCTGCATACCCGGGTAATCCAAGGTCTGTAGGACAGAAGCTCGGGAACATACCGCACTCAATTCGAGATACCGTCATCTGGAAGAATGGGCTGCTCTCGACAAGGGACTTTCAGCGCGCTCCCTCGCACAAATGATGTGTTGCTGGTTGAGATCCATAATCTCTACAGGGGTGAAACCTGGTCGAACCCGCAGTGGGTAGGCGGGCGTCTCTGCTCAATCAAGATGTTTGCGGTGATATACCTATAAGTGACTAGCCCTCGCCTTTTTTTGAAGGAAGCCTTGACACCCCCTCTCAACGATCAATCTGGAGTTCCCCTCTACGCCACGAACCTTATCCTACCCAGTTACCAGAGTGCAATACATTCGAAAGACGGACAGCTTATCAGTTATGCGTTTACATTACTTGATCTCGTGCATCCTACCCTTGCTACAAGTAGCATTAGCCGCCGAAGCTACTGAAGGTGCTTCGCCATCCCCACCAGGCGTGAAATTCCTCTACAATGCGAATATCACCGTTGGCTTGACAGTCGACGTTGGTGCCATCCCGGCCGGAAATGTCAGCGTCATTCCAGTAATTGGGGGGGCATTGATAGGGCCCAACCTTTCAGGTGCGTCCCTCAGACACTATTTTCTACGAAGCGTGAATGGAATAGATTTCTACCAAGTTCCATTGGGACTGTTGAGAAACCGGGACTGATTTACCGTTGAAAAGGCAAGATATTGGCTATCGGTGCCGACTGGGGGCTGTCGACGCCTAATGGGTTGTACTATTCCGACATGCGTGCCCAAATCCGCACAATGGATAATGCAAACATATACGTCCAGATGTCAGGGCTCATGCAGGGCAACAACGGAGTGGTCTATGTGCGCACCACGTTCCAGACTGGACATAAGGATTACTGGTGGCTTAACTATGCCTTCGCCTTTGGTACTATGAAGGTTTCCGGCACTGGCTTCGTCGTCGACATGTGGTATCTGACGGGGTCTTGAATGGCCGTGTGTTTGTGTTTGTACGAAATGGGGCTTGTAAGCCCAAAGACAAAGTTACCGACTGGAGAGGGAAGCGAAAGCTTGCGTCCACCGGAGCATGCGAGGGAACTTCAAATACCTTAAACCCTGGTCCAGACCGACAGAGACAGGGGCCACTCATATCTCATCAGACTCAACCTTTCGTTGAGTGATGTCACCGTGTTGTTCTCCGAAAACAAGAGTCCGGAGTATCATTAAAGTGTCCGTTTCTCGTTCTTCATTACACATATGGCTGTTCAGCTAAATACTTCTGTCATAAAATGATACTCCACTTTTGCTTCCTCTCGCTGGCTCCTGGCTGTTAGTGCGCGGCATCGGTCTGCCAGAATGCCGCCCACAGCGGGCGTCCCGCAGAAGAAGACGCCTATCCTGAGGGTTTCGTCTTCCTCTTTACCCAATTTAGAGGTCCCCGTGTCCCTCCTCTTCATGGTCCATCCCGCGGACGATCCATCGCTCTTTTTTCTCTGCTCCCGGTTGACACGCTTCCTGTTCTGAAAGCAGAGCATTTCTTCGTAGTGTTGATCCAGTATGCTCACGAAATCGGGGCGGCCAAGGTGCGTGGGGTTCAACAAGTGGGTTAGCGGGCTCTCCGGGTGGGCGTCGGTCCGATACATCTCCAGCAGCCAGCAAAAGACGTGTGTGACGATGTTGCTACGTTTCTGCGTGACGTGTGTGTTGATGCGGATATCAAGGTGGGCCGTGCCGTCATGGTCGTGCTTGCGGTGCCACTGCTGACTCCGCGAGACGTCGTTGAGCAGGTCGGCCACCCAAAGGAGGTGGTTTTGCTCACGCACTGTCCAGTGGAAATCCACCCTTCGATAGTCGGGAGCGAATCTCGGGGGCGGGGCCGGGGGCAGGATGTTGTTGAGGCTGGGCTTCAATCGCGCACGGCGACGGTCTTTGACCTTCACCATTGACATTCTTCCGGGTTCGGACGGGTACATGTGTTTACAGTCAAGGACGTGCCCTGGCCCGCCGTGCTGGGCGTTGTCACGGGCCTGCAGGTTGGAGAGGATGCCGGAAAAGGGGGTGACGCCGATACCGGAACCGACGACAATGGTGTGGCTGAATTCGTAAAAACGTTGGGCCGGCGCCCCGAACGGGCCGTTGACGCCTACCTCGACATCGGCTCGTCCCGAGTCACCGGCCAGATCGCGCAACCGCCTGGTCCAGTTGCCGTCTGTCTTGATGTGGAGCTGGATCCTCGTGCCAACGCATACGGACACGGTAAAGGGGTGCCACTGGAACAGACTCAACTGTGGCACCTGCAGAAGGACATACTGGCCCGCCCTATACCCCCAGATGCGTCGGCTGGGAAGGGTCGCTGTGATCTCGACCGTCTCGCTGTCCAGCACACGTATCTTGGCCGAGATCCGATGGAAACCAACCACGAGGCGGGTCACGCGCTCGACAACTACCATCAGGGTGGGGAAAGCAAGCCAATAGCCCAGCATCGGATACTGAAGGAGACCGTCCGCGCCATGGGCAAAAAGTAGCCCTAGCAGCGGGTAGATGAGGAGGTGACCAAACTGAAAGACCTCATAGTTCAGCCTCCGCACCGGCGGGGAGCTCAAGATCCCTAGGGCGTAAAACAGACACAAGGCGCTGAGTCCAGTCCAGCCCGGCAGCAAGCTGAGGAAGGATGTGTAGTTGTGATGCTGCTCCTCCTCACCGAGGACTTCGTCAACGTACTCGTCGTTTGCGGCTTTGCTCCCGTTGTTGAAGGTGCCCGTCAAGTGGCCAATGGCGTGTAGCGTAGCCAGCGATACGGCGACAATGGCCATTTTGATGTGAAACGCCTGCGATAGGTCCCAGTTGATGAAGCGTGAGAGGTAGTAGCAGCGGCGCAGGAAAGTGGAGCAGTATCGCGACATGCTGAGAACAAGGAAGAACATGGTCGGGTAAAGCGCGCCGGCGGTCGCCTTGGCCAAGACGATGCCCCAGCCAAATGCAAGAATGTATTCGTTGCTCTCGGCGTATTTGACTAGCTGCCAGACACCAAAGGTTACCTGCATCGAAACGACGAGGGCCAGAAAGAGGATCGAGGGCCCGTTGACGGCCCAGTATGCACGTATACGGCGCCAGAGCGACATCTTTCGCGCGTAGTCGCCACCCGCCTGCTGCTCCAGCGTGAGCGAGGGGATCTTCCACTCCTTGACGCGGGCGGCGAATTCTGCGCGTGGGATACGGCGGACGTCCGACCCGATGATGCTGCGGAGAAACTGGTGTCGGAGATCCGTCTCGGGTGCCGCCTCGATCGAGCTGCCGTCGTTTCCTTGGTCCGAGCCACGTCTCCTCCCCCATATACTGTGAAGGAGCCCCTTCTCGTGTGTCTGCGGGAAAAGCTCACTATATGTGGCATCCAGCCGTCGCTCGACCTCATCGTAGTCGATGAGCCCATCGCCGTTGTGGTCGAGGTCGTCAACAAACTGGGCGATCTCCTCGTCGGTGAGGTATTGGACATGCTCTGCCGTGACAAGGTGGTGATGGCAACACGGAGCCGTGTTGGAAGTTGTGGTTGCCGTCGTGGGAGCCATCATTGAAGGCCGTTCGCGACATCCGATAGGTTCAACTTGTGAAGCAAAACACAGACGAAGACGCAAAATGCTGAGTGTGTTGCGTTGGGAATTTGCCCAGAGGCAGGGGGCAGGAGCACGTGTTATGCTGGTCATGGTCCCAAGATGATGGCAGGTGAGCTAAACAATACTGACTCGAGATCACCATGCGCAGTTTGGCTTGTCAGCCATATAACCTCAACCGGCGACAAGTATCAGACAAACGGACGCGCTTGGCGGTAGGCCCGGCGCCGGCCGCGTCATGTAGATCCGTGCAAGCCAACGATCACTCCCGAAAAGACTCTTTAGCGTCTCCCAGTTTCATCAGACCGACGCTGCCAAGTTAGGCCGGTCAAAGTTCAAGTAAGCAGTTGCGGCGAAGCGTCATCGCCAAGTTGATGCGGCGATTATATAGCAGAACCAAAGAACATGTCCATGTCGCCGTCAATCCCTAAATTCAAGAATTCGGGCTATATGATTGGTCCATTTGTTAGCTTCCATTGACATTGCATTCTCGGAATTCGGCAGCAGCGGGAGAATGAAAATGGGGCTGCCGTACCAGATCCTCCCAACCCTGGAACATGGTGTCCATTGGGTCCGGCTCGTAGGTACCAAATCCGGGCAGTGACACGGTAGAGACACTCGGCTCGCCCACGGATACATCGCCGGCCAAGTCCTTCAGTATCTCATAGCACATAGCGAGCTGCTTCATAGTGCTTTGAGTGATTGCATCTTGGACTGCCGCACCCTCAAGTCCGGCGTCAAAGGCGTCTACTTGGGCGAGGAGGGCCGTGTGAAAGGTCGAACCCTTGACATTCGTCTCGCCGTTTCGTATTCTCCGCTCAGTCCAGTCGAGTGACGCCTCGAGTATGGAACGTAGCTCATTCTCGCCAAGCGCGACTGTTGAGCCCTGCTCTCTCCTCTCCTCCTTGCGCGCCATCAACTCGACGGCAACAACAAGCGTCGCCTGGAAGACGGTGATGCCGTAGGGCCCAGCCGCCGTGCTAGTGAGCCTAACGAAGTCGGCCTCTGATGGGTCAACCTGGCGGCGAGGATTAGGGGAGGATAGATTGGCTAAGGCGCAGAACTTGAGGGCCGTGTCAATGCACATCTTTCTTGAGAAGTAGTAGGCGGGATTTTGGAAGCTCGTCATGAGGAGGGGGATGTGGAGTGCAAAGAACATTCGGTGGACAATCATGGATGCCATGCCCTTCGCGAACCCAGAAACGCCGCCTTTCCCACACTCGTCGAGTGGAAAGAGACTGAGCTCCTGGTGAAGGGCTTGGCCTGCTGATGTCAGCTCGGTGCTGACTCGGATCAGTTCAGAGTAAGGCATGCGCGGCAGGATATTGTTGACTGCCTTCGCAATGGCAAGCCGCTGGGGGAATGATCTGAAGATAGCGATCTGGACAGATGTCTGTGTGAAGTTCTTGTCCCCACGCCTCGTGACATCCACAGGTTCGAAGTGGTCTCGGAGGTCTTGGTCGTCCAGGTTAGCTGGCGGCGCCGTATCGTAATCTTCCGGCGACAAAAGGGGCGGACCGCCGGCATCGATGCTGGACTGCAGGTTGATCTCCAGGATGGTGGCCCAGATCCTGCGGCGCATTTCGGCGCGGAGGACGGAGACACCACCCATATGACGGGGGTCTATGTGCAAGCCGCAATACATGGCGCGCCGAAGGAGGCTTCCAGCGCCAACCCAAGCCATGTCTCCGCCGATGCCGCCGGCATGGCGCGCAAAGTGAAGCAGGCACATGATCTGCAGGCCTTGGATCGTCATGCGGCTCTTCTCCCTGGTAGGTGCGTCGGACCAGACGTGGGCCTCGTAGATCCAGCGGGTGCTCATGGCGCGCAGCGACGCGACATCATCGCGGAAGCTGGTGCCGATGGCCATGCAGAGCTGCATCAGGATGACGAAGCTCCGGCTGGCCGCTGGCGGGTCCGCCCAGTACCGCTCGTAGTCGGCGCGGAACGACGGAATGTGTAGCACGCGGTAGACGGTCTCGAATGTGTCCAGATATTTGGCGATCAGGTCGTCGGCAAGCTGGCGGTCGGGAATGTCGCTGCGGACGGGCAGGAAAGAAGAAGGCACGCGGCTGGCCTTGATGGCCCTCGAAATGCCCTTGCACTTCTCGATCGCGACCGACATCTCGCACGATTTGTCGCTCTCGACTTGGCGGATGAGGTTGAGCATATGGGGGAACTAAACAGAAAAGAGAGACTGTCAGCAAGGCCCACGACACGGGAGTGAGAGTCGGGTGGAGGCTACGACGTACCAGCTCCGTGCCATTCATCCAATGGCTAGGGCCGAAGAATCGGCTCTTCGCTGTGGTTCCCCGGAGGGCAGATGGACGGCCATCCCCGGTCTCCCTCAGGTCCTCGGATTCCTGGTCCCCTTCGAGCTCCGAGTGGCTGAGGGAGCCGTGCGATTGGGCCGACGAGCCTGGCGCGACCTTCTCTCTGGCCTGCGACAGCTGCAGCTCCAAGCGCCTCACCTTCTCAACAAGCGAGTCGACAACCCACGACGACGAGTCTGGGGTTGATGCGCCGGCAGTCGAGCTGGCGTTGTTGGCGGTGGCGGTGGCGGTGGCGGTGGTGCTGGGAACATAGGTCGGGCCGTCGAAGAGGGGGGCTACCGAGCCATTGATGCGAGCTGGCGCGTCACCAAACGAACGTGGGGCGAGCGCGGCGGATGCGTCAGACGCGTCGGGACCGGGAACAGGCGCAATCGGGGACACGTGCGCTGGCAAGGCGGGCTGGAGCGCCCGACTGCTCGACGGTACCGGCGGCTTGAGAGGAGCAGACGAGTACCTGCACACTTCGCCCTTAGATCGCAAACAGGTATTGCATGGGAGGTTCCGGTCGCAGCGGACTTTTCTCTGCCGACATTGCTCGCATGCCAAAGCCGGCCTCCGTCGCCGCCTGTCCTTGAGCGGGGTAGCTGCAGGTGCGGTGGGTACGGTGGGTACGGTGAGTGCGGTGTGTGCACCCGAAAGCAAGTCCGGCATCACAAAAGCTTCAACGAGACAATTGGTCTCGCAATGGAGTTTGACACTGGGCCTGGGCGAGGTGAGCAGTGACAGCGAGGAATCTGACGATTAGATCGTGAAATCTCGGCCGATCCTTCCAGCTTCTGACCGCGTTTCTTCCAGTCCGAGCAGTGGGTATGTCCGCCCCCACTGCGACCTCTGATTGGCTGAATTCCCCGCTATCCCCGAACCGTGCCTGCCTGGCCGGAGTCGAGTCGGGGTTACGCCAGCTGGCGACGGTGCGGAAGGATGATTTCGGCAATGGCAGCAAGGGCTCCTTCGGAGCGCGACCAAAACCACCAAACACCAATATGGCGACCGGGCTCCCGCAACTCGGGGCTTGGGGGCGGGAGATATCGAGGGGGCGGTCGGATCCTAAATGACATAGAAGGTAACCGACTCCCAATTCCCACAAAAGCCCCCCAATTCACATTCTCTGTCGTGTTCAACTATCACAGCAACTGACACCACAACTCGGAGCAAGCCAAGTCAACAATCCAATAATTTCAAGAACTTGTCCATCTTGATCGTTGGAGCAACTGAGCGCTTCTCTTCATCTTGCTTCACCAGCACCCGACAATATGTCCAAAGATCACAGCGACACAGAGAACACCGACCTCGAGAAGCGAGGGTCGTTCCCCCAGCCACTTCCGGTAGAGGAAGCGGTCGCCGGGGAGGGCGATGAGTCCTACCCAGAGGGTGGGCTTCGAGCATGGCTTGTTGCCGCTGGTGTAGCATGCATTTTGTTTGCCACGCTCGGATGGACCAATTCTTTCGGGGTTTTCTTTCCTTATTACCAGAAAAACCAGCTGTCGAGCGAGACCCCGGATAGAATCGCTTGGATTGGGTCAGTGCAGGTCACGCTGACTTTCGCGACGGGTGTTATTGGGGGGCCCACGTTTGACCGATACGGCACTCTTGTAAGTCTACCTACCTACCTAGGTAGGAACATTTGCTGTCTCAGGTTCCGCCCCTTTCCAGGAGCACTGCTTCTGATGAACCGCCTCCCTGACATCTTATGCCCCTAGGTTCTCCGTCCCGCAGTCATTGCTTATGTCTTCGCCGTCATGATGACCAGCCTCTGCGAGACATACTGGCAGTTTATGCTCACGCATGGCGTTCTCACCGGCATCACCATGGGATTCCTGCTCTCCCCCTCCATGGCCGCTGTCTCGCAGTACTTCCACCGCCGCCGCGGTGCCGCCATGGGCATAGCCATCGCCGGGTCATCCATCGGATCCGTCGTCTTTCCCATCATTCTATCCAAGCTTCTCAACGAGTCAGACATCGGCTTTGGCTGGACCGTGCGGATCGCAGGCTTTATCATGCTCCCGGTTCTGGGCTTCTCCATACTCACTGTTAAGACCCGACTGGAGCCCCGCAAGACCAAGTTCTTCCTGCCAGAGGCCTTCAAAAGCAGGTTGTACCTCTGCTTGATCGGTGCCACCTTCTTTCTCTTCATCGGCACATTCATCCCCCTCTTCTACATCTCGTCCTACGCCGTCTCCCGCGGCATGAATGAGACCCTCGCCGGGTATCTTGTCGCGATCCTCAACAGCGCCGGCGTGCCAGGTCGTATCATTCCCGGCATTCTCGGCGATAAGCTCGGGCGACTCAATGCCCTCTGTGCCGCCGGAATTTCCACCGCAGTCCTGATCTTCTGTTGGCCATCAGTGATGACAGATGCTGGCCTCATTGTCTTCGCGCTCGCCGTCGGTTTTACCTCCGGCGCTATCATCTCCGCGGCGTCTGTGGCCGTCACCCTCTGTGCAAAAGACCCGAGGGATGTGGGTACATGGCTTGGCCAAGCTCTGGCTATTGCATCCCTCGCAGCGTTGGGAGGAGGACCCGCAAACGGCGCGTTGTTAAAAGCCTTTGGAGGTTTTGAGGAAGTTACCTACCTGAGCGGCTCGACTTGCATGGTGGGTGCCCTGTTGGTACTGGTTGCCAAAGCTTGTACGGAGCAGGGGGTCTTTGGGAAGGTGTAACTGCACGTGGTAGACTTCTGTATGATAAGGTGGGCTTGGATGTAGTATCAGAAGGAAACGAGTGTTGGCGTGTTTTGCCTGAGCTTCATTGGATGTATGACTAGATAGGTATGGTTGGAATCGGCCGCATTTCACTTTGGCGATCCAAATAGGCCCCTATTACTAGTATTCCTTTAATGGGCTTCTACAGTAAATTGTAGGTATCTCTGAGTGCATGCTACGCCTTCGATGCAGTCCGGCTTCTTCCAATGCAGTTAGCTCATTGCTGGTCGTGCCTGTGACTGACTTCGCATCACGGCACCTCTGTCATTTTCTCCTCCTCGCCATCAACGAAGTCCTCCGCCGTATCCTTTAAGCGACCTCCCGAGCTGGTAGTGGCCTGGATACGGTGCTTCGGAACCAATGATGTCCCATTTTCTGAGAGAAGTGCCACCATGTGAGCAGCAGCCTATTGTCGTTGGAATGCCTGGTTAGCAAGACGAATCTACAACTAGCGTTTTTGCCTGAGTCTAAGGAGAGGAGCAAAGAAAAGGAGAAAGCATACCCGCGCGTTGATTGTAATCGTTTCTGGATTTGCGTTGTCAATGGTATCGCAAGCCTTGTGATAGCAAGGGTCCTGTTCCACGCCCGTCCCAGTATGCAGATATCCAAACGGCTTGTTCAGAAAACGCCAGAACGAAGCATAGTCGCTGCCGTTGGTCAGCTTAGCCGGAGTGACAGTGATCCCGAGACTGTTAAAATGTTCGATGAACAGGCGCTCAATGACGTCGGAGCCGGGGGGAGCCACGCTTCCGTGAGAGCTTCCATCACCATCGCCCACCCCGATATAGCCCCGAGAAACCATGTCAAAGTTCAGATAGGCGAGAATCTTGTCGACCTCGGAGGCATCGAGAGTGGAGCAGTAGTGCTTTGATCCCAATAAGCCGCCCTCCTCAGCTGCCCACCAGGCAAAGCGGAGTTTGTTCTTGGTTTTGTACCGTCTGGCAGCCTGAAAGACTTCGAGAATCAGACTGCTTCCAGATCCGTCGTCATTGATTCCCGGTCCATCCTCCACGCTGTCCAAATGCGCTCCGAGAACAATGACATTTTCCGAATCGCCATCTTCTGTCTCGACAAAGACATTCTGAGTATCCCTCTGTTCGGCGATCTGTGTTTGTTGAAAATATGCTTCCACTGGCTCCCCAGCTGCAATGAGTGCCTTGATTCTGAGCCCATCAGCCATATTGATGAATCCGGCAGGGACATGATTCAGGCTTGGTGCCGACAATGTGCCGCCTGTGACGTTGGTTTCCGAGTCGTTGTAAATAATAACTGCCGCAGCCCCAGCCCGCGCGGCCGGCACAATGCGGCCTGCAAGCGTGCCCCCTGTGTTGCATCTCCAACGTTGAATGAGAACAACTTTCCCGACAACGTCCAGCCCGCTGTAGGATGTGTCGTTACACCCCGCGACGCCCTCGGGCCCAGTGACAATCTGCGAAACAAGGCCTTCTTTGCTTGTGGAGGGGGAAAATGTCAGTCCGTGTACCGGGACAGCTTTGCCGTTTATCTTGAGATCCATGGACTCAATCCTGTTGAACAGTGAAGAGAAGGTCTGCTTCCAAGCCTTGGTACCAGGTATATTCGAGACATGGGAGTAGATGTAGTCAACCGACGCGGCGTATCCCGGAAGGCCAAACGCGCGATTCCCGCCGTGCTTCAATGCGATGTCGTTGAAAGCGACGAGGTGAGACATCAATCCGTCGGTGGTGATGTCGGCCTGGATCTTTGTCGAATCTATCTTGGGTCTCAAATCGGGTAATGTGCCCGCATTGGCCTGCAAAGTCAATGCCAATATCAGCGCACCGTGCTTCCATCTTCTGTGTTGTTCTCTCATCGCAAACTTGAGGCCTTGATATCAAATGAAATTTGGCAGTTGGTTGACGTCTTTGCGGATGGCGATGGACGGCAGCCCAACTTGGGAGTGGCTTTGAAGTCTGTTAATATACGTTTGCTGTGCATTTTGAACATATCAATCCTAATGTTGGCGTTCCATGGCGGCGGTGTATGAATGGGGAAGGTAGTGCTCGTTCTCAAGGTTGCCATGGGCGGCGAACCTGGCAGACTTGGTATATTACACCTTCCCAATAACTGCCATTTATTACCCTCGTGACAGGCCCGGATGAACGGGACACTATGCAGGAAGTATTACAAGGGATGCCGTCGATCGATAGGCGAATCGCGCCACTACCCCTGACTATTAACATTGGAGAGCTGAAAGGGTAAAACTATAACATGGAATGCCCACCTGTCAAAAATTATTCCACCATGATGTCTGTTGAGCTTATAGGTTATCGTCGAAAACACGGACTCCCAAAACATCCCGCCGATGCAAGGGGCTGCTTGACGATACTGGATCCCACATCTTGGCACAGCTACAACTGTCGAAAAATGCACTGCGAACCAAGGCGCCTAGGTACAGAGCTCAGTTGTTGTGGAAAAACAAGCTTCACAGCGCTTTATCCTTCGCATGTTGTGGGTAGGTAATTTATCCAGCTCCTTCGCCCAATAACCTTCGTGGCAAACAAGTGTAGATACCCATTTACACACGTGTCTGGAGACCTTTTTCAGGTTGAATGTAAAATGTATGTACTGGAAGGGCTTCCCTCCTAAATGAAAATCGTGGCTCCCTCGAAGCCTGATATTGAGGCGGGGGCGGCGTAATACGAGATTGGATAGTGTCCGGAAAGTCTCCGAAACCCCAATTAAACGGACCGCGGATACTCCGTGCGTTGGGAAGGCCACAGATACGCTCAGATACGCTAGACAATGTGAATTATTCAGCTGAGAGATTCTATCACATTCATTCTGATTACAAATTGGTAAGAAAAAGGGTTACGGTGGGAATATAAACAGAACTGCACGCTCACGTAGACCTAGCTAGATGCCTTAGGTGCAGTGATCACTGCAGTTCCCAGGTGCCAAGACTTGACCTCATTCTGCATTCAGCTGATCAGCTCACGTCATGTTTCAGCCCACAATACCCCCCACACCCAACGACACTCATGTTACCGGCAAGACCATTATCATCACGGGAGGAAATTCTGGCCTAGGCTTCGAGGCGGCTAGGCAGTTTCTGATTCTGGGTGCATCGCGTGTCATCCTCGCTTGTCGCTCTCTGAAAAAAGGGGAAGACGCTCTCTTGGCTCTCAGGGCCGACCCTCAGATAGTCAAGACTAATGCGGCAGCTATCATCGAGGCGTTCGAACTCGACCTCGACGACTACCAGTCCGGGCTTCGGTTCGCGAACAAGGTCAAGTCGGAAGTGAAGGAGCTGGACATCCTTCTCAACAATGGCGGTATAGCTGTACTGCGCTATCAGAAGGGCAAGAGCGGTCACGAGCAGACCATGCAAGTCAACTGCTACACTCATATCCTGATTTGCCTCGAGTTATTCCCGCTCCTCAAGGCCACCGCTGCGGTGCGGGGATCTCCAACGCGAATCACGTTTGTTGGCTCCTCGACCCACATCACACAGGAGACGCTTTCGAAAACCCCCCTCCCGGCACCGGCCACAATACTCGGTTTTTTCGACGACGAGTCCAAGTTCAGCCGGTTTACCCGCTACGCTGACAGCAAGCTCGCCGTGAACGCATACACCCGACGCCTTGCCACTCTTGCGCCATCCGAGGTTGTTGTCAACAACCTCTGCCCCGGCCTCGTGCAGACGGGACTTGATAAGAACCTCCCGGCTCCTCTCAGGCTGATCATGGGATTGGTGAGGAAGACAGCGGCACGCAACGTGGAGGAGGGCGGGCGCACTCTGATCCACGCGTCCGTCGTTGCGTCGTCGGACACGAATGGCAAGTTCATTCGCAATAACAAGATCGATCCGTGAGTCCCCGCTGTTATTTCCAATGCTCTTCTGTTCAAGATGAAAAACTGATGGAGCAATACAGGGGTGCTCTCTTCTTGAACAGCTCAGCTGGAGCAGACTTCATTGAGAGACTGTGGAAGGAGACGCTGCAGGATGTGTCTGCGGTAGATCCCGGCCTAAAAACGGTTGCTTGAGCCCACTGTTCTAGTGTCTAGAAGATACACGGGCCTGGCAGTACACAAAGGGGGAAGGTACCTGGATGGGACTGCAGGATTCACTCGGCAGATTCTATGTTGTATTGGTGACTTTGTCCTTTCTTGACATTTGCAAAGACGAAGTCGACATAAATGCGGGAGCCAGGGGATGTCACTTACCTGGTGGTTTCAACGAGATAATCTCGCCATCCCGCATCCTGTGGGGTGCTCAGTGGGGGTGAAATTTCAACCCCATCAGGTCGACACTCGGCTTTTCTGTGTTTACGTCTTAGCCAGTTCTGTTAAGCTTCTGAGGTAACGGTGAATGGAATGGCATACCAAGGGATGCACTTCTCATCACAGCGCCCAAGCTTGCCAACCTCGTTCTCCGCTCTCCTACTTCCTTCTGGCAGACCAATACCCCCGAGTACTAGAGTGGTCCAACCGTCCGCGGTGTCCATATAAGCTTCACTCACATGCTTGGAGGCTGGCAGATGCCAGCTTGGGTTGTATACCTCCCGCACCCCAATACATTACTGCGGGCAGCTCCGTCTGACCCGGATTCTACCATCAGGGAGTTGTTCGGCGCTTATCGCCTGGGCGTTGTTTGCCGCTTGCAGCACCCTGGTGATTCCCATTACCTTGCTCCGAAAGTCGCGCTCCCGCGATGGCCAGTAACATGGTGTTGACCTGACTCTCAACACTGCCATCCTCCTCAGGTGACACGCGTACGTTCGAAGCCAACACAGGGAGATATGGGGCACTAACACTGATCCTACCAGATTTGCAGTCAAGCTGTTAGCAGGGGTTTGAATGTCACTAACAATCCTTCATACAAAACCCCTGCATACATGTTAGTAGCTTTGGCGGCGGGGATGTCTGTGATGACGTCAACTGCGCCGAGCAGGGGACAACGAGATCTCTGAAGCCACCCGAGTGCATTGCACTATTATTCAAACAACAGATTTGTACGACAGTTTGTTAAGGGACCGGTGGGGTTTTTTTATCCTTGCTCAACAATTTGAGCGCAACTCTGTTGGGCTCCGGGTGAGGCCTTCGTGCGATGTCAGACGGGACTCAGGCGAGTAAGGTTAACCCTGGCGTTCTCGCCAACTGTTTGACACAGCTGCGCCCGATGCTGGGTGAGTTACTCGGGTTCGCAGCACACCGGGTTCAGGCATTTGAAGATCTCTCACGACGGGTCTCAGTGCATCGGCAAGGTTATGGCTGATGCCGACGCTCGCAGGATGCAGCCGCTAATCAACAGTCCCAAAGAGGCCATTCGACGTTAAGAGAGGGTGTCAAACGAGGTCAGAATGCAGGACACGCGTGTTTGCGTGTCGTGGCGCCTGGTGTGGAAAGGGCGCAGGAAAGGCTCAAGGCGACGGCTGTGGGGATGGTGGCTGACACGTGGCTGGGTTTGGGTGCAAGGATGGCGCACGCCAAGGAAATCGTGGGCTTGACCCCCTCTCCCGTCCTTCCCAGTTCGCATCTCCCAAATTCCGAGTCAGCAATTGCTTGTTGATGACGTGCTTGTTTGCGCGACCACAGGAAAATGCGACGGGCTTGTTCTCCTCTCTGCACTCAACGAATTAATCCAATTGATCTTACCTGCATACTACTTCTCCGAAATTGCCGAGGCAGGTGCTCGTCTAGGCGGCTTCTTGCGCCGGTGGTTTGTCGGGAAAGGAAGGTGGGATGTGCCGTGTGATCGGCCCCCGGCGATCTCGGCAAGGGTCAGCAAGCTGCCCAACGTTTTGATTTGATTGGGCGTGGATAAGCTAGCAACACAGCAATATCAGCGAATCCGAAATTGTCGACCGACAAGCAATCGCATCGATAGGTCTCACCACGTTCTCCCGAGCTTTGTGATTCGCGAAATCAAGCTCCGAGAGAACTTCGGGTGAGACAAGGTGTCACGGCCGTAACTTATAATCGCACCGTTGGGAAGCTTCTTTTTTATTCTTTCTAATCTCTTTTTACTCTTCACCTCCCCACCACAGTCTTTACCTCCACCCCGACGAGCACCAACCCTAATCCACTTTGAGCTGTAGGCCGGTGTGTATTCGCCGATATATCCAACGACGAGAAGACGCCGCACATCTACTCACTCCTTGTTCGGTATGGCGCCTCTTCAAAGTCTTGTGTTATGGCTCGCTGCCGCGCTGCCATCAGTGGTAGCGTTATCCGCAGCAGCCGCTGGAATAAAGGAGGATCATCTCGTCAGCAAGCGGGGGTTGTCGAAGCGCTTCATTGATGAGAACGGGCACTACAACATCTCCTTCTACCACATCAACGATGTCCATGCACACCTCGACGAGTTTCAATCGTCGGGAACGGACTGCCCGCAGAAGGAGAAGGGATGTCGGGGAGGATACGCCCGCGTCAAGACCGTCCTTGAGGACACCCGCCCTGGGCACCCGGACTCACTGTTCCTCAATGCCGGTGACGAATTCCAGGGGACCATGTTTTTCACCAAGTACGGCGGTGAGAAGATAGCAGAAACGCTCAACCAGCTCGGTTTTGATGCGGCGACCCTGGGAAATCACGAGTGTAAGTACCTGGTCAGAGATGACGTTCTCCTTGTTATGGGAGTCTTGTAACAGTACCCAAAGTGTAGAAAAGTCGCTAACGGCCGCTGTAGGGGATAGAGGGTAAGCGGTTGCCAGTTGCTCGAAGCGGAACCTTCAGCTGATATCTTCTCCAGCGATTCCTACCTCGGCGATTATCTTGAGAACCTCACCTTTCCCGTCATTTCGGCCAACGTCCACTCCACCAACCCAAAGCTGAATGGCACCATTAAGCCGTTCCACATTTTTGAGAAGTACCAGCTGGCCGTCATCGGCGCGACTACTGAGGAAACCCCGGACATCTCCTCCGTGGACAAAGAGGTCACGACATTCACAAACGTGGTAAAGGCTGTACAGGACACCGTCGATTTGATCCGCAGCACAACCAATATCACTCGGATTGTCGCCTTGACCCACATTGGATATGAAGAAGACCAGCGGCTCGCACAAGAGACAACTGGCCTCCATCTGATCATGGGGGGTCACAGCCATACGAAGCTCGGGAGCGAGGCGGACTCTGAAGGAGCGTACCCGACCATTGTCAAGAACAAGGACGGGGACGAGGTTTTTATTGTCACGGCATGGCGGTGGGGCGAGTATCTTGGCTACATCGACGTCACCTTCGATGCCGACGGCAAGATCCTGGAATACCATGGCGCGCCTATCCATCTCACCAACCAAACGAAGCAGGATCCCGATTACCAGGCCCAGGTTGACAAATGGAGAGCCCCGTTCGCGGAAGAAATGGCCAAAGTGGTCGGTCAGAGTAACGTGGTGTTGGACCAGACAACTTGCCAGCTGCAGGAGTGTCTCCTCGGGGACTTTATTGCAGAGTACGTTGGCATTCTGACTTCCCGGATGGGACTCGAGTTGCAGATTACTAACTACACGTCACTTGTACAGCGCGATGGTTGCATCTCGTCCAAGTTCCAATACCCCGACCTTTGCAATCACGAATGCCGGCGGTATCCGATCCACCATCGATGCAGGTGACATCACTATGGGCGAGGTCCTAACGGCCTTCCCATTCGGAAACTCCGTCGTCGAAGTTTCAATCACTGGACAGCGCCTCTGGTCTACGCTTGAAGGTATGATGCTGCACCGGCCAACACGTGCGGCGGTACACGCTAACAGCCATCTCCAGGCATCTTCTCCAAGATCAACCAGGACAGTGGGAAGCCAGTCAGCTCATTTTTGCAAGTCAGTGGGGGTATCGTGATAACATACAACCCCGAGGCGGCAGTAGGGAGCAGGCTAGTGTCCGTCGTGATTGATAAGACGCCGCTCGATCTCAAGGCCGAGTACAGGATGGTGACCATCGACTTCCTGGCCAAGGGGGGTGATAACTTCTTCAGCCCAGTCTTTGCAAACCCGACCACGCTCAAGCTGTTGGACGAAGTGTTGGTCGATTACATCAAACTGAAATCACCAGTCGACATTGCGCTGGACGGACGGATCAAAACCGGCAAGCCAAGCAAGTGCAACAAGCGAGTTCGCCGCGTGACGCATCGAAGGGCATGAATCAAACACGAAAGATGCCGATTATGGCATACAAATGCGAAACGTAATGTAATGATAGATGCCAGTACATAATTAAGTCTCATTTCGGTTGAGGTGGACCAGGGCAAAAGCCCGTTCCGGAGTTCTTCCCATTTGGTGCAAGACTGCACCGCTCTGTCTCTGGCAGGCAGCCAGCGCGCTGAGGTGGCGTTCTTGGGGAAATGGATGCATCTTGGCGTTGCCTGTCTCGAAAAATCACTGCGTCAGCGGCAACATTATGCATCAGCTTTCACGCGGCGACGTTCTAGCCCCCGATATGGCGTTGTTAGCGTGTTGGCCAGGTCCCAGCCTGACAGTCATGACGATTGAACACAGTTGGATGGGAAAACCAGAGGGCAGTATCGGATCAACACCATCCCCCCAAAATGTCGGATCCTTCGTGATAAGGAATAACTGAGGCCAACCTCCCAGTCGCCATGTATCTCTCCTCAGTCGTCTTCTGTTTGCCTTGTTCCACGTCTTCGTGGCTGGCTCAATGGAGACGGAGGAAGCGGGCGAGGGTACAGAGACGGAAAAGTCCAAAAAAGCATGCGCCGCCATCGGAACACGGATCTCTCGGAGTAGTGGTTTCATACCCGCTGGGTCTTCCGCTTCTTGTGGGTAGTAGTCCTGCCCCATTCTGCGGAGAAAACAACCCACTGATCCTAGCTCACAGTTCTGTCTCCCAGACTGCACAAGAGCACAAGCCATTGGTTCAGGTCGTCTGATCAAACGCCATCATGTGTGGTCAAACCTGGCTCTCCCGAAGACGTCTCGACTGTGCTGCAGATCATTGCAGAGCATCAGGCCCCCTTCGCAGTCATGTCAGGAGGGCAAAACTCCAATCATGGGTTTTCGAGCACCACCGGTGTGCATATCTCGCTGAAGCGTCTGGACCAGGTGATTTTATCGCCAGATAACAAAACTGCCGGGATTGGGTTTGGATTGGTGAATGCCCAGAGCGCCACCCCAACCGAAAGATTGCCATTGTGCACAGGCTAACTCAGTTCGCCGCCAGCAAGAAATGGCAGGAAGTATTCGCCCAACTACAAGGGACGGGAGTCAATGTCGTCGGGGGCAGAGTGCCTGGACCCGGTGTCGGGGGCTTCACTCTCGGCGGAAGATACTCATGGTAAGAAACTCTCAAAACAATCGGTGTGATGACGTTTAAAAGTGCAGGGACGACTTCGCTTACTCTAACATTGTAGGGAAACAAACCAATATGGTCCGGTACTCCGGTGTTGACCAGCGGAAAACCTTTTACTGCAGGCCTGACTTGCGATACGGTAAAAGCGTACAACATCGTACTGCCGGCAAGTATTCCACCCGTGCGCCATTATTGGGCGGCACTTGCGTACTGGAGGTAATGGCTGACTGGCCGCTAGAACGGAACGATATCGCGAGCATCAGCAACAGAGAATCGCGACATATTCTTCTCTCTGAAGGGTGGGTTGAATCGCTTCGGGTTGTAACCTCGGCCGAGTTCACCACTCATCCGCAAGCCGAGGAATATTTATGTCGTACTCCTGACTGCCCAGCACATCGACAATTTCGTTCCTTGTAATTCGCTAATACACCTCACTTTGTTTTGCACAGGGAGGCTACTTAATGTATGGGGCTTCACAGACTGACCTCATCCTCAACGCCACTCTCCAGTTTCACAAGAATAGTAGGGACCCGAAGTCACAAATCATTACTCACATTACGTCCTCGCCGTCAGGTCCAACCCTCTCGTTCTGTTCTTCCACGACGGACCTCGCAAGCCAACTGTATTTCGGCATTTCGACGGCATTCCCTCGGCCCCTGGGATGCTCAGGGCGAGACTATTCGTTGACTTTGTGAAGTTCTTCCCAGCCGAGATGGTGAAAGTCAGCAATCTTAGGGGAGCTTTTGCCACCATGTCGACATCCAAGTTAACGGCTCGATTCCTGGAGGCAATCCGGAACGAGACTGCAGTACGTTCTCCTTGTTCACAGATAGACACGTACTGAGAATATCTAACCTGGCTCTCGGCGAGTAGATGTTTGGAAAAATGATGAGATTTCACAAAGGCACGACGGTCAGTTACGACATTGAGCCGTTCACGGCTTACGGGAAGTTCACAACTGATAGCGCTTACCCCCACGCTCACTCGCCGTTGCCCGTACGTGTTCCCACACTCCGCGTGCTCCTTCAGACGTTCCTCATTCCATGATGTCATAGTTGAACCTACTGTTCGCGTGGAGTCATGAATCAAAGGATCATTTCTAGTTTTCCCAGATGCGTGCGTCGCTCGAACGTCTGAAGGCCGTTGCCATCAAGGAGAGAATCTACGGGAGTCATTTCACACAGTTTCCCAACTACGCTCTTGCAAATACGACGGCGGAAGAACTCTACGGGGCGCACAACGCGGCCCGCCTAAGGAAGATTCGGGCCGAGACTGACCCCTCGGGTATCATGAGTCTTGCAGGTGGCTTTGACATTTGACCGGTCGGAAGACAACCTGGGCTCTGAGGGCTTGGGTATTTTGGTAAGATTTCGGAAGAGACGTGTTACTATTCCACATGGCAGAGGCTCGTCGTATCAAAGCACCACTTCCGCGCAAGCTCTGTTGTGCCGTTGTGTTCTGTTGGCCCTGTGTGTGACCAGTGTGGCTCTCATCGACAAACAGAGTCGGTCTACGCCGAACTTACTAGATAGTTAGAGAGTTAAGCAGAGAATCTGGAGTTGGCCCCCCTCTCACATCTACCAGGAGCCCAGTCAATAAGGGAGTGGAAATGGAAAGCGTAGTCCAGAAGCTCTCGCAAATGCGGCTACAAAACGGCTTCTAGAAACCACTGAATTCCCCCACAGAACCGAAATGTCAACTGTCAATGTCTTTTTGAAGCTCTATATTAATTAGGGGGGGACGTTCGCTATCTGCCGCTTCACAGTACACAACCCGGCAAAATGTGACATGGGCTATATATCGAGAGCCAGCCACCCCTGATAGGCCGGGGTAATCAGAAGCATATTGACCACAGGGGATATGATTGACTTGTTATCGTCCGGCACTTGGCCGCCATTCGTGGAGCCGTGCGGTCCCGACTGGTCCTTTTTGCCCACGGCCGCCAAAAGCGCTGGTCAAATAAGCAGCGAGGGTCGTTTGGCGCGCGATCCCCCTTCCCCCTGCATTCCAACATCCACTGCAACATACAGGCTTTCTCACAATCAAAATGGCACTGTGGTTCAGCTTTCTCGCCGTTGCGGCCGTGGTGCAGGCCCAAGGCCGTACCAGCGGCGGCAGCGCGATGTTGCGGTTCGGCTGCTCGCAGATAGTCATCGATCGGATCGACCCGTGAGTATGGCTGCGCCGGCATTTGTCCTCAGTGTTGACCGCTGACATTGTCGATATAGCCTCGTTTCACCAGGCCAGGTTCCCTCGCCGCACGTCCACCAGATTGTCGGAGGAGTAAGTATTAGTCCCCTCCTACCACCTGTTGTTTTGACCTCCATGCTTACTTCATCCAGGACGCCTTCAACGCATCGATGCCAGTGACAGATATTTCCGAGATTGCAAAGTGCACCAGCTGCACCTACACCGAGGACTTCTCCAACTACTGGACTGCTAGCGTCTACTTCAAGGCCCGCAATGGCAGCTATAAGCGTGTGCCGCAGATGGTCAACGATGCCATTGGTGCCGCGAATGGTGGTGTTACTGTGTACTACACGGCCTCGGGCAAGGGACAGTCAACTGCGTTCAAGCCTGTAAGCTGCTCCGAAAAGAAAATCCCGCGGGATCAGAAAGTGGGCACGGGAACCGAGTAAGACATTTCTGACACAAACAGGGATTCCGCATGTTTGCCGGGGATGCCATGCGCCGCCTCTCGTCTGGACAAGGCAAAAACATGCAGAGCTGCTTCCGATGCTACACGGGTCCCAACTTCCAAGGCAACGTCATGTCGCCCTGCTTCGACCCCAAACTCGACACGGAGGGCTTCCCCACCACACCGTGCCCGGGCGGCATCCGGTCGAGCGTGATATTCCCCCTCTGCTGGGACGGCAAGAATCTCGACACCCCGAACCACATCGACCACGTCGCCCATCCTGTTGGCGGTCCGGCCTCCTTTGCCGTCACCAATGGGAAGTGCCCCGCAACACACCCAGTGAAGATCCCACAGGTGCATCTTGAGGTACGTTTGCAAAACTGTGAGGAGGAAATGTAATTTTCGCTGACCACATGGGTGAAGATTGTCTGGGACACTACCAAGTTCAACAAGAAAGAAGATTGGCCTGATGCGGGTCAACCCCTTGTTCTGAGCTCCGGAGACGAGTATGAAGATTCACCCCGCTCGTTGAAGCCGTCAGACCACTAACAAAAACCTGCGCGCAGCACTGGATTTGGCCAACATGGCGACTACGTTTTTGGTTGGAAGGGCGATTCTCTTCAGCGAGCCATGGACAACGGATGTTTTGCCGCTAGCTGCACAGCTGCCAACCTCAAGACACAAGCGTTCCCCGCCGCGAACAAGTGTGTCGTCAAGAACCTCGTCCAGGAGGACCATGATGGCTGTGTGTTTGCCCCAGCTAACTTATAGAGACAATGCTGACATTAATTCACAGGGGTCAAGAAGCTTCCCGGAACTGAAATGAGTAACATGCCGATGGTCTAGGTTGGTGATCTTGATCTGGCAGCAAAATCTGGCGGACGACCAGAGACCATTGGGATTGGCGCCCGTGAGCGTTGTAAGGGTGCCACTCGGCAATGAATGCTGTCTAGGGAGTCAAAGAGTAGCAATGCGATGCTGGTAGTTTAACTAAAGTGCAGCAGCAGCTGTTGGTATCAAGAATGGTACGACTAAACTCACCCTCCGTACTTGGTTCCATCATCCGCATCGTAAAAGACTTCGTCTTCCCTCTTCCCATTCCATTCCTCCACAACCCTTAGCAATCCTTCGAATGCCGTCCTCAGCTCTTCAGTTGGATTTTGTTCCTCAAACAAAACCATTGGTGTCCTTCCCTTTTTATCTTTCATGGTCGGGCTGACATCTCTCCCCCCTCGCTTCTCAAACTCAGCTTCAAACATAGCCATCATCTCCTCATCTCCACACAACGCGATGAAGTGCAGCAAACTATAGCCATGTATGCTCGAGGCAGCTGAGAGGCTTACTCCATGTGCTAGCAGGAGCCTCGCCGCCCCATGCCGCCGATTTTCAATAGCTTTGACCATCGCTGTAGCCCCATCAACATCCTCCTGCTCTGCATCTGCTCCCCGCTGTAGCAAAAATTAGACTGCTTCCACCGGTCCAAAACTAGCGGCATAGGAAAGCACACTTATATGTGTGTAGCCCGTGGCGTTGATGTCGGCACCCTACCATAATAAGAGGGACAGAAGCTCAGCAGATGTCCCCGGGGGACCGCCGTTGCAACTTGCGGCGGCATGAATTGCCTGCCTCTGTGCCGTCGCGTGGACGTCGGCCCCGGACCGCAGCAAGAGAGCGGCGAGCTGGTAATGACGGGAAGTGCAACTGTAGTATAGGGGCGTTGAGCCGAGGGGGGTCCGAGGGTTGAGGTCCGCCCCAAAGCGGATAAGAAGCTTTGCTACGTGCACCTTGCCTCTGATGGCGGCGAGATTTAGGGGGTGTAAAGCCACTGGTAGTTGGCGTGTTTATCTTTTCCAGATGCGGGGGTAGGAGCTCGGCAGGTCGACGTGGATGATACCGAGGACGGCGAGGTGCAGCGGAGAGAAGTCGCTCTGATCGTACTGGTCGAGCGGGAGAATGGTTTCTAACACGCGGTGCTCAGGGCTGTCTGCAGTGCAGGTTTGGAAAGCGACGGTCATGGCGGACCGGCCATGAACGGCCTCCATGGGTTCAAACAGGTCGGCGCCGGCTTGGAGAAGAAACCTGACCATGGTGTAGTCGCACCGCGTGAACCCCACGTTGATAGAAACCATGAGAGCTGGCCACATGTTGTCCTCATAGACGTCGTAGGCGGAGGCGCCCCCTGAGCGGAGCAGGGACTTGATACCTTCGAGTTCGGAATTTTGGATGTAGGTGCACATTCCCCTGGCACCCCAGCCCTCGGCTTCGGACCGACGATTGGACACGCGAAGGTTCATTTGGGGGCTGCCATTGATATTCGTTGAGAAGAAAGCCGAAACTGTGATTCGTGCCAGCCAATCGGGGAGGTGGTACACAATGCGGATGTCGCGGAAGGCCTGGGTCTGTCCAGATCGTGAATGACGTGGCGAGGTTCTTGGTGACTTGGGACTCCACCTCGCGCTGCATGTGTTGCAACGAGACGTAGATTTCGGTCGACGTGGCTCTGCAAGAATTAGCGACGCGCCTGCGATTCTTTAGGGGGAGGATGGGATCTCCTACAAGCTCTGTGTGATGAGTAGTTGACAGATGCTGGATTGCGTGTGGGCGAGCTCCGCCCTGAGCCTGGCCACTTTCCCCGACTGCCGCAACCATTGCACTTTCCTTCTCTTTCTAATATCTTCAACGTTCTTGCTAGAGCCAGTCACATATCTTGGTTTCTTATCTGGCCCATTGGCAGGCGCAACCAAACCATCCAAAACCGCCTCAGTCCGTCGCATCGTGACGGTTCCCGCCTCGACCAAGCACTTGAGGTCCGACCTCAGAATTATAACCTTGGGGAACGTGAATCCCTGATCCGCGATTTACCCCTGGATTTCGCCAAAAAAAAAAAAACGGCCAGCCCGGGGGAGGC